>Ga0209963_1000501_pt1 | contig 55872 bp, 58 predicted proteins | sample ThiBio_1000_biof_2_FD_183957 | JGI IMG/M metagenome (GOLD analysis project Ga0209963, IMG submission 183957) | Wastewater bioreactor microbial communities from Cape Town, South Africa - Thiocy_cont_1000_biof (SPAdes) | ecosystem: Engineered > Bioreactor > Thiocyanate-remediating >...
GGCCTGGCCCGGCCTCCCGTGTGGGGGCCGGGCGCGGCCGCCCGCCGCGCGACGGAGCGCGCACCGGGCGGCTGGTCCGGCCACGGAGGGCCGGCCCTGGTGGACGACGTCGCCGGCGAGCTCGTCGACGTCGACGAGTCGCGCGGCTCGCACCAGGGGAGTGGGGGAGCAGCTCGAGCACGCGGCACACCTGGGCCGGTAGCAGGCGCGTCCCCCCGATCAAGGGCGCTGCGCGCGGCCGGCGGCCGGCTCCGGCCCACCCGTTCGTGCCGACCTGCGGTGCAGGTCGATCCGGTCGCTGAGCTCCCCACGAACGAGCGAGCCTGCGCCCCTTGACCGGGGACCCCTGCACACGCCGGCTACCTCGCGCCATGCCGGTGAGGCCCGGAAGGACCGGGCGCTCACCGGCCCACCAAGGGGCCACCGACGAGCAAGAAGGGGCACCGCGATGACCACCCTCCTCACCACCCCGCCCACCACGATCACTCCGCGGTACACCGTCACCGCCGTCTACCGCGGAGACCTCGTCTACCTGTCCAGCAACCGCTACCCCCGCACCGAGCTGCTGCGCCTGCACCACGACCCCGTCACCCACGACGAAGCCGAGGCGCACCGCCTGGCCGCGATGGGCCGCCAGGACGAGGCACTCACCCACGTCCTGGTCGACCAGGACCCCGACACCACGGGCCTGACGCTGGACACCGTCATCACCGGCACCACCTGGCGCGGCACCCTGCGCGAGGCCATCCAGGCAACCCAGCCCGACGTCTACGGCACCGTCGTGCAGATCATGGAGCGCTTCGGACGCCTGCCCGAGACGGACGACGAGGTCGACCCCCTCGACGTCGCGCAGCACATGACCCTCGACGACGTCCGCCTCCTGCTCGACGACCCCGGCGCCCTCATCGCCGGCGTGACGCTGTAGCGGCACCCTCCGGGGCGCCCGCTCACCACGGGCGCCCCGGAGGTCAGACCCCCACCCCCAGCAGGTACCCGCGCAGCAACTCCACAGCCGAGGCCACCGCGGCCCTGTCGGCCGCGTACTCCACCCGCCGGCCGGAACGCTGCCCGGCCGGCACCGACGCCACCACTAAGCCCAACCCCTCGAGGTCGGCCAGGTGCCGGCTCACCGCCATCGGGCTCGCCCCCGTGGCAGCCACCAGCTCACCCCGCAGCACCGGGCCCCGCACCGCCAGCTCGTGCAACACGGCCTGCGTCAGCGGCAGCGCGAGCGATCGCACGACGGCCTCGTCACGCGTCGACAAGGGTGTCGGGGGACACACGAAACGATGCACACGACGAGCATGGCAGGAGCCGCACAGCGGCGGGGGACCATCCACACACGGGCCGATGACCATACCGTGAGACGGTCAGGTCCGCGGCTATGGAATCTCACCCTGGTCGAATTCCTCACCGGAGCCCATCGGCCGGGCGATTCGACTGAATTGCCGGACCCTGGCCGAGCAGGTCGACGCGAAACGTCCGATGAAGGCGAAATCGCCCCCTCCGTCGCGGCAGAATTGGCACGCAACGACTGCCCCCATCCGGGACCGCAGCTCTACGCCTCGGGGGACACCATGCCGGCACGACCTGTCACGACGCCCAGCGGGCGCCGCGACCCCCGGCGGTCCTCCGTGTAGCTCACTCACAGGTGAGGAGCCGGCGTTCCAGCGCCCACCCCTCGCACCTCCGAACAATCACGCCTTGGGAGTGCACTGATGATGGACAACACCCGTACCGCCGCCACCCGCCTGCACCAGTGGATGCGGGCCAACGGCCGCCGCCTCCAGGTCGCAGCCGTCGCCGCCGCGATCGGACTCGGCGCGACCGGCGTCGCGTCGATGGCCCTGTTCACGGACGACGCCCAGGTCCAGGTCACCGCCACCTCCGGGACCCTGGACATCACCGTCGACGGCGACCAGGGGAACCCGACGCCCAAGCAGATCACCCTGCCGCTGTCGGTGTTCAAGCCCGGTGACACCACCTCGACCACCCTGACGATCCACAACGCCGGCAACCTGCCCGCGACGCTCACCGTTGCCGTCGCCGGCACCGGCCCAAGCGCCCTGGGCGGCCAGCTCGACGCGACCCTCGCCGCCGCCGGCGTGACCCCCGCCTCCGCCAAGGCCAACGGCGTGCAGCTCGACGCGGTGCCGCTGCCCGCTGGCGCCGACGTCCCGGTGACGCTCACGCTGTCGCTGCCGGCCGACACGGCCAACAGCTGGCAGGGCGTCACCGACACCCTGACCGTGACCGCCACCGCCTCCCAGGCGTGACCCCGGTGCGCCGCCACACGGCGGCGCCCAGCAGCGACGAGGCCAGCGGCACCAGCCGCTGGCTGCGTCGTCTGCGGCGCGCCGCATCGCTCATCGTGACCGTCGTCGCCTTCGGCGCCCTCCTGCTCGTCGGCGGCCTGAACATCGCCAGCCACGCCGGCGCGGTCGAGGTCGTCGTCCTGCACGGCGGATCCATGAGCCCGACCTGGCCACTGTGGTCCGTGCTGGTCGCAACGCCCGAACCCGCCTCGAGCGCCAAGCCCGGCGACATCGTCGTCATCCAGCGCGACGGCGTGCGCGTGACCCACCGCGTCGTCCAGACCAGCACGCACGGCCTCATCACTCGTGGCGACGCCAACAAGGCCAACGACCCGCTGCCGTACACCGGCGCAACGGTCGGCCTGGTGCGCGCCGGCGTGCCGTACGTCGGATGGCTCACCAGTGTGCTCAACCCCGTCGCGCGCATGCTGCTCACCGCCGCCGCCGCCGTCCTGGTCGTGTCCACCCTCATCCCACGCGGCCAGGTCACGCCGGCGACAGCAACCGCTGAGGAGGGGGCGTCATGATCGCCGCCCTCCTCCTCGCCGGCGTGCTGAGCACGACCGGCCCACAGCCGCCCGTGCCCGTCACGGTGAGCCCCGCCCACGTCCAGCTCACCGGCATCGCCCCTGGCGTACGGCGAGCCGCGCAGGTGGAGATCCTCAACTCCGGAACGCAGGGCGCAGTCCTGACCGTGTCCGGCCAGCTCCACAGTGCTGCCGGCACCGCACCCGCCGACCTTCTACGAGTCGACCTGGCCACCTGCTCGCGACCGTGGGCGGGCCTGCCGGACACGCCCGTGTGTCCCGCCGGCGACGAGACCACCCCGGGCACCGACCTCGCCGCGCTCCAGCTGCCCCCAGCAGCCGCGACCTACGTGCTCATCGGCGCCGGCCTCGACCCGGACGCCGGCCCCGGCGCAGCCGGCCAGACCTGGACCGCGGTCCTCGAGCTGACGGCAGTGCAGTCCGTCGTCGAGCCGGACGGCGGACTGGCATCTACCGGCGCGAACGTGATCGGCACGGCGCTGGCGGCCGGAGCCCTGCTCGCCGCGGGCGTCGTCCTGGTCGCCGCGCCACGCCGCGCCCCAAGGAGGCATCGATGAGACGGCACGTCCCCTGCCACAGTGGTCGCCGGACCACCCTCCTGCTGACTGTCGGCGCACTCACCGCCCTGACAGTCACGGCGCCCAACCTCACGGAGCCCTCGCAAGCGACCTTCGTCGACGTCGCGGCCGCCACCACGCACGTCGAGATGGCGGTGCTGCCGCCCGCCGCACCCAGCTCGCTCGTCGCCAACAACGCCGGCGCGAGCTCGAGCGGCGTCGCCTTCACCTGGAGCGCCGTCCCCAACGCAGCCCGCTACGAGTTCGTCTACCGGATCAACGGTGGCGGATGGTCCGCCGTCAACAGCGCCGGCACGGCGACGTCCTGGACCGGCATGCCCGGGCCGAACGTGGCCCTCGGTGTGCAGGTCCGGGCCGTCAACCAGGCCGGCCAAGCCGGCCCCTGGTCGACGGAGGTCACCGGCTACACCCTGAACACGGCCCCGAACGTCTGGGCCTCAGGAGTCTCCACGACGCAGGCGACGCTCAACTGGTCCGCCTCCGGCGCCAACACCGCCAAGTACAACTTCTTCTTCAACGGCTCCGGGACCGTCGTCTGGACCACCGCGACGAGCAACACCCAGGGCGGAATGCCGGGCCAAGGGCTGCCCTACAACGTCTGTGCGGTCAACCCCGCCAACGTGCAGGGCGGATGCAGCGGTGGCACGGTCACCCTCCCCACCCCGTCCGTAACGCTCAGCGGCGCGTACACCGTTGTCGACCCCTACTCGGGCCGGCCGCAGTACGAGATCCGCCTGACCGCCCAGGAAGTCGGCTACAACCTCGCCACCAACCAGTCGACCGTGAACTGGTCTCTGGCGGCCGTCGAGCTGACTAACTTCGGGTCCTACAACCTCCAGAACGTCGGCGCCTGGAGCGTGAACATCGGCGGCTGCACCGCGTCGGGCAGGCACAACACCGACTTCCGCAGCAAGCCCGTGGGCTACGCCATCGGGCTCGGTTCCGGCAGCTGCACCTTCGGACACAACGCCGACGGCACCCTCACCATCGGGATCTCCGCCTCCGACAACGCCGGGGCACCCTTCGGAAGTGCCGCCGTCAGCGGGGCCTACACCCTGTCCAGGCTCCGGTGAGCGAGAGGACCGCATGATGCGAACCCCTGGTGGAGCGGCAGACCCCGCGCCGGGAGCGTCGTTCTTGAAGCCCTGGTGACCGCTGTGCGCCTCGCAGGCAGGTTGGAGGGCGCGGCCCTGGTGAATCACGCCAGGCCGCGCCCTCCGGCGTCTGCACGGGCGCTCGTCGAGCGCCCCGACCATCACAAGGCCGCCCGTGCCATCGCACGGGCACAGCGCGCGTGCCGGCTGCGCCGGCGGGCCGGCCTGCGGCCGACCGGGTCGTTCCTGCCGCTTCATCATTGCCGCCGCGACCTGCGCGCAAGCCGCTGCGCGGCCGGTTCCCCCGCCCTGCTCGAGCTGCACTCCCTGCGGTCGTTGAGCCCGCTCGACCAGCTCTCCTCCACCGCCCCTACGGGGTTGCACTCCGGATCGCTCAAGCGGCATTGCCTCCGCTATCAGGAACGAACCGGTGGATTGGAACGGGAGAGGGCGATGACCGATCTGACGGTGACGGTGTACAGCACTCCGAACTGCCAGCAGTGCAAGGCGACGTACCGCCACCTCGACAAGCTCGAGATCGGGTACACGATCGTCGACCTCTCGGCTCCCGAGAACGCCGAGCTCCTCACCTGGATCACCGACGACCTCGGCTACGACGCAGCACCCGTCGTCGTCGTCGACCAGGACCCCGACAACCACTGGAGCAAGTACCGGCCCGACCGCATCACCCGCCTCGCCGCGGCCGCGGCCTGAGCTCGAGGACGAGGGAGACGACCATGAGCGAGACGTCACAGGCCCGCGAGGTCAGCGCCGAGCAGATCCTGTACCAGATGCTGTGGGACCGGCGGGACGCCCGGAAGTGGCTGGCCATGCTGGGCACGAGGTTCTTCGGAGGGCAGACCGCCTATGGCGCCGCCATCGCCGCGGCGATCGACGACCACGACCGCCGGCACCCGGAAGCGCCCGCGCGCGGGTCCGAGCGCGTCATGTCGATCGTCCAGCACATGCGCCAGCTCGTCGACGACGTGCACGCCCGCCCCGACTACTACTCCGACGCCGCCGCCGGGCTCAACGCCAGCCGGCGCGGAGAGGTCGACCCCAACCTCCTGCGCCTGGCCGCCGGCGCCCTGGCCCAGCTGCCCCGCATCACCGTCGTTGGCGACCAACCCCTCGAGGACGACGAGCCAGCCGACGAGGCCTCCGACGCCGCCGAGCTCTGGCGGCTGTGCTGACCCTCGCCGCCGCTGACGTTGGCGGAAGCGCACAAGCCACCAGCTGCGCCGGCGTCACCGCGGCGCGAACAGACCCGCAGGTCACAGCCCCGGGCAGAAGGCGGTCCGCGTGAGGCGTTGACGATCCGCACAAACGCCCGACGATCAGCCACCCGAGCGTCGACGCACCCAGCGCAGCGAGTCCTTCACGTCGCTACGCGGCAACCAGGTCCGCCGCGCCGCGCGCGCCCCGGGCGACGACCACCACTCGACGAGCACCCGGTCATGCGTCCACTTCACCAGCTCTGCGGGCACGACCTGGGCCCGATCCCGCGGCCAGACCAGCAGCGCCAGCACCCGCACCCGGTTGGAGCCGGCCGACATCACGTCGACCTTCGCATCGGGAGGACGTACGGCGTTCAGCGGCGCCGGCAGGCGCCACTCCTCACCGTCCCAGACCATCGAACAACTGTAGTGGGTATCTGCTTGAGTCCAGTCGGCCGATCTTCGACGGAACTACCTCGTGTCTTGTGCTCCGGCGGCGCGCGAGCCAGGCAGGACCCATCCAGACCTGCCGCTATCATCGTCACATGGCGATACGACCGGATCGGGTTGTCGACGGGGAACCCGGCGATCCCGCGGGCGGTGTGCTGGCCCCGGCGGCGGCGCTGTTCCACTCGCTCTCCGACCCGACGCGCCTGGCCGTCCTGCAGCATCTGACGCACGGTGAGCATCGAGTGCGGGATCTCACCGAGCACACCGGACTGGCGCAGAGCACGGTGAGCGCACACCTGGCGTGCCTGAAGGACTGTGGCCTGGTCGACTCCCGCCCGCAGGGTCGGGCGTCGATGTTCTTCCTGACAACGGCCCCGGAGCTGCTTGCGGTCCTCGCCGCGGCCGAGCTGTTGCTGGACGCGACCGGGCACGCGGTCGAGCTGTGCCCCACTTACGGACTTGGCCGGACGGGCAGCCAGACCTCGATGCCCGCGAACACATCAACCCACGAGGAGAGCACCCGATGACCGACGACCGCGGCGCCGATCAGACCACCGCCGATGAGATCGACGATGACGACGATAAGGACGTCACGAGCATCTGGGGTGTCAGCGAGATCCGCGCCGGTCTCGTCGCGGGCACGCTCCTGCTGGTTGCCTTCCTGCTCGGACTGGGCGGCCTGCACGGTTGGGCGCTCGGCTTGAACATCGCCGCCCTGCTGGTCGGGGCGAGCACCTTCGTGCCCGAGACCCTGCAGAAGCTGGCCCGGGGCAAGATCGGCGTCGGCACCTTGATGACGATCGCCGCCGTCGGCGCAGTGATCCTCGGTGAGTTCGCCGAGGCCGCCACCCTCGCGTTCTTGTACTCCCTGAGCGAGGGCCTGGAGGAGTACTCCCTGGCCAAGACCCGCGGTGGGCTGAGGGCCCTCCTCTCCCTGGTCCCCGACACGGCCACGGTCCGACGCGCGGGAATCGAGCAGGTCATCGACCCGGACGATCTCGCTGTGGGCGACACGATGCTCGTCAAGCCGGGGGAACGGCTCGCCACCGACGGCACCATCCGCACCGGCCGCACCACCCTCGACGTCTCGGCCATCACCGGAGAATCGATCCCCGTCGAGGTCGGACCCGGCACCCAGGTGTACGCGGGATCCATCAACGGCACCGGAGCCCTCGAGGTCGAGGTCACCACTACTTCGGAAGACAACTCCCTGGCCCGCATCGTGCACATCGTCGAGGCCGAGCAGTCGCGCAAGGGCACCACCCAGCGGCTCGCCGACCGGGTCGCCAAGCCGCTCGTGCCCGCCATCATGATCGTCGCCACCCTCATCGCAGTGATCGGCTCCCTGCTCGGGGACCCGGGACTATGGATCCAACGGGCGCTGGTCGTGCTGGTAGCCGCGTCCCCGTGCGCGTTGGCCATCTCCGTGCCGGTCTCGGTCGTCTCCGCCATTGGGGCCGCCAGCCGATTCGGCGTGCTGATCAAGGGTGGCGCCGCCCTGGAGGCGCTCGGCGCGATCCGCATGATCGCCCTGGACAAGACCGGCACCCTGACAGCCAACGCCCCCACCGTCGTCGCCGTCGCCACCACCGCGGGCCACACCCGCGAGCAGGTCCTCGCCGTGGCGGGCGCCTTGGAGGCCCGCAGCGAGCACCCGTTGGCCCGGGCGATCCTCACCGCGGTCGACACCGTGGCCGACGCCGCTGATGTCCAGGCGGTCCCCGGCGCCGGCCTGACCGGCACCGTCGACGGGCGGGCCGTGCGGCTGGGCCGCCCCGGGTGGATCACCGCCGCGGACCTGGCCGCCCAGGTCCAGGGAATGCAGGAAGCCGGGGCGACGGCCGTCCTGGTCGAGGACGACGGGACGGTGACCGGCGCGATCGCCGTCCGAGACGAGCTGCGACCCGAAGCGCGCGCGGTCGTCGCCGAGCTGCACCGCCACGACTACAACGTCACCATGCTTACCGGCGACAACACCGCCACCGCTTACGCCGTGGCCGCCCAGGCCGGCATCGCCGACGTCCACGCCGAGCTGCGTCCAGAGGACAAGTCCACGCTGGTCGCCGCCCTGCGTACGAAGGCACCCACAGCAATGGTCGGCGACGGCGTCAACGACGCCCCCGCCCTGGCCACCGCCGACCTCGGCATCGCGATGGGCGCCATGGGCTCGGACGTCGCACTGGAGACCGCGGACGTCGCCCTGATGGGCACGGACCTGCGCGCCCTGCCTCAGGCATTCGCCCACGCCCGACGGGCCCGGCGCATCATGCTGCAGAACGTCGGCCTGTCGCTCACCCTGATCGCGATCCTGATCCCGCTGGCAGTCGCCGGAGTGCTTGGGCTGGCCGCGGTCGTCCTGGTCCATGAGCTGGCCGAGGTCGTCGTCATCGCCAACGGCGTGCGCGCCGGACGGGCCACGAACCTGCACACCACAAGCACCGTGACCAGCGTGCAGAGTCCACAGCGGGCCATGGCCCGATAGACGCTGCTACGACGCGCCGCCACCTCGGTCTTGGTCGGTGCCGCCGACCAGTGCGGCCAATGGGTGCGGGTCGGTGGCGACGGCTTGTTGCAGGAGCCGGTAGAACAGCAGGCCGCGGGAGCGTGAGCTGCGCCGGTTGAACCGGAAGGTGAACTCGTCGAGGTAGTAGTCGAGCTGGCGGCGGGAGATGCCGTGGTGCAGCGTGCCGGCGACCCAGCGTTTGAGCAGGGAAGCGACCAGGTGCACGCCAGGCAGGTACTCATGGGCCGGGTCCGGTGAGGTCAGCATGACCTTGTACTCGTGGGTGTAGCCCTGCTCGGCGAGCCGGCGCAGGTTGCGGGCACCGTCGGTGCGAATCAACGTGCCAGGGGCGATGACCTGGTGGGCGAAGTCGATCAGCTGGCCCGAGTTACGGGCGTCGGCGCGGGCCAGGCGAATGCGTCCGAGCTGGTGCCCGGCCGGGGTCTCGACCGCGACCATGACCGGGACCTTGGTGATCACCACGCTGGAGGCGGGCTTGGCGCGCCCGCCGACGAGGGTCTCGTCCAGCTCGACGACCCCGCCGAGCAGGTCACGATCGGGGCGAACCATGACCCGGCGTAGCTTGTGCAGCCACGCCCACGCGGTCTCGTACGAGCCGAACCCGAGGACCTGCTGCAACGTGCTCGCCGAGACCCCGTTCTTCGACGCGCACACGAACCAGATCGCCGCGAACCACGTCGTCAACGGGGTGTGCGAGCGGTGGAAGATCGTGCCGGCCGTGACCGACGTCTGCCGCCCGCACCCTGCGCACATCCACAACGCGCGCCGCGCGGTGCGCCAGGCGGCATCCCCACCGCACGAGGGGCAGCGGAATCCGTCTGGCCAGCGCAAGCGGGCCAGGTACTCCAGGCACGCGTCCTCGTCCGAGAACCACGCGGACAGCTGCTGATGCGTGCGCGGGTAATCCACGCCGGCCACCGGCAGCCGCTCGATCACCACTCAAACCTACTGGACTCAAGCGGATACCCAATACAACTGTACGAGTGCTCGGCGAGTGGGAGCCAGCGCCCGTACCGGGTGGACGGCAGGGCCCCGCCCCGCCCGAGAGCGGAAGCGGGGCCCGGCCCGACCTCTTAGCAGCCGGTGGCAGCCGGCGCCCGGCTGCGCGCAACCAGGTGCCGCCGAGCCTAGCCAGCCGCCCGCGGCCGCGGGGCGGGTTGTGCACACGCGCGCAGCCGTGCCATCAGCTCAAGAGCCGCGGGGCGGTGGCACAGGTGGTCACCACGACGAGCAGGAGCGCCAGACGCAGCGTGGCCGGCCAGCCGGCCAACGCCACCCGGGCCAGCAGCTGCCAGAACCCGCACCGTTCGTCTCGCTTCATCATCACTTCGTCCTTCCGTCGCGCCGGGCGAGTTCCCGACCCGGCGGACGGTGCGGACCCATGGCGATATGTCACGGCGCCCTTGACCTGCGGCATCGCCGGGCCGAAGTACCAGCGGCGATCGTCAAGCCCTCTTGACACGAACGCTCACGTCAAGAACACTTGTCCTATGGGTCAGTACGACGAGCTCGACGTCACGGCGGTGGTGCAGGGGAGAGCGGGTGACGAGCGCGAGCTCTTGGCGGTCTGGAACCTGGCCCACGAACGCGGGACCTGGGAGGGGATCCTGCGCAAGGACCCCGACAACACCGTTGCTCAAGGCGCGCTCGAGCAGCTGCCGGCGGCCGGGCCGCTGGAGGCGCTGGCGGCCAACGCCCGGCTCGTCGACCTGCTCACCGGACGGCGCTGGTACGTCATGCGCGACGCCCGGGAGGCGGGCGCCACGTGGGCCGAGATCGGCCAGGCGCTCGGCATGACAAAGCAGGGCGCGGCCGACTGGTACCGGCGCGCGATCGCCAAGCAGGAGCAGTACGTCGGAGATCTCCACGACACGGCGCGAGCTCGCGCCGTCGTCGAGCAGAAGGGCACCGCGGGGGAGGCGGCATGAACGGCAAGACGTTCGACTACGACCCGATGGTCTACGACACCATGCGCGAGCTGGCCAACCAGCTCGGCGGACACTACGTCCACCAGTCCTACGAGGCGACCACCGACGCCGAGCGGGAGCGCTGGCGCCTGGTCGCACTCGATGTCAGCCGCGAGGCCGAGGCCGTCGACCCCTACGACGAGGCTGCCGTGCGCGCCAAGACCGCCGACTTCACCAGCCGGCTGCGCGCCCTGCAAGCCGCGTGAGCGCCGATCCGGGCGCGCTCGACGACGCGACGCTCGAGCGGATCTTCACCGACTACGTCGCGCCGACCCTGTTCGCCGGCAAGACAGCCAGCGACCGGCCGGTGGGCGCGATCGTCGGGGCACAGCCCGGCGCCGGCAAGACCCGAGTGGTGGCCGCCGTGGGCCACGAGCTGACGCCCGCCGCCGTCATCGTGGGGGACGACCTGCGCAAGTTCCACCCCGGCCACGACGCAGCCATGGCACGTGATCCGCTCGGGATGCCGGCGCTGACGGGGCACGCCGCCGGCACGTGGGTCGACCGGGCTATCCAGGAAGCGTGCGACCGACGCCTCAGCCTCGTCGTGGAGACGACCTTCCGGCGGCCGGAGACAGTGCTGCGCACCGCACAGCGCCTGCGCGACGCCGGCCACCAGGTGCACGTGTACGCCCTGGCCGTCCCATCGGCCGTCAGCCGCCTAGGGACAGTGCAGCGCTACGTCGCCCAGCTCGAGGAGCACGGCGCGGGACGCTGGACTCACTCGCAGTTCCACGACGACGCCGTGACGATGATGCCCGAGACGCTCGAGCGCGTGGTCGACGCCGGCCTCGTCGATGAGCTGCACGTCGTCGACCGCTCCGGGCGAGACCTGTACATCGCCCAACCAGGCACGGACGGCGCCGCGGCTCGACGCGCCCTCGACGTCGGTCGCACCTTGCAGACGATGACGCCCGAGGCCGCCACCAGCTGGGTGGCCGAGTACGCCCGCTGCTCGCGGATCCTGCTCGAGGCCGGCGAGAAGAACCCCGACGTCGTGGCGACCCTCGCAGAGCTCGGCCGGCAGGGAGAGGCGATCGCCCAGGCCGCCGGTACCGACATCGCGGCCGCCCAGCTCTCCGACGCCGCGGCCGCGGTGCGACGCGCGCAGTTGCAGATCGCCCGCCCGCGGCCGCTCGTCAGCGGCTCGCCGGCGTCGTCGCTGCGGATCCACCTGGGGGAGCGACCGCGCACCTTCGGTCCCTCTCGCGGCGGACCGTCGATCGAGCGATAGGGCAGCCGTGGACGAGCACGAGGGCGCGCTGGCCAGGACCGTCGCGGAGACGGTCGACGCCTGGCTGCGGGACCCCCGTGACGGCGCCCTGTACATGCGGCTGCTCATCGCCGTCGAGGCCTGGCGCGCACGACGCGCCGCCGGCGCCACGCCACAGCCGGCGGCCGCGGTCGACGACGACCAGGGTGACGAGAAGCCCGGTGAGGGCGCCACCGTGGCGCCGGTCGAGCTGTCTGCCGGCATCCCGCCGCTCATGGCCCGACTGCGCCGACTACAGGCCGAGGCGCACGCCCGCGAACACCCGGACGAGACGGCCAACGAGCGGCAGGGCGGCGATGGGGAGGGGCCAGATGTTGCCTCACCGGCCGTCGCGGGAGGATAGTGCGTACAGGGACAAAATGGCCTCTGACCAGCCATTTCGGACATAATGTTCACTATCGGCGGTCTATGACGAGAAATCGGCGCGTAAGTAGAACCCGGGCGCGTGGCCGCCTCGAGCACCGGTCATTCGTACGGTCGACCGTGTGTGAGCCGGTCCGGGATGCCCAGGCGTCGGAACCACTCGGCTCGGGCGCGATCGAAGAAGTTGTCGAGATCACGTGCCAGCAGTTCCAGCCAGTTGGCGTCCCAGGTCCTCACAGTGAACGCGCCGGCGAACGCCCCGCCTCGTGTCGGGCGCACCATCTGGCGGTGGTCGGCGTCGGCCGACCACAAGCCATGGACGACGTCGTTTCGCCGGAGATACAGCGCGTCGTACTCGTCGGCCCACGCCGCTGCGCCCGCTTCCCGTAGTGCGCGACCGAGTGGCTGCCCGCTCTCGCCTGTGACCTTGGTGCGGTCGACCGGACCGGATGCGCGCTGATACTCGACGGCCAGTGCCGCGCACACCTCGTCGACCCACACGGCGCGGACCACGATGCGGCCGAGCTCGAGGGCGAGCATGTCTGCGCGTGAGACGGGCGGTCCCTGTGTCTGCACAGGCCGCACGCTACCGGCGCGCCGCGACGCATCTTCCGAAGCAGTTTCAAGCAGAGCCCGGGAGGCGGGAAGGTGGTGGCGCCGCCCCCATTGCGCGATCTGACGGCCCTCCTGGCCGCCAGCCGATCCACCGCACAAAGCCGCGGAGCTGCTGCTCGTTCAGTGCCCGAGCGCGCTGGGCGTCGATCGACACCTGCGACGGCTTCGCGGCCAGGCCGATGACGATCGTGGGGCTGATCGGCATGTGGAAGCTCGTGGCGTCCTGGAACGCCACATCCTGGTGCGGCCCGACCCCGGCGTGGCCCGGACGCAGAGTTATGACCGGAGCGTCCCCGATCATCAGGTCCGCGCCGGCCTCGACGTAGCCAATCTCAAGCTGCCAGCGCGCGAGCCGCACACGGGCGAGCTCGAAGTACTCGGCCACCTTGGCGCTGAACAGCGGCTGATCGATCTCCTTGAGGGCGCGGCGGTGCACCTCGCCGTTGATCCAGTCCAGCCCCTCGGGGCCGGCGGCCTCGAGCCCTGTCCGCTGCCTGAACAGGGTGGCAAGAAACTCAGGTTGTCGAGATCGCTCGTCGATCCTCTGCGCGACGACCCGCTCTCCGACCTGCTCGTGCGCGCGGCGCATAGCCGCCGAACGTGCCCAGTGCATCGCGAGTAGATCGCGCAGCGTTGCAGCCGCCTGCTCGTCCGGCGGGCGCCGCTGGTCGAGAAGCCTGTACGCGGCCGGCACCCGCGACTCGATAGCGCCCCAACGCGCCTCGGCGGTAGTCGGGTCGACCTGGTCGAAGTACGAGCGGAAGACGCTGCCGGGACCCTGGCTGTAGAACCGGCCGGCGGCGCGGTCGTAGACCCTGATGTTGCCGTGGAGCGCGAAGCGGCGCAGCACGACCTGCGAGACGGTGTGCTGCTTCTTTGGGGGTACGACGAGCCGAGGTCCCACGGGGACGAGTGTGCTCCCGGGGTCGCGTCAGTGGGTTGTCGGCGCCTCCAACGACGGAGCCTGGAACACAAGTTGACCGACGACCCTGGCTGTCGACGACGCACGTGACATCGGCGCTCCGCCCGTCTGCGAACCTCTACCAGTTAACCGGGACGAGTTGAACCAGATGAGAGGACCGGCACAGATGGATCTCGCGTCGGAGACGAAGGGCCTCAAGGCATCGATCTACGACCTTGAGAACAAGCTCCGGCGGCTGGAGCTCGAGCTCGAGGTGGTTCCCAGCCGACGTGAGCCGATCGTCGCGGACATCGAGAACACGACTGCTGCACTGACCATGTACCGCGAGAAGCTTCGGGACTTGTCCCAGACGTAGTGGTTCCGCGCGCGGCTCCACGGCGTACCCGCTGCCCCGTACCAGCTCAGCACCGATGAGCGGGGCAACTGCGGGACCTAACTACCTCGCCCGCGCCGCGACGATGACCGCGATGACCACGGCGACCCATGCGGCAACGGCGGACGCCATGGCCGCGCCCAGCATCCACCGATCGCGGCGGCGCCCGCGTCTGCTGTCCACCTGGTACTGCTCTGTCTGTTGGACCGCCGCGTCACGGTGCTCGGAGGCTACGCGGACCATCTCTGACATCCGCTCAGAGACGTCCACCAGCGCCTCAAGGGTCTTGCGAGGAGTCGCGTCGACGAACACGTCCGCGCCGACAAGCGGCGGCGGCCCCGGTACTCGAGGGACTCTCAGGAGGGGTGGCACGGCCTCGCTTGGTGCCATGATCTGGCGCGCCAGGTTCTCTCCGACGCTCGGTGGCATGACCAGGCGGGCCACGTTCTCACCGATGCGCCGGAACGTCTCCTCGTAGGCCGAGCCGGCGAACGCCTTCGTCACGCTGGCGGCCCATCGTGCCTCAGCCGCCTTTGCTGCCGCGTGGTGCGGGTGGTGAGGGTCCAGTGCCGCGGCACGAGCCTCAGCCACCGTCATACCAGCTGGCAGCTCGTCCACCGGTTCCTTGGAGGTCGCGGCGAGAGCCTCCGACGCCGGCACCTCATCTTCGGGCGGCTGCGCGGGGTCCTCTCCTTCTGGGCGTTGCTCCTCGGGCTCCGGTGCGTCTGTCATGAGTGCATCGTGACACCGAGCTCCCACGCCGATCCTGCCGGGCGCCGTTGTGCCTTCTCTACAACGTTCGTACGAGGCGAAAGCTGCCCGACAGGGCCCAGGTGGCCACGTTTCGTGCTCTCGTGGCTTCCTGGCGAAGCTGTGCCTGTCAGCAGGCGTGCAGGATCCGCTCGAGGGCGTCGTGCTCGGCCGGCGTGACCCACAGCGAGTAGGTCGACTTGATGGTCACCTGGCGGGCCGCGTACGTGCACCGGTACGCCTTGTTCGGTGGCAGCCAAGTCGCCGCGTCGCCGTCGCCCTTGGCTTCGTTCGTAGGCCCGTCGACGGCGAGCAGCACGAGCGGGTCGTTCGCGTACTGCTCTCGGCGGGCGGGGCTCCACGCCTGCGCGCCAGTGCGCCATGCGTCGGCCAGGGCCACGACGTGGTCGATCTCGACGGCGGTCGACGTCGAGCTGCCACGGGTGAAGTCGATCGTGCGGGCGGTGTACGGGTCGACGAGCACTCCGGTGAGCACGACGCAGCCGTGCGTACCGGCCTTGAGCGTGGTGTCGGTCAGGTCGCGGCGCAGAACATCGTTGCGGGTGTCGCAGCCGTTGTGGTCCTCGTCGGCCCAGGCCGGGCCGAACTTCGCGCGGCTGTACCCGGTCATCGGCGCCGGGCCCTTGACCGCCAGCCCGGCCAGCTGTGCCAGCGCTGCACTCGTCGACGTCGTCGCCGGCGAGCTTGTTGACGAGCCGGGCGCTGGCGTTGCCGCGGGTGTGGTCGCCAGCGATGCGGCGGGTGCGGGAGCGGGTGTGAGAGGCGCGGCGCCCTGGCAGCCGGCCAGCGCGGCGGCGAGGAGCCCCGCCGCGAGCACGGCGGCCCCGCGCCGCACGCGCGGTTGGAGGTTCGTCATGCGATGTGTCCCTGGAGGAAGGGTGTCGTGTCGGTTGGGTCCCGTCGTCCACCTGTGGGCGGGCCGAGCCCGAGCGCAGCTCGGGCCGTCCACAGGTGGTCGAGGGGCGCCGGGCTCAGCCTCGGTCAAGCCCGTTGTTGGCGAGCGCGGCTGGCGGGGTGGCGCGTGCCATGGCTGGTGTCGTCGATCTCGACGCGGTGCTCGCCGCTTGCATGCCGGCGAGGCGGAAGCCGGTTCGCGCTTCCGCGAGGGTCCGGTCTGCATCGAGGCGATCGCGCACCTCGGGAGGCAGTGCGGCTCGGCCGCCAAGGGCGCGCTCGAGGTCCGCGACTGTGGCCAAGCGTGCGCCGGCGCCGACGTCTGCTGGTGCCGCCTGCGCGGCCGCCAGCCCACGCCGCACGTCGTCGTTGAGCGGCCCGCCGGCGGCGGCCGCGACGTCGTCCGGCGTGCGGCACCACTGCATATGCGGTGAACCGCCAGCCGCGTATCGCGTGACCTCGAAGGACCCGAGTCCGGCGTCCCACTCGACCGACCACCACTCCTGGTGCCCGTCGCGGTGGACATCGAACTCAACAGGCCTCACGTCGGTGCACCAGCCGAACATCGAGCCCGTGACCTCGTCGTAGCCGACGATCCAGTCCGTGCCGTCCTCGGCGGTGAAGCCGTACCGGCTCACGCCTCGCCGCCGGCGGCGTCGACCCCCGTGGGCGCCGAAGGCCGCGCGCCGCGCGCGCGGGAACGAGGTCGTGCCGGCGCAGCCGGCGCGTCCTTGAACACCTTGCGCAGCTCGGCATCCGTCCAGCCGGCCGCGATCGCCGCGGCCCAGGCGCGCGCGTAGCGCGCCTCCTCTTCATCGAGTGCGGCGCGCGCCCGCGCGACCGCAGAGGCCCGCTCGGCCAGCGGCCGAGCGGCTCCCATGCGCGCCTCCTGGAGCGCGCGCAGCTGCTCCTCATACGACTTGGCGTCAACCATCGTTCTCTCCCAACGGACAACGGCCCGCACGAGCCGGTCGTCCTGTGGGCGACGGTGCGGAACGCCACCCCACGGCGTCCCTGACGCTACCGCCAAACAGGCCAACGACGGAGCAAGCTAGACACTTGGCTATGCCAAGTGCGCTTGCCGCTCGACCGCGGCCGGTCGCTCGGGGCACACTTCGTGTGGTCCCCGCAGATGCGGGGTCGCTGCGCTGGGCGTGGAGGTGCGATGGACGAGGCCCGCGAGGACGTGCCTCGTCTGCGGCCGGCTCGCCGCCGGCGCGCGAACGCTTCCACCCGGCGCACACACGCCGTGCAGGTCAAGGTCGACGCGGACGAGTACCTCCGGCTGCGCGTGGAGGCAGACGCGCGAGGGATCTCGATACCCCGCCTGCTCGTCGAGTCGACGTTCGCCGGCGACGTCGGCCTGACGGCCTCGGAGCGGCAGCAGCTCGCGGCCGAGCTGTTCCGGCTGACGCGGCTGGCAGCGGCGCTGTCCAACAACATCAACCAGATGACCAAGGCGGCGAACGCCACCGGGGAAGTGCCGGCGGAAGCGGCCCCGACGATCGCCTACCTGCGTGGCGAACTACTCCCCCGGCTGCACCAAGCGCTCGGTCGGCTGGTCGACCGATGATGCCGAACGTGTCGCGTGGCGGCCGGATGGCCGGCCTCGTGGCCTACCTCCTGGGTGCCGGCCGGCACAACGAGCACACCGACCAGCGGGTCATCGCGGGTGACAGCGTCGTGATGGCGTGGCACGGCGAGGAGACCCCTTCGCGGGAGTCCGCGCGCTCTCTCGCGCGCTACCTCGACGAGCCGTCCACGGTGTTCGGCACCACGATCACCGCGCCCATCACGCGCTGGGACGAGGCCTCCGGCAGCCACGTCAAGGTGGGTGAGGGCGACGCTCACGTGTGGCACTGTTCGCTGTCGCTGCGCGCCGGGGATGGGCCGCTGCCCGACACCACGTGGGCGTCGATCGCAGAGGACTTCGTCCGCAAGATGGGGTTCGACGACAGCGACGGTCGGGCACCGTGCCGGTGGGTCGCGATCCACCACGGCGCGTCGACGAACGGCAACGACCACATCCACATCGCCGTCAACCTGGTGCGCGAGGACGGGACCAAGGCGCGGACCTGGCGCGACTGGCCGCGCGCCCAGCAGGCCGCGCGCGAGCTCGAGGTCGACTACGGGCTCGAGGTTCTTGAGTCGCGGCAGGCCGGCCTCGGAGAGCGGGGCGTCAAGCCTGGCGAGCTGGAGCGGGCGGCGCGTGAGGGACGACCCGAGACGCAGCGCCGCTCCCTCGAGCGACGGGTCCGGGCGTGCGTCGCGGCAGCTGGCGACGAGGGCGAGTTCGTGCGCCGCGCGCGGCGTGCCGGGCTGTTGGTGCGGCCCCGGTACGCGGCCGGAACAACCGATGTCGTCAGCGGCTACTCCGTGGCTGAACGGCCGGCCGATGGCACCCGGCCGGTGTGGTTCGGCGGCGGCCAGCTCGCCCGCGACCTGACCTTGCCGCGGCTGCGCGCGGAGTGGCCGGACTCCCCCGAGGCGGCGTCCGTCGCTGCCGCCGAGTGGACGGCCGCGGCACGCGGACAGCGACCGGTAGCCCCTGGTGCGGAGAGCACGACGTCGGATCCCGCGGCGTGGCAGCAGTACGCCGCCGAGGCGGCCGCGCTGCGCGAACGGCTGCGCGCCATCGCGCCCGACGACCTGGCCACGTGGACGTCCGTCGCCAAGCAGGCCGCCGGCGCACTGGCGGCGTGGTCGGTGCAGGTCGAGGCGAGCCCGGGGCCGCTGGCCGAGGCGGCCGCGGTCCTTGGGCGGTCGGCGCACGTGCGCGCCTGGAGGGTGCGCGAGGCGGTCGTGCCGCGACCCGGCTTGCGCGGCGCGGCCCGGATCTTCACGGCTGCGGCCGCCGGCGGGTCGAGCAAGACGGCGCACGCGGTCCTGTTGCGCCAGGTGCTCAACACGATGCGTGCACTGCACGACGCTCACCGGGCTCTGGGCCATGCGCAGCAGGCCGCGGCGATCGAGCGCGCGGTGCGGATGCAGCTGGCTGACGTCGCGCGTCAGCTGCCGCCCGTGCCGGCGCAGTACGCCGGCGTCGGAGCGCCCTCCGCGACGCGCACAGCACCGAGCAGCCAGCGCCCAGCAGCGCCGATCCCGACGCCGCTGACTCCACCGGCGAAGCCTGCACACCGCGGGCCGCCGGCCGGAGGGATCGAGCGGTAGCGCTTCGTGAGTTTCCAGTCGGGGGACCGGACAACGACGAAGAGGGAGAAGAACGGTGAGCGAAGAGACCCCCGAGGAAGCCCTCAGGAGCCGTGCAGTGACCGCCGTGACGACCGGTGCCTACCTGGCCGAGTCCTTGGCTAGGAACACCCACAGCGAGGCCGAGAACAGCGCCCGGGCCAGCCAGGCACGGACCCACGAGCTGGTCGCGCGACTGGACGCGGACCGCGCGACGGCGATCGCTCAGCTGGCGGTCGTGCACCACGAGGAGTGGTGGTCGACGGCACAGCCAGCGGACGTCTCGAACGTCCGGCAGACCGCCGAAGCCTGGCGCCAGTACGACCCGGCAGCGGAGGCTGCGGCTTGCGTGATCGACGAGCGGCTGCGTGACAGCGGAGCCGGCGACTGGCTCGACCGGCAGGCCGAGCTCCACCGCGCGACAGCGGAGGAGGAGGTCGCACGGACCGACGAGAACCAGGCTGCCGGTGTACTGGCCGGGGCAGCGACGGACGCTGAGGTCGACGTCGCACTCGTCGAGCTCGAGAAGGCCGCGACCGCGCACGACGACGCGCTCGAGCGACAGCACGAGGCCGCGGCGAGGGTGCCGGCTTGGGACTCGACGGAGCGCCGTGCCGAGCTCGACCAGCGGCTCGCGGTCGCCGGCGTGCCCGAGGACGCGCGCACCGCCGCGGCGATCGCGGACGTGGGCCGGGCCACCCCGCCGGCCGCGGCCGCGCAGAAGCCGGCCCGCGGCAAGACCCCGGCCGCACGGTCCCGTGGCGTGACGCGTCAGGCCGACCGCGGCATCCAGCGCTGACCGCGCACGTCGCGCCCCGGCACCGAGCGGTGTCGGGGCGCTCGTGCGTCTGCGGTCCTGGCTGGACGTCGCCGTCACCCTCGAAGTGACGGCGCGACCCAGCGCCGCCGGCGACCAGGAGGAGCCGTGAAGCATGCCGTGATCCGATGCGTGGAGTGCGACGAGGACGGCGTCGACGACGTCGACGCGGTGCGCTGCCCGCGCTGTTGGCGCGTCCTGCGCCCTATCCGCCAGCGGTGACCGCCACCTCCGCGGCCGCGGCCGCCAGGTGAGCCAGACGGTCGGGGCGGTACCTGTTCCAGTGGTTGTCGGGGTCCTGGTCGACGACGACGACCGGGGCGGCGTCGTAGCCGAGGTCCTCCGTGATCGGCCCCGGACTCCTACCTCCGTCCCCAGGGGCAAAGTAGCTATCTGTGATGCTCAGGCCGTGGGGTGACGTCGTACTCGGCGAGGATGCGGTAGACGGTGGCGACCGAGGGGTGTTCGCCCTTGTTCTTGCCCGAGGTGATGACGAGCTTGCTCGCGATCTGCGGTACGGGGATCCCGTTGGCTCGCAGGCTGCGGGCGTAGGCGGCCATGTCGTCGTCGACGACCTTGGGACGGCCGCCGTGTCGGCCGCGCTCGCGGGCGGACGCCTGGCCTTCAAGAGATTTCTCCCGGATGTACTCGCGTTCGGACTCGGCCATGCCGGCGAAGAACGCGAACAGGGCGGCGCCGTGCCCGGACGGGTCATAGACCCCCTGGAGGGGGCCGGTGAGGAGTTCGAGTTCGATGTCGTGGTGGCGCAGGTCCTCGGCGATGGCCAGGAGTTCGGCGGCGCCACGTCCGAGACGCTTCATCTCATGCACAGTGAAGATCACCCGCTGGTGGGGGACGGCCTTCTTGATGGTGCGGGCGAAGTCCATCGCCTTCACGAACTCGGGCCGCACCTTGATCCGGGTGCTGATCTTCTCCGAGAAGACCGGGTCGCACCCGGCCTCCTGGAGGGCGTCGAGCTGGCTCTGGAGTTCTTGCTGGGCGGTACTGCAACGGGCGTAACCCACCCTTGTGGGTTTCGTCGCGGCCTCCGGGACAGCGGCGTCGATGGCTGGACCCATCTCCCACGCGCGGCCGGGGCCGCGGTCGGCGGGGGTGCGGACTTCGAGTTCGGCGCGGAGTTGGGGGACGAGCATGAAGCGCGGGGTGTGGTACTTCGGGGCGACCTTGCCGCCGCGGGTGCGGCAGGTGCTTCCGGCGGGCACTTCACAGGTGGGGCAGTCGAACTGTTCGACGGCGGCGGCCGGTTCGGCGAGCTCTGGCATGTCGCAGAACCTATCGCGCGGGGCATTGTGCGAAAGCTGTTTTGCGAGAGGTTATGAGAACGAAGATCAGGGGCAAACCGGACACGGCCCGGTGGGGGTCCGTGATCTCTCAGAACTACTCATTTCTGCGAACACGGAACGGCGCGTTGGACGTGTCCTGCTGCACGGCTCCGCGCAGGCAGTACACCAGCTGCAGTGCCGCTGGTGGGCACGTGCCGCTGCCGGATACCGGCCCGACGGCGGGGCCGGGCACCCTGCGTAGAGGCCGGGGTCCCCGTTCCCGCGCAGGGGGTCAGCGTGCCCGTTCACCACGGAAGAGCGGGACGGCGAGGGCGGCGGCGATCAGGGCGATCACGCCGAAGATGGTGAACGCGGTGGTGAACCCGGTGGGCAGTAGGGCTTGGAAGGCGAGGCTGCCCAGCCCGAAGCCGGTGAAGAGTGTGAAGACGTTCAGGCCCATGGCCTGGCCGCGGTGGCCGGGCAGGTCGGTGACGATGCCGCCCAGGGGCGGCTGGGTCATGTCGTAGCCGAGTGACAGTGCGGTGATGGTCAGGGCGGCGGCGGGCAGGGGCAGTTCGGTGGCCAGCAGCAGTGCGCACGCGGCGGCCAGGGCGACGCCGGTGGGGATGATGCGGGCGCGGCCGTAGCGGTCGGCCAGGTGGCCGACGAGGGGGCCGAGCAGGAAGCCGGGGATGCCGTAGCCGAGCAGCGCCAGTCCGATCCCGACCGGGCCGAGCGCGAACCGCTGGGTCAGGTACAGGCCCAGCCAGGTGTAGATCCCGGAGTGCAGCACCGCGTTGAACAGCACGAAGCTGTACGTGCGCCGTCCGCGGGCGCTGCGCAGCAGACTCCGGTATCCGGCTGCGACAGCCCGTAGTGGCGGCACCGTGGCCGGGCGGGAGGTGGCAGGCAATACGCGGGCGGCCAGGGCGACGACCAGCAGCAGCACCCCGCCGGCGGCGACGGTCAGGAACAGTCCCGGCCAGCCGATATAGGGCTCGGCCAGGGCGCCGGCGGTGGAGCCCACCGCGATTCCCCCGGCCATGCCGCCGAACAGCCAGCCCAGGGCCCGGCCGCGCCGGGCGAAGGGGAAGACATCCCCGATCAGGGCCAGTGCGATCGGCACCACGCCGCTGGCGCCGATGGCGGTGATCACCCGCATCCCGATGAAGGTGCCCGCGCTGTCGGCGAGGGCGGTGACGGCGGTGAGGATGGTGAACGCGGCCAGGGATCCGAGGATGACCGGCCGGCGCCCGACGCGGTCGGACAGCGGCCCCCACACCAGCGTCATCACCCCGTACGGCACCAGGTAGGCCGGCACCGCCAGGCCGGCGGTGCCGGGTGTGGTCCCGAAGGCCCTCGCCAGTTGCGGCAGGATCGGAGCGATCATGAACGCCTGCGCGAAGATCAGGAACGCCGCCGCGGTCAGCAACGGCAGCAACCCGCGCGGCACAGCCGCGAGGACCTTTTCCTGATCAGGCGTCTTCGATGCGGACAGCGCGTTGCGGTGAGGCACCTTTGTTGTTCCTTAACTGATGTGTCCAGCCGGCCCGGTCGCTGTGTGCGTACCGGGTCACGACGGAGTGGTGGACGGCCTGCGACGGTGCAGGACCAGGGCCCGGAGTTTTGGCGCGGGCCCGTTATGAGCCGGTGTTCGCGCGTCGGGCCCACAGGTACAGGGCGCTCCAGGTGGTGTAGCCGACGGCGATGGCGGCGTACATCACCGCCGGATCGGTTTGGGCATACATGCCCGCATACAGCACCGCCCCGGCCAGCACGGCGGGGATGGCAGCTTGGCGGCGGGGGCCGAGCGCGAAGGCCGCGGTGACCAGGAGCACCGAGACGACCAGCAGCCAGGGGCCGATCCGCAGCAGCACCCCCAGCACGCCCTGCGGTGCGCCGGAGCCGGTCATGGCGGCCATCCCGGTGGCGGCGGCCGCGCCACCGACGCCGGCGGCGGCCAGGATCATCGAGGTGCCGCAGGCCACTGAGGCGGCCAGCCCGATGATTGCGCTGGTGGTGCGCCAGGCGCGCCGCGCGGCCGATGCGGGCCCGGGGGTGCGGGTCTTCATGTCCGGGCCTGGGTGGGATCGGTGGGGCGGCCGACGCTGCGGATGGCGGCGAACAGCAGGGTGGGGCGGGCGCCGATGGAGTTGGCGAAGATGGTGGTGACCGAGGCGGCCATGGCGATCATCGCCCACACCGGGTAGACCAGGCCGGTCGCGGCGGCGGGTATGCCGATGCCGTTGAAGGCGAAGGCCAGGGCGACGTTCTGCTTGACCCTGCGGTAGCTGGTGCGGCTGATGCGGTGGGCGTCCAGCAGCAGGTGCAGGTGGTCGCGGACCAGGATGATGTCGGCGGACTCCATGGCGATGTCGGTGCCGGAGCCCATCGCGATGCCGACGTCGGCCTGCATCAGGGCGGGGGCGTCGTTGATGCCGTCGCCGACCATGGCCACCCGCCGACCGCCCCTTTGCAGGTCGCGGACGATGGCGGCCTTGTGGTCGGGGTGGACCTCGGCGTGCACCTGGTCGATGCCCACCGCCGCGGCGATGTGGGCGGCGGCACGCTGGTTGTCTCCGGTCAGCAGCACCGGCGTGATGCCCGCGGCGCGCAGGGCCGCAACGGTCTCGGCCGCCTCCGGGCGCAAGGTGTCGCCGAGCGCGATGACCCCGGCCACCTCGCCGTCGACGGCCACCGCGATGGCGGTGTGTCCGGTGCCGGTCCACTGCTCGATCGCCGTTTCCAGCGGGGTGGTGTCGATGCCGTGCTCGCGCAGCAGGGCGAGCCGGCCGACCAGCACCCGCCGCCCGGCCACCTCGGCGGTCACGCCCAGGCCGGTCAGCGAGGTGAACTCGCCGGCCTCCGGCCAGGTCAGGCCGCGGTCGTTGGCCGCGGCGAGAACGGCGCGGGCCAACGGGTGCTCGGAGGCGTGCTCGGCCGCCGCCGCCAGGGTGAGCATCTCATCGTCGCTCATGCCGTGGGGGTGCAGGCCGCGGACGGTGGGCTTGCCGAGGGTGAGGGTGCCGGTCTTGTCCAGCACCATGGTTCGTACCTGGCGCAGGGTCTGGAACGCCTCGCCGGTGCGCATCACGATGCCTTCGTCGGCGGCCTCGCCCGCGCCGCGCACGATGGCCAGCGGGGCGGCGATGCCGACCGCGCAGGGGTAGCCCATCACCAGCACCGACAGGCCGGCGAAGATCGCCCGCCGGGCATCGAGGTCGCCCGCAGCAGCGGTGCCGGCCAGCCAGGCGGCCAGCGCCAGCCCGGAGGCGGCGAGCACCAGCGGGGTGTAGACGCGCAGCACCCGGTCGACCAGGTGCAGGATGCCGGGCTTGAGGGCGCGTGCGTCCTCCACGTGCCGAATGATCTGGGCCAGGAAGGTCTCCTCGCCGACACGGGCGACCTCCACCAGCAGGGTGCCGGTGCCATTGACCGATCCGCCGACCACCTCCTCGCCCGGGCCGCGCTCCACGGGCACCGGTTCGCCGGTGATCATCGACAGATCCAGCGCCGAGTATCCGGAGCGCACGGTGCCGTCGACCGGAACCCGCTCGCCGGGCCGGATCCGCACCAGGTCCCCGACGGTGACCTGGTCCAGGTCGGCCTCCTCCTCGGTGCCGTCGCGGACGACGCGGGCGGTCGGCGGGCGCAGGTCCAAGAGCTTTTTCACTGCCTGGCTGGAGCGGGTCTTGACCAGCAGCGACAGCCACTCGGAGAAGGTGTGGTAGGTGGTGATCAGCACGGTGACGGCGAAGAACGCCGCCGTCGGATAGTGGGGCAGCACCCCGGTCAGCCCGATCACGCCACCGGCGATGCCCGCCAGCGCGCCGGCCTCCAGCAGCACGTGCTGGTTGAGGATCCCGCGCCGCGCGGACTGGAAGGCCATGCGGGCGAAGTGCGGGGTGACCAGCGTCATCATCACCACCGCGAGGGCGGCGGTGACCCACCCGGCCGCCGTCTCGCCCACCAGGCCGGTGGCCCGCAGCGCCAGCGCCACGGCGCCGGGCGCGAAGATCCCCAGCGTCCCGCCGGCCATGCGCAAGCCCCCGGCGGGCTTGAGGATCGCCACCGCGATGGGCACCATCAGCGCCACCACCGACGCCGACACCAGCGCCCCGACCGGCCCGGCGGCGGCCACCAGAGCGATCGCGGCCAGGCTGGCGGCGACCGCGGCCAGCAGCCGCACCCCCTCGCGCACCAGCTGGGCCTCTTCCTCCTCAAACGGCCGCAGCTTGCGCGGGTCGTACAGGTCGTAGCCGATGTCCCGCAGCGTGGTCAGGATCTTCTGGCCGCTGATCTGGTGCGGGTCGTAGTCGACCAGGGCCTGCTCGTGGGTCAGGCTCACCGCGACCTTGGCCACCCCCGGCTGCCGCCCCAGGGCTTTTTCGATGGTGCCGGTGCACAGCGAGCAGTGCAGCCCCGCGATCCTCGCCCGCACCCGGGCGTGCCCGGGCACGTTGCTGGGCTCGGCCGCCCAGGCGGGGGGCTGATCGACCGTCGTGGTCATGACCGCACCTCCGTGGCCGTGACGGTGTAGCCGGCCTCGGCCACCCGCGCCGTCACCGCCTCCCGGTCCGCGCCGGACGCCAGCTGCACATCAAGGACCCCTGTGGTGTGATCCGCCGTGGCGTCGCGGACCCCCTCCACACGGCGCACCGCCGTCGCCAGCCGCCGCTCGCACCCCTCACAAGTCATCCCCTGCACCTGAACCAGCAGCCGCTCGCTCATCACCGGCCCCCTTCTCGCGTCGGTCCCGGGCCGCGTTCCCCGGGTTCGTCTGCGAGGCTAGAACCTGGCCCCAAGGGCCAGGTCAAGACTGGGAGAGAACCCGTCGCGACGAGCAGCAGAGGAGATCACCGTGACCACCGCCGAACAGGCCCTGTACACAGCCGGCCAGGCCGCCCAGCAGGCCGGCGTGACCCGCAAGGCCATCCGGATCTACGAGACCAAGGGCCTGCTGCCGCCCGCCGAGCGCACCCAGGCCGGCTACCGGCTGTTCACCGCCGACGACATCGCCATCCTGCGGTTCATCCGCCAGGCCAAAACCCTCGGCCTGACCCTCGCCGAAATCGCCGACATCCTCGATCTGCAGCGCGGCGGCGCCCAGCCCTGCGGCCGGGTCACCCAACTGCTGGACGCGCACCTCGCCCAGATCGACCGCACTCTGGCCGACCTGCGCCAGCTGCGGCGCACCCTGCTGCACGCCCGGCGCACGGCCGAGCAGACCCGGCGGGCCGGCGGCGACGCCGTCATCTGCCAGATCATCGAAGCCAGCCCCGCCCCTGACCTGGCCTCATGATGTTGAGCCCGCAGTGCGGGGGCCCTCCGTCGCACGGCGGGGGCCGGGCACGGCTGCGGACAGGACAAGGTCGAGCCGCTTGTTCATGTCGAGGCGGAAGGTGCCGTACGGGTTGATGTTCGACCAGAACAGCGCAGTCAGGCCCCGCCGGTCCTCGTCCGTGAGCCTCTCCGCCCAGGCCGGTTCGGCGAGAACCTGCTGCACCAGCAGGGTGTTGACGTGCACGAGAGCAGACTGGAGCAGGTGCAGGGCGAGCATCGAGGTCTCGGCGTGCTCCTTGTCAGGGCCGGTCAGAGCGCCGTCCTTGCCGTAGTGCAGGACCGTGTTGGCGCTGTTCCAGTTCTCCACGACCTGAAGGCCGCCGTGGATCTCCCGGCGCAGGTCGGGGCTCGCCAGGTAGTCGCACGCGAAGATCGTGCGCACAGCCCGGCCGAGTTCTTCCAACCCCTGGTAGGTGGGGTGCTTGGGGCCGCCGCGGGTGAAGCGCCGCAGGACCTGTTCGGCCTCCGCGGTGCCCAGGCGCAGGGCGGTGGCGTACTTGACCATCTGGTCGTACTGCTGCTCGATAAGCTCCCAGCGGATCGGCCGGGTGAGTGAACCGCCGAGGGCCGGCCAGCCGGGCGGGTCGTCGTCCGGGCGGTACAGGCGGATGCTGCCGATGTTCTTCAGCCGAGGCAGCAGGCGGAAATTCAACAGCTCGGTGAAGGCGAACCCGACCACGCTCGCACCGTGCGTGTCCACGTAGTTCGACTCGATCTCCGCGTCCGTGCAGTGCCGCAGCAGCCCCTCGATCATCGCCGCGACCTCGGAGGAGGAACAGCTCTTGAGCTGGGAGTAGATGCAGACGTTCTTCCGCTCCACGTGCCAGTAGATCATCACGCCGTTGCCGCCGTAGCGGGCGTGGTACTCGGTCATGAAGTTGCTGGACCAGGAGCCGAACTTCTTGCTGTCGGAGGCGCACGCGGTACCACGGCCCCACCATGCCGTGTCGCGGGCCGCAAAGGTGGCGTTCACCAGCTTCGTGACGGCGGCCCGAAGGTTGTCGACAGTGATGAAGTGCCGCCGGATGTGCCGCAGCGCGGCCTCACTCTCGCCGTGCTCCCCGGTCGCCACGATCGCGCGGATGCCCATGTTGGTCCCCAGTGCGAAAAGCGCCAAGAGCAGCCGGCGCTGGAGAACAGCGCGGTCGATGCGCTCGTACGCGGCCACCGAGGAGAACTCGTCGGTGAAGCCGGTCAGGAAGTCGGCGTTCTTCAGCACATCCAGCAGATCGAGCACGCCCCAGCGGCGGATCACCTCCTCCTTCAGGGCCTGCAAGCCGGTGGGTTCGTCCAGCCTCTCCAGCTTCGGCACGGTGATCCACGGGTCCCCGTGCCGGGTGGTGACCCTCACTCCGCCCGCGGAGCCGTCCGCCAGAGCTGCCGAGAGCCGGTCCAGGCCGCTGGTCATCCGCTTCTTCAGGCTGGTGATGAACGCCTTGGGGTCCATGGGCTGGCGGATCGCGGCGTAGTGCACGGTGCGGGTGGCCTCGAAGTCACCCGGCAGGTCGTCCTCCGGGTTGCGCCAGCGCAGCCCGCCCTCGATGTAGATCTCACGGCGCCGGATCGCGTCCCGCAGCGCCACCAGGACGCACAGCTCGTACGGGATGCGCTCGACCTTGCCCTTGTCGTCGACGACCGCCTCGCGCCAGTCCTTGCGCACCACGCCGTCCATCGGCACCTCGTCGCCGGCCTCGTAGAAGCGGGTCTTGCCATCGACCTCGGCATACTTCTCCAGCAGCGCGAGCGCGTCCATCACCGGCCGGTACGCGGTGTTGTTGCACTTAAAGCCCAGGGTCTTCAGCAGCGGCGGCAGCATCTGCCGGTAGTAGCTGCTGTACGAACTCCGCAGCGTGGTACGGACCTTGGCCTTGAAGACCTTCTCGTTCGCCTTCGCCTCGGCCACCAGGTCGCGCAGCGTCTTCTCACCCACCACCGGGTACAGCGCCGTGCGCACGATCTCGTCGGGCTTGCCGACCGCAGCGTCCGCGAGCTTGAAAAGGATGCCCTCCTTGCCGCGAACCTTCTTCAACTCGGCGGTGAGCTGCTTCTCCACCCGCCGCTCAGCACGGGCATTGATCTTCTGGACCAGGGCGATCAGCAGATCCGCCAGGGCGTCGGTGATCTCCGCTTGCCGCGAGGAGCACAGTGCTGCGAGCAGCGTGATCCGCACGTCCTCGGCGGTGTCGCGGAAGTCTGAGGGGTACATCTTGATCGCCCGCGCCCGCCACGCGGCCAGCAGCTTCTCCGAGCAGTCCGCGAACAGCCCCTCGGGAAGCCCGAGTTTCCGTACGTCGTTCAGCTTGGTGATCTCCGTCAGCAAGGAGTCCAGCCCCACCGCGCCCGGGTCCCGCTTGAGCGAAGCCAGCAGCGCGGTGCCGTCCTCGTTGCCCTCGGCCACCAGCGCCAGCAGCCGGGCCGTGCACACCTGGCCCAAGCGCTCGATGGTCCGGGTGCAGAACGCCTTCTCCGCCCGGGACTGAGCCGCGGTGAGGATGCGGTCGATGCGGCCCGGCGGCTCGATCTTCCTCACTCGGCATTCCACCAGCAGGGCATCGCGCTGCCGGTCCTCCACCAGCTCGACCGGACACACCTCGTCCGCCAGCCACGCGATCAGCTGGTCCTCATCTGCCCGTGTCGCGGGACGGAACTTCAGCGCCTCCCGGATCTGCTTGCGATGGTTCTTCGCGGAACGACTGGCCAGGTCGTACTTCGCGAACTCGGCCGCCGACACCTTCACCAGCCCCGCGACGTACTCCACTGCGGCCTGCGGAACCTCCTCCAGAAGATCGGGGAAACGGCCCTCCATCTCAAAGAACTTCAGCATCAGGCAGAAGCCGAGCCTCGTCGTCCCCGCCTTGTTCGCCACCAAGTCCCAGTCGCCGTCCACCAGCGTCCAGCACGCCACCACGTCTTCCGGCGACCACTCCTGCCGCACACCCGCCCCTTTCCTCGTCAGCCTCGGGCTTCACTCGGACAGCCCAACGAGGCGACGAGAACGGGGAAACGGAATATCTGACTATCCGAAAGCTACCCGCCGGTTACTTTTCCCCCGGGGACGGAGGTAGGAGTCCGGGGCCTGATCCAGGTGAGCAGCTCGGCGTTCTCCGGGGCGGCCAGGTCCACGACCGTGTACCCGACGCCGAGCTTCTCGAGCTGGCGGTACGTCGCCTTGCACTGCATGCAGTTCGGCGTGCTGTACACCGTCACGGTCAGCATGGCTACGCGCTCCGGCCGGCGTAGCGCGCCGCCACCGCCGCGTGCGCGTCGGTGTAGCCGGTCGGCGTCGGCGTGAACGGCAGGGGGCCGCGCTGGTCCTCCCCGTGCCCGCTGTCCGCGGTGCAGCGGGCGAACGGTCCTTCGTTCGACGTCAGGACCGCCATGTGCGGGTCGAGGTGGTCCCGCAGGAACGTCGAGGGCCCGACACCCGGCACCTGGCGCAGCTGCTCCCACGCCTGCCACATCGCGTCCAGCCGGGCGACCGCTTCCGGGTGCATCCACCAGCTGGGGCACCACCGCTGCGGCTGTCGGCGCCACATCGGCAGCAGCCACTGCTCGACCCACTCGACGACGGACGGGAAGTACGTCCGCACGTCGCGCACGAAGCCGTCGCCCCCGCCGGCGTCGTCGTCGAGCGCCGCGCCCGGCTCCGGCTCGTCCCACTCCCCCAGGTCGGTCACAGCAGCGCTCCCTTGGGCTCGTGAGCGGCGATCGAGGCGCGCACGGCCTCAGCGTCCGGGCTCTCCATCCACGGGCGCGTAGCGGCCAGGACCGGCGGCACACCTGAGGCGAGGACGATGACGCGGCCGGTCGGCAAGGCGGCCAGGTCCGAGACGTCGAGCACCTGGTCCTTGGTCGTCTGATGCGACGTCGACCCGCCGCCGTAGCGGCTCGAGCTCGTCGACGTCGTCTGGCGTTCGTACTCTCCGATGAGCCGGGACACCTGCGCCAGGAAGTCGGCCTCCGCGACGCCTCGGCCGATGACGCGGACGGTGGCCGCGCTCCACAGCTTGTTCATGCCCTCGCGGCCCCACACCTCTACGCCCTGCGACCACGACTGCAGGAGCGTGTCGACGCAGATCCCGCGCGACCCGTAGTGGCTGTACATGTTCGGCAGGCCCGACCACCGGCAGACGTTCGCCGCCTCGTCGAGCACGACGACGAACGGCGTCGCCAGCCGGCCGCCGGCGAGGGTCTTGGCGTACTCCTCGGCGGCCTCGGTGACGGCCACGGTCATCGCGGTCACCAGGGGTGCGGCCGAGCCGTGGCCCTCCTTCGAGAGGCTGTACAGCGTGCCGCTGGACCGCACGAACGACGTCGGACGGAACTCCCTGCGGCCGGCCGACGGCTCGGCCCACTGGAGGGCCTGCCGGTTCGTGAGGAACCCGACCATCTGCTTGGCCGAGCCGTAGACGCCGGCGCGCTGCTTGTCAGGGGCACGCATCACGTCGCGCAGCCCGGCGGCCACCAGCTCGTCGCCGTGCGTGTTGAGGATCCGCGCCGCGGTGTCGTCGTTGGGGTCGTTCAGCCAGCGGTACACCGTGCTGATCGGCCGCCCGTCCCGGGCAGCCGCCAGCAGCAGCCCGGTGAGCAGATCCAGGGCCGCGCCGTCGAAGTACGCATCCGACCGCGCGCCGGGCCGGCGGGTCGCGTCCGCGAAGATCCCCGCCAGGCTCGCGGCCTTCACCTCGTCGACGACATAGCTCAGCGGGTTCCAGAACCACGTCGGGCGCTCGTCGACGAGCGCCTGCGGGTCGAACACCCACGGCGCCTCCCCCGAGCGCAGCGCCCGCGGGTCGCGGGTCGCGTCGACGATGTCGCGCTTGTTCGAGGTGGCCAGCACCGCCCCCGGCGCAGCCAGGATCATCGGCACCGCGCGGCTGGTCGTCTTGCCGGAGCGGGGCCCCCAGATGTCGAGGGCCACGTCTTCCCAGGACTGCCACAGCTCGACGCGCGCCGGCAGGGCCGCGGCGATCGGCAGTCCCGGCGGGTCCACCGGTGCCCCCAGGCGCCGGGCGGTGGCGGCCACGTGCGCCTTGGTCAGCGGCCGCAGGGCGGCGCCCTTGGCCATGTACTTCGAGGCGACGTCGACGCGTGTACGCGACCGACCGCGACGGCTCCACATCGCCGCGACCGCGACGACGAGCAGGAGCACCACCAACCCGAAGGCGGCGGCGCCCCACGTCGCGGCCGCCGGCCAAGCGACCTTGCCCCTGCTGGCCCCAGCAAGGGCGCCCACGGGGCTCAGCCCGGCGGCCGCGCTGGTGTGGTCGACCAGGTCGGCCACCTTGAGCCCGACCCATGCCCCGACCGCGAGCAGGAGCCCGACACCCATGAGGCCGGCGACCAGGATGAGGCCGGTGGTGGTGTCCGAACCGGGAGTGCTCCGGCGGGTGGGGGCGCTCACAGCGACACCCCCGCCGAGATCCGGGACTGCTCGTGCCAGCGCTCGTTCGTGTCGTTGACCGCACGCTCGGCGTCGGTCAGCTGGAGCACGAAGGGGATGCCGGGGCGGCCACCGACCTTGACGAGGAAGTGCCCACGTCCGGGAGGGGCAGCCTCGGCGCCGGTGCGAGAGTCCCAGGCCGGCGGGTCCTGCCAGCCGGCCAGCAGCTTCTCCTCGGCGTCGGACATGTCGATCACGCCGCGCAGCAGCTCGACCTCCGAGGGCGGCAAGCCGCCGCAGACGACCATGCCGGCCCGCTCGACGAACCCCTTGGCCTTCATCCGGTCGGCCTCGTCGGGCAGGGCCGTCAGGTCGCTCATGGTGTGGGAGGCCATCACCTGGCCGACGCCGACCGTGCGGTTCAGGCGGGTGATCGCGTCGACGCGATCGACCATGCCGCGCCCGGATCTCAGCACCCGCCACAGCTCGTCGAGCACGACGAAGCGGTGCCGCCGCGGTTCCAGGCCGGCGTCCGCGAGCACCTGTGAGATGGCCACCGAGGCGAACCCGGTCGACCAGCAGGCCAGCAGGGCCGCGGCCTGCAAGTCCGTCTCGCCCTCGTCGATGCCGGAGATGTCGAACACCACCGGCTTGTCGCGGCGGATCGGTTCGCTCGTCGGCTGGGAGAACATCTCCCCCAGGCGACCGCCGTGCACCAGGCCGTACAGGGAGGCCTCGAGGTGCTCGGTTACCTCGAGGTACTTGTCGAGGTTGCCGCGGTCGACCGCGGCCGACCGCACTGACTCTGGTGCGGTCTTGATGACGGCGAGCAGGTCGGCCAGGACCGGCACGTGGCCGAGGTTGTCGTCGAGCTCGCGCAGCGCGGCGTCGATGACGCTCTCCTCGCGGTCGCTCGGCGGTGCGCCGCGGGCGATGGTCAGCAGGGCGGCGACCATCGTGCGCCGGCGGCCGTGCGCGTCAGCGAGGATCGCCCGGCGGCGATCACCGGTCAGCTTCTCGGCAGCGGCTCGCGCCTCGCCGGGGTCGAGCACGTTCAGGAAGCCGCGGCCGTTGCCGAGCTCGATCACCTGCGCGCCGATCGCGCGACCCAACTTCACGTGGTCGGGCTTGAGGTCGCCCAGCACCATCGGCAGCACGCCGAAGCCGGCTAGGCCCAGCGCCCACCGGCGTAGGACGGTCGACTTACCCAGGCCCGGCCGGCCAAGGACGAAGGCGCTCGGGTTGGAGATCAGGTGTGCCCGTTGGAACCAGCTAATCGGGTCGCAGCACAACGTGGAGCCGGTGGTCAGCGTCCGGCCGAGCGGCACCCCTACCGCTGGCGTTCCAGCACCCACCGCGAACGGGTGCAGGCCGCAGACCTGGACCGACGTGCCGCGCCACATCGGCGGCGGGTCGAGGACGACGGCCTGACCGCCGCCACGGCCTGGCCAGCCCCGCGCTCCGGCGGTCGGCGTACGCCGCGCGCTCACCGCACGCCTCCCCCGCGCACCGCGGTGCGCTGGAACCGAGGGAGGTTCAGCCCGAGAGGCAACGCAGCGGCGAACGCCGAGTCTTGGGAGCCGTACACGGGCCGCACCCTGATCCGGCTTGCGCCGGCCAGGCTGTCGATCGCCGCCCGGGCGTCCGCGTGCTCGCGGTTGCTCATCACGGTCGCGGTGACCAGCATTCCGAACTCGAGCAGACCGGCGCCGGCAGCCTCCTCCTCGGCGGTCCGCTCCGCGGCCGCCAGAGAGCGCCTGGCTGTGGCGGAGACGGTCGGACCGGCTCCACGGCCGGCGGAGGCGGCGCGCAGGTCCGCGTCGACGATCTCGGGCGCGCGGGCCGGGTCGATCGGTCGGTACAGCAGCGTGACCCGCTTGCGGGCGATGTCCGGGTGCGGGGCCAGCAGCCCCGACAGGACACGAGACGTCACCGCGCCGCGAGGCGCCTGGCTCATCAGCCACGTCGTCGACAGCCCGGAGTCGTGCCGGTAGCTGGACCAGCCCGCCTCGTGGGCCGTGGGGCCCACGTCGCTCCAGTCCATCTCGACGACCTCGCCGCGGGCCGCGGCCTCGTCGAGCAGTGCGGCGGCTGCCGGGTCGTACGCCGTGCGCACCAGCTGGCACAGCTCAGCGGCGGATGCCGGCCGAACCGCACCAGCCCCGGTCGCTTCGAGGCGCTGCGTCAGGGACGGCAGGCGCGAGGCAAGGTCGCGCACCGTCTCCTCGAGGGAGCGTCGGGCTCCCGAGCTCGTCGCCAGGACGAAGGTCAACGCGACGTAGCAGTGGATCGACGAGCCGCCCACCGGGTAGGTGGTGAGGATCTCGTCGAGGACCTCGCCGGCGAACGCCGGTGCGGCCGGGTCGAGGTTCTGCATGACCTCCTGACGTAGCCGGCTGCCGGTGTCGGGTGCCGTTTCCACCGTCACCGATGCGCCCCGGAGGGCTGGCTGGTCGGCGAGCGTCGCCAGCCAGTGGCCCCACCGGGCAACCTGCTGGTCCACCTGGTCGTCGTCGACCAGGGCGTCACCGTCCGGCTCGGTCGACAACACGACGGAGCACATGTTCACCGTGGGCATGTGCACCACGGCGAACGGGCGGCCGTAGGAGTCCGCGAACTCGTGCAGACGTGTGGCGGCCAGCAGGCCGGGCAGCTGGCAGGTGCCCCACGGCACGACCTTCGACAGCGGGCCGGAGCGGTACAGCTGCGCGCCGAGGCGCTTGGTGCGCCACCAGCCGGCACGTCGACGAGTCCGATCGATCATGTTGACCCCATCCCTGTCCCGAGTCCGCAGCGCCCACACCGCGGCGCCGACGATGGCCAGCGCCCCGGCACCGATCAGTGGGCCGCTGGTCTGCATGACGATGACGACGACGACCAAGGCGCCCAGGACGCCGATGGTCTGGCCGAACGGCAGGCCGGCGATGCCGGCGCTGGGCGGCTTCTGCCAGTTGCCGTACCGCGGTCGCGCGGCCGGCTGCTCACCAGCTGCCACGTGGTCCGTCTCCTTCCGGGCCCTGCGGCGCTGCGCCGCCGGGCGTTTGGGTCGAGCTGCTCCACGTCGTGGACGAGCCCGACGACGACGCGCCGCCGGTGGCGCCGCTGGGAGTTGGGGAGCCGCCGGAGTCGCCGGTGGCGGCGTCGGCCGCGCCCCGAACGACCTGGCCGCCGGCCTGCGCCGCGGCCGCGGCGCCCTGTACCGCGAGGGTCGCTCCCCCGCTGGCCGCACCCGCGGCCGCAGAGCCCGCCGCGGCAGAGGCGCCGGCCGTGGCGCCAGAGGATCCGGCCGCACCGGTTGCACCGGTCGCGCCCGACGACGCTGCCGAGCTCGCGCCCGAGGCCAGCGGCGGCGCGGAGCCTCCCCCCGAACCCCGTGCGCCGAACCCGGCACCGCCCGACATGGCCACGGCGCCGGACGGCAGCGCCATGGCCGCACCGGCCAAGGCGCCACCACCGCCGGAACCGCTCATGACGCTGATCGCAGGAGCCACCACACGCAGCAGCGCCGGCAGGGCCACGACCGCGAGCACCAGGACGATGACGCCGGAGACGCCAGCGATGACCTGATTGCCGTTGCCCAGGCCGCCGGAACCGACCAGCCACAGCCCCACCGCGTAGATCAGCGCGGCCACGGGCTTGTAGAGCAGGAACGCGGCGGTCCAGCCGACGAGCTTCTTGAACCACTCCCGCCCCGAGGCGGTGCTCGTCGTGGCGGCCGCCGTAGGGGCGACGCCGGTCAGGACGACCAGCACCACGGTGCGGAACAGCATGAGCGCGATCTGGAGCAGTGACACGAGCGTGCCCACGATCGCGATGACGATCACCAGGAGGACCGGCGCGGCCGCCGCGCCCGGCACCGAGCCGGACAGCATGAGGATCTGGCCCAGCGAGCTGCTGAAGCACGAGGAGTCGGCCGCCGGATCGCACGACAGTGCCGAGCCGACGAGCGCCGAGGCTGCGTGGTCGCCCGCGGCCGCCAGGAGCGTGACGGTCGTGGCTCCCACACCCGCGACCAGGATCAGCGTCAGAAGCGACCGCACGAGGTCCTCCGCGGGCTTCGTGCGCTGCTCCCACGCCAGTCGGATGCCCGCGATGATGACGCCGAGGACGGCCGCCGCGGCGGTGAACCAGCCCAGCGACTGCTGGGCGAACATCACGATTCCGGAGGCCGCCGGTACCGCCGGCATCAGCCAGCCGACCAGGGCCGGCGCCGAGGAGATCACCGCGGCGCCGAACAGCACGATGACGATCCGCTGGCTGGCCCGGCTCGCCTGGCCCCGCTGACGGGAGTGCGACAGCATGACGCCGGCCACCATGAGGGAGCCGATGGCGATCACCATGCCAAGCCACTTGACCCAGCCCAGGACGGTGCTGGTCTCCGGCGAAGTGATCGCCGCCGCCGCGACGTGCTGGCCGTCCGGCGCCAACAGCGACGCGGTCGGGATCTTGATCCACAGTGTGCCGAGCGCCGCCAGGCCGCTGGCCAGAGCGTCGTAGGCCGGCTGCACCAGGGCCTCGAGTCCGCTCGAGGCCAGCTGCCCCGCACCGGACGCGATCATGCAGACCGGGTCGACGATGCCGCAGGCCATCAGGACCCCGCCCCGAACTGGACGTAGGTCGACGTCGACACCAACAGGGTCGGCGTCGGCATGTGGCCTTCGGCGTCGAGCTGCACCCGCCAGTCGCCGTCCTGCCAGACCAGGTTGACCATCTGCGCGCCGGAGCGGCCCATCGCCGGCAGGGTGAAGGCGACGTCGACGGCCGCCGTGCTGCCGTCGTAGCTCATCAGCCGGAAGCCGGCGAAGACGGCCCGGTACGGGCTCTTGCCGTCGTCCGTACCGGCATCGAGCGTGGCCAGCGCCGCCTTGCGCGCTGCCTCCGGCACGGTCAGCTTGGCCACCGCGGAGCGTTCGACAGACAAGGTCATGGCGGCGCCGACGAAGCCCACCGCGGCGAATACGGCGCCGGTGGGCGTGCGGGCGTAGCAGTGCCGCACCCCGTCGGTGTCCACCCGACCAGGGCCGGCCTGCGGCGAGGTGGGCACCATCACCGAGCCGAGCAGCTCCCAGGCCGCCGGCGGCGCCGTGGTGACCGTGCCGGACATTTGCACGTCGGGCAGGCCGCACTCGCTGTCCGAGCGTGCGCCAGCCGCAGCCGCAGGGGTGGTGCTCGAGGTCGACGAGGCGGCCGGCGTAGCCGCCGGCCGCGCGGTGGACGAGCTGCACCCGGCCAGGAGGCCCATGCTCACGACCGCGGCCGTGAGCATGGGCACGGACCACCTGGTCATCCCCAAATCCACCCGACGAGGGCGGCTGCCGTGGCGGCGACCCCCACGCCGATGAGCGCCTGGAGGATGTGGACAGCACCCTCCGAGGCCTCCCCGCGGCGCCGCTGGAAGCCGAGCATGACGCCGGCGATGATCAGGGCGGCGACGCCGCCGACCATCGCGCCCCACTTGATCGCGCCCAGCAGCAGCAGGATCTTGTCGCCCAGCCCCGGCGGGGCGACCGAGGGGGGGTTCGGCACCGCGTCCATGTGCAGCGCGGCGAGCACTCGGTTCATCGCGTTCTCCTTCTTCCATGGGTCATGGCCGGGCGGTCGCCCGAGCCACGTCGACGAGGTCCTGCACGACGCGGCGGGCCGCGTGCGGCAGATCCCCGAGCTGGGGGGTGGTGCTGGTCCGCCAGGACTCGACCCACGGCAGGTGCCAGCACCGCGGCACACCGCCGGCGAGCAGGTCGGCCAGCTGGCGCAGCTCACGTGGCAGCCGGCCGTCCGCGTCGGCCACGACGACCATCCCGGCCAGGGCCACCCCGCTTGGGGCGGCACCGGCGGCCCACTGCACCATCGCGGCCTGCCCGGCCCGCAGTCCGGACAGGTTGCTGCGGCATACGAGCACGCAGGTGGCGGAGCTCGCGGGCCATGCCCGCGAGACGGCACCCGAGCCGGGGACCAGCTGCGACAGCGTCGTGGTGCCCGCTCCGCCGTGGGCGCCGACGAACCACAGCGGGACACCCGCTGGCGTCTCGATCGCCGGCAGCTGGGTCGCAGGCGTCGTCACGCCGCCTTGCGGCGTCGACGGACCGGCGTAGGGCACAGAACCGCTCACGGCAGGCTCACCCCCCGTGCGGCCATGAACGGCACGGGGTCGACCGGCGAGCCGTTCACGTGCGTCTCGAAGTGCAGGTGGCACCCGGTGGACAGCCCGGCGCTGCCCACCGTGCCGATCTGCTGGCCGGCCACCACGGCGTCGCCAGGGGCGACGAAGATCCCGGTCGGGTACATGTGCAGGTACGCCGTCTGCGTGCCATCGCCCTCGTCGACGAGGATCTCGTCGGCCTGCGACGTCACCCCCGCTCCCCCGGCCGCGATCACCACGCCGGCGTGAGCGGCGTAGATCGGGGTCCCGCACTTCTCCGCCAGGTCCACTCCGGCGTGCAGCACGTAGACGCCGAGGATCGGGTGCAGGCGCAGGCCGAAGGGCGAGGTGATCTGCGCGCCGACGATCGGCTTGCCCCAGCCCTGCATGTTGACCACCGGGCAGCTGGTCCCTGACGGGTCGGCGCTGCACGTCGGTGTCGGAGGGAGCGCCGCCGCCGCTCCCCCGCCCACCAGGACGAACCCCAGGACCGCCAGCACGGGCAGCACGAAGATGGCCGCCAACGCGGCCAGACCCCACTTCGACGAGCTGCTCATCGGCGCACCGGCCCGCCAGAGCGGGTGATCCGCTCCGTCAACCACTGGCCCGTGGCAGGCTGCCACGAGACCAGGACCCACCAGGTGCCCGCGTCCGTGTCGGCCGCGACCCAGGCCAGGTACGCCGTTCCTGCGTCGACGACGCGGCCGCCGTTGACCTTGTGCACGGGCACCGCGGCCGGGTCCGTGCCCGCCAGAGCAGCCAGCCCCGGCGCGGACATGAGGGGCGCCAGCTGGGCGCGCCACCGATCGGCCGGCAGGGCCGAATCGGCCCACGCACGCAGCGTCGTCAACGCCTGGGCCAACGCGCCGGCGTCGTGGTCGGCGCCGGGCGTCGGTACAGCCTGCGGCGTGGCGTCCGCAGGCTGTAGCTCGTCGAGGCCCTCGGCCGGCGCCTGATCGTCACCGAGGACCCGCACACCCGCCGGCGCGGGCGCCGGCGTGCTGCTCGTCGAGATCGGCGCGCTCGCGCAGCCAGCCAGTGCCGTGGCGATCGCCACGGCGGTCACCAGGCCGGCCCCGGCGCGCATCAGGACACCTCCAGGGACCCGGAGGTAGTCATGCCGCCAGCCGAGACGATCCACGAGTACGTCCCGGCGGCCAGACCGCTCACCGACCCGGTGAAAGTCCCCGTCCCATCGACGGAGCCCGGACCGCTCATCGGGATGCTCGTCGACCCGAGACGCACGCTGACGCTCACCGACGTCGGGCCGTTGGTGGACACCGACACGGTGAACGCCGCGGTCCCGACCCCGGAGGAGGCCGACGCCGACAGGTGCGTCACCCGCCCACCGGTCGACGCCGGCGGCGGGTCCGCGGGTGCGGTCGACGTCGTCGAGCTCGGAGGCTTGCTCGTCGACGTCGTGCCGCCCGACTTCGCCGGCGGCTTCGTCGACGTCGAGCCGGAGGCGGCAGCGGCCGCGGCCGCCGCGGCCGCCTGACTCGCCTGGTCCGACTGCCACGCGGTGTGCGAGTCGTTGACGCTCGTCGAGTCGCTGGCGATCGCAGCGCGCAGCGTGCTCGCCTGGCTCGCCGCGGCGGCCGGCCCCAGCTGACGGCCCGAGGCGGCCGTCAACAGCGTCCGAGCACCCTCGACGTCCTTGGACAGGGCCTGCCGGGTCGAGTCGTCGAGGACCTGGCCGGCGGTGGCGTCGACCAGGTGCTGCCCGTCGTCTGCCGCCGCCGACAAGGAGGCGGCCAGGCCGGCCCAGGACGTCCACAGCGCGTCCCGGGCCGCCTCGAATGCGGATGCTGCCGACGAGATCGCGGCGGCCGCGTCGTGCACCTTCGTGGCCGATGCCGTCAGGCTCGCGGCGTCGCCCGCGTCGCCTGAGGCCTGCTCCTCCTCGCTGCGCCCCGCCGCGGCCGCGGCGGCAAGAGTGTCCTTGGTTGAGGAGTCGCACACCTGTCCCGCCGCGTCCTCGAGCAGGGAGGCCGCTTGGTCGAGGACGGTAGCCAGGGCGGCACGCTCGGTGGTCAGCTGCGCCGCGGCGGCCTGCCGTGCGGTCGCGTCGCGCGCACCGGCCGCCCGACGCTCGCCGGCCGTCCACACGACCGCACCTGCGGTCGCCGCGGCGATCAGCGCCACGACCAGCACGCTGGCGAGGATCCTTCGGCCGCGGCGCGGGCGACGAGCCACGGGCGCCGGCTCGTCGACGACGTCGACAGGCGTCGATGCCGGCGGGGTCTCCTCCTCGAGCACGGGCGGGGCGATGCTCACCAGCGACGGGCCGACGACGTCGACCGGGCCGCGATCGTCGACAACGACGAGCGGCTCCGGCTCCTCGAGCACCGGTGGAGAGGCGGGAGGGCACGTCGCCGGACCAGTCGGGGGAACCTCCCGCGACGTGCCCTCCCAGCTGAGGCCCGCAGTCGGGGCGAGACGGCGGCCGAGCCACCGTCGACGACGAACCGGTGTCGCGTCACGGACCGTGCCATCAGGCTGGACCACCACGACGGCCTGGCCCTCGGGCCCGGTCGCGGTGGCGGTCACGGGGCGGCCGAGCAGTCCGGCCGTCCGTACCACCTGTGCCACGGCGGCCGCGCGGGCGGCCGCCAGGTCCTCGCACGACAGCGCTGTGCGGGTGCCGGCGACGTCGACCCAGCCAGACCCATCCGGGTCCACCTGGATGCGCACCGGCGGCCACGCCACCAGCTCATCGGTTTCGATCGTCACTGCCAGTCCCCCGACTGTTCGCCCGGCGAACCGGGCACCTGCCCCCCTTTTCGTGCGGTTGGGGGGTGGGCTGGCCCAGGGGGAAAGGCCAGCCCACCCGTGTCGGTCGAACCGCCGGCGAGGAACCTCAAAGCCGTCGAACCGACCGCCCAGGTGGTCCCGCCCACGAGGGGCGGGACCGGTGTGCCGGCGGAGTCTGCGGGGTGTCAGCGAGGCAGCGTTCCGATCCGGCACCGCGCCCTTTACGTCGTCGACGAGGACGATCGCCGGCGACGCCGGACGCAGATCAGGAGGACCCCCGTGCCGATCAGCGCGAAGGCGAGCAGAGCGACGGGGCCCACGGAGGCGCCCGTCGACGCCAGGGCGCGGCCGTTGCCGTTCAGGTCGGCCGACGAAGCCGCCTTCGCGGCGACGACCAGCGTCTCGGCCGCCTCGCCGCACTCGCCCTTGACCACCACCGCGCCAGATCCGTCGTAGACGGTGGCCACGAAGCCGTAGTAGCCGGGCGACAGCTTGTCGATGGTGATGGGCGCCACCGACGTCACGCCCTCAGCTGTCAACGCCGCTGGGGGCACTGCGGCGACCAGCGTGGCCGCGGTGCACACGGGGGTCCGGCCCGACCAGCGGTACAGGTTGACGCCCAGGGCGTAGCCGTGGAACAGCGTGCCGGCGACCGTGGACGAGTCCCACAGTGAGGCGGCGTTGCCCTCGACGAGGGTGCCCTGCGACTGCACCGCGGTGCTGAGCGTCACCGGCCGCGCCTCAACTGCGAGCGTCTCGGTCGCCTCGCCGCACTGCCCCTCCTGGAGGACCGTCCCGTCGTCCGCGCGCACGGTCGCCACGAAGCCGTACGAGCCGGCGTGGAGGTAGGGCACGTCGACCAGCGCCGAGCCGTAGGCCCCAGCGAGGTCGACGACGACCGGGTCAAGGTGCGCGACGAGCGTGTCCTTGGTGCAGGTCGGGGTGCTCCCGAGCCAGTGGTAGAGATCGAACGTCAGGCTCCACCCCGGACGGATCGTTCCCAGCACGGTGGCCACGTCCGTCAGCTGCGCGGAGCCGCCGTCGACCAGGCGGGCGACATCGGCGCTCGCGCCGCCCGACGCGGGGGCGGTCGGGGCTGGCTCCCCTGCCGGTGCCTGCGTGAAGGTGCGGGCATGCCCGGGCGTAGTCGGCTCGGGCGTAGCCGAGGCGGACGGCGCCGGCTGCGCGGCGCTCTTAGCCAGGGGTGCGGCGTCCGCCGCCGCTGGGCCACCAGCCGATGACGTCGGATCCGACGTCGGATCGGCGCTCGCGCCATCTGAGGTGCTGGCCGGTGGGTTCGCCACGGCGAGCGAGCCGAGCCACACCGGCGTCGGCGCCACCGGCACCTGCTCAGCTGAGTCCTCGACGCTGGAGTGGAAGGGCTCCACCCGGTCGTCGCCGGCGAAGTCGACAACGAAGACGTACGTGCCAGGCACCGGGTACCCGCTCGCGTCACGGATCAGCCGGTAGGACGCCGCCGACGCCCGCACCGGTCCGTTGACCGCCGGCACCGTGCTTTGCGCGACCAGCCGCGCGGCACCGCGGTTCGCCTCTGTGACGGGCTGGCCCTCACCGAAGAACAGCAGACTGGACGTCATCGTCGGGGTGTCGGCGCCGATGCCGGCACCACCCGCGAACGTCGTGTGATCGGCAGGAAAGCCGGACACCGTGATGTCGTCAACGAGCTCGGCGCCCCCCGCGGCCGCGCCCTCGACACGTGAGGCAGTTGTGGTCGCCGCCACCGTGTTGTGACGCACGCTGGCGGTCTCCCCCGCCACGCCGTACCCGTCAGACCAGTCGCCCCGGATGAAGGGCTGCCACTGCGCGGGCTGGTGACTCTTGACCATCCGCCACACCCACGTCACGACCTGGCCGGTGCCCACGCCGGGGACCGAGGCCTGGTAGGTGCCCGGGCCGGTCGCCGTGATCGACGTCGTGCCCAGGACCTTCGCATCGGCCGGCACTGAGCCCTGGGTTGCGGCCGGCGTGGTTCCCGTCGAGTACGCCGTGCCTTCGAACACCACCGGCACGTTCGAGCCGGCGACCTGGACCCACGAGCCGGCGGATGACGAGACCACCAGCTGGTCCCGCAGGGGTGCGCCGACCGACACCACCTTCGCCGGCACCGCAGAGGTCGCGGCCGGCTGGAAGTCCGACTGGACGTCGAACGTCTGCACCGGGGCGGAGATCGTCTCCGGGTCGCCCGGCATCCGCAGCCCGTACGTGATCGTCTGCTGGTCGCTCCCCGCGTAGAGGTGCGTCAGCTCGGTGCGAGGCAGGTTCGAGTACGAGTAGGACCAAGTGACCGATCCATCACCCGTGGCGACCCACCCCAGCGTGATCGGGCCGGACTGCGTAGTGCCGGTCCACACGGTGCCCTCACCCGGGTCGGCCACGCCGTTGCCGTTCGAGTCGAACACGGCGGGGCCATGCAGCGTGATGGTCATCGTCGCCCCGGCAATCCAGGCCCCAGTGGAGTACTGCACGCCGAGGTCGTGGATGATCCCTGTGCGGGTCGATTGCACCGCCACGGCACCGGACGCGCTGCTGCTCCCCGAGGCGCCCGAAGCCTCAGCTAGGTACTGGTTCGCGCGGTCCTGGATGTACTGCGGCGTAGCGGAGACGAACGCCGCCTTGCGCTGGTCTGCGGTGATGCCGTTGGCGCCGGTGTCGTGGCGCACGTGCGCCAGGAAGCTCAGCGCCGCGCGGCTCGTCGCATCGTTCTCCCACTGGTGCTTCCACAAGGCGTACGCCAGCTGAGGGTCACCGAGGTAGTCCAGGCCGGTGGCAGACGCCCCTTCCGGCGCAGGCAACCCGGCCGAGATGCAGAACGACAGAGCACCCTCAGCGTTGGCCTGGGCGGTACCCGCGGCGGCACCCAGCCACTGGTCGCCCCAGCCCAAGATCCCGGGAACGGCGACGCCCGGTCCCACCCGGTCAGCCGCGGCCGCCGGCGACGACGAGGCAATGAGCACCGCAGGCATCAGCACAGCGATGGCGAGGAATCCCGCCAACCCGTGTCGAGCACCCCTCGCGCGTCGTCCGCGCGCGTGGGACAATCCACACGCCTTCATGAAATGCACTCCCAAGGCATTGATTCGGAGGTACGAGGGGCCGGAGCTGGAACTCCGGCCCCTCACCCGTTGTGAGAGGCCCAGCGGCCGGTGCTAACCCGTCGTCAGCACCACCCGCCTGTGGCGTTGCCGTAGGCGTCCCCGCTGCCGCACCACGTGCCCGTGACGGGCGACTGTGCGCCCTTGGGCAACACGGTGTAGCCGGGCATCTGAGTCACGTCGATGCTCGACGAGGAGCCCGTCGAGCCCGACGTGCTGGCCGACGACGAGGCTTGGGTCGACGGCGAGGCCTTCGAGGACGACCCCGACGATGAGGTGCGCGCCGACGTCGATGAGCTCGCCTTCGCCCCGCTCGAGGTGGTCGACCTGCGGGCGGCCGCGGCCGCAGCATCTGCCGCGGCCTTCTGCGCGGCGGCCTGCTGCTGCGCGCTCGTCCATGCCGCCTGGGCGGCCGTCACTGCGTCGTTCGCGGAGGCCAGGGACGAGACCTGGTCGTGCGCTGCCTGGGCCGCAGCCGTCAGGGAGTCCAGAGACGTCCCGGCGGCCGCGTGGCGAACAGCAGTCGCGGACGAGATCGCGGCGGCCAGTGCCTGACGCACGGCGTCGTCGCTGACCTGACCCTGGCTGCCCGCCAGGAGAGCAGAGGAGGCCGCGATCGAGGCGTCCAACTGCGAGGCCGCGGCCTGATACGCCGCGCCGGCGTCCGCCAGGCGCCGATCGGCCGCAGCCGCGCGCACCTTTGCCGTCAGAGCGGCGATGGTGCTCGAGGCGGCCGCAGCCGAGGACGAGGCCGCAGTGTTGGCGGCCGCCTGCTGCTCACGCGACCCATCGCTCGAGCGAGCCGGAACGGCGGCCGAAAGGGCAGCCTTCAACTGCCCTGCCAAATCGGCACCGGCCAGGGCGCCGTCCTCGGAGAGCGCAGCCTTACCGGCAGCCTCCGTAGTCGTCAGCTGAGCGGCCGCGGCGTCGACCGACGCGGCAGACGCGGCCAGCCGCGTGTTCACTCCAGAATTCCAGCGAGCCCACGCCGTGCCGGCGCCGCCAGCGACGAGCACCACGGCGACAAGGCCGATGGCGGCGGGCCGCAGCAAGCGACGACGAGCACCGCCCTGGGCCTGTCGGCCCGGGCGTACCCCCTCAACGATCGTTGCCATCCTGGCTTCCCCCTCCCCCCGGTCCGGGACGCCTGGGCTTTCCTACCAGCACCAGCCGACGTCGACCGACGAGATCACCCCATCTGCGTCGACTCCGGCCGCTTGTCACCCGTTTGGGTGGCGGGCGTCTGGGTCGATCCAGATGCTACCTTCACCGATAAAGTGAAGGATAGAGCCGCAAGGGTGGCAATCCCTCGGTTCGGGATGATGTGCGTATGCCGCGTGTCACCCGTCCCGCAGGGATGCCAGAGGGGGTGAGCACCGCTGTGCACGTCTTTGGCAGCCAGGCGCGTGATGAGATCCTTCACCAGCTGGCCCTTGCGGGGCCTCTGACCGCGGCCGAGCTGGCCGAGCGCATCGGCGCCACACGCAAGGCTGCGCTCGAGCACCTCAAGACGCTCGAGCTGGGTGGACTCGTCAGTGCAGACGTTCCCGCCGAGAGCCGGCCTGGACGAGAGGTCCGCTGGACGGTCGACCGACGCCGTGTCGAGCAGATGCTGGACGCACTCAAGGCGTACGTGCTCCCCAGCGAGTGAGCTGCCACCGCGGCAGGTGCCGCGTGTCATGTCGGCGTGTCGCGCTCGCCTTTGCATATGGCCCTGGCAGTCTCGCGGGCATGGCCACTCCGACCACACGCCGCGCCTTCGGCCGCGGCGGCGATCGTCGATCGCTCTACGTTGAGGTCGACCAGCCTGCGATTGATCGGCTGGACGAGCTCCACAGCGCAACGGGCGCGCCCAAGTGGGCCGTGATCCAGGCGCTCCTCGAGCACGTCGAAGTCGATGAGAACGGCGTGCCCGTGTGGTGGCCCGTGAAGGCGATGCAGCAGGAGGCCCTGGACATCCCCGCATAACAAACGAAGCCCGGCCCCCGCAGGGGCCGGGCTGAACGTTTGGCCGGCCCCTCGTCCAGGGCCGGCGGTGGTTCCTCAACCGAATCGGTCGCTACTGCTCAAGTCCTCCGCCTGCTTGCCGGCGTCGCGGAGGACTCAGGTCGACGCACTCTCGTGCGCCTTATCGCTCGGAGCCCACGATAACCGCTACCCCGCAAATCGCCCAGCCTTCCCGCGCACCGGCGCCCAGCGTGTCGCCGTCCGTGCGCGAGCTGGACGCGACGTTGTTCGCGCCGCGCGGCTGGTTCGCGATCGACGACGCCAACGTGCGTGTGTCCGGCGTGACGCCCGGCTCTCTCGACGAGGCTTTGCGGCTCGTGGGCCGCGGCCGGGTGGCTACCGTCGTGGGCCGGCTGCGCACCGAGGTGGTCGCGGTCGACATCGACCTCGCCGGAGATCTCGGACTGATCGCCTGCGAGCACCTCGCCGACTGGTGCACCCGGCGCGGCCTGTGGCACCTGGTGCGCCCGTCCGGTGGCGGCCGCGGCCGCGCACACGTCCTGATCGTTCCCGGCGTCCACGCCGAGGCCCTGGCGCGCCACGTCGACGACCTGCGCGCCGACCTGCACGCCTCCCGCAGCAAGATCGACCTCCGATCCCAGCTGCGCCCGCTCAGCGCCCCGCACCGCCGCGGCGGTTGCCCGCCCGTCGCCGGCGACGTCGACGAGCTGCTCGTCCGCCTGCGCGAGGTGCTGGCCCCGCTCCCCCGCTCGATCGTCGACGCCCGGCCTACGCCCGTGGTGCAGCTCGCCGGGCCGCGGCTGCCCCTGACGCCGCGCGGCCGGCGTCGACACGACCTGCCAGCTGCCTGGGCGACCTACCTGGCGGAGGGCCGGCCGGCGGTCGCCCACCTCGGCATCGACCGCGATCGCTCCCAGCGGTCGCAGATCGAGCTCGAGGCGACTTTCCAGCTCGTCATCGCCGGCTACAGCGAGCCCGAAGCCTGGGACGCCATCACCGCGGCCGCGCCGACAGCGTTCCCCAAGGCGCGCAGCCGCGGCCGCCGGTGGTGGTGGCACACCTGGAACCGGTGCGTCATCGACGCCGACACCTGGCTCGCCTCTCGCCGCGTCGCCAACCAGCGAGACGACGTGGAGCAGGGCGCCGGCGCCCCACTGCACGAGGCGATCGCGCAGCAGTGGCTCACCTGGCCGGCACGCACCCGGCACGTCGACCTGGAGGTCGCCACCGCGATCGCGGACCTCATGGACCGTCACAAGACGAGCCAACTGGCCGTCTCCCAGCGGGACCTCCTGCTCGCATCCGCCATCCGATCCCGCAACACCATCCGCGCGTCCCTCGCCCGGCTGGCCGCCGTAGGTGTGCTCGACGTCGAGCACACCTACATCCCCGGCACCACCGACAGCAGCGACACCATCACCGCCAGACCTGTGTCGTCCACTGACCCACCTAGGTTTCAACCCCCCCAGCGAGCCCCCGCCCTCCCCCTGCGCAACTTGCTCGGCGCCACGGCCACCGCCGTGCTCCGGGTGCTCCGCGACACCGGGCAAGGCCTCCCGGAAGTCGCCCAAGCCGCAGGGCTCTCCGAACTGACGTCAAGCGAACCGACGGAGTCCCAGGCACGGACGACCAGAGCCCACCTGCGGCACCTGGCGGAGCTCGGACTGGCCACGGTCGACGACGCCGGCCAGTGGCGACACAGCGGCGTGACCTCGGCGGATGCGACGGCGGCCGGGCGGCGGATCGTGGAGCAGAAGCACGCCGAGGTCGGGTCCGAGCGTGAGGAGTTCCGCGACACCCTGGACGTCGAGCGCCGACGAGCCCGCTGGGAAGCTCAGCGAGACGCGGCCATCGCCCGCAGCCGCAAGGCGGCCCGCGCACGTCAGCGACAGTGGTGGTCACAGCTGACCGACGCCGAGCGCCAGGCACGCCGGCTGCTGCTCGAGGGAGCGTTCGCGCAGCGCAGCGTCGACGAGCAGAGCCGGCTCAAGGACACGTGGGCCGCACGACGAGCGGCAGCCGGCGAGAACGAGCGAACACGATGGGAGGCCTGGCACGCCAGCCTGTCCCCCGCCGAGCTCGACGAACGGTCGATCGACCGCACGCTCGCCTTCGGGGCACGTCCCGGCCCCGAACGAACTGCCCTCGTCGCAGCGTGGGCCGCCCACCGGGCCCGGTGGGGCCTGCCCGCGCCACGGGTCCTACCGGGGCTACCTCACGAGTCGACAGCTGGAGCATCGGCCGGCGTCGGTGGCCCCGTGCAGCTCGAGCTCGACCTGGCGCACGCGTAACCTCGGTCCGGCTGCATGCTTGATATATATCACGCATGACAGCGGGCAAGCATGACAGGCGGCAAGAATGCTTGACGGCAGGCATGACGGATAGCATGATTGCCCGTATGGATACGGTGACACTTGCGTCAGAGAAGGGCGGGGTCGGCAAGACCACGCTCACGGTTGGCTTCGCCGCCGAGCTGGCCCGCAGGGGAGTGCGCGTCGGAGTCGTCGATGTCGACCCCCGCGCAACGGCCACCACGTGGCTCGACGTCGAAGCGCCGGCAGGGGAGCACGTCGGAGCCATCCTCGGATCGGACGACGTCGCGGGCGCTGCCGCTGACCTCGCGCTGCCCTCGCCCTGGAACCCACAGATCCACGTCGTGCCCGGCTCGCGTGACATCGCCGGCCTCGAGTCTGCCCAGCAGGAGTACGGCGACCTGCGGCTCAAGCGCGCCCTCGACGGCTGGGACCGCGACGTGGTGCTCATCGACTCCCCGAACCGCCAAGGCGGCTTCCTCATCCGAGCCGCCCTGACCGCTTCCGACCGCGTCGTCTACACCACGACGCCCGACGAGGACGGCCGCGCCGGCGTCGAGTGGGCCAGGTGGAACGTCGCCCGATACCGCCAGCTCAGCCCGCTGAACCCGAACCTCGTCGAGGCCGGCGTCATCGTCACGCGCTGGCCCGACACCATCCCAACCATCGACGCCCGCAACGCCGTCACAGCCCTCGAGGAGGACAACGACGGCCTGGTCCTGCACCCGCTCGTGCCCGAGCGGGTCGCCGTCCGTTCCGCGCGGGCGGCCGAGGTGTGGTGGGGCGACTACGACCGGGGCGAGCCCGTCGCCACGGCGATCGCCAGCCTGACCGACCAGCTGTGGCCCAACATCGCCAAGGAGGCCTGACCGTGAGCGAGACCACCACCACGACAAGCGGACTGCCCGAGCCTCGCCGGCGGCGCGTCGCCCCTCCGGTCGCGGACCCCATGGCCCCGCCGGTGCTCGCGCACACCCAGCCGGAACTCCCGGTCGCCGCGGCCCCGGCACCGACCACCCTGCCCGCAGCCGAAACGGTTGCCACGCAGCCCGCGGCCACGCCGAAGGCGCGACAGACCGTCGAGAGGCCGCCGGCCGACGAACCGCCAGCCGGCGGCCTGCGGCGGCCCCGCGGCCAGGCCACGGTGCCCCTGTACGTGCGAGTCGACGAGCAGACCCGCACCCGCTTCGACGAGCTGGCCTCAGCCAGTGGCCTCACCGCGCGCGGCCTGGTCGAGCAGCTCGTCGCCCAGGCCTGGAACACCAGGTCGAAGAACCGTTAGCAGGGGGACACCATGGCCATGACCTTCTACACGGGCGGCGACCGGGACAGGCCGACGTTCGAGATCTCCGTCGACGACCCCGGCCACGGCCGGGTGTCGCTCCGGCGGCTCGACGACCGCTACCCCGACGACGACGGCAACCAGTGGGGCGACGACGCCCCCCTGTTCGCCGGGCCCGAGCTCGGCAACCTGCTCAGGATCGTGACCAACCTCGCCGGCGGACACGACGAGCGAGGGGGAGTGCCTTCCCCCGTGTTCGTCGTCTCCTCGGCACCGGTGGCCGTGCGCGGCACGACCGGGCGCCGGTTCATGCTCGGCCGTCCCGAGGCCCTCGAGCTGCTGCCGGCCCTCACCCGCGCCGTCATCCTGGCCACCGCCGGCCAGGACCGCTACGAGCGTGTGATGCCCAACGACGCCATCAGCCAGGCGCCAGTCTGCGTCTACTGCGGCGAGGGCGCCGGCGACAGCGACGAGGCCTCGACCATCAGCGGATGGTGCCTCGAGCACGGGCACACCCCGTTCGGCACCCGGCCGTTCGTCAGCTGGGACCAGGCCCGCGCGGACTACGCCCGCGCGCACACCGACGTCACCTGGTCGAACATCCAGCACGAGCAGGACCGCGACGCGGACAAGTAGCAGCCCACCGACACCGCGGCGAGCTGCTGCCCACCGGCGCCCGCGGGAAACGGCCTACCGCTTCGGCCGCGCGAGCCCTACCGGCGGCGGCAGAGTCTTGAGCCCGAGTTCGGCTCCTAGCTGCGCGCGCTTGGAGCGCAGTAAGAGCGTCGGCGCGGAGGCCAGGGCCACGCAACCGACTACGAAGCCCAACGCCGCCACGTCACGGACGATCGCCCTCTGGAGCAGATCGCCGTGGAGAGCGCCGTAGGCCAGGGGGCGCCCTCGAATACCCGCGGACCACGAGTCAGTGACGATCCCCGCCATCAGCGCCAAGAACGCGATGCCGATCAAGGTGAAGCTGAGGCGCTCCTGCAACGTGTCGGTGCCGGCCAGGTGATCGAGCAGATACGACTCAGCCCGAGCGGATGCATACTCGCGGACCTTCGGGTTATCGGTGTCGCGGGCAATCTGCGACCACTGCTGATACCGGGCGTAAGCGCCCGACGAGCGAATGAGTTGGGCAATGCTCCAGAAGGCAGCTGCCAACGCGGCCAGTGCGCCGACCGCCGGCAAAGCGTGAGTCACCCACTGCACGACCCAACCCTAGAAGTCAGCTAAGGCCAAGAGAGCGTGTCCCCGGCCGCGCTGCTGCCGGGGTCGGGCTCTAGTCGGCCCCGGGCGGGGCCTCCCCGAGCCGCCGGCGGCGTCTCGGCCCTACGGGTGACGATCCCTCACGCAAACGACGTGGGTCCGGCCTGGTGGCCGGCCCTGGTGGACGACGTCGCCGCGCGGTGCTCGTCGACGTCGACGAGCTGCACGGCTCGCTCGAGGTGGTGGGGGAGTAGGTCGGGCGGGCGTGTCACCGGGCCGGTATCAGGCCGCGTGCCCCCGTCAAGCCGGCGCCGAGTGAAGAACAGCCGCTGCGCGGCTTCGGTTCTTCACCCGTCCCCGGCTTGACCGGGTCCCCTTCGTCGGCCCGATACCTCGCGCCTTGCCGGTGAGGCCCGGAAGGACCGGGCGCTCACCGGCCCCGCACAGGGCCAGCCCAACAGAAGGGACAACCCCCATGACCGAGAACACCACCACCCAGGGCGTCGAGACCGCCTCGACCTTCGCGGACCTCGACCCCCGGACCCTGGTCATCGAGGCCAACGTCCGCACCGACGTCGACCTCGACCCCGCCTTCGTCGAGTCCATCCGCGACAACGGCGTGCTCATGCCGATCCTGGTCCAGCGGCACGAGGACGGCACCCTGCACGTGCGCGCCGGACAGCGCCGCACCCTCGGAGCCATCGCGGCCGAGCGGCCCACCATCCCGGCCCGCATCATCGACGGCACCAGCGACGACGCCGAGCGCATCGTCCAGCAGGTCATCGAGAACGATGCCCGCAAGCCCCTGGCCGACACCGAGCGGTCCGCCGCCTACCAGCAGATGGCGCTGCTCGGCCTTCCCGCCGCGACCATCGCCCGCCGCCTGCACAAGCCGAAGGCCGAGGTCGAAGCCGGGATCGCCGTCGCCGGTTCCCGCGCCGGGCTCGACGCCGCCAACGAGGGCCTGTCCCTGCTGGACGCCGCCGTGTTCGCCGAGTTCGAGGGCGACGAGGACGGCACCCGCCGCCTGCGCGACGCCGTCCGCTACGGCAAGCCCCTGGCGCACGCCGCCCAGCGCATCCGCGACGACCGGGCCGAGAAGGCCAAGGTCGACGCCCTGACCAAGCGCCTCAAGCGCGCCAAGGTCACCATCACCCGCGCCCCCGGCTACTACGACACCACCGTCAAGCCGCTGGCCGACCTGCACGCCAAGGGCAGCAAGATCGCCCTGACCCCCGAGGCGCACGCCACCTGCCCCGGCCACGTCGCGTGGATCGACACCACCGGCGCCGAGCCGGTCGCCATCTACGGCTGCTCGGACTTCAAGGCCAACGGCCACCTCAAGACCGCCGACCCCACCAAGCACAGCACGCCGATGAGCGAGGAGGAGCGCGCCGCCCGGCGCGAGGTCGTCGCCAACAACAAGGCGTGGAAGTCCGCCGAGACGGTGCGCCGCGAGTGGCTGGCCACCTTCGCCAAGCGCAAGACCGCCCCCAAGTCCGCCGCCGCGTTCATCGCCCGCGTCATGCTCGACGGCTACACCAGCAACAAGGCCCGCGAGCAGGGACACCGCCTCGCTGCCGACATCCTCGGCGCCAAGGCCCACAGCAACCCCACCGGCTGGCACACCGCCACCGAGACGCTCGCCGCCCAGGTGGCCAAGGCCGCCCCGGCCCGCGCGACGCAGATCGCCCTCGTCATCGGCCTGGCCGCCGTCGAGGACGGCACCCACACCGGCACCTGGCGCAACGCCTACGGCGTGACCCGCGACTACTTCGCCTTCATCCAGGACTGCGGCTACGAACTGTCCGAGGTCGAGGCCCTGTGCCTGCCCAGGGCCGCCGGGACCGACGAGGCCCCCGCCGCCGAGCAGGACGACGAGGAGGCCAACGCCGAGCAGGACGACGACCCCGACGACGACCAGTGACCGTGTGGGGTGCCCGGAATCGACCGGGCACCCCACACCGCCCTGCGGGCGCGGCCGCCCGTCGCGCGACGGAGCGCGCACCGGCCGGCCAACGGGGGCTCGCCCCCGTGCCCCAGCTGGTCCGGCCTGGTGGCCGGCCCTGGTGGACGACGTCGCCGCGCGGTGCTCGTCGACGTCGACGAGTTGCACGGCTCGCTCGGGGTGGTGGGGGAGTAGGTGGGGCGGGCGTGTCACCGGGCCGGTATCAGGCCGCGTGCCCCCGTCAAGCCGGCGCCGAGTGAAGAACAGCCGCTGCGCGGCTTCGGTTCTTCACCCGTCCCCGGCTTGACCGGGTCCCCTTCGTCGGCCCGATACCTCGCGCCTTGCCGGTGAGGCCCGGAAGGACCGGGCGCTCACCGGCCCCGCACAGGGCCAGCCCAACAGAAGGGACAACCCCCATGACCACCGTTCTCCGAGTCGGTTCGCTGGCCGAGGTCCTCGCCTACGTCCCCGCCTCGCTCGGCTTCCAGCCCAGCGAGTCACTCGTGCTCGTGTCCTTGCTGGCCCCCCGTGGCCGGGTCGGAGTCGTCATGCGCGTCGACCTGACTGCGGCCGCCGACGCCGCCGCCGACCTCGCCCGGATCCTGGCCCGCGAGAACGCTGCCCGCGCCATCCTCATCACCTACAGCGACGACCCCACCGCGGCCGCCGCGGCCGCCGCGGCCGTCCGCAAGGCGGCCGAGCCTCTGGCGATCCGCAGCGCCGTGGTCACCAGCAACGGTTACGGCTGGGCCGACGAGCCCGGGCTGAGCCCGATGTCGGACCTGGACGGCACTGGCGTCGCCGCCATGAGCGTCTACAGCGGCATTGCCGTGCGGACCAGCCGCGACGACCTCACCCCCCGCGTGACCGACGCTGCGGCGATCGCCACCGCCCGCGCCGCAGCCAACGACGGCCCCGACGTCCTGGAGCACGGCCAGGCCCTGGCCGCCTGGCGGCAGGCCGTCGAGGAGCAGACCAGCGACCCGCGGACCCTCGGGCTCCTGGCCCGGTCGATCACCGACGTCCACGTGCGCGACGCGGTGCTCGTCCTCATGGTCACCCGCTCCGACGAGAAGGCCGAGGCCGCGCTCAACGGCGACGACGCCGCAGCCGCCGAGACCGTCATGACCCTCATGGAGACCCCCGAGCAGCCCGGCGGCCGCCTCGACCCCTGGGCCGAGACCCTGGCCCGGGTCGCCGCCCACCAGGGCAGCGAGCCCGTCGCCGCCCCGGCCTGGACCCTGTGGGCCATCACACAGTGGTGGGCCGGAGCAGGCACCAGCGCCAACATCGGCATCGAGCAGGCCCTCGCCGCCGATGACAGCCACCGACTCGCGCACCTGATCGAGGCGACCCTCGCCGCCGGGATCGGCCCCGGCTGGACGCGGCGACCGTAGGCGGGCCTGGCCCGGCCTCCCGTGTGGGGGCCGGGCGCGGCCGCCCGCCGCGCGACGGAGCGCGCACCGGGCGGCTGGTCCGGCCACGGAGGGCCGGCCCTGGTGGACGACGTCGCCGGCGAGCTCGTCGACGTCGACGAGTCGCGCGGCTCGCACCAGGGGAGTGGGGGAGCAGCTCGAGCACGCGGCACACCTGGGCCGGTAGCAGGCGCGTCCCCCCGATCAAGGGCGCTGCGCGCGGCCGGCGGCCGGCTCCGGCCCACCCGTTCGTGCCGACCTGCGGTGCAGGTCGATCCGGTCGCTGAGCTCCCCACGAACGAGCGAGCCTGCGCCCCTTGACCGGGGACCCCTGCACACGCCGGCTACCTCGCGCCATGCCGGTGAGGCCCGGAAGGACCGGGCGCTCACCGGCCCACCAAGGGGCCACCAGGGAGGACGACATGCTGACCATCACCCACACCGCCGAGGCCGGGACCCTCATCGAGGGCACCGCCCGCGGCGACGGCACCGCGCAGATCCTCAAGGCCAACGGCTGGCGCTGGGGCCGCTCCATCTCCGCGTGGTTCGTCCCGGCCAGCCGGGACCACCACCCCAAGTCGTGGATCATCGACCGCACCACCGCAGCCCTGCGCGCCGCGGGCTTCGAGGTGGCCCACGAGATCGACGACACGTGGCGGCCCACCGAACAGGTCGAGGCCGACAAGCTCGCCCGCCAGGCCGCCCGGGTCGAGGCCCTCGACGCCAAGGCCGACCGCAAGGCCAACGCCGCCGAGGCCGCCTGGCAGCGGCACGAACGCGACGCCGCCGCGCTGCCCGAGGGCGGCGAGCCCATCCACGTCGGTCACCACTCCGAAGGCCGGCACCGGCGCGCGATCGCCCGCGCGCACGACAGCATGCGCGCCAGCATCGACGCCGCCAACGACGCCGAGCGCGCCGCCGACCGCGCGAACGCGGCCGCGCACACCACCGACGCCCGCTACTCGGCCAGCACCGTCGCCAACCGCATCAAGAAGATCGGCGCCGACATCCGGCGCCTACAGCGCGCGATCGACGAGCCGCACTACGACCCCCAGCGCGGCTACGTCCACGCCACCGACGAGCAGAAGGCCGCTCGTGGCACCCGCCTTGACCCGCGGATCGCAGAGCTGCGCGACCAGCTCGCCTACTGGACCAGGGTCCGAGACGAGCAGGTCGCCACCGGCGCCGCCACCAACTACACGCGCGAGCAGATCCACCCCGGCGACGCAGTGAAGGTGCACGGGCACTGGCGGCGCGTCGTGCGGGCCAACCCCACCACCGTGAGCGTCGAAAGCGGCTTCGGCTGGACCGACAAGGCGACCTACGCCGCCATCGACGACCACCGCACCGCGGCTCAGGTGGCCACCGCCGCGGCGACACAGTGACCTGGCCTGGCCCGGCCTCCCGTGTGGGGGCCGGGCGCGGCCGCCCGCCGCGCGACGGAGCGCGCACCGGGCGGCTGGTCCGGCCACGGAGGGCCGGCCCTGGTGGACGACGTCGCCGGCGAGCTCGTCGACGTCGACGAGTCGCGCGGCTCGCACCAGGGGAGTGGGGGAGCAGCTCGAGCACGCGGCACACCTGGGCCGGTAGCAGGCGCGTCCCCCCGATCAAGGGCGCTGCGCGCGGCCGGCGGCCGGCTCCGGCCCACCCGTTCGTGCCGACCTGCGGTGCAGGTCGATCCGGTCGCTGAGCTCCCCACGAACGAGCGAGCCTGCGCCCCTTGACCGGGGACCCCTGCACACGCCGGCTACCTCGCGCCATGCCGGTGAGGCCCGGAAGGACCGGGCGCTCACCGGCCCACCAAGGGGCCACC
>Ga0209963_1000503_pt1 | contig 55102 bp, 48 predicted proteins | sample ThiBio_1000_biof_2_FD_183957 | JGI IMG/M metagenome (GOLD analysis project Ga0209963, IMG submission 183957) | Wastewater bioreactor microbial communities from Cape Town, South Africa - Thiocy_cont_1000_biof (SPAdes) | ecosystem: Engineered > Bioreactor > Thiocyanate-remediating >...
TACCATCCTGAGTGCATACCTGCTATTGTGAAATCAAGCGATATTATGGCGCAAACGCTACTGGACGCGGTGACGGCCTAGCCCCAAATCGAGAGCATGAATGGGACCCGGCAACAAGCATGTGCCGATCTTCGTCGTGGCCGATATTGAAGAGAATTCGCGACGCAAGGCAGCTGGCAGAAAGAGAATCTCTCTGTCGTCGATCGCGATCGGGATGGTGCGCCGGATCGATCTGCTATTCGAGATCGAGCGCTCCGCGTGTGCCTCTCCAACAATGCCGCTGAAAGAGGCTTGCGCGGTATCGCTCTCGGCGGGAAAGCGTGGCTGCTCTGGGGCTCTGATCGCGGAGGACGGCGTGCCGCGGCCATGTACAGTCTGATCGTGACAGCCAAAATGAATGGCGTCGATGCGCAACTGCGGCTGGCCGACGTCCTCGCCCGTATCGCCGCTAATCCGGCCCATCGGCTGGACGAATTACTCCCGTGGAATTGCGCCGGCATCGGTGAACTCCTCTCTTGCGGCACGGCGTCATGAACTCCGTGCGCCAATCACTAACGCCTTCAGCGGACAGCCGTGGAGCTTGCGATGCTCCCGCGGGCTCAAATCGGTACTCTTCCACGCCTCATGATGCGCGCGCCAGAACGGCCCCGTAAATCGTATCCGGCGTAAGGGATTTCCCTGCATACGTGAGAAAATTCCCTGTTATGGGGGTAGAAATTCCCTGTTCCGGACATCCAGATTCCCAGTTATTTTTGCACATATGCGATCAATTGATTATCGCAAAGTGCTTATTTTATCGCGTTCCCGTATATGCCCTGGTCTCGGTAATCAGATTCGAAAGTATAAAAAATTCCCTGTACTTTCCCTGTTCCCGCCCAAAATCAGCCTAGAGACCGGTTCGCTCAAGACTACAAACACCGCCATTTCAGTCCCTGAGTGGGCACTGCATTTGCGCCGCCGCTCGCTACGAGCGTCTGGAGCAGCCGAGACTTCGATCCCATGATACGAACTTCGCCCTCGGAGACCTCGACGCGCTGGGCAAGCGCGCGAAGATGGTCACGGCGGTAGCCACCTCCTTCAAGCCGGATGCGCCGGCGCGCGGCGCGGGCGAATTTGCTCAACATCTGCGGTGTGACCGCCTGGCTCCCCGAGTTCTGAAGCATAGCCTGGGCGCGCTCGGCGTCGGCCTTCGCCTGGTCGCGGATAGCCTTGAGGCCGTCGATGCGGTCCTTGAGCGCCGGGTCGTCCAGATCGGCGACGCCTGCCTCGATGGCGTCATAAAGGCGCTTGAGGCGCGCTTCCGATTCCGCCGCACGCCTGTTCAGTTCGGCAATGTGCTCGCGCTGGCGCTCGCTGCGTTCCTGCCTCCGGTCGAGCACGGCGGCGAGGATCGTCTCCAGCCGCTCGGGCTGGAGCAGACGGTCTTCGAGATGGCTGGCAACCAGATCATCCAGCTTCTCCATCGGCACCGCCCGTCTTCAATCAGGTGGTTGGAAAATGGACAGAGCAATTAGGTAACTTGGGCTCTGAAAGCTGATCGGGAAGTCACATGGCAGACAAACAGCCAAAGGGGAGGCCGATTGTGAACAAAGTCGATCCCATTCCAGCGTCTCCGGAGCAAATCGCCAAGGCCATTTTCCGGGCCGCCGACAAGAAGGCTAAGCCCAAGAAACGTAAGCCAAAGCCCGCTCATTGAATGGGCGGCTGTCTAGTTTCGTATATAATTTCCTAACGATAGCGCCCGCCCTTGCCGGTGCGGATGGTCATGGCCCCGCCGCACTTGGCGCAATGGATCAGGCCGGTAAGGAGGGTCGGACCGCTGATGACGGCGGATGGTGTCACCGTGGGATGCCGGGTTTTCAACAGCTTCTGCACGGTGTCGAAAGTCTCGCGGTCGATGATCGGTGGCACCAGCACGACCACGATTTCGCTGATCGGCTTCAACTCCTTGGATTTGGACCGCTTGTTGAACTCGTGCTCGCCCATGTAGGTGCGGCGGGTGAGGATACGATGCACCTGTCCGATGCCCCAACGCCCGCCGTCACGCGTGAAGATGCGGTTGCGGTTGAGATAGCTGACGATGTTCTTGACGCCCATCTGGCCGTGGTCGCCGTCACCGTGGAGCGCCAGCCGGTAGATCAGCCGCACGGTCTCGGCATGGAGCGGGTCGATCTCCAACTTCTTCTTGGTCTTGGCCCCGCGCTGCTCGGCCGCGACGACACGGTAGCCGATAGGCGGTAGCGAGCCGTTCCAGAAGCCTTGCCGGGCATTCTCCTTCAAGGCCCGCATGACGTGCTTGGCGTTTTCCTTCGACTGATATTCGTCGAACAGCGCCATGATCTGCCGCATCATCTGATGCACCGGATCGTCGCCGATCTCCTGGGTGATCGACAGCAGCTTGGCGCCGTTCTTCGCCAGCTTGCGGACGTAGAACTCCATATCGAAGGCATCGCGGAAAAAGCGACTGAACGAGTGGACGATCACCGCGTCGAACAGCGTGGGCTTCGATGTGCCCGCCTCGATCATCCGCTGGAACTCAGGGCGACGGTCGTTGGTCGCCGACGCACCCGGCTCGACGTAGGTTTCGACTAGCTGGTAACCGCGCGAGGCGCAATAGGCTTCGCCCCGGCGCTTCTGGTCGGGGATGGAGACATCGTGCTCGGCCCGCCGCGCCGTCGAGACACGCAGGTAGAGGGCGGCGCGCAGGGGGATCGTGGAAGTGGCGGCGGTCATGCCCGATCTCCTTTTCCGGCCGCGCGGGGCAGTCCATGTCCGGTAAGAGGGAGGATCAATTCGATGCAGTCGCAAAGCAGCGTGGGGACAATCTTTCGCCCCCGGCGCTCGATGTGTACGATGCTGTAGCTCGCTAGCCTGTGAAGCGTGCGCGACAGGTTGGGCTTGGCCCGGCCTGTCAACTCAACCAGTTCATCGAGGGATTCGGGTGCGCGCTCCGCGATCAAGCGCAGCATCGTGCGATTGTCTGCCGTCAACAGGCGCGCGAAAGACTCCGTTGATGGAAACCACACGGCGGGGTCGCTGGATATAGCCTTGCGACTTTCGCCAGCCTCTCCGATTCCGACTTTCAGAGCGGGCATCGTTTGTCCTCGCATGTTTGCGAGAACAATATTATCATCACAAGACAACTATTCAAGCGCCATTCGAGCATCCGCTGTCAAACGCCAGGACCAGACAGTTCATCGAACAAATCGCCGAACCATTGCTCGAAGACCTCGACCTCGGCTTCTGTCACCGGAACGGGATCGGGCCAATCGTCAATGACGGTCCATGTGGACAGGTCGTGTTTGGGCGGCCTGCCGGGAAACGGCCACGGATAACCCAACAGCGCCTCAAGCTGTTCCGATGCTGTCGGCGGTCTGGCACCTCTGCGACGCTGTGCTGTGCCTGCTCGGTCAGTCATCGAAGTCGAACTCGCTTCTCGGACGCCATGCGACGGGATTGGCGACCCAGCGGTTGATGTCCGACTCCCTCCAACCGGCGCCGTTGACGCTGATCTTGATCCGAGGCGGGAACGTGCCCTCGGCGATCTTGCGATAGATGGTGGACCGGGACAGGCCGGTGCGGGTGAGAACGGTTTTCATGCGGATGATACGGTCTGCTACGAGCATGGCTGCGCTGCCTCCTGCCGGGTGTTTCTGACGATTGCAGAGACCAGACAGAGCGATGATTTGTTGTTGTGCAATAGATATTTAGAGGTCGTAGTAGTGTGGCGTGGAGGCGGCGGAAAATAGGATAGTTCTACAGTCCGATACCCCGGCCTCTACCGAGGTCGATGCCGTGGCTGAATGCGAGTTCCCGACCAAGGCTGCGGCCCGTGTCGATCCCGATACCTAGGTCTCGCTTGCGGCCTTCGAGGATGGATTCAAGCTGCGGATCGCGTTCAAGACTCTTCGCCATGTCGCCCATCGCTGACCGCGTGGACTTGTAACCGGACATGTCGCCCGCCTGATACTGGCGCTGGCTGGCTTGGCCAAGTTCCCTCCAGCGTTCCACGAAGCGGTCGGCGCGGCGCTGCGGATCGGCGCGCAGCTCGGTCTCCAACTGGAGGGCGCGCACGGTGCGATTGACCTGGCCCGTGGCCGCTTCCGAGGCAAGCTCCGGGTTCTTCTTGTAGGCGGCTTCGGCGTCTTGCGGGCCGCAGGGCCGCACCTCCTCGAAGGCTTTGCGGGCGTCCCGCAATTCCGTCACCTGCTCCGGGCTGGCCCTGCCACCTTGCTCCTGCATCTCGAAGATCGCATCCACGGCGTGGGCATGACGCACGAGCGCCTTGGTGCGGGCCTTGCGCAGGGCCTCTGCCGGGTCTTCCTCCACCTTCCTTTCCGGCCCTTGCTCGCCCTCGGTGGGCAGGTGCAACCCGTCGAATATGCCGCGCACCTTCTCCGGCACGACCTTGCGCACGATTTCGGCTACGCGCTCGCGGAAGGTGATCCCGCGCCGCTCGGCAAAGTCCTGCGCCGGATCGGCGCGCTCGTAATCCGACGCCATATCCTTGGCCCGGTCGCGCGACAGAGTGCGGATGAGCCGGTCCTGATCGGCGAAGTCATCGCGGCCATAGTGCAGGTCCATGCCGTCGCGGTGGCGCGACAGGGCGACATAGCTGCCGTGGGCGTCCAGGCCCGGCGTCGCCAGGACATGGGTGCGGTCCACGGTCATGCCCTGCGCCTTGTGGATGGTCGCGGCATAGCCGTGGTCGATGCGGTCGTAATCCTTGAGGTCGAACGAGATGCTGCGCCGGTCGTCGGTGCGCACGGACATGGACCGTGCGCTGACTTGCTCGATGGTCCCGAGCGTGCCGTTCTTCACGCCAAGGCCGCGCTCGTTTTGCAGGAACATGACGCGATCCCCGCTGGCGAAGCTGCGCGCGCCGCGTTCGACCGTCAGGCGCACGTCGTCGCCCAAATCGCCGGCTTCCCGCAGCCGCTCGCGCGCCGCCTCGTTGAGCGCGCGCACCTCGTCATTGGTGTGGGTGAGGATGATGCGGCTCTTGTCGGGCGACGCCTGCCGCTCGCGGTCCCAGCCCTCGATCAGATCGCTGCGCGCCTGCTCGCGTGTTGCGGCGGTATGCACCATGCCGTGCGTGTCATAGGCATGGATCGCGTCGCCCGTCCGGCCGGTCGCCAGATCGCGCGTGGCGTCGCGCTGCCAATCCTCCCGTTGGCGACGTACCTCGCCGATCTCCGCGCCGCCGTGGCGTTCGTGAATGGAGCGGAACGCCGCGCCCGCCTCGATGGATTGCAACTGCTGCGGATCGCCGACCAGCACGACCTTGGCGCCGGCCTCGGCGGCATGGGACAGTATGCGCTCCAACTGGCGCGTGCCGACCATGCCCGCCTCGTCGATCACAAGCACATCGCGGGACGTGAGTACGTCGCGGCCCCGTCCCCAACCGTGTTCCATGCTGGCGATGGTGCGCGACGCGATGCCCGATCCGCTTTCCAGATTCTCGGCCGCGATGCCGGATAGCGCCACGCCCCGGACCTTGTAGCCCGTCGCTTCCCAGGCTTCGCGCGCCACGCCCAGCATCGCGCTCTTTCCCGTCCCGGCATAACCGACGACGACGCCGAGATCGCGCCCGTCCGTGACCTGCGCCAACGCCTCGGCCTGCTCGCTGGACAGGACAAGGCCGCGCGCTTCCGCACGCGCAAGCGCTGCTTCGCGGTCCCTGTCGCCGACCTCATGGCGTTCCCTCTCGGCCATGAGTTCGGCGGCGCGATGCAAGCGCTGTTCGGTCTCGATCATCTCGCGGGTGGTGAAGCGGTCCTCGCCGCGTCCGTCCGCGCCGAGTTCGACCAGGTCGGGCGCGCTCCGTATTGCGCCCATGACCTCGTTGAACTGCTCGATCCCGTCGCTGTGCCGGTGCGCGAACATCGCCATGTCGCGCCGCGTGAAGGTCGATTGCTGGTGGGTGATCGCGTCGAACGCTACAGAAGGATCGGCGATGATCCGTGCGCCGTTGTTGCGCGCAATCTCGCGGTGCATGTCTGCGCGGTCGGCGGCCTCGATCCCTTCGCCCTCGATGCGCTGCGCGGGCGCGCCGATCTGGCTTTGCGGCTCCAGCGCAATGCCCTGCGCCTCCAGGCTGCGATGGTCGATGCGGGCGTCGATGTCGAGTTCGGCCAGACGCTCGTCGGCCAGCTCGGCCCAGCGTTCCCGCCAACGCTCGACCATCTCGGTGCGGTTCCAGTCCCGCACCTTTTGGCCGAAGCCGTTTTCGTCCACGGATCGCATGGTCAGCATGACATGGGCGTGGGGCTTGGGCGCCCCGTCCTCGGCCATGTCCCAATGTACATTGAGGTCGGCGATCATGCCCTGATCGACAAACTCCGCCTGCACGAAGTCGCGGGCGAGTTCGATGCCTTGGCGCTCCGTCATCTCGCGCGGAAGGGCGAACTCGACCTCGCGGGCGAGCTGGGCGTCCTTCCTCACCTCGAATGCCTCGACATCGTTCCAGAGCCGTTCGCGGTCCCTCCATTGTTCGGGCGCATCCTCCGGCAGCATGACCTCGGAGTGGACGACGCCGCGCTTGTTGGAGAAGTCGTGGCTGCGCTCAAGCCGGTCGTCGCGCAGCCGCGAGGCCGAGCGGTAGGCGGCGGAGGCCACCGCGCTGGAGCCGGCCTTGCGGCCGATGACCTTGACGTGAAGATGATAGATCGCCATCGCGATCCGAACATCACCACGGCGAAGCGCACGTCGGAACGACGTATAAGCGCGCCCTCGAAACTAATTTCTCGGGACAGCCCGCGCCGCTTCAGGCCGTCCCGGCAACCTTACAGCATTGCGGCAGGCGCTCAACTATCATCGCTCCATCGACAGCTTATGGAGGACATGATGCGCAAACCACGGGACTTCGACGCGGAACTGAAGTCGCTGGAAGACAAGACGCGGGACTTGAAAGCCCGCAAGGTGCAGCAGCTCGGCGAGCTGGTCATCTCGACCGGCGCCGGCGCCCTCAGCGCAGAGGAACTGGCGGGCGCGCTGATCGTGCTGGCCGAAACCAAGGACGCCGGAAAAAGGGAGGCATGGGCGAAGCGCGGGGCCGCGTTCTTTCAAAGCCGGACACGGCGAATTGCATCGGCACCTGACCACGACGTTGACGGCGCTCAACCGCAACCGGGCGGCGCGCAACAGGCATCAGGCAGCGCAGGCGCGTCATGACATGCGCGCCTGGCAGGTCGAGCGCCGCAAGCGCACACGGCACCTGATTGAACTCGGCGGCCTCGTCGTCAAGGCAGGCGTTGTCGAACTCACTGGCGATGATCGCGCCATCATCTACGGCGCGCTGCTCTGGATGGCGGACAAGCTCCAAAGCGAAGACGGCGAACGGGCGCGGCAACTGTGGGCCGGAAAGGGGAAAGAAGCGTTCGGGGCGGAACGTCCAGCAGGCGCGCATGACAGAGGTCAACCGCAGCGGGATCGAGCGTGACCGATGGCGGGCGGCGCGGAGACCGCACATATCGCAGCACCGCCCGCCATCACGGCTAGGTCAGCCTAGCCGCATTCTGTCGTTGGCGAACGTCATCGGCCCATGTAGCAAGCGCAGTAATTTCAGCAGTGAGAGCTTCTGGTCCGGGCAGCGGTCGATTCAAAGCCGGTGCTGCGCTATGCAGCAGTTCGGAACACCGCCCGAAACCATCGCGCATAACCTCGCAGTCCGGAACGGTGATCGCGGTGAGTTTCACGAGTCCCGCGGTTTTTACTTCGTTGGATAAGCGGCGGATGACGTGTCCGACTACCTCCTCAACGGCGATCTCCCATGTATCACGGAGCGATCCAGCGATAGATTTGACAGTGTTGCGCCATTCGTCCTGATTGCCCTGATCAAAATGGAAGCGTTCGTTAGCAAGCTGGTTCGTTAGGCTGGTCGTAATGTCGCTGACACGGCGCGCTTTGAATGGCGGCTCGCTTCGGCAGAAGCCAGCCTTGTCGGCCCCCCGGCTGACGGAGCTGAGCGCGACTTGCGGCTTTGGCTGGGCATCGTCCGCCGCACGGTTCAGCTCGAACAAGAAGGCAAGGTCGTGCGTAAAGACAATGACCTGTCGGCGTGTGGCTTCGGTGACAAGGCGCTTGGCGACGGCTTCCCGGTGCATGTGGTCGAGCGATGATACCGGATCGTCGAAAACAATGCCGGATTTGTTCTCTGTCGTGGCGAGTTCAGCCATAAAGGCGGCGAGCGCAACACAACGATGCTCACCCTCGCTCAAGACCTGCCCCACGGCGGCCGTCGGCTTGCGGGTCAGCGCGACCTTGAAACGGGGGACGCCTTGCGCGCTGCTCTGCTGGCGCAGCTCCACGGCGAGGCCAGCGATCTCGAAGCTCGCTACCTCGCGAGCAAACTGCGCGCGGAGGGCATCCGTCACCAATGCTTGCGCAATCTCGGTGCTCTTGGTGGTGATGCGGTTGGTGGTAGTGTCTCGTTGGGCCGCTTCCAGCCGCGCAATCTGTTTCACGCGCTCGATCTCGGCAAGAACATCGGCCTTGATGCCGCCAAGCCATTGCCGATCGGAAAGCTCGGTCTTTTCGGCAAGCAATGCGGCGCGAGCCGGAGAACCGGCCTCGGCGGCAAGGGCGTTCGCCCTTGTTTCAACGTCAGCGACCTGATCGGTCAACGCCAGACGCGGATAGGTAACAACAGGCACGCCAAGCGCAGCGGCAGGATTCGTATGGCGCCGCCTGATCTGGCGATGGCGCCATAGCGCGCGCAAGACGACGTTCCTAATATCCAAAGCCAAAGCGTCCTGCCGCAGCTCGTCACGGACAGTCGCCATGATATTTGCAAGCTCGGTCAGTGAAAGCCCGGCATCCTCGAACGCCGTCAGCGCCTCGTCGTATGCGACGCGCGCAGCCTCGGCGCGCTGCTGGCTGTCATCGCGCACAAACGCCTCGAAGCGGTTGAGCCGATCAGCGGCAACAGGGGTCAATTTCTGCTGGCAAAGAACACACAAGCTGCCCGGCTCGGTTACAGGGAAGCGCCGGTCGGGATATGCCTCCTGATCGGAAAAGGCGCGGGCGCTCGCCCATAGCGCCTGCCAAACATCTGATCCAATCTGCGGCAAAGGTTCGTCGTGAAAGAGCGCACCGGACGCGGCTTCTGCTGCCCGTCGCGCGGTATCATTCGCTTCGACAAGCTGACGCAGATTGATCGCGGCGGCGTCGCCGATCGAAGCGAACAGCCTATCGAGGCGCGCAATGTGTTCCTCGACCTTGGTCTTCAGCGTGGCGGGCTGACGCGCTGCGCGGACAGGATCGCCCGCAAGGTCTGCCGTGAGCTGGGTCAATCGGTCTTGTTCTGCTTGGGTGAGCGTTGCCAGCCTCTCGACGACGGCAGGGTCGGTGTTGGCGGCAAGCCGGGCCATGAGCCTGCCCACGGCCGTCGTCGAGCTGCACGTCGGGGCTTTGATGCTTTGCGGGGTCTGCGCCTTGATCTGTGTGACTTCGGCGGCCAGCTTGTCTTTGACCGACTTGCAGAGCTGGGCCAAAGCTCCAAGCAACTTGAGGGGGACAGGCGTATAGGCCACGTCATTGGTTTCATCGACGTGGATATTGGCCGTGCGCGAATCAAACACACTGACGGCCGATAGTGCGGCATCGGCGGTCTGCCCAAGCTGCCACGCGCAAGTGCGGTTCTGGCCGCTGATCGCGTATTCGATGGTCGCGCCCGGCGTGCCGGGCGCGAGGTCATAGATGTCGGGAATGATTTCCTCAACGCGGCTCGGCATACGTGCGCGACAAGCCTTTTTCAGGATGCGCGCATAAGCCAGCCCTTGCGGACCTCCTCTTCATTGGCCCACGCATGGCTGTCTTTTTTTAGATTCCTAAACAGCGTGCTCATTGCGGCGCACGAACGGCAACGTGGGCAGTGAGTGGATTCAAGGTGTTATCCAAAATTTTCATTGCGCTTCCCCCGTTTCACGCCCGCCAGCGGAAGTGGCAGTTGCTGCTCATCACGTTGCGCACGCTCTAACAACTCGCTGATCGCTTTACGCCCCAGCCAAGCCTTCGAAACCTTGGCTCTCTCCGCCAAGTCTACCAAAGCCGAAAATTCCTGGTCAGAGAGATTAACGGTCAGTCTGTTCTTCGAAGCCATGGCACCCCGTTGTGCCGCAAGGTGCAGCACTTTGCGGCACAATGCCTACAACGGCTCAGAGATGCAAATGAAAAATGTTGCCATTATGTCCTACAACACCACCGCTGCGCCCGCTACCAGATGAACGGAGGTGAGTAGCTGCGATTAGCATCGGGCGTCCGATTCGCGAATTTCGGCGGCGAAGAGAGGCTTGGTCCGGGTGGCCGGCCTATCCGGCGGGGTGTAGAGCTATGGCGTAAACGTAGTGATCATCGCTATCGGGCGTGGCCCGCCATCTTTCTTGTTTGCGCGCAGCCGCCACGCCAACCCTGCGCGCGTAAAAACAAGGCCCTGTCCGTTCGGCCGAAGGGACAGAGCCGTTTCTGACACCGATGGACAAGCCGATCGAAGGCCCCCGGCGGAGGGCCAATGACCGGCACCCAAAAGGCGCCGCCACGGTTCTTGCGGGAAACGGGAGAGGCCTTCGGGACCGGACCCCGGACCTGCCGAACCGGCGGAGTATCCCCTGCCCGGTTCATCATCCCATTCCTCGCGCGGGTGCACGCAAGCTTGCACCCTTACCTGTATGGTCTTGCGGCAAATCTACAGCACTCCACGTCTCTCCCTTTCCGTCAGGGAGAACAAATAGGGTACATAAACTAGGATTACAAGTACAAAATAGGAAAAATAGCATTTTATTAGGATGGACGTTGGATAGCCGGGTCAGGCCCGGCCATGACGGGGGGGTCCCCCCTCCGCCCACCTGCGCGGAAGCTTCGGTGGGCACCTCCCCCGTAACTACGGGGGAGGATGAACGAGAGTTGTGCATCTTCTTTTCCCCGCGCGCGGGGGAGGAAAAGAACAGTGCGAGATAATCCGCCCCTGTTACAGGAGAGAAAGCGCCCGGCAGGTGTCGCGGCAGCGGCCTTGCAGGCCTCTATAGACACTCACCAGACTTTCAGGGAACTGGTATTCGAGGTCTTCCAGCTCATCCAGCGTCAGCGAGAACGAGCGGTCGCCATTGTTACGGCCTTGCGACAGCCCCGGGCCACGATCAAACGCAAGCGCGCGCAGTTCCGCTGCTTCTGCCAGCGCAGCCTTGACGCCGCCGACGCGGTTACCCCACGGCGCAGGCGGTTTCTTTGCATACCCTCTGACGCGTTGCGCCATGCTCCCGTTCCGCCGCGCCGGCACGGCGTTAGAAAACCTCTCACCCGATCTTCATCCGGTGAAGTAAAATAATCATTTTTGGATCGATTGCAGTGAAATGAAGCCCAATCCGCAGACTGTAAGGGCATCGTCGCTTACTTGGACTGGCACTTCGGGCGCGCCGGCAGTCTCTTTCGGACCTTGGATTCAAATTTGCGCTGTTCTTTCTGGATCTTTTCCCTGGCTGGAAAACTCTCCATAATCATCTTGGTAAAGATGACCGCATCAACGCCGGCTTCCTGCTCAAAATTCTCAACATACCAGCGCGCGCCCGTCACAATCGCAGCGAGAAGAACAGAAGCTCTCAAACGCGCATAAAGATCGGTCTCAGGATCTTTGCCGGCTTCCGCGGAGAGCGCCGCGGCAAGCTCGTCCTCATAATCCCGGATGATGTTGGCATATCGCCCTTTGAGGGCGGGCACCTGATCCATTCGTGCCATGATGGCACTTTCTTCGGTACGTGCCCGCAGACTGAACTCGTGTACGAAACGCCACCATAGGGACATCACGTCAGCATCAGGGGAGCGGTCACGGAGCAGGGACCGGAATTGCTCCAGCGATTCCAGCGTTTGCGCGAACGCCAGCTCCTCCTTACTTTCGAAATATGAAAAGAACGTCGTGACGTGGATTTGCACCTCGGCGCAAATCTGCTCAAGCGTTGTATTCTCGTAACCGTTCTCTGCAAACAAACGCCGCGCTGTCGTGACAAGCGCTGTCCGCGTTGCGAGCTTTTTTCTTTCCCGCAAGGACATGCGAGGAGGACTTCCCGAAGGCCGATTCGCGGCGTCATGATCAAGGGTCTTAGTCGCAGGCAATTGACCAACTCTTGGTGAGGGCGGATGCTGCAAAAGGTTCGCTCAATCCCGCCCCTTCAGAAATATCTCCACCGTGCGTATCAGTTTGCGGCTATGCGGATCAATCCTTCGCTACCGGACAACTCGATAACACTCCCATTAGGAATTTTGACCGTCGCCTGTTCGACTGCCGTAACACAGGGAAGCCCATACTCCCGGCACAGAGAGGTGCCATGCGAGAGAACACCGCCAGTTTCAAGCACCAATCCACTGATGCGGCCAAAAACAGTCGTCCAAGATGGGTCCGTTTGGCGGGTCACAAGGATTTCGCCATCCTTCACGGCGGGAAGGTCCCGCACATCATAGATCACGCGGGCCACGCCCTTTGCCGTTCCGGGGCTGGCGGCGATTCCCTGTAGTTCAGGTACCGTCGAATCAGAAACAGCATCCTTCAGGCGGTCGTCGTAGCGGGCCCATCCCTTCAGGAATTTGGGGCCCTGCCGGCGCAAGGTCGCCTCCCAAACTCGCCTGCGGGTTTCTATGCGATGCTCAGCCTCAGAGCCGTTCAAGCGCCCCGTCAGCCCCTGTTCGATTTCTTCTGTCCCCAGAAAGAAGACCTCATCACGCGCCCGCAGAACACCAGCCGTTACCAAACGCGCACCATAAGAACGGAAAATGCGGCGGAGCTCGTACCAGTTCCGGTCGACATAGTAACGGTGGTTATCCCGCACGCTCATATATATTTCATTGTAGTGGAATAAGAATTGCAGAATTCTCCGGCGCAAGGGCCCAAATAATCCGTGTAAGGACGAAAGTATCTCTTTCTGAGCGTTCCTTCTTAAAGATGCACTGCGGGCATTCACCACAACAGGTCGCTCTGTGACATTTACTACATATGCCTTCACCACCTCAAAGCATTGATCGATATCGTCGCCCCAGCGTGGCCAGATAAGATCCTTATATGTGGAGCCAAGATGGCGATGGGCCCGCCAAAACGCTTCGAATTGCGTGATGAAAGCCTTGCCATCTGGATGGTTCGCGCAATGCGCCCTGAACGCAGACCACGTCTGGGTCTGGGATTGCGAGACCAGATCCGGTCCCAGCGCACGCATGCGCTCGGCTAGTTCCCAGATCGCCTCGGATTCCCGAACCGTTTCACTATCGTCCAGGCCCGCGCTGATCCGGGCGTAGAGGTTTTCCCCATCGGAGCCCAAATGGCGGCACCATCGGTCGAGCAGGCCGGTCAAAAACAGGTGCAGATCAGAGGCATGAAAGACTGCAATCCCACATGGAGGACCAACCACCGCCATTTCCCGCCCGACTTCAGCCTGGTGATCACGCAATTGCTGCAACGAGAGCGTATCGAGATCGTTATCAAACCATCGATCGCTTTTGGCGACATAGTCCGGCCATTGCGTGTTGACGCGTTTGTAGTTGCGAAATAAGGAGCGCTCTCTTTTCCGGGCGAATTCGTAACTCAGAATTCGATACAACCTTCCGGCCCAGCGCCATGGTGCGCGGCGAAAGCCTTCCTGCAGCCCCGCAGGTAGAAAATTCACAATTCCGCGAATGCGTGCCAATCGCGGCTGAAATTCATACATCCTTTGAATCATGCGGACATCGGCATAAGCCGTGGCCAGATGGTACTTGAAAATATCCTGCGGTAACCCCGACTCATGTCCATGAGCAGCAATAAAAAGTAACCGCGCCATGGAGAGATTGTGCACGTTGTAAAATAACGGGCTGATCGGCGAGACCCATGTTTCATCCGCCATCATCCGCGACCAGACACGATCAGGATTATCGGGATCGACGTTCGGATCATCACGCCATGGCTCGATGATGCGGCTGTAATAGACATCGGCAATGGTCGTGATCGGCCGGCTCTGCAAAATGAAGAGCTGGCCATCCTTCCACGCCCACTCAATATCCTGAGGGAATTGGAGTTTCTCAGCGAGGGAGCGGCATTCCTTCCAAACTTCCGCTACAATTTTATCCGGAAGAGATTGAGAACTATCACCCTTCCGGCGCTGCAATACGGAGCCGTCAGCAACCTTTACCGCAATCTCCTCCGGGTTCACCTCGCCGGAGACCAAAGCCTCGCCCAAATCGGGAATGGCATTGACCACCATTTCTGAAAGCGCCAACGAAACAGGATTCGCTGTAAAGCAAACCCCGGCCCATTCTGCCTCGACCATTTGCTGGATGACGACGGCCATGGCACCATCAGGGCGATCACCACCGTGGCTGGCACGATAATCGGAAGCGGCCGCGTTGTTGTATGACGCCCAACACGTTTTCAGAGCCTCAACAACTGCCTCAAAGCCGGTCACCTGCAAGGATGTATGGTACAGTCCGGCATAAGAGCTATCGGCCGAATCCTCGCCAATCGCCGATGAACGGACCGCCACACCGCGCACAAGATCGAGCACGCCAAGCGCATCGCCCAACTGGTCGAGAAAGTTCGTGCTCGGCCCACTGGCATTCATCTCGCGATACGCCTGTGCCGTGATCACCACAAACGGCGGCACGCGCGCACCCAGCCGGGTCAATCGTGCAAGAGAAGATCCCTTCCCCCCCGAGATGCCCTCTTCAGGACAAAGTGGATCAGACGAATGCACAATCCAGGACATCAGCACGCTCTTTGTTCAACGTCACGCAATTGTGCAATTACCGTGTCTTGCCACTGTGCAGATGGGCCGGGGTAAAGCTTGGCGGCCAGAAGTATGAAATGAGGCCGGGTACCGTTCCGTATCCCTCCACTTCGTAGTTCCCCACCCCTTCATAACCCCAGACAGATTCGCCTGAGGCGATATTGGAATGCATCGTCCCGAACCTGGCACGAATAATCCGGCCCAGCGCATCCTTGACGATCAAATTGACGTTCTTCTGCACGCCAGCTTCATCGTATTCCGAGTCCTGTTCAACCGTGGCAACGGACGCGACTTTCCCATCCACCACGGTGAAGCCAAGCGCGAACTCCTTACCCTCGGGCCCCTGTTGTATCGCGGAGACAGACGTCTTGCCATCGGGTGTTTGGAACGACCACATCTTGAAAAGATTCTCGGCAAAAACCCCGGTATGGCGCTGCCCCCAGGAGTGATCGGAGTCGCCTGTACAATCCACGTGATATGTCTTGCCGGCAATCTTCAGTGTGCCCTTCGCCCACCAGGAGCGGTGATAGCGGTTCGCGGCGACCCATGACGGCGTGGGGTTGACACCATCGGCGTAATCGAAAGGCTCCATCATGAATTCCGCATCGATATCTGCCGAATTCCCCTCGCCATCATCAAATTGGATTTTGTATCGCTTCAGTGGTTCGATGCGCTTCAACCGTAGACCGCACAGCTCTGTATCGTCGAAATCGGATTCGAGCTGATGGTCGACATCTTTTTTGAAACAATAGACCCACTTGTCCCCATCCTTAAGAAGATGGCCTGGCGACGCCATCGCCTTGTCATTCACATTCATATCAGTCCACCGCCCATGATAGAGGCTGACCAACATGCCTGCGGGCGATTCCTTGTTGGGCGTCACCCAATAATAGAACCAGGCACCGATGCCATTCTTCTCGTCGTTGAAGTTGAAGTAGAGGCTTTCGCGAAAATAGTAGTCGTCATTCTTCGGGTGACGAAGTTCGTCCGTGGCTTTCAGCACCATCTCGGCCTCCTTAAAAGTTGAACTTGAGGTCGGCGCCCCAGGTCCGGGGGTTGCCCAACGTACCTTCCGTGAAGAGGGGAGGCACATCGAGAGCTGTCGCAACATAGGTCTTATCCGCTAGGTTCCGTCCCCACAGTGCAATCGACCAATGTGAATCGCGTGGGCCCCAGGAGATGTTCGCGTTTATCAGACCAACCGAAGGCAACCGCTCAGTCGCAGCTTGCGTGTAATTGCCCCATTTCCCGGATGTGTAGGTGTACTGCAACTGTACGCTGGCATCGCCCCCCGCCACATCGAAGTCATAGCTGCCGGTGATCGCGGCAGTCCAATTCGGCGCGTAAGGAAGCGCCCGTCCAGCGTAACTAATCGCGCAGCCGACGGGCTGTTGCTGGGGAAGCGGCGGACAGGGCGGATTGGTGGTGGAGAAGAATTGATCGTAGCGGGATTGCAGATACCCGAGATTGCCGACGAGCAGGAAGCCATCGAACAGCGCTGCCTGGGCCTGGATCTCGACCCCTTCCGTCGTCGCCTTACCGGCATTCAAGATAACGGATGCGATGGTCGGACCGTCATAATCCGACTGCTGCACCTGCATATTCGTCCACTTGTTGAGAAACAGGGACGCATTGAACTGCAGACGGTTGTCCAGCCACTGTGATTTGACACCAACTTCGAATGAATTGACGTTCTCCGGGTTGAAAGGACCGATGTCTTCTGCCCGTGTCACGCGACCGTTGAAACCACCGGATTTGAAGCCGCGAGCATAAAATCCGTAGACCATCATCTCATCGGTCACCTGATAATCGGCACCGAATTTTCCACCCCAGTTCGTCCATGACTTCGTGCCCGAATTTGGCGGATTGCCGGGGGCATAGGGCAGCAACGTAGCGCCAATCAGATTATTCCGGAGCAGCAGAACGTTCGTGCCGTTCGGTTGGTCGTAACTCAGTGCCGCCTCGCTCAGGCTCACACTGTCCCAGCTCAACCGCAAACCGGCCTGCAGGCGCAGTCGATCGGTCACATTCCAATAGTTCTGCGTGAAGAGAGATGCGCTCCAGTTCCGCTGATTGGTCAGGCCCACCGTCACCAGATTAGGCGATGCGAACGGAACGACGGAGACACCATTACCTTTGTCCTGCCAAGTCTGGGCGAACACGCCGACCAGCATGTTTATGCTGGGAAGAGGATGGAAGACATCGCGCACTTCCTGCGACGCCTGCCAGCCTTCATTCCGTCCGAACTGGTCCAGGCAGTAACAATCAATACCCCCCACATCCAGGTTGCCAGTGCTGTGATAACGCTGGTAATTGGTAATCGCGGTGACTTCACCGACAGGGCCGTTCCAATTCGTCGTCAGAGTATGGCTCTGGCTCCGCAGAATATTTCCACCGGGAATGTTGTCGTAGATAGTGAAATTGAGGGCTGTATCCGGCCGGTAGAAGACTGCACCCGGCACCGAGAGATTCTGCAGATAGGTGTTCTCGGTATTGACGCTCTGTATCTCGCTCTTCAGTGTAATATCGAGATTGGATACAGGCGTCCACCGCAAATAACCGCGATAGGTATTGCTATCGAGCGCACCAAGGTTCTGACCATTGTAGAGGTTGGTATAGAAGCCATCCCGCCCGACGTGGGAAACCGATATTTTTCCCGACAGAACATCATCGATAATCGGAAAATCGATAGCCACCTGGGCATTGCGGGTATTGTAGTTGCCCATCGAGACGATGCCATTCACACCGAATTCACCGGTTGGCTGGCGCGTAACGATGTTAATGACGCCGCCGGTTGTATTGGCGCCGAACAGCGTCCCTTGTGGGCCCGCAAGGACCTCAATTCGTTCCACATCGAACTGATTGGTCAGGCCGAATTGATTGGTGCTCTGCTCCACACCATCAACAACAATCGCGACTTCTTTACCCGCGTAGGCCGTGGGATTATTGACCTCACCGATACCGCGGATCACCACACCTGCCGCGAGTGAAACGCCGGAATTCACGGTGACCTGAAGATTCGGCACCGAGCCATCCAGCGCCGACAGACTTTCGATATGAAAACGCTCGATGGTGGCGCCGCTGATGGGCGTAACCGTCAGCGGAACGGTCTGCACATCCGCTTCCTGCTTTTCGGCCGTTACAATGACCTTTTCGATACCGCCCACTGCCGCCTCGGTTTGCGCGATGGCCGGGTAAGACACCAAACACAAAAGCACCGAAACGGCTGCTTGTGGAATAAGGCCAACCCATTTCCTGCTCGTCATGATCCATCCCCCTTTTGCCGGCAATCCTGCCGGGATAATGCTGCAGCCAACCAGCCATGAACCGGCCGCGATTGGCTGTTATTTCATTGCGAGTGGTGTGATAGGCGTTCCGACACCGCCGATAACTTTCAGAGGCGGTGCGGTGAACAGAAATTCCCACACATTGTCGGCGGCGCAGTCCTGCGCCAGCGCTTCCAGATCGAAAATCTCCCCGAGCGTCATGCCCATATCGCGAATCGCAACACTGTGGAGCGGAAGCCCGCCGGGTATTTCCGGGTTTCTTACTTCTACGCCCCAATTGTCCGAACACACGGACGCGACCTCCCGGTCGTAGAGCCACTGCGCGCAGCTGAGATCGAGCCCAGGCTCCCCGTTCCAGTAGCTCGTCGGCGATTTGTCGACGAGGAATTCACGAATCCAGCCGGTTCGCACGAGCAGGATGTCGCCCGGCCCAACCTTGACCCCTTGCCTGGCCTCGGCAGCCTCAAGTTCAGCCGGGTGTATGGCATGACCACGGGCCAGACGATCGACACCATTCAACGCCGCGATATCGAGCAGTACGCCACGTCCGGCAATGCCTTTCTGCGCGATCTGATGGATCGAAAGAACCGTCGACCCATTCATCGTCGTGACGGTATCGGCAGGCACACCATTGTAGAACATGCCATCGTAGCCAGCGTGGGCGAGACCATCCCACTGCGTTACGGATTGAAGCGGCATGAAAATATAGTCGTCAGTATAAACCGCATCCGGGCTGAGCTTATCCAGATCCGTGATGCTCATCAGGTGAACGGGATTGTTGCGGGGGCCGCCCGGCGGCTGAATGCCGTTGCTGCTGATTGCCAGCCCAAGCTCAAAAAGCTTTCCCGTTTTGACAAGTTGCGCGGCAGCCTTGAGCCGTTCCGGCGTCAGATGATTGAGCGTCCCCAGACGATCATCCGCACCCCACCGGCCCCAATTGCTTAGTTTTTGGCCAATTTTTCGAAAATCTTCCATCCTGCCGCTCCCTACACCGTTGACGATCACTCAGAACGTCAATCCGGGAGAGACAAGGCCCTGTGTGCGCGTATCACGCTTGCACCCCATCGCGTTACCTCCCGCCACCGACATTCCTGGCCGTCGCGTTGACCCGCTTGGCTGTCGCGCGGGCCGTCCTCTGGACTCCCGCATTCGATAAATAACTCATGAATAGTTTTTTCTGTCAATGATATTTCTATAGTTACTATTGTTTTCCAGACGGCGGCCACGAAAGCCTGCGGGGGCCCACTCACCTTCCGCGATGGGTTCGCCGACACGTTTTGATCTGACGGATATCGGATGGCCCGAGACCCTGCCTTCGCCGCCGGTAGAGCTGCGAGGACGCCAGGCGTGCGGATAGCAGGCAAGGTTTGGGACGAATAGCTTCTGGGTCACGCATGAGTGCGCCCCGGAGCAGAGCAACAGGAACGCTATAGCCTGACTTGCGTGAACCGCTTCAACCGATGGCACACGATTGATAGGTAAGGCTGCATTCTGGCGGACGTCTCAGCACGGCGCCAAAAGCCGGCCACACGACAGGCACAGGACTCAGGACACGCTCTACCCATATATGCTGGCGGGGCTTCGCCCGCACCACGCCTCAACCGCGAGAAGATTCTTTCACACACCGCTTGGTGAAGCGCCACCCCTCTGATGTCCGCCTGCATTCATCGTGGTAATCGACGAAGAAGGGCTGAGACACCTCCCCGTTTTCCTTGTCCCACTGAATATATTGAGCATAGGTGGTGCAAACGGCGGTGTCGTCACTGGTGAACCGAACATCCGGTAACCAGGTAAAATGATGACCGATGAAACTGCCCGGACCGCCCAATGTTTCGCGGATCGCGGCACGCCCCTTAAAGGTCGTGCCCAAACGGTCAAACACTCCGTCTTCAGTGAAGCAATCGGCGAACATGTCTGCATCGTGAAGATCAGAGGCGCGGCCATGCCGTGCAATCAATTTCCAGATGTCGAGTTCTGCGCGTGCATTGGCGCCCTCGTCCATGGCAAACTCTCCTCACCGTTGCGATGTTAGGCGATGATCCTGCGCACACCTGCCAGAATACGCCCTTTGTTGGGATAGAGCGGGCTTTCCAGCACCTTGCTGAAAGGGATCGGGATGTCCGGCGCGGTGATCCGAACGATCGGGTTTTTGAGGGCGTCAAACGCTTCTTCTGCCACGATGGCAGAAATCTCCGCCGCCGCACCGCACGTGCGTGCTGCCGGATCGGCCACCAGCAAACGCCCGGTCTTCGCAACAGAATTCAGGATCATGTCACGATCGAGCGGAACGAGAGTTCTGGGATCGACAATCTCCGCTGAAATGCCCTCCTTGGCCAATTCGTCGGCCGCCGCCATCGCAGGCCACACCGCACCGGCAATGGCCACAATGGTGACATCGCTGCCCTCGCGGCGGATACGGCCCTTGCCGAACGGCACCAGATGATCGCCCTCCGGTATTTCCTCCCGGAACGGCCAGCAGGCGGAATCTTCGAAGCACATCACCGGATCGTCTTCACGGATCGCCGTTTTGAGCAGCCCCTTGGCATCCGCCGGTGAAGCCGGAACGATAACCTTCAGGCCCGGTATGCCCATGAACATAGGATAGGGCCGGTCGGCATGATGCGCCGCACCCCCGCGATTGTAGAAAAGCGCAGCCCGATAGGTGACGGGAATGTTGCGTTGACCACCAAACATGTACCGGTTCTTGGAGGCCTGTGAGACCAGCTGATCCACGGCGCAGAAAAGGAAGCTCGCCATACCCATATCGACGATCGGCCTCAGCCCCGTCATGGCAGCCCCGACACCGCAGCCGACGAACCCGTTTTCCGACATCGGTGTGTCGAGCACCCGGTCCCCGCCAAAGGTCTCGAACAATCCGCCGGTCGAACCGTACATATTCAGGCGAATATCCTCGCCCATCACGATCACGGACGAATCGCGCTCCATCTCTTCGTGCTGCGCAATGCGAATGGCATCGAGATAAGTCACGAGCTTGCTCATACGCGGGAACCTCCCACCATGCGATCATCGAAGCGGATGGGAAATGGCTTTGCATAAACCTCATCAAAAGCATCGTCGGGTTCCGGATGCGGCGCCTTGCGCGCAGCCTCCACAGCTGCCTCCAACCGTTCCGCTTCCTCTTTGCGAATGGTCGCAAGATCGTCCGCGCTGGCATGTTCCTGCGCGACCAAACGGTCCCCCATCAGGTCGATAGGGTCGCGCTTGCGCCATTGCGCAACCTCTTCGTCCGGGCGGTACTTCAGGACGAGGCCAAGCGCATGCTCTTCGAAGCGATAGGTCTTCGCTTCGACAATACTGGGCCCGTTGCCATTGCGGGCGCGCGCTGCCGCCTCTGCCGTCGCCGCATAGACTGCAAAGAAATCCTGGCCGTCCACCGTTACGCCCGGAATGCCGTAGGCGGCAGCGCGTTCCGAAACATTGGCCACGCCCAATGTGCTGCTGGACGGCGTGGTGATGGCATAGCCGTTGTTCTCGCAAAAAAAGACCACCGGCAATTTCCACACCGATGCGAGATTCAGCGATTCATGAAATGCGCCCTCGTTAGAGGCGCCATCGCCAAAGAAGCAGATGCAGACTTGCCCGGTTTTGCGCAATTTAGAAGACAATCCCGCACCAACGGCCACGGGCATCGCCGAGGCGACAATGCCGGATTCGCCAAGAGAGCCCACCGCAAAATCCGCCAGATGCATCGAGCCGCCGCGGCCCTTGCAGACGCCTGTCTTGCGCGCCATCAGCTCCGCGATTAAATGGCCCACATCGGAGCCCTTGCCGATCGGATGGCCGTGCGAACGATGGGTGCCCGTCATATAATCATCGGGCGCCGCGGCCAGAAGCGCCCCCACGACGGCTGCTTCCTGACCAATGCTGGTGTGGGCGGCGCCATGCATTTCGCCGCGCTTCAAGAGCACGGCCAAACGTTCTTCGAACAGACGGATGCGCACCATCCGCCGATAACCTTCCAACAACGTTCCGCCCGGAATTGTGTTCGCCATCTCATGCGTTCCGGATATTGCTGCTTTTCCGCTCATCCTGTCTTCCTGCCCAACATTTTCCGCCTTGAAATCATTCGATGATGGCCAGCACCGTACCCACTTCGTAGACCTGGTTCGGTTCTTTCAAGATCCGCAGGCGACCGCTGGCCGGTGCCTCGACTTCCTGTGTCGATTTTTCCGTCTCAAGTTCGTAAAGCGCCGAACCTTCGGTTACTTCAGATCCGTCTGCTGCCAGCCACTGCACCAACGTTCCTTCCGCCATTCCCATCCCGAACTGCGGAACAATGACATCTACCGTCATGAAAACTCCCACAACAATTCAATTGCGCGCGGCGGGCATCTTGCCCACTGTCAAGAGTAAAAAAACTGATAGTTTTGAGGGGAAACGCGCAGCCGGAATAGGCTAAGGAAATACGTCCAGCCCCTGAGATCGATGAGAAATGCCAATGGCAGATGCCGAATATGCCAGCTTCGGCGAAACGGAATCCGTTCTTCTTTCGCGCTGGCAGAGCATTGCCGCACGCAATCTGACACAGAATTGGACCAAGATTCCGCATGTCACTCATCATGATGAAGCCGATATCACGGCGCTTGAAGCAGCCAGGAGCAGCCGCAGTCCAGACGACCGCCCCAGCTTGCTTGCCTGTCTTATCGGAGCAACGGTCGAAGCACTGAAGGTCTTTCCGAAATTCAATGCATCATTGAGTGATGACGGTGCCAGCCTGATCCTCAAGAAATATTTTAACATCGGCATCGCCGTGGACACGCCGCGCGGCCTTTTGGTGGCAGTGGTGCGGAATTGCGAAAGCAAGGACCACAAGACACTGACAGCGGAAATCGGCGCTCTCGCCAGGAAAGCCCGCGAAAAAGGTTTGAGCTACCAGGAAATGACTGGCGGCTGCTTCTCGATCTCATCGCTCGGCAGCATCGGCGGAACAGGTTTCACGCCGATCATCAACGCACCCGAAGTCGCGATTTTGGGCGTGTCGTCCACGCAGGAACGGCCTGTCCGCTCCGGCAAATGCCTTGAATGGCGGAAAATTCTGCCTTTGAGCCTCAGCTATGACCACCGCGTCATCAACGGCGCCGACGCCGCGCATTTCTGCCGCCATATGGCGAAGAGCCTCGAGGCCCTCAAGTAGGCGGACCAGGTTTCTCGGCGGCGATTCCGCGGACCAGAATCTCTGTTGTGTGCCTGATAAATTCCTTGCGCACCGTATCGTCGCGGCTGTCACGCTTGAAGAGCGCCCGGATTGGGAAATCCGACGAAAAGAAAACGTCGCACGCGCCGATCAGAGTCATATAGAACATCATCGGGTCCACCGCGCGGAATTCTCCTGACGCAAGGCCCTGCGCAAGAATCTCCCGTTGCGCGGTCACAGCCGGCTCGATCAGACGATCGGAAATATCTTTCGCCTGTTCCGAGCTACTGTCCCGCATGACGACCCGTAGCAACGTATTGAGATAACGATAGCGGAAATAGAGGCTGATCAGACCCGCGATATGCCGGCTCAATTTTTCTGTCGCAGACATTCCGGTGTCTACGACTTCCTGAAGCTGCGCCATCGTATTACCGACAGCGCGATCAATCACGGCCACCAGCAGGCCATGTTTATTGCCGAAGTGATATTTCACCAGGGCCGAATTGACACCTGCCATCGCGGCGATTTCGTTCAGAGAAAAATCGAGAGAATCGCGGCTATTCATCAGGGCACTAGCCGCACTCAGCAATTCCTCGCTCGCACTGCGGGCGGAGATTTCTGTTGCAGCCTTGTTGCCGTCCAGCATACCGACGGACGATTTTTCTTTATCGGCCCGAGCCACCGTTCGGCCCCGTTTTATATGTTGAATTGTCGTCGTCTCGTCTTTTCGGCGCCTTGCATCAGCGTTATTCCGCCTTCGCAGCCGATTGTGCGCGGGCCGTTGCGATATCGTTCGCTGCACCAATGGCCATATAACCACGATCCGCACCGACCGTGACCATACGGAAGCCGAACCTTGCCGCCTGCCCCACCTGGGCAAGTGGGAAATGACCGGCGGCAATCACACCGGCACGCGCACAGGCCCGGCCAACCGCCACAACAGCGGATTCGAGCGAAGCCGGCATGGGGTGCATCGCAACCGCGTGGCCGAGCGTGACAGCAAGATCGCCAGGTCCAACATAAATACCTGTAACGCCGGGCGTGGCGCAGATCGCATCGATGTTGTTCACCGCCTCGCGCGTTTCAACCATGACGAAACAGGCGGTACGCGCGGTTAGTCCGGCAACGTCGTATGGCATGCCCGAGCGCATCGGCCCAAAACTCCGTATACCTTCGGGGCCATAGCGGCATGCCGCTACCGCGGCGGCCGCTTCCGCGGCCGTGTTGACCATGGGCACGATCACGCCATCGCCACCCGCATCCAGCACCTTGCCAATATCCGCCGCGTTGTTGGACGGTACCCGCACCAGGGCAGCAGGGCCGCCCCTCGGCACGCAATGCAGCAGCCGCGCGGCTGTCGCGACATCCAGCAACGTATGCTGCGTATCGATACCGATATAATCGTAGGGAAGATTGAAAAATGCTTCGATGACCGGCTCGGCAGCCAGCGTGACCCAGCCCCCGATCAGGGGCCGCTCTGCTTTCAGCGCACGTTCGAAACTCGGATGTGGCATCGCTTACACCGTAACCGGCGCAGGCAATACCCATGACCGGTCCAATTGGCCCACATCGGGACACCCCATCAAGATCATGGATCTTACCATATCCTCGCGCAGAATATTTAAAACATCGGTCACGCCCCTCTCTCCTGCAGCAGCCAGAGCATAGGCATAAGGCCGGCCCACAAAGACACCCTTGGCACCCAGCGCAAGTGCAATGAGCACATCCGTCCCGCGCCGTATTCCGCCATCGAGCAGAACTTCGCCCCGGCCGCCAAGCGTCTCCACGATGGCCGGAAGCGCATCGAGCGTGCCGAGCGCGCTGTCCAATTGCCGCCCACCGTGATTGGACACCACCACGCCATCGGCACCGATACCCACGACCGCACGCACGGCATCTTCTGGGTCCAGCACGCCCTTGACATAGAGCGGCCCTTTCCAGTGATCGCGCATCCAGGCCAAATCGTCCCAATTGAGATCGCTCTGCATGTAGCGGTCTTGCTGACGCACGGCCTCGACAGCAGTAGAGAGCGAGCGTTTGCCCACGCCATAGTGGATCGGAGATACGCGCTTGTGGCGCAACAGATTCCACCACCATGCCGGATGGGCTGCGACATCCAGAACGCGTTTTGGCGTCAGAGTCGGTGGTACCTCCATGCCCGCATGGCGTTCACCCTCGCGATTGCCACGTACGGGCACATCCACCGTCACAAACAAGGCGGTGAAACCCGCGGCCGCCGCCCGGTCGAGCAATTCGCCAACCTTCTGCCGATCACCATAGGGATAAAGCTGAAACCAGTGGTTCTGCTCAGTCGCCTCACCAACCTCCTCCAGCGTGTAAGAGGAGCCGGTGCTGAGAACGTGGCGTGTGCCCGCGGCTTCCGCACCACGCGCCGCTGCAATGTCGGCCCGCCAATGTGCAATGCCGATAATACCCGTGGGCGCAAGCGCAATCGGCAAATCAATTCCGGTCTGCGCCATCGTCGTGGACAGAACAGGCTTCGTGATGCCGGTCAAAATACGCTGGCGCAACCGCCAGCGGCGAAAAGCTTCGCGATTATCCGTGAGCGTAACAAGCCCGTCCGCCCCCCCATCCACATACGCCCACGCCATGTCCGGCAGGCGTTTGCGTGCAAGCTGACGATAATCTTCAACACTGATGGGTGGTGACCCGCGCAGGCGATATCCGAATGCGACCATGGATTATTTCAGAGCCAGTGGCGTAATCGGCGTTCCGACGCCACCGATCACCTTGAGCGGAGGAGCTGTGAACAAAAACTCCCACACATTATCCGCGGCACAATCTTTCGCCAACGCTTCCAGATCGAATACCTCGCCCAGCGTCATCCCCATGTCGCGGATCAGGACACAATGGAGCGGAAGCGGATCGGCGCCGCGCTTGGGCGGATCGACAACTTCAACACCCCAATTGTCTGAACACACAGCTGCAACTTCACGCTTATGGAGCCATTCCCCGCAGGCGAGGCTGAGGCCCGGTTCACCATCCCAATAAGCCGGCACGGATTTATCGATCAGGAAGTGCCGTATCCAGCCGGTGCGCACGATGAGGATATCGCCGGGTCCAACTTTCACGCCTTGCTTCTTTTCGGCGGCTTCGAGTTCGGCTGGCTCAATCGCATAGCCGCGTTTCAGACGGTCAACGCCGTTGAGCGCAGTGATATCGAGTAGCACACCACGGCCGGCGACACCTTTTTCGGCAATCTGTTCGATCGAGATCACGGTCGAGCCGTTCATGGTGGTGACCGTTTCCGCCGGCACGTCGTTGTAGAGCCGCCCGTCATATCCGACATGCGCCAGTCCATCCCATTGGGTCACGGACTGCAGCGGCATGAAAATATAGTCGTCGGCAACAATGACGTTGGGGAGCGGCTGATCGAGCGAAGTGATGTTCATCAAATGAACCGGATTCACGCGCGATCCGGCGGGTTGAATGCCGTTGGCGCCCACAGAAAGCCCCATATTGAGGATTTTCCCCGTCTTCACCAGACGGGCGGCCGCGGCCACACGCTCCGGCGTGATGTGGTTGAGCGTACCCAGCCTGTCGTCCTTGCCCCAGCGCCCCCAATTGGAAAGCCGTTTTCCGATATCGCGGAATGGTTCCATGCCACTACCCCTATCTGAATCGATCTATTGAAGTCTGATCGGAACGGTTTGCGGACCACGCAGTTGAAAGCTGCTGTAGGTCACCTCACCGGCCAACGCGAAATTCGGAATGCGGTCGAGCACACGGCCGATCGTGATCTGGGTTTCAAGGCGCGCCAGCGTCACACCGAGACAACTGTGCATGCCATAACCGAATCCAAGATTTGCCTTGAATTCACGATGGATATTGAACTTTCCCGGATCCACATAGCGCTCAGAATCGCGATTGGCTGCGCCCGTCATGACCATCATCCGGTCGCCATCGCGCAACAGCGTACCCTCGACCTCGATATCGCCGCCACGAACAGAGCGGAAGGTGGTTCCTACCACCGGCTCCCAGCGCATGATCTCCTCGACCGCCACGGGAAGCAACTCGCGATCAAGGCGCACTTCCTCACGGACATCCGGATGCTGGGCCAGAACCACCATACAATGGCCGAGCCATTTCGCCGTCGTCTCATTACCGGCGAACAGAAGTTGGCGTGAATTCTCCATGATCGCCTGATCAGTCAATGTCTTGCCGATCTCTGAATGCACGATCTGACTGATCAAATCGTCACCGGGGTTGCGCCGGCGATAGTCGATTTGCTCCAGGATATATTTAGCGATGTTTTGCCTTGCGGTTTCCGCCGCCACCCAGGCCGGGTTTTCCGGGCGCCACTCACTGGGCGGAAAGCCCACTGCCGCCCCCATCAAATCGCTCCATTCAACGATCTTGGGGCGCATATCCGACGGCACGCCAAGCATATGTGCAATCACATACGCCGGCAGATCGCGGCACAATTCTCGAATTGAATCGACAGTTTCCCCGTCACGCAACCGCGCCTCCATCGTATTCAACATACGATCGGCGATCTCCGTAATCACACCGCGCAAGCGCTCCAGCGATGCCCGCTGAAACGCGATCGACCAGACACCACGCAAGGCATCATGGCGCTCCTTGTCGTCTATCCCGATGAAAGCGTCAGGGCCGAATAAAGACGGCCCTTCTTCACGCTTCTTTTCCACCGTGAACCGCTCGTAATTCATGAGAACACGGCGCACCAGACGATCAGGCGTGATCATCCAGCGCTGCATCTGATCATTATAGACAACCGGACCCTCCTCCCTAATCCGTTCAACGGTGGGCCACGGGCTTTTCAGTGCGTCGGGGCTGTAAAGATCGATATCCATCGCGCTTTCCCGGACTCAACCGGCCAGATACTTGTCCAAGGTTTCATGAAATTGGCGCATGCGAATTTCCATGTAGTCTCCAAGCTGCAGTTTGCCGTTTTTGGAGACCTTCAAACCGGCCTGCACCTGCTCGATATTCGCGACATCCTGGTCCAGCACCTGGCCCAATGACGGCCCGATTTCAGGAGAAGACGACCAAGGCTCGCCGTCCTTCAGAAATTTCATCGGAACAGCACGCGGTATCGACTGCCCCTCGGGAACCGGCGTCAGGATACGCACTTCCATCAGCGTGTTGTCCTGATCGGGCCAGGGCCGGAAGCGGTAGGAGATGCTCGGCATGAACCCGCCCCAGGGCTCGAAATTGGGAAATACGCAATAGTAGATTGCGTCCATCATCTCGGCGTCGGAGGCATGATCGAGCGAATTCGCGTAGAACTGCGCGCCCTGGTTACGCGCTACCTCTGCCAACACCTTGCGGGCAGTCGAACCTTCCGGAACGGTCAGGCCGACAACACCGGTGCGGGCGCGATACGCGTTCGAATTACCGGTGAACTTTGAATATTGATCGACAATCCACTGCTCGGTCTTGCCGGTCTGATCCATCTGCGCCGACAGCACGCCCTGCGCCGACAAGGCCAGGTTGGTGTAATCGCCATAGGTGTTGTAGCGCGTGTTCGCGTCCGCCACGAACGGCGTGATCTGCGGATGGGTACAATAATTGTGCCATGCCTCCATGAAGGCTTCCATCACGGCCTTCCAATTGCCGTGGATCACCTTGGCGACCCAAACCGATGTCGTGCGCTGCTCGTGGGGCCAGCGTTTGAAATGCTCCGGCAGCGGCGCAAGATATTCTTCCAGCGACGGACCACCCGGATTTTCGCGCACAAAGATGTAACCGCCCCAGCGCCCGGTTTCGGCTTCCGGCAGCTTCATCTTCTCATCTTTCAGATGTGAGAAGTCCCAGCGGCACGGAATGTTATTCAGAGAGCCGTCGGTGTTCCAGGCAAAGCCGTGATAGGGGCAATGGAAAATCTCCGCCTGTCCGCTTTCGGCCCGTAGCTTGCGGCCGCGATGGAGGCAGACATTGTGGAAGGCGCGGACCGAGCCATCCTCCTGACGCGTGACCAGATAGGAACGCCCGGCATTTTCATAAACGACGAAGTCGCCGGGATCAGGCATCTCCTCTTCCCGTGCCGCCATCTGCCAGACATTCGGCCACATCTTGTCGATTTCAGCCTTGAAGAATTCGGGGCTGGTGTAACGCGCCGCATCGAGCGGCTTTGAGCCGCGATATTGGTAGACTTCCTTGGCCATGAACTCAGGCACCGGCCGCGTATCCGCCGCCACAAAGTCGTCCCAGCTTGCCCCTGGGCAACGGGCTGTCCCGCCCTTTTGCGAGTCATTATCCATTAATCACCTCCCCGATCGCTCATCGGTCGCCTCGACGGCCGACATTCATTAATGAATTACTTAATTCATTACAAGCCTTCAGTGCAGCACCCGCTTTAACAGCATTGCCTTAAATCAATTGATCAACTAATTGTCGCACATCTTACGCATCAGAGGCTCGAAAGCCAGACGGGGGAAAATTTCATGAAATCCAAGGTTCGCCGGCACGCCGGGTTATTGCCTGCTTTGAGCACTCTACTCCTGGTAGGTGGGTGGACGTGTGCTTCAGCCCAGACTGCAACCTCGATCCCAGGGGCCCCTACGGCGATCGAAACGGTTACGGTCACGGCACAGAAGCGCGTAGAGAACGTGCAGGACGTGCCGATCTCGGTCACACCTGTCAGCGCCGAAACGCTGGAGCGGCAGCATATTCTAAGCCTGAAGGATCTGACTGGCCTGATTCCCAACGTTCAGATCAATGTGAACGCGGGTTCAAGCTCCACCGCCGCCATCACCATCCGCGGCATCGGCATTGCCAACAACCCCTCACCGTTTGTGGGGACCCGAAGTCGGCACCGTGATCGACGGCGTGGTGCAGGGCACGAATCAACGCGGTCTGACCGATCAGTTCGATGTGGACCGGATCGAAGTGTTGAGCGGGCCGCAGGGGACACTTTTCGGCGCCAACACGACCGGCGGCGTGGTGAACATCATCACGCGCCAGCCAACGGGTGAATTTGGCGTCTACGGCACAGTGACACTCGGCAATTACAATGAGCGCGATGTGGAGGCGGCCGTCAACTTCCCGATCATCGATGGTAAGTTGGCCGGTAAAGTAGCGGTGTCGCATCGCGAGCGCGACGGGTTCTACACCAATCTCTACAACGGCCAGAATATTTCGCAGATCGACAGTACCAAGGTTCGCGGCTACCTCAAGTGGACGCCAACGAGCAATTTCGACGTCACACTGGAAAGCGAAATCGACCGTCTTCGTCCCGGTACGGACGTTCTTCATCCCATCTCCTACCCGGGTCAGGTCCTTTACCGGCCAAATACGCCTGTTGACTTCGTCGTTTACAGCGATGTTCCGAATGGCAACAGAAACGACTATCAGTCGCATACCATCACCGCAAATTGGGCCAGCGGCATCGGACAGATCACATCAATCACCAACTATTCTCAATACAACAACAGCGCTGCCCAGGACGTCGATGGTATCGATTGTTATTGCTTTGCCGTGTTCACACGCGGCCACGGCTTGCAGGTTTCGCAAGAACTCCGTGACGTGTTTCATCCAACCGACAATGTTGAAGTTCTGGTTGGTCTCTTCGGTCTGTATTGGAAGGATCATGCGGACTTCATAACGCCTGTCGGCTTTGCAAGCCTTACGGCCTTCAGCCGCTCGATAACGGACGAAGAATCCAAATCGGTCGCCGGTTTTGTCCAGACATACTGGGACATCACGGACAAACTGCGCCTACAAGCCGGTCTGCGTGTAAGCTGGGACGATGTGAGCCTTTCGCGCGGAAATTACGACTATGACCGGCCGGCGGGAACGAGTTCGAGCCTTGGCTGGGGCAACCTCAACGGTGCAACCTTGCAACCACTTCCGCTAGGCAATGAGCCGAACGCGGGAGAGAAAGCCTGGGTCAATCTAGGCGGCAAAATTGGCCTCGATTACAAGATCGAAGAAAACGTCATGATCTATGGCTACTATGCGCGCGGGTTCAAATCCGGCGGCTTCAACGGCCGCGTGACACGGAAGTCGGACATCGGCCCGTTCAACCCGGAATACGTGAACTCGTTCGAAGCGGGTGTGAAATCCGACCTCCTGGACAATCGCCTGCGGTTGAATGCGTCTATCTTCCTCAACAAATGGCAGGACATGCAGGTCACGCAGTCGGTCTACCGCGGCAACCCACCTGTCGCAGCCTCCACCATCCTCAACGCGGGCCGTTCAACGACACGCGGTGTCGAAGTGAGTGCGCAAGCCGTTCCCTTCGATGGTTTCGTTATCAGCGCGACCGGCGGCTATCTTGATGCCGTGTATGATGAGTTCTTGTCGGGCAGTGGCGCAGTGTGCCCACCATTGCCGTCTTATCAACCGCCGGGCTGCTCGATCGACTACAGCGGGCGCCGCCTGATGTATGCGCCCAAATGGAATGGCTCGCTGACAGGCACCTATACATGGGAAGTCATGAATGGTGTGGCATCCGTCTCGGCGCAATACACCTGGACAGACAGCAAATGGGGCAACTACACCCAGTCCATCAGCGAGCGCCTGCCGGCTGTTGGCCTGGTGAACCTGAACGCCTCGTGGGAACCTGAAGATTCTCATTGGTCTATCGGCGCATGGGTCCGAAATCTTACCGACAAGCGATATATAGCCGATGCACTGGACGTTCCTCCGCTCTTCACGGAAGGCGTTCTAGGTGCGCCGCGGCAATTCGGATTCGATTTCAAATTCCATTACTAAAGCCTCCTGAGGGAGACGGTTACACCGTCTCCCCTTTTTCTCTTAGGATGGCGAATTCTTGCGGATGAAAAAGAGCGCACTTCGGCCCGAATCTGGCACACCACGTATGGCCCTGCCGCCATCGTCATGCTGGGCATGATGGGCATTGCCCCGGACGGCTTTTTTCACACCATCCGCTTCTGGTAGCAATCTTCATCATGTGGCTCAGAAGTCAGCAAGCCGGTTTTCCGCCAATCGTCGCATTGTTCGCAGCCGGTATGATCGGGGTGAGCATGGTTGACATGAAACAGAGATAGCGCGAACAGAATGTGGCGCGCGCATTTCGGCTTCGCCCGGCCACCGCATCGTTATCAAGGAGCTCCACATGCGTATCAAAATCACTCCGGCCCGATGCATCGCTAGTGGCGCATGTCGTTTGGCGGCACCGCAACTTTTCAGCTCGGACGAAGACGGTATGGTCACATTGCTGAGTGCCGAACCACCGCCGGAATTACAGGCGGCTGCACGAAAGGCCGCCGAGGGTTGCCCGGCTGCTGTTATCACTATTGAAGAGGACGAATAGCGCCACGTCTGCGCTAGCGCGGCAACAACATTCAGCTATGAAAAATACAATGATGCGGTTTGTACCGATCGCAAACTTTTCTGAGCTTCCCGAAGGACGCGCCCGCGGTTATGCCATAGAAGGTCTTGCCATCGCACTTGTCAGGGTTGGTGAGTCGGTTTTCGCGATGGACAGCCGCTGTCCACATGCCGGTGGCCGCTTGGACCGCAGTACGGCCGTCGCATTTGCCATCACCTGCCCGATGCACGGGGCACGATTCGATATTCGGACAGGGCAATGCATGAATGCGCCCTATGACAACATCCGCACATTTCAAACCAGGATTTCCGACGGAATCGTGGAAATCGGCTTCCCGGAATAGCCTTCCAGGAATAGCCTTCCAGGAATAGCCTTCCAGGAATAGCCTTCCAGGCGCCCCATCCCCCACCAGCGATATCGGCCGTAAGGGTTCCTGAATCGCAAGAAATCCCTGGACAAAGAAGCAGCTTCCGCCGCCCTTTTGGCGGGGACTAGGTAATCCTACCCCGTGCCGAAGGCGGCAGGGGTTGACCGGAAGCTTGCCAGAACAGCATTTCATGCTATCACTAGCCGGCCCCGGGCCAGAGTTTCTTGGACGTTAGGAAATCCATGTCATCCGCAGCCTTAGCGGAAGCCCCCATACACACGGGCTCACGTTCTTCGCGCGAGGCCTTGCTGGAAGCCGCCAGCAATCTCATGAATGAGAAGGAATCAACAGAGATTTCTCTCATCGAGATATCGCAAAAAGCGCGCGCCAATTCCGCCCTTGTCAAGTACCATTTCGGCAGCAAACGCGGGATGTTCATTGCGCTGATAGAACGCGACATCGGAAATTCGGTGGAGCACCTGCACGAGCTGCTCGATAGCGATCTCAGCGCGACAGAGAAGATGCGGCGCCACATCACCGGTATGGTCAATCTCTATTTCCGCTACCGCTATCTCAACACACTGCTTCTGGAAATTCTGCGTGAAAGCACGCCGGAAGAAGCGCAGGAGCTATCGGATCGACTGATCAAGCCGGCCGCCGATGCTCAACGTGCGATCTTGGAGCAAGGCTTGGCATCGAACGAGTTCCGCGAGATCGAGCCGATGCCGTTTTATCTGACGATCGGGCGGGTGGCCGATGTTTTCTTCACGGCCCATTTCGCGCTCAAAACCGTTTATGGCTACGAGACGATCGACAATAACCTGCGCCGGAAGCTTGTCGATTTCATCTGCGATTTCGCGCTGCAGGCGATCGCCGCAAAAAGGTAGAAACCACCCGAAAGTGGGAATCGCCAGGGGCTGGACCACGGTGCTGCGCAGCCCAGCCTTGGATCGCGTCAATAGTTGAAGCGCAAGGTGGCACCAAATTCACGCGGATTGCCCATGACGGATTCGGTGAACAGAGGCGGCACGTCGAGCGCCGCGGCCAGATAGTGCTCATTGGTGAGGTTGCGGCCCCACATCGCGATCGTCCATTTGGAGTCGGCTGGCCCCCAAGACAAGTTGGCATTGATAAGCCCGACCGACGGCAACGCCTCTGTCGGCGCCTGCGTATAGTTGCCCCACTTCTTGGCCGTATAGGTGTATTCGAACGATGCCTCCGCCAAACCGTTTGCCACTTCAAAGGCATAAGCCGCACCAACCGAGGCACTCCACATCGGCGCAAAGGGCAATGCCCGGCCACTATAATCGATCGAACAGCCCATCGGTTGCGCGGCCGGCGGTGGCGGGCAAAGCGCCCCCTCCCCCGACAGGAACTGATCATAGGCTGCTGACAGATAGCCGAGTGTGGCATTGAGAGTCAGTCCATCAACAGGTACGGCTTCGGCTTGTATCTCGATCCCCTTCGTTGTCGCGCTGCCTGCGTTGAGGATCACAGATGCCATCGTCGCACCACCGTTGGCAAAGACGGTTTGCGGCACCTGCATCTGGGACCACTTGTTCAAGAAAGCTGCGAGATTCAACCGGAGGCGATGATCCAGCCATTCCGATTTCAACCCGAGCTCGAATGAGTTCACATATTCGGGATTGTAGGGACCAATATCCTCCGCACGGCTGACGCGCCCGTTGAACCCGCCTGCCTTGAAGCCGCGTGCGTAATAGCCATAAGCCATGACATCATCGGTGAACTTATAATCCGCGCCGACTTTTGCGCCGATATTGACCCAACTGTGCTCACCATCGCTCGGCAGATTCGCAGGATCGCCCGGCAGAAGGATCGCACCGTTGAGATTGTTGAAGCCCAGCAGCGGGTCGGTTCCCCCCGGCCGGCGATATGAATAATTGGCCCTGTAGAGATAGACCTTGTCCCAACTGACACGCAGCCCAGCCTGTAACCGGAGCCTGTCGGTAATGTTCCAATAGGCCTGCGTGAAGGCCGATGCATTGGACGTATGCGTGACGGTACCACCCCGCGAAAACCCTTCCGGGTCGGCAAAGGCCGTGAGAGAAAAGCCGTCGGTATCGTCTTTCCAAACCTGGCCGAACACACCGACTAGAACCTCTACGTCTTCGAACGGATGAAACGTATCCCGAATTTCTTCCGAATATTGCCAGCCATGATCCTTGGCGAGGCTAAGATAACAATAGCAATCGAGATCACCGAAATCCAAACCGGTTTGCGCATGATAGGTGCTGTAATTGGTGATGGAGGTTATCTGCCCGATCGGGCTATCCCAATGCGCCGTCAACGTATGACTCTGCGTGGTATGGCGCGACGGTCCGGTCAGTCTGTCATAAACGGTAAAACCGGGGCTGTTCGGACGGTAGAACAACTCGCCCGGATAAGAAATCTCCTGCAGGAATGTATCATGATTGCGCAGGATCTGCATCTGACTGGCGAGCGTGATGTCGAGTTTATCGTTCGGCGTCCATTTCAAGTAGATACGCGCCGTATTCTCATTCACAGCGCCCACATTCGAGCCATCATAGAGGTTAGTGAAGAACCCATCCCGCCCATCATGCGAGAATGAAATCTTCGCCGCCAGCGTATCTTCGACAATCGGAAAATCTACGCCAACGCCCACTTCAGTCCGATTATAATTGCCGACCGTTACTTGGCCATAAGCATCATACTGCCCGGTGGGCTGCTTCATGATGATGTTCACGACGCCTCCGGTCGTGTTGGCGCCGAACAATGTTCCCTGCGGTCCGGCCAGAACTTCGATCCGCTCGACATCAAAGAGGTTCGTCAACCCGTACTGATCGGTGCCTTGCACCACACCATCGATTACCGTCGCAACTTCTGTTCCCGCGAAGGGCGATGGTTGATTGTTCACGCCGATGCCGCGGATCGAAATAGCGGAGGCATTTGAGACGCCTGCATTGACATGAATCTGCACGTTGGGCAGCGAGCCGGTAATGTCACGCAAATCCTTGACATGCTGCCGTTCCAGGGCTTCGGACGTAAACGGGGTCACCGTGAAAGCCACATTCTGCACGCTTTCAGCACGCTTCTGCGCAGTCACGATAACTTCTTCAATGCCACCGCTCGACACCATCGCCACAGGCTTATTCTGTTTCTGCGCAAGCGCCGGCAAGCTTTGAAACGACCAACCCGCAACGCCCGCGAGAAGAACCGGAAGCAATTTTCTAACAACAGACTTGGATTTCATGGGCACTCCCCGCTTTCACGCGCGCACTTACGAAATCTGTGCGCGTCTATAAGCAGCAGAGTGATCATTTCCATTTCATGTGCTCCCCTCGAATTTGAGGGGTTCATGCGGATGTCGAAACGCTGCGTCATGGACGCCACAGTTCGGAAATTCCGATACGAAATCCTGGCGCGCATAAACCCGATCACGCTCTCGCGCAATCGCGCGTCTTTCACAGCAACATGCGGAAGCGCCGAAGTGTCGCTGCGATTCCGAAGGAACCTCCAACGCTCCGGACAATTGCCGTCAGCGGCTCATATATTTATCTGCTGTCTGGTGGAATTGGCGAATACGGATCTCCATATAGTCGCCCAATTGCACCTTGCCAGTTTTGGACACCTTCAAACCCGCATGCACCTGTTCGACATTGGCGACATCCTGATCCAGCACATGGCCAAGCATCGGTCCAATCTCCGGCGACGAAGCCCAGGTCTGATCGTCGGTGAGAAAACTCATCGGAACAGAGCGTGGAATAGGCTTTCCATCCGGCACCGGTGAAAGGATGCGCACTTCCATCAATGTGTGGTCTTGATCGGGCCAGGGCCGGAAACGGTAATCAAGCGCCGGCATGAATCCACCCCACGGCCCCCAGTTTGGGAAGACGCTGTAGAAAAGTGAATCTAGCATTTCCGCATCGGTGGCGTGATCGGCATTGCCGCCACAGACTTCAGGATAGGCATCGCGCGCCAATTGTCCAAGAACGGCGCGCGCCTTGGCCCCCTCCGGCACAATCACGCGCTCTTTCCCTTCCAGCCGCCTACTGGACGCGAGATATTGGTCGGCGACCCACTGCTCTGATTTTCCTTCCGGGTCTATCAGGGGCGACATCGCACCCTGCGCGTTGAAGCCAACGTTCACATGATCGCCATAGATGTTATAGCGGCTGTTCGCATCCGACACGTAAGGCGCGATCTGCGGATGGGTGGTGTAAGCGTGCCACGCCTCCATGAACGCCTCCATCACGGCTTTCCAATTGGCATGGATCACTTTTGCGACCCATACTGTGGTCGTGCGTTTCTCGTGCGGCCAGCGCTGGAAATGTTTCGGCAGCGGGTTGATATATTCCTCTAGCGTGGGGCCACCAGAGTTCTCCCGCACGAAGATGTAGCCGCCCCAGCGCCCAGTCTCCACTTCCGGGAGCTTCACTTCCGTATCTTTCAGATGGGAAAAATCCCACCGGCACGGAATATTGTTCACCGTGCCGTCGAGGTTCCAGGCAAACCCGTGATAGGGGCAATGGAATATTTCGGCAGGCCCGCTTTCGGCCCGCAGCTTCCGGCCGCGATGCAGACACACATTGTGGAAGGCCCGGATCGAGCCGTCCTCTTGACGGGTCACCAGATAGGAGCGGCCGACATTTTCATATACGACGACGTCACCGGGCTCCGACATGTCCTCTTCACGTGCCGCGAGCTGCCAGACATTCGGCCAGATCTTTTCAACTTCGGCCTTGAAAAATTCCGGGCTTGTGTATCGGGATGCATCGAGTGGCTCCGAGCCGCGATATTCGTAAGTATCCTCTGCCAGAAAATCCGGGACCGGCCGCGATTCCGCGGCGATAAGGTCATCCCATGTAACGCCCGGGCAACGTGCGGTTCCTGGTGCTTGGGCCGATTTGTTTTGCATCGTGTTCTCCCGTCTCCCTGTCATTCTTTGACTCGCTTTTATTAGTGCGAATAAAGCGCCTTCCAGTTCTCCTCGAGCGGTTGATCTCCGGTGGCTGTATAGAAAATCTCCTGGATGCGCGTGGCATCCCAGAAACATGCCTGCCCCAGTTCCGAGAACAGGTCGGTCACACCCTTCAACCGGCCCGCGGCACAGAACTGTCCCATCGCCTCGGGGCTCTCGAAATAATATTCGACAGCCCGGTCGAAATGTTCCGATCCCACAGGCGGCCATTGAACCGCCCGGCCCGGCCGGATTACCGCATCAAGTGTCCGCGACAGCGTATGCCCGCGGAGCGCCCCATCGGAACTGATCGCATTGGCCAATGCGCCGTAGCGGCGATCGAACTCCTCGGCCTTGCCGTTTTTCAGACGGACAAAGCCGAACAGCTTGCAAGCCAGCGGCGCACGGTAACGCCCTTCACGAAGATTGAAGGCCAGCTCCTCCGGTATCGGAAAAATTTCTTCTTCCATAACCAGAACCGGAGAAGGCGTTTGTGACACCGGCGCCGCCGGCGGCAGAATATTCAACGGTCCATCCGCCAGTGCCGCTCGTCCATGCACGGAGACATAGCAACTCTGTATGTCTTCGACACTGTTCCAGTAACCCTCCGAGAAACGGTAGGTCTTCGGCCGCTCCGATCCCGTCATCAGGACAACGCATTCGGGTTGCGGATAGAAGCTCCGGTTTACACGAAAGCGCTGCAGATGCTCCTGGCGCATGCCACGCGGAATATGTTCGTTCTGATACCAGTCCTCATATCCCTCGATGTCCTGCGCCGGTTGTGGAATAAACCATACGAGTTTCGGCATTTTTCCTTGCTCCCGTCTGTTTTCAGAGGCCCAACACTGAAAGCCGTACGCCGATCGTGCGCGGACGCGGCATGATGATACGGCCCTGCTCCCAAATAGTGGGCCCCTTCTCATCGGAAAGATTGTCGCCATAGAGCTGCAGCAGGTAGTTGTCCTTCTGGACACCCACCGTGGCATTGAAGATATTCAGATCTGCCGCAACGCGCCCCGTCGAAAGGTCGCTCGTTTTGGATTGATGGGTATAGCGGCCGCTCGCAACGAAGATCATGTCATTGATGCCCAAATCGTGCGAGTAATTGACGATGAATGTGCCGGTTAACTTGGGCACGGGCGACAATTGCATTCCGTCGTGCAGGAAGGGTAGACCGGCAATGATATTGGGATCGATACTGTCCAATATGGTTTCGTTGATATTGCCGCTAAACTGCCAGCTCAAACCGGGTATCGGCGTATAGTGCGTGATGGAGAGTTCGAGGCCCTTACCGGAAACATTGCCGACATTGAGAATGCCGGAAACGCCGGAAAGACCGGTCTGTAGCTGAGCACGATCCCATTTGATGAGATAGCCGGTTGCCTGGATGCTGAGTGCGCGATCGAAGAACGCCCATTTGCTGCCCAGCTCATAACTCCAGAGTGAGTCCGTTTTCAGCTGCGTTGCCGTTTGCACGCCCAGAACCGCCTCCAGTTCGGCGACCTGGCTTGCCGTCTGCAATGCGCCGGGGCGATAGCCTTCGGCGACATTGACATACACCATGCCGTCGTCTGTCGGGTACCAGGAGAGATTGAAGCGCGGGCTGATATGGTAGAATGCGGCATCGGCCGTTTCATCCACATCGGATACCGGAATTCCGTTTCTTCCACCCAAAATGGTGATCGATTGCTCCTCGCGGTCGCGGGTGACGGCCGAATAGCGAATTCCCACCAGCGGCCGTAGCGCACCGCCGAACAGGTCATAGGAAATCTCACCAAAACCCGCATATTCGCGAGATCCGATCGTGGATTTGGAATTGGTGTAAACGGCTGGCGCCTGCGTCGGGCTGGGCACCAGCGGGGCGGAAATATCGAAATCCGTCGTGCCATAATTGGTCGCGTCAAGATAGAAGAAACCAGCGACCCAACGCAGCGGACCGGTGCCCTTGGAACTCAGCCGCAGTTCTTCATTGAATTCGTGGGTTGGTGTTGCGGTGTTGAGATCGTAGCAAAGTTCGATCTGGCAGCCCCTGAGGATAATCTCATAATTGCGATGCATATAACCGCTTGCGCTTGTCAGATCGGCCCAACCAAGATCGTAATTCACGCGGAAGGTTCCAAGCGTGTATCCGGTTGGGGCGCGACCGTCGCGGCCAAAGCTGATATCCGTCGGCGGGTCGTTATCGTCCAGCCGGTTGGTGAACGCCTGCCCCACGGTATAATGCCAGTAGGATGCCAGAAACGAGAGTTTCTCGGTCGGCTTGTAGAGGACCTTCACGCGACCGAGGAAAATATCGGCGTTGTTCGCATTGTGAAGCCCGAGTGGCGGCACTTCTGAAAACCCGCCCAGATGCTTACCCGATGCCACCACCCTGACGGCAAGCGTGTCGTCGATCACCGGAATATTGACCATCAGATTGGCCGAATAATCCGAGGAATGATTCCAGATCTTTCCGTAAGAAAGTTCGGCCGAAGTATCGAACGATTCGAGATTGGGATCGTTGGTCACGACCTTGATCACGCCGCCGAGGGAGCTACTGCCGTAAAGCGTACCTTGCGGACCTTCCAACGCTTCAACACGGTTGATGTCGTAGAGGTCTGTCGGGGGGGCGTAAGGCACACCGGGAATGCTGTAGGCGAAATCGTCCAGATAGGAAGCGACCGTTGCATCGCCGGTAGTATCGCCCACCGCCACGCCGCGCATCTGATAAACTTCGGTGCCCTGTGAACTTTCGCCAATTAGCGAGGCACCCGGTACCATAGCAACCAAGTCCTTCAGATTGTTGATGCCCTGTCTCTGAAGATCCTCGCCGCCAAGCGCGTGCACCGTGAGCGGCACCTTGGTTACGTCTTCCGCCCGCTTTTCGGCCGTCACTACCACGGTTTCGATCTGGCTTTGCGCCAAGGCCGCCACCGGAAACAGAAACGCACAACCTGTCAGAAGGACACTTCGGACAACAGCATCCCGACATTTTACGCAAATTATCTTGTTTAATTTACACATCGCCCAGTCCCTCCCACTGTTTTTAGGCGTTCAGACGCCGCGCCGTCGGAGCTTTCTGCTCCTTCTGGCCAGAAATCTTTTTGTTTCAGTGCTTTAAGGTGGCGTCACCACTCAGCTACCAAATTACTGTATTCAAATAATCAATTGACTAAATACCACAGAATAGTCAAGTTCTTTCCGGGATCAGTGCGAAATCTCGCCTTGACAATTAATTAACTAGTGAACTTACGTTTACGATACCTAGGAGGAACCCATGGCAGCCAGAGACCGCGAAGCGGCAATTACTGAGCTTCTCATCAAGCAGGAAATCCGGGACGTCATGGCGCGCTACGCGCGCGGGGTGAATCGTCTTGACGGCGAGTTGGTCAAATCCTGTTTTCACCCGGATGCAACAGAGAATCACGGCGCCTTTCGTGGCGCTGCCCAGGAATTCGCTACCAACTTGCCGGATGGTTTGCGCAAAGGCTTTCAATTCACCTTCCACTTCCTTGGCAATTCACTGATCGAAATCGAAGGAAATCGGGCTGCGTGCGAAACATATTTCGTTGGCTACCATCGCCTGCATCCCGAAGCGGACGGAACGGAGAAGGACGTGCTGTTTGGCGGCCGCTATCTCGGCGTTCATGAAAGCCGCAATCGCGGACCATGGCTGATTGCCAAGCGCATGGTTGTGCACGACTGGAACCGGCTGGATCGGGTCACCGAGTTGTGGCCTTCGGTCGAGGCGTTCGAGCAAGGTGTCCACACCGGTGGGAACACCGATTTTGTGTACCATCTACTGAAATAAAGTGATGGTCATTGCGAAAGCACTGCACAGCAATGAGTCCGATTCGCAGCAAGCGATGTTCGGCTCACTGGCGCCCTGTACGAAACTTATGCGCACAGCAACGCGGCCAGACACATCCACAAGCTGGCATAGCTCAGCCTTGATACGAGCCACATTACGGCAAGCCGGGGAAGAATTGCGTTACTGCCGCAACCGGGGCTCGGCTTTTGAAACGCTGGACCGGCTGGCTGATTTCATTGACATGCCGCTGGTCGTATGGGTGTGCGATATCGCTCAGCCATTTGGCTGCACAAATGCCGACCGGCTGGTATGCGGCGGCCGTTTTCCGGAAGATACTGCCGAGGCAAATACAATTTTACAAACACTGCTACCCGTTTCCGTTCAGACCCGCAGCCGGCTTACAACACTTCCCTTCGTGACGGATCCCGCCCGGGCGCGCAATCACAGGAGAGGACAGACAGGCATGCGCCGTGATCGTAGTCTCGGTGTCGTTTCACAGCGCTTCGAATTGAGAAGTCTTGTGAGCATTCCCGTTCACCTTCCGAAAGGCCAGGTTTCCATTTTGACATGGGCTGGGGAACAACCTGTCCATCAGGCAAACACCTTGGTCGCTGAGGCCAGTATTGAACTTCTGGCGATCGCGCATTTCGTCGCCAGCATATTCTACTTTTCTACCCCGGACACAGAGGACGCGGAGCAAGCCGTACGCCTGACGCCGCGGGAATGGGATTGTCTGCGCTTCATGGCACAAGGTTTTCGTGACGCCGATATCGCGCGGCTGATGAAAATCGCCCTCACAACCGTGCGGTATCATATCGACAATGCAGTCCAGAAGCTGGGTGCGAGCAACCGCACCCACGCAGCGGCGGTTGCTGCGCAATCCGGCTTGCTGGGGCCCATTGGTCTCTAACGGAAACGGACGGAAAATTTGTCGGCGGCGGGGCCAACTACTGGCAATTCAATCTCTCTGTAACGGAAACTTCGCGGCTCACGGACACTCCCACGCCATCTCCGGCGTGAAAACGCGCTCGCCAAAAACCCATTTCCCGCCATACAAAACATAGCTGTCTGCATAGCGGCCGGCCGTGATCAACCGCTTGTTGTCATGCAGATGATTCATCTGGCACAGGGCAATAACCTGCACATCGCCCCGCGCCTGCGCGCCGTCAATTTCAAATCGCGCGGTGCAAGCCATATGGAAGACGCGATCTGCATTCTGCCGCAACCAGTCGCCAAACCGGGCCGCAAATACTTTCGGAGTCGCCCGGATCACGCCGGAATCGATGATGGCTTCGGGGTGAAACAGACTTTCCAGCAGATCGCAATCACCACGATCAGCAGCGCGGCTATAGCTGTTGATGAGATCGCGAAGCGCTTCTTTGATCTGAAGCTCACGAACGATGCTGTGATCGTCCTCCATAACCGGCCCCCCGCACCGCGTTACTCAACGCACGCCTCTCCGCGCCGGGAATATTCGATCAGGCCGGCAGTACGCGATTCGGCATCGAAATATTCCGAAAGACCAAGCCCCTGCATACTGCCACAGGTGAAATGCGTCATTGCCTGCCCCAGATACACCGTTTCCTCGCCCTCTTTGCGATGGCGAAGCGGCGCGTAGCGCAAAACGTCTCCCGTGAGATCGAGCCGACGGCCGTTCACATCGGTCAATTCCAGCAGCACATGGTTATGATAATAGGTGCCGGACCTGAACCGTGTCCTGATCACAATGTCTTTCAGCGGTGTGACGTTTCCGTTCTCGATCAGGCACCCCATCTGATCCGCATGCTCTGCCCCGGTCAGCCATGTCTTGCAGGCAATAACAGTCATCTGAGGCCCAAAAGAGACCCACAGCGAACGGTCTCTGGCGATGCTATGCCAGATGCGCGGCCCCCAGGAATGATCCCGCACACCACGCGCAGAAAGCGGCGTGCGTTCCTCGCCGACCTGCAACCAGCCATCCGCCCGAATCGCCTGCTGATAATGCCCGACGCCATCGAGAAAAATCACCGAATCCTTGCTGCTGCCATCGCGATCCCCGATCATCGGTCCAACACCGGACACATCCAGTTGCAGATCGACATCCACCTTCGGGTTGCCGCGCATCGCCTGGCCTGGATTCACAAGCTCAAGCGGATCGGCAATCCGTACCGCCTGCCCACGAAATGCTACCGCGATCTTCCGCGCCGGTTCCACGACCGTGAAGGATAGCCCCGCGGCCCGAAAGGCGTTCTTGTCTTCCAGCGGAATGCGGCCCCACTGCATCAGCACGGACCCATCTTCGAGAAACACGCAGAAGGTCATTTCGGCATGGCCTTCATTGGCCCGGTTGCCAATTCTGACAAAGCCGCCGGTCTTTTTGCCGGTGTCGAAGAAATTGAAAAACATGCTTTCATTGTGGGACGGATCGCCGCCCACGGCATGCATCAGATCGTCTTCGGGGCGAAGATTGCCAAAGGTCAGAGCTTCCATGATCGTTCCCTCCAGATGATTGAAAGAGCGGGCCTCCCGCACGCCTAGCGGTAACTTTTCCGGCGAATCTTGCCGGCATCTGTTCTTGGCAACTCGCTGCGGTATTCCACGCTGCGCGGCAGCTTGTAGGCGCTCAGCTGACCCGCCAACGCCGCCCGAAGTGCATCTATCGTCATTTCCTTCGCGCCCGGCTTCAGGCTGATGACGGCATGCACGGCGAGATCCAGATCGCGATCGGGTTTGCCGACCACGACGCAATCCTCAACATCCTTCAACCGGCGGATCGGTATTTCCACTTCGTCAGGATAGACGTTTGCGCCGCCGGTAATGATGAGATCGTCGGCCCGCCCGGCAATGTAAAGATAGCCGTCCCGATCCAGATACCCCAGATCGCCGAAGCTGACATAGCCATTGAGCGACTTCATCCGCAGATCAGACTTGTAATATTTGCGGTCGAGATTGACCTTCGGAATCAAAGGCTGAACATAAATCTCACCCGTTTCCCCCACGGGAAGCGCCTGACCGTCAGGGTCAACGATCATCACCTTGCAATTCACCGGCTTTCCGACGCTGCCGCGATGCGTGAGCCACTCCTCACCCGTGATAACAGCGTGCCCAACACTCTCCGAGGAGCCCCAAACCTCCAGCACCTTCTCTGCCCCGATGCGCTTGATCCACGCTTCCTTGTCTGCCGGATCGGCATGACCGCCGGTGTGCACGATCGAGCGCACGCTGCTGAGATCGGCCGTGGCAAACCGCGGATTGCGGAGCATGCGATGCATCATCGTGGGTACGGTGGTGATCTGCTCCAGCTTGAATTTTTCAATGGCCCACAACGCTACATCGGGGTCGAATTTTTCCAGCGCGGTCACCTGTGTCTCTTCAAACGCCGCCATATAAGCGGTTGCCGCACCCGCACCATGGCTGAGCGGTGTCATCACGAAGGCCCTCGCCCGCGGCAAACGCTTCAGGGCCGCATTCAGTCCGCCAAGAAATGCCCCCGGCGTGAAGAGGCCCGCGCCCAGAACATCCACCAGCTTCGGCACACCCGTCGATCCACCGGTCGCGACCAGCATCAGCGGATCGGCGACCGGATCGTTTGCCGGTGCGTCTGCTTCCGGAAGCTCACTCAGCGAAAGCGTTTCACCATCATACCAATCCACTTTGGCGCCGGCCGCGATGGTGCGCCCGATGCGCGCGATGATCGCCTTTCCTTCCACCGAACCGATACCCGGCGGCAGGCAGAGAATGGTTTGCCCCGCTTTCCAGGCGCCATAAGCCAACGTGGCATGATCAACCGCGTCCCGCGTCAGAAGCAGGACGGTCGCCGGTTTTTCCGTGACCCCCATAGCCAGCAAGGCCGCCGCCACCGCGTCCGATCGCCGGTCCAAATCGGTCCAGCCAATCTCGCGATAATCATCAATCGCGCGGATGCTGCGAAAAACGATGTTGTTGCCATGTATCCCGGCGCATTGCCGCAACCGGCTGCCCACTGTCATCTGTTCGGCATTCGCACTCATCGGAAACCTTCTTTCCTGTATCAACAGTCCCGGCAGCCGGATGCGCATAGCACCCGGTCACAGCATCATTTGATTGCAAGCGGATTGATCGGCGAGCCCAGCGCACGTTGAAATTTTATCGGCGGCCCACAGAAGAAGAACTCATACCGGCGATCCTCGGCACAATCTGCCGCCAGATCCTCAAAGTTCAGAATCTCGCCCAGCGTCATGCCCATGTCGCGCAGCAGAATCATATGAACCGGCAGAAGCTCTCCCTCGATCTCGCCCGGCAAAGCCTCAACCGCGATATTGTCACAGCAGACCGTGGCAATCTCGTGCTTGCTCAGCCATTCGCAGCAGGCGACCCCGATGCCGGGCTCTCCCTTCATCCATTCCGCAGCGTTGCGCTCCTCCTGAAATTTGCGCCACCAGCCGGTCCGGATCAGCAGAATATCGCCCGACCGCAACGCGACGCCTTGTGCCGCTGCCACAGCGTCCAGATCGTCGGGCGTGATAACCTCGCCCATCTGCATCCAGTCGACGCCCTTCCAGCGCGCCACATCCAGCAACACGCCGCGCCCGGCAATGCCTTTCGCCTGTTTTTCGATGGAACAGTGCTTCGCGCCGTGCGGCGAAATGGATTTGGCGGGGAAGCCGTTATAGAGAAAGCCGTCATAATGGACATGCGCAATCGCATCCCATTGCGAAGCGGATTGCAGCGGCATGAACACGTAATCATCCGCATAGTGGAAGCCGCCCGGAAACTGTTCCTGATCCTCCCCCGTCTCGGACACCAGAAGGATAGGATTGATGCGCCCGCCCGTTCCCGGTTGGGGACCATCCGATCCAAAGGGAACGCCAAGATCGAAAATCTTTCCCTGCTTGATCAGGCTTCCGGCATGAACCAGGCATTCCGGCGTGATGAAATTCGTCGTTCCGCGCTCATCGTCTTTGCCCCATCGGCCCCAATTCGACAGTCTTTTCCCGATTGCGCGAAAATCGATTTCTGCCATTTCCGTTATCCTTTGCGATTTTCTGGAACGTCAGGTGGCGCAGCATCCGGCGCAGCGATGCGAAGCTTTTCGATGACATATCTTTCCAGCAGCGGGAGGACATCCGCGCTCGCAATATCCAGCGTACCATCGCCAAGCTGATCGCTCAGCCGGTCCAGCGTTCCAAACGCCTGCTGCATCTGACCGGTAATCAGATAGCCGTTCTCATCCCGCACCAGATCGCCATCGCAGGTCATTTCGCGTTGCGCCAGCCGCAAAAGATTTTCCGCCGCCCGCACCCGATAGCGAAGCTTGGCGTCGGAAATAACCGGCACCACATCGCGCAGCAGAAAAGCCGCGACCAGCGCGACCAATTCCGCCGCCGGTGGCGGCTCCGCAATGCCGCGATCCCTGGTCATGCCGTGGCGCCCCCGCTATCTTTCAGTTCGAGAAGGACGTTGTATTCCTGCCGGCACACCTGGCGGGCGATGGCGGCTTCTTCAATTGCGGCCCCGCCCGCGCTACCACGCGGCCGGGCCGCGCTGGCAAAACCCCACCGCGTCGCCGCCAGAACCCGCCACCAATGCAGACGAACGGGGTCGATCTTCTGCCCCGAATGGTACTCATAAGATTCGATCAGATCGTGCAAAGTCCCGATCCCGCCCACCGGATTGCCGCCGCCATAGCGCCATGCCCGCGAACAGAGCCAAGCCAGATCCTCATGGGGATCGGACAAACCGCAAGTCTCCCAATCGAGAACCGCCACAATCCCCGTCTCGCTGATCATGAGATTGCCAAGACGGAAATCGCGATGCGCCGGCCGCAGCGGGATGGGGGACGGCCTGTTGCGCACCAGCCAACTCAACGCCCCTTCGAGCACCGGGCTCCGAAAGCCCACCTTGGCACGATGGCCCTCCAGATCGGCGACCGGATCAATGGTCTGCCAGCCAGCCGAAAACTCCACCGCAGTATGCAACGCGGCGAGAATGCGGCCGCAATCCGCCGCGAAAGACTGACGTGCCGGGGCAAAAGCATCCTCCCGGATCACACGTTTCGGGATTGTGGTTCCGCCAACGACGGAGGTAATGACGAATGGCCGCCCAACATTAATCATTGCAGACGAATAGAGCAGTTGAGGCGCCGGAACACCCGCACGATTGGCAAGCGTCAATCCGGCAATTTCGGTTTTCATCTCCTCCTCGCGGATCCAGTGATCCGGATCACAGCGAAATACCATCGCGCGCTGGCCGCCGCTTTCCGCGACCGTGAAAATCCACGTTTCGCGGGAATTCCCACCGGCGGCCAGTGTCATCGCAATGATGTCAGGCCTCTTCCCTTCCGCCTTTTCGAGCACATCGGCAATCAGATCGCTGCGCCGTGCCCGTAAGCTTTCAAAAGAATCGCCTGCCACAAGAACCACCCATCATTCAAAGTCAAAACGAAGGGTGACACCGAATTGCCGCGGAGCGCCCACCGACGCAAAAGAAAAGAGCGGTGGCACGTTGAGCGAGCTTGTGAAGTACGCCTTATCGAAAAGGTTCGTCGCCCAGAGAGACAGTTTCCACTGCGCATCAGCCAACGCAAAGTCAACATTGGCGTTGACCATATTATAGCTATCCAGATGCTCCACGGAATATTGTGTGAACGCCGCCCAGCGCGCCCCGATATACGAGTATTGTACCGAAGGCGTGAGATCGAAGTGATCCGTGTGGATGGTGTAGCTGGCGGTCAGCGATCCGGTCCATTGCGGTGCGTAGGGCGTTGCCCGGCCTGAGTAATCGACGCCGGAGTCGGTGAAGTTGTCATATGCGGCGCTCAGATAGCCGAGCGATGCGCTCACCAGCAATTCATCGGTCGGCATCGCGTCCAGTTCGACCTCGATACCCTTTGTCGTTGCAGATGCCGCGTTCAGAATGGTCGACGATGCGACACTGCCGCGGAAGACCGACTGCGGCACCTGCATGTCGTCCCACTTGTTGTGGAACAGGGAGACGTTCGCCCGCAACCGGTTTCCGAACCAGTCCGACCGCATACCGATCTCAAAAGTGCTGATGTATTCCGGGTTATAGGGCCCGATGTCGCGCGGATCTGTAATACGCCCGTTAAATCCGCCGGATTTGAATCCACGCGCATAATAGCCGTACAGCATCACGCCTTCGTCGATCTTGTAATCGACGCTGACCTTGCCGCTTGGCTCGGTCCACGAATGCTTTCCTTTTGCAACCCATTCCGAAATCAGCGTCGAATTGGCGAGGTTCTCGCTATAGTTGACGGGCGACAGAACGGGATTGAAGTTCGTCGGGTTGATAGAGGCGAGCTCGGTGCTCACATTGGTGATGCGGAAGCCGCCACCCAACCGGATAGCGTCAGTAACATTCCAATAGCCCTGCGCGAACAGCGCCAGGCTACGTTGATCCGTGATCACGCGCTGTGATGTTATGATACCCGGCGCCAAAGTCGGCAGCATCGAAATCGTATCGATATCTGAATGGGTATCCATATAGAACAAGCCGGCCAGCAGGCTGGTGCTCTCGGTTGGGTGGGTCGACAGCCGCAATTCCTGCGAACGCTGATCGCTTTCAATATTGCGGCCGGCGTTCATCAGGAACTCCGGCAACGCGTCGACATCCTGAATGTTGTAAGCCGAGAAATTGGTAAAGTTCGTTATGGACGTCACGTCACCGATTGGCGTCTGCCAATCCACATTCAAGGTATAAGTGCCCAGATCCGCATTATTCGGCTGAACGGAATCACTGTAGAGCCGGAACGAAGGCGTTGCGGAAACGCTGGGGCGCCAGAACAGTTCGTCCGGCAGGGAGACGTTTTGTGCCACGTCGGCGCCATTGCGGATGCGATCATGCCCTGCCGTGAAGGTTGCAGTCAGATTGCTGGTGGGGGTGAACAGCAGATAACCGCGCAGCTTGGTGGAATTGACCCACATCAGGTCCTGGTTGTCGGCATCATTGGTGAAAAAGCCATCGCGGGTCCGCTGCGATACGGAAATTTTCCCGGCCAGCACATCGCTGACGATCGGGAAATTGACGGCGACCGCAGCATTGGTTTCGTCGTAATTGCCTTTGGTGACCTCACCATACACGCCAAACTGGCCGGTGGGCTGCCGCGAAACGATGTTGACCACACCACCAAGCGTGTCAGCGCCGAAAAGCGTGCCTTGCGGGCCACGCAGAACCTCGATCCGCTCAATATCGAACTGATCGGACAGACCCAAAAGGCGCGTTCCCTGCACAACGCCATCGACCACGACAGCGACTTCGGTACCGGTATAGGGATCGGGATTGTTCGTCAGACCGATGCCGCGAATGGAGGGCGCAAGTGTCAGCGAAACATTGGACATCTGCGTAAAGAGGACGTTCGGCATCACCCCGTTGAGGTTCTTGAGATCCTTGTACTGGAAGGCTTCAAGCGATTTGCCGGTGACCGCTGAAACCGAGAACGGAACGTCCTGCAGGTTTTCGGTCTGTTTCTGGGCCGTAACGGTTACAACCTCAAGCCCGGCAAACATCGCTTCATCAGTTGGCGCGGCCTGCTCTGCCGCGCCCTGTGCCAGAGCATGGCCGGCGATAACCGTCGAACCAAGCAAAATCGCCAGAAGCCGGCCGCTTGTGCGATTGGTCGAACCCGCTCTGCTGCGCTTTTTATACATATTCCGAACTTTCCCCTTCATCGTTGAGACGGCAGCCGACCATGATCCGCCAGCCGCCCATGCAGCCCCGGCCGATACCATGCGCGGCAGTACCGCCAGGCCCTTGAACGGGCCTACCAACCACCTTGCCGTCATTGATCGGAACGCTACCCGAGGCCGACAGGGATGAGACTACCCAACCGGGTAGCCTCTCGCCGTTTTCGTGTCAGGCCGGCAGATCCGCACCGTCGGGCGGGGCTTTGGCATAGAACTACCCAAACAGGTAGGCGCAACGGGGTCCTGTGTCCGGTAAGCTTGATGACGCTCGCTGTGTCAGCGAGCGAATGCCGAAGAACGCGCATTCGCGCCATCCGAGGGGCCGGAAACCAGATGATCACCGAAGCGGCACACAGCAATTGGCTGGCGCAATCCAGCGAACCGGTTCTCGATCCGGACCAGCCCATTATCGATGCGCATCATCATCTCTGGCACGGTTTCGGAAAACCGGTGCCGTGGCAGCCCGACTACTGGCACGCCGAACACGGCAAGGACATCGCCTCCGGTCACAACATCGTGGCCACCGTCTTTGTCGAATGCGGCTACAATTACGACACGGGCGCACCCGCCGGATTCGGCCCCATCGGTGAAACACGAACGATTGATGCGTATGCGGCATCTTTTTCCGAAGCCACCGGATCGGCATGCAAAGCCGCGGCAGCCATTGTGGGTTTCGCCGACCTTACCCTGGGCGCCGCGGTCGAAGCAGTGCTCGAAGCCCATTTGAAAGCGGCGCCATCACGTTTTCGCGGCATCCGGCAGATCACACCATGGGACCAATCGGCCGATGTGCGATATCCGGGCTTCAGCATCGCGCCCGAACTGCTGCTGTCCGAACAGTTCCGGGACGGCTTCTCCCGTCTGCAGAAATTCAACCTTTCCTTCGACGCGTGGCTGTTCCACCCCCAGATTCCGGAGATCGCGGACCTGGCGAGGCACTTTCCCGATACCACCATTATTCTGGACCATTTCGGTGGCCCACTGGGCGTAGGGCCGTATGCCGGCAAACGCGCAGAGATATTTCAGCAATGGAAGAAAGACATTGCTGTGGTGGCGCAAAACCCGAATGTTCGTGTCAAGCTCGGCGGCCTGGCGATGGAGCACGCCGGCTTCCACTGGCACGATCGCAAACGCCCTCCCACGTCAGACGAACTCGTGGCGGCCTGTGGTGATTACTATCTTCAGGCCATCGACCTTTTTGGCCCTGAACGGTGCATGTTCGAAGCCAATTTTCCGGTCGACAAAATCTCCTGCTCGTACCGAACGCTTTGGAATGCACACAAGAAGATCGGCCGCCGTTTCAGCAGCGGCGAGCGGCAGGCCATGTTCCATGACACGGCGAAAAAGACCTATCGCATTGCCCTCTGACAACCAATCACTTATCCGCTGGATTGGGTCCGCATTGGATTGGGCCCGCACTGGATTGGGATGGCGCCTGCGTGCGTGAAGCGGTGCATTCTATTCCGCCTAAAGTGGTGGGCGGGCCTCCACCCAAACGCATTGACCACCACATACGAACCGCCAGTGCGGTTATCGCTTGACCGCACGGCCCAGCCGCGGAACGCGGCATCGCGCCCCGCGGGCACCGCGCGCATTTCCGGCCAGCCTGACCTGCGTATCTGCCTTATGCGGCCACCGATCCCGGTAGCTTCTGGGCATTTGCGCCAGCCATGGGTAAAAATTCGTACCTTTCCGCGCCCCTCTTTAGAATTTCCTCCTCCGGCACCCGCTTCGTGCCCGGTGCCATGACTTTGTGATACCGTGCCGCTGTAGATAGAAGACCGGGCGTATCGCAACGCATTCCATCCATGAACAGCAAGGCCGATAAATTCCATTCGCCCGTAGAACTTCAGGCGACACTGCTTCGGATATCGCCACCGCGCCCATTATCGGGGTCAATCGCGCGGACGCATCTCGTTAAACAGCTGGCCGCCAAGGACTCACCGCCCATCACTATCATTCAAGGCCCGGCGGGATACGGCAAATCCACACTGATGCAGCAGGCCAAGTTGGAATGCGACCGGATGGGTGTGTGCACCGGCTGGTTGACATTACATGATTCAGACAACGACATCGCCCGGCTGTTTCGGACCTTGCAGCTTCTTGTGGAGCATCTCCCGGCCTCGTCACCGCAACCCTCGCCGTCACAAAATTTCAGAAGCCCGCCAACCGAAGCCCATTTGGCCGACTGGCTTCTTGCGAAACTCCTCTCATTGGACAGAGATGTCGTACTGTTCATCGATGAGTTTCAGATACTCAAAAACAAATCTGCGCTCGATTTCTTTTCGGAATTGTTTCGCCATCTACCGCTGCCAATCCGGATCGTCATCAGTTCGCGCACGGTGCCGGACATCGGATTGCCCCGGCTGATGGTTATGGAAAGGGCAAGGCTGATACGCCCTGCGGATCTGGCATTTACGCCGGACGAGGTCGGCGAGTTGTTCCTCAACCTCGGTATCGAACAACACCAGATCACATCAATCTACAATGTTACGGAAGGATGGCCGGCAGCCATACAGCTTTACCGCCTGTCGCTTACCCACGCAGACGGCGTAAAATCCTTGCAGGACACGATATCGTTTCAACCATGGCAACTGAATGACTATCTGATCGACAATGTATTGGCGCTCTATCCAAAAGAGATTCAGACCTTTTTTCTGGAAACATCCGTCCTGTCGCGCATGTGCGGGCCGTTATGCGACGAGATAACCGGCCAAGCCGATTCGAGAGGGCTTTTGATTGAATTCGAGAAGTCAGGCCTTTTCGTACGCAGCCTGGATGCCAAATTCGAATGGTTCCAGTACCATTCCCTGTTTTCCGAAATTCTCAAGAAATTGCTGCGCAAGATGGCGCCCGCCCGCGAGGGTGAAATTCACGACATCGCGGCCAGGTGGTACAAAAGCCGTGGCTACTTCGAAGACGCGATTATCCATTCTCTGGAAAACAGGGACCTTACCCTCGCCGCCGAATGCATGGCGGACTGGGCTTCGCAACTCATCATGGATGGCAATCTCGCGACCGTAGAAAAATGGTATGATCAGATTCCGCTGCCGTATCTGGAAAAGCACCCCGAACTGCTGATCAAAATTGCCTGGTCGCTGACATTTCTGCGCCGATACAGAAAACTCGACATCGTGCTTGCTGCGATGGACCGGATTCAAGCCGAAGCCGGGCCGGACGGAAAAGCGGATCAAAGCGTCGTCCGGGCCATGATCTGCACCATCAATGACGATATTGCCGGCATGAACGCCCATGCCAACAAACTCGATGAAACGGTTTTCGACAGAACCGATGAATTTTCCGTCTTTCAGGCCGGCTCAACGTCTATTCTGAAGGGCCATCTTGCCCTCTTTTCCGGTGATTTCGATCGGGCAGACAGCCTTCTGCAACTGGGGCGAACATATGGCGAGAAAGCCAACTCTCCTTTCACGGTTCTGGGCTCGATCTCAACACTTGCGGTCAGCCTGATGATAAGGGGCAGGCTTTCAGAAGCCCTGGACCTGCTTCGCGATGCGCCTTCCGACGCCTATCTGCCACTGGACCGGTCGGTGGCCTATGCCGCCTACGCCGCCAGCTACATCAGCGCGCTCTATGAGCAAAACGATCTCGCCAGCGCGGAAAAAATATTCGACAGATCGCGGGATATCATCCTCTCATCGGCGCAGGTGGACTTTCTCGCGGTCGCATCGGTCGCCATCTCACGGCTTTACGACTCGATGGGGCAGGAAAATGACGCCGCAACTTTGCTGGACGACATCGAAGCCATCGCACATTCGAACGCCATACCTCGGCTGCAGCGGCTTGTGACGTGGGAAAAGCTGCGCCGCAGGATATTGGCTGGCGACATCCGCCAGGCGCGCCAGGAAGCGACACGCATCAAAACGGGCCGGTCGCAATTGCCGGAAGAATGGATTCCCTTCTCCGAGGATACGGAAGGGCACATCGTCAACATGATCCGGCTCCTGATCCACGAAGGCGACGGACAATCCGCTATTCCGTTGATCGAAATGGAGTTGAAACTTGCAGTAAAACAGCGCCGGATCCGCCGCCAGATCAAGCTCTCCATACTGGATGCACTGGCGCGTGACGGTGCGGGCGACCCGAAACGCGCACAGAAGAGCTTGGACACGGCCCTGGATCTTGCCCGTGGCGGCCGGTACATCCGTCAATTTCTCGACGAAGGTGCGCGGGCGGTCGAACTGCTGAAGCAGAAGCTCAATACCACTATGGAAAACGGCGCGCCGCTCAGCGTCAGCGAAAGAGCAAGGGCGGAATTTGCGAACACGGTACTGGCCGCCGCCGGCGCCGACAAACCATCCAACTTCGCCGGCTGGGGCGCGCCAGCACTTCTGGAACCCCTTTCCGATCGGGAAAAGGAAATTCACACCTTGCTGTTGCAGGGGCTGAAAAATCGCGAGATCGCCAAGGCCCTTCACATCTCGGAAAATACGGTCAAATTCCACCTCAAGAATCTGTTCGCGAAATTGGGTGTGACGAACAGATTCAAGGCCATCAGCATCGGTGGCGCCGATACACTGGTGGATAACGCAGGCAAGTAAAGTACCTCTCTTGCGTGAATGACTGGCAAGCGCGCGCAAACCTTTATAAATAACGAAATCTCAGGCCAGTACGCGTTCGCACTTCTTCGCGTTCCACACTCTCGATTCACTGCAATTTCTAGGGCAGGCGCGTGGAGCGACGATGCGCGGCCATGGAAACGGCGAAGGTAATCGAACTCAGCAGCATCAATCCCGCCGCAATGAGGAATGCACCGCGGACATTGCCGGGGCCGACACCGAACGACGATAGAAACGGCCCAATACTCAGCCCGAACAGGGTCACGGCGGTGCCGGTCATCACCGCCTGCCGCGATGGCTCCATATCGA
>Ga0209963_1000508_pt1 | contig 54293 bp, 49 predicted proteins | sample ThiBio_1000_biof_2_FD_183957 | JGI IMG/M metagenome (GOLD analysis project Ga0209963, IMG submission 183957) | Wastewater bioreactor microbial communities from Cape Town, South Africa - Thiocy_cont_1000_biof (SPAdes) | ecosystem: Engineered > Bioreactor > Thiocyanate-remediating >...
CGCGCTCGGTCACTTGTTTAACTGCCTCGATCTTGAACTCATCCGTATACCGCTTGCCACTCATACTGACCTCCTCGGTTGCCATAAATTATGGCTCGAAGATGTCTACGAAAGGCTGGCCGGTCCAGGAAGCATTCTCGTCTTGATCAGCTTCTGAACTCATAAGACTGCTACAACTCGTAGCGTAGGCATCTAGATGGTCAACATCGGGGTTTCGGAAACGATGGTCGCGATGTAATCCATCACCACGCGGACAGGTTTTGATCGACGTAAGTCGCGATGAACTACTAGCCAAATATCTCGCGCGAACGCACTTCCGTCGTGTTCCAGCCTAACCAGATCCCCTTCGGTATCGCCCATGAAGCACGGAAGTCCCGCGACACCGGCGCCACCGCGCGCGGCGGCGAGATGGCCGCTGATGTCGCTCAATGTGCATCCCATCGGGCGGCCGTTTGCAATCTTCAATAGCCATTGTTGCTGAGGCATGTCGGCCAACGATGCGTCGTAAGCAATAAACGTCCAATCGGCCGGCGGCACCGTACGCGCGTAATCCTTGTGCGCGTATAGCGCGAAGGGCATGCGGCCGATGCGCCGCGCCACATTGCTGGGCTCTTTGGGCCGCACCAACCGCAGTGCGATGTCCGCTTCGCCGCGACTAAGGGATATTTGCTGAGCCTGGGCCAGTAGAGAGAGTTGAATTCCGGGGTGCGTCTCACGCAAGCTGGCCAGACGTTTTGCCAGGAAGTGGGCGACCAGTACCGGTGGCGCACTCAAGGCGACCTTCCCGTCCAGTGGGGCATGTTGAGCGCGGGCAAGTCGGGCAATGTCAAAGGAAGCCGTCTCCATATGCTTGGCGAGTTCCAGAACCTTCTTTCCGTCGGGCGTCAATCGGCACGAGCGCGGCAGCCGTTCAATCAGAGACATTTGCAGTTCAGCCTCGAGAGCGTTCAATCGCCGACTCACCGTCGCGTGATCGACGTGCATCGCACGCGCTGCGCCAGAAAGCGTGCCTGCATGAGCGACGGCCAGGAAATGACGTAAATTCTCCCAATCAAACATCTGTGCATTTTCTCCAGGTTGAGTTGCAATTATAGGTAATTTACGCACAGACATCGACTGCCTAACATGGCATCAGTTTGTTACGTCAAGGATGTGCGTCATGCTCTCTTCCAGACCTTCGTCGCGTGGTACGTTGGCGGCTTCCGCCTTGGGATTGGTCGTTGTGCTGTTGGACGTTAGCGTTGTCAATGTCGCCCTGGAGGCCTTGCGACAGAAATTTTCGACTGATGTTGCGGGGTTGCAGTGGGTGGTCAACGCTTACACCTTGGCGTTTGCCGCGTTACTGTTGACTAGCGGAGCGATGGGCGACCGCTTTGGGGCGCGGCGCGCCTTTTCCTGGGGGTTGATCCTTTTTACATTGGCGTCGCTCATCTGTGGGCTCACGGATGAACTGAGCGGGTTGGTTGCCGCGCGGCTGCTTCAAGGTGTGGGTGCCGCGATGCTGGTGCCCAACTCGCTTTCCATACTACAAAGGGCGTTCCAACCGGGTGAGGAGCGTGGCCGCGCCGTGGGTTGGTGGGGGGCAGTGGGAGGCCTGTCACTGGCCGCCGGTCCGGTCTTGGGCGGCCTGCTGGTGACGCATTTGGGTTGGCGCTCGATTTTTCTAGTCAATCTACCCGTCGGGTTGATTGGCATTTACCTGACCTTGCGCTACGTAACGCCTGACGGGGAAGGTCACCGACGGCGTTTGGACTGGCCCGGACAGGCAACGGTGGTGTTTGCACTAGCGTCGATGACTGCCAGCCTTATCGAAGCCAGTAGCCTTGGATGGGGTGATACGCGGGTTCAATCGGGGTTGTTGCTGGCTATCGCCGCGCTGTTTGTCTTTGTCTGGATCGAGTGGCGCACCCAAGACCCGATGTTGCCAATGACGTTGTTTCGCGCGCCAACGTTCATGGCTTCAACGGCTTCGGGTCTGATTGTGAACTTCTCGTATTACGGCTTGGTGTTTGTGCTGAGCCTTTTCTTCCAGTCGCAGTGTCGGTTTTCTCCTCAGCAGACGGGACTCGCTTTCTTGCCGATGACCGTCATATTGGTCGCGGCAAACATTGTGGCAGGAAGGCTCATCACCCGCCTTGGGGCGCGTCGCATCATGGTGCTTGGTTTGGGGCTGGCCGCGTGTGGATATTTACTGATGCTGTTGGCAAGCTTCGACGGGCGCTACGGCATGCTGATCGTACCTATGTTAATCGCGGGTAGCGGCGTCGCGTTGACGATTCCCACCATGACCAATGTGACACTTTCATCGGTGGAGGCGTCGCGCGCAGGCATCGCATCCGGCGTTCTTAATTCCGCGCGCCAGATCGGCGGAATGTTAGGGGTCGCCGTGTTTGGCTATCTGGTTCGCGACACGGCTTCACACGCGTTCTTGCATGGCATGCACGCGGCAATGGCGATTGCGGGTTCTCTACTATTTCTGTGTAGCATGATGTGTTTGTATTGCATGCCAAAGCGAGAATATCGGGAATTCGTCGTTGGATCGACGAAGGTGAATTCTTCATCCGAACTGTGTGGACGTGGATGAGCCGGTTCGGAAGGTAAACGAAATGAGGCAGGCCCGGTTCTCGGTAGAATTCCACTGATCGTTTCAGGAGGAAAAATGTTCGTTGTTCTCTTGCATTACCTTCAGCCGCTGGCCGACATCGATGCGTTCCTTCAGGAGCATCGCGAGTATCTTGAGCGTCAATACGCTGCCGGTCACTTCGTGGCGTCGGGGCCTCAAGTCCCTCGGGTTGGCGGCGTTATCCTGGTGCGCAATCTAGGACGGGAAGCGTTGGATGTCGTGTTGGCGCAGGATCCGTTCTACCGAGAAGGCATCGCTCAGTATCAGATCATTGAGTTTGCTCCGAACAAGTTCGCGGCGGGTGCGCAATGGGTACTCTGTGGGGATCACTGACAGTCGTCGCAGACGTCGTTCCTGGCCAGTGCGATTCAGCGATTCCGTGAGCCGCCGCCGGGTTGGCGAATTCGCATTGTTCCGGGATGTCGCTCAATCTACTGGCGCAGGTCGACTCAGGCGAGATCGCCCTCGCCGCTGCCACGCACATCAATACCTCATATAGCCGTCATCGCTTCGCGCTCTTCAGCCGTGAGAATGGGGCCGTCCAAAGTAACTTGCGAGTGGTCGTCCTTGAACTTCGCGATGATCGGCTTCAGCTCGCTCTTGATGTGCTTTTCGCTGTAGCCGTTGAACAGGTGGCCGAGCAGGCCTCGACGCAAGTCGCTGCTCCCCATGTACCAGTCGGCAATCGGGAACGTCAGGTTCATGTTGTATTTCATCATGATGCCCATGTTGTGGTGGGCGGTGTGATGCCGGCGAATCGTATTGATGAAAGGCACGTTGCGCACGAACCAGTTCTCATGACAGTGACAGCAGTAATGGAACGTCTCGTAGATCACATACTGGCCGACCATCGTCAGAAAGACCATCCAGCCGGCATTCGGCCCCAGGATCAGTGAGGTCAGATAGCCGAGGGCACCGCCGCCAACGCCCAGCGTCATCAGCACGCGCCACGGAAAGAAGACGATGCGAAATTCGCGCGTCGTGTCGATCGTCGACAACTGGTCGCTGAAGTATTGGTGGTGCTGGCGAGTGTGGCGGTTGTAAATCTCGCGCAAGCCCCAGACATTCACGCGACGATGCATCACGAAGCGATGCATGAACCACTCCACGAAGTTGCCTGCCAGGAAGACCGGAATCATCAACAGCCATTCCCAGGTCGGATGCTGCAACCGGCTGACGGCATAGACGACTGCACCGATGGCCACGATATACATCACGACGATGTGCAACAGGCCGTTGTACATCGGGCTGATGTCGGATTTGTACTGCTCTCGGAATTTCAATTGACGCTCGGTAATCATGGGTTGTCTCCTGCGTTTAAATCAATCGGATGGCGCTCGTGGAAGGGGTATCGGCGGGCAGGATTGCCCGCCGATCAGCGCGTCAATGCGAAACGTCTTCAAGCGATCGGCCTTTGGTCTCCACGCCCAGCAGCAACACGGCGAGCGCTGCAATGACGAAGGAGAGGGCGCCCAGGGTGAAGACGCCCGCCTGTCCCCACGAGGGAAGCAGTACGCCAATGGCAAAGGGGCCCGCCAGGGAGCCGACGCGTCCGATGGACGACGCGAAGCCGGAGCCTGTCGCGCGCGTGCGGGTCGGATAAAGCTCGGGCGTGTAGGCGTACAGCACCGACCACATGCCGAACAGGAAAAATTGCATCATCAGTCCGGCGGCAATCAATTGTTCGATAGGGGCCTTGGTGCCAGCGGCCTGACCGTAAAGGTATGCGGCTGCCGCACTTCCCAGCAGCATCAGTGCGCACGTTGGCTTGCGGCCCCATTTCTCGAGCAACCACGCCGAGAACATGAACCCGGGAATCCCCGCCAGTGAGATGTAGACCGTGTAGAGAACCGATTTGGTCAGCTCATAGCCGGCCTGTTGGAGCAGCGCGCCCAGCCACGTCGTCAGTCCGTAGTAGCCGAGTAAGGCGAAGAACCACGTGGTCCAGAGCATGACCGTCCGTTTGGCATAGATGCCGGTCCAAAGCTCGGCGAAGAGCGCCTTCCTGCCGGTTTGGGCGCGAGGCGCGCTCGGCGTCGATGTGGGCGCGGGCAACTTGCGTCCGTAGGCTTTCTCCACCTTGGCCTCGATGCTATTCATCACGTCCGAGGCTTCGGTCATCCGTCCAGTGTCTTCGAGCCACCGAGGCGACTCGGGCACCACGCGCCGGATGACGAACACAAACACGGCCGGGACCGACAAGGCGATGAAAATGCCACGCCAGCCGATGACCGGAAGCATGAAGTAAGAGAGCGCGCCGGCAACGATGAACCCGATGGGCCAAAAACCTTCCAGGATTGCTACATACTTGCCACGGCTTTTGGCCGGCACGATCTCCGAGACCATCGACAGGCCGATGGGGAACTCCATGCCCATGCCAAAGCCAAGCACCACCCGGTACAACATCAGCGAATCGACGTTGTGCGCGAAGCCGCACATCAGACTACCGACGCCCCAGAAAATCATGCTGATCTGGAAGACCGGCTTTCGGCCGAATTTGTCCGCGAGCAGGCCCGCTATTGCAGCGCCGGCAAACATCCCAAGGAAGCTGGCGCTGGCCAGTAGTCCTGTTTGCGAGGCCGAGAGGCCGAATTCCGTCTTGATCGACCCCAGAACAAAGGTCATCAGACCCAGGTCCATGGAATCGAAGAACCAGGCGGTGGCAATGATCGAGAACAGCGTTCTCTGGTAGCGGGTCATCGGCAGCCGCTCTAGACGCGCGGCAACCCCAACACCCAGCCGCGAAGCGGCGACGGACATATCCATATTTGTGTCTCCTCCAATGTATGTTGCTGATAATCAGCTAACATGTTAGACATCGAGGCGCAAAGAGGCCGGTAGGCCCGGCCGAATTCTAGTGGTGTCTTTGCGTCGCTACAGCGCCGGGCAGAAAGGCTCAGTCTGCGGCGAGTCTCGCTGTCGTCTCGTCTTGAAGACGGTTATGCCACGCGTTATTGATAATGTCCGCATAGCTGTCTTCAATATTCCCAACCGGGAACGCTTTCGCCAACCGAGTCACGCCAAGCGAATCGGTGAGCAATTCCTGTAGCGATGTCCGCGTGACGCCAAACGCGTTGAGATCGGTGGGAATCCCAAGCTTGCCGACCAGTTCGCGTAATTGGTGCGGTAATGCGCGCACCGCCTGGACTTCGTCGGCCGTCTGAATGCCGAACATTCGGGCGACCTCCAGAAGTTCGGCATGTCGGGACTCGCGCAGGGCGTCGATGACATAGGGCAAGACAACGGCATTCGTCGCCCCGTGGGATTGGTGCGTCAGAGCGGCGACGCCGTAAGCAATGCCATGCACCGCATTCAGCCCTGCGCTGCCGTAGGACATCGCCGCATAGACGCTCGCATAGCACATGCCGACCCGTGCCTCGACATCGTGTCCGTCCTGATAGGAACGAAGCAGATACTGGGCGCAAAGCCGGATGGATTCGCGCGCAAACATCATGGTCAAGCCGCTGCGACCGCTATAGCCCGGGTCGACGTTGCCGCCTCGCTCGAACCGGCTTGAGTCAAGGGTGACAAACGACTCGAGCGCATGCGTCAGGGCGTCGATGCCGGATTCCGCCGTGACTTTGGGCGGGCAGGTGAAGGTGAGTTCGGGGTCGATGGCGGCGATGACCGGGCGAAGCCGATTGTCCATCACGGCGGTCTTGATACCGGTGGACGTGTCGAACAGAATGGTGCCGGGGGTCAGCTCAGAGCCCGTGCCCGCCGTCGTGGGCACCGAGACGTGGTCGATGACCGGTGCATCGCTCGTGATGCCGGCACTGAAGTCGCGAATGGGCCGCCCTGCAGTCAGGGTGACGCACAGCGCCTTGGCCAGATCGATGTTGCTGCCGCCGCCCAGGGAAACGATGTGGTCGGGCAGATGACCGTCAAGATGGACGCGCAGTTCGGCCGTCGCACGGTCGCACAGGTCGGTCGTGGGGTCGGGTTGGCCGCCCGCAAAGACATCGACGTGAATACCGAGGCGTTCGCAGGCGCTCACGTAGTCGTTCACCCAAGGGGTTCGATCCGAAAAGAAGCGATCGGTGACGAGCAATCCTCGCCGATAGCCGATGCGCTGCAAAAGATGGGGAAGCTTTTGACGGTAGCCACGCTCGATGATCAGTCGGGAGGGGGCACAAAAGTGGATGCAATCGTCAAGCCTCATGAATTTGTCTCCGGGGTGCTCGGGCATCGGGATGCCGTGCTGTATTGCGTGAGAAAGTGGCGCATGGCGACGCAGACCGCTTGCGTGTTCTGCGTCAGGATCGAGTGGCGCGCGCCCGGAATCACTTGCAGCGTTGCGCAGCGAATTCCCTCTCGCACGCGATGTGCGTGCTCGATGGGACAGTCTTCGTCGTCGCTGCCGTGGATAAGCAGCGTGGGCACGTCGACGTGCACCAGATGCCGGAGGTGGGACATCCGCTTCAGCGCATTCCATGTCCACGACACAGTGAGCGGATCCGCCGCGTGCGTCAGACCCAAGCGCATTTGCCTGTGCCGAATTTCGTTGAGTAGGGCGGTCTGTTCGGATGCCTTGAACCAGGCAACCTCGTCCAACTGCGCGGTGCCGGACAACAGCACAATGGCCGCCGGCGGATGATGACGTGCCGTGCCGTTCGCCAACTGCGCCATCAACTCGAGGATGACCGATACCCCCATGCTCCAGCCGGCCAGCGCATAAGGACGAGCGCCGACATCCTGTTCAATCGACAGGCTGGCAATCCGCGCGAAGTTGTCGGCGCTGCATGCCTTTGGCCCGCTTGGCGATTCGGCGTCGCCGCGACCGGGCATGTTGGGCAAGACGAAATGGAATGCGTCTCCCAATGCGGTCGCGACAGGAATCCAGGAGTCGCTCGTGCCTTGAATGCCATGCAGGGCGACGACCGGAAAGCCCTCGGGCATTCCTACATGGCGAATATCCATCGCGTGCCCCTCCTGTTAGTAATATATTAGTTGATTAATAATAGCATGTTAGTTTGTGAAAACAAGTCGTCGACACCGAGGGAAAACTCGGGGGGGTAGGCGAGGGGCGAGCAAAAATGGCGAGGTGATGTGGCACTGCGCACCGCAGACGTACAGCGCGCGGTGCGCCGTCGAAGCCTTGAGAGCAGGTGATATACAATTAATATTTGCTCTGAAGCATCGACCCAATGGCGACAAAAAAAGCGACGCAACGCACGGGGAAACCAGTGCCCCATGTACCGGATGACGCACGGGAGGCCGTCCCGCGAGGTCGCATGGTCGATATGGCTTACGAGTGGATTGAAGAGGCGATCGTGACGCTGCGGCTCGCGCCGGGGTCGACCTTGTCGGAACTGCAACTGAGCGAGATGACGGGCTTTGGCCGAACGCCGATCCGGGAGGCCGTGCAGCGACTGGCCCGCGAGCATTTGATCGTGGTGTTGCCGCAACGCGGGCTACTCATCCCGCCGATGGACGTAGCCAAGCAACTGCGCTTGCTGGAGACGCGACGTGAGGTGGAGCGCTTGATTGCGCGAAGCGCAGCGAAGAAGGCGACGGCCGAACAGCGCGAGCATTTCACGCGTCTGGCGAAGGCATTCAAGAGTTCGGCCCGCAGCGGCAAGGATGTGGAGTTCGTGCGCGCCGACCGCGAGTTCAACGAATTGTGCCTCGTGGCCGCGCGCAACGAGTTCGCCGAGGGCGCGATGCGTTTGTTGCACGGACTGGCGCGCCGCTTCTGGTACTACCACTACAAGGAAGCGGCCGATTTGCCCACGATGGCACGCCTGCATGCGGAAGTCGCGGAAGCGATTGCCGCGGGCGAAGTGAAGCGTGCAGGCGACGCCCTCGATGCGCTGTTGGACAATATCGAGGCATTCACGCGAGCCACGGTGCTGGGCGAGCGAGCCTAGTGGCGGAATTTCCCCTGGCTTGTCCGACGAAGGCGGCGACAGGCGCGCCGCCCCAAACTCAAATCGCCGACGGGTGGCGCGCCAGCGGCGTAACCGAGATGTCCATGTACGGAAACAGGGGCAACTGGCTCAGCAGCGTGTGCAGCTCGTCGTTGCTCTCGACATCGAAGATGCTGTAGTTGGCATATTCCCCGACCACGCGCCAGATGCTGGGCCACTTTCCCGAGCGTTGCAACGATTGCGAATACTCTTTTTCCGCCGCCTTGATACGCGCAGCCTCTTCCGCCGGCACCGTATCGGGAATCCGAACGATCATATGAACCAGATACAGCATTTCACTCTCCTTGAAGCGCGGGCGAAGTGCCCTTGACAGTCACAGGTGGGGCCACGCCACGACGACTGTGATATGAATCGCACGGAGATCGGTTGCGACCTCCGATGCGCCTCGCGTCAGGCAAGCGCCCTGGCGAGGAACTGGACCAGCGCGGCCTCGAACTGCGCTGGCGCCTCGATGTTCGACAGATGCGAGGCCGGCACCGACACCACCGTCGATCCGGCGATGGCGCGTTGCATCGCCTGCGCATCGGCCACCGTCGTCACCGGGTCGAACTCGCCGGCGATCAACAGTGTCGGTACCTTGATCGCCGAGATCTCGTCTCTGAGGTCAGAGGTCGCCAGGGCGTCGCAGCACGACGCGTAGCCTTCCGGCGCAAGCGCCGCAATCCCGGCCTGCGCGAGCGCCACGCGCGCCGGCTCGCGGGCGATGAAGCCCTCGGTAAACCAGCGCGACGGCGAGGATGCGGCCAACGCCGCCATCGCAGCTTTTCCATCTGTACGGACCTGCGTGGCGCGGGTCGTCCACCCCTCGGTCGTGCCGATCCTGGCGGCGCTGTTGCACACCGCAATCGCGTTGAAGCGCGTTGGCGCATGCAGACCCAGCCACAAGCCCGTATGCCCGCCCATCGATACGCCGCAGAAGCTCGCGCGAGGCACGTCCAGCGCGTCGAGCAGCGCGACGACGTCATCGCCCAACTGGTCGAACGTATAAGGCCCCTGCGTGACGATGCTGCCGCCGTGTCCTCTCGTGTCGTAGCGCACGACACGGAAGTCGCGCGCCAAACCCGGCACCTGCGCGTCCCACATCTCCAGCGTCGTGCCGAGCGAGTTGCTCAGCACCAGCACCGGCGCGGATACCGGGCCGGAAATCGCGACGCGAAAGCGGCCGTTTCTCGTTTCGATATACGTGTCGCCGGACGTTTCAATCGCCGTGTCGAGGATGGCGGACATACGGTGTCTCTCTCAGGTCGGCGGGAATGGCGGCACGTGCGTGCCGCCATTCGGTGCGCCATAGGGTTTGGATGGAAGGCGATGGGCATGCATCCGTGTCGTTCGGCGCAACACCCGGCGGGCCGCAGTGCGCAGGTCGCTCGCGGAACCCGGCCTATCGCGCGCCAGTGACGACGCGCTGCGCGTCGCGACGATAGTGGGCGAGCTTGTCCTCGTCGATCGTGACGCCCAGGCCCACGCCGGTGGGCAGGTGCAGCGCGAACTCGCGGTAGGTCGGCCGCTCGACGACGATATCGTCCTTGAGCAACAGCGGCCCGAACAGCTCGGTACCCCAGGCGAGTTGACGAAGCGTGCAGAAGCAGTGCGCCGCCGCGATCGAGCCGATCGTGCCTTCGAGCATGGTGCCGCCATAGAGCGCGACACCCGCGGCATCGCCAACGGCGGCGGCACGCAGCGTGCCGTAAAGACCGCCAGCCTTGGCGATCTTCAGAGCGAACACATCGGCACAACCGCCGCGCACGAGTTCAATGGCGTCCTCGGCACCGAGGATCGCTTCGTCGGCCATGATCGGCACGACAAAGCGAGCCGCCAGTCGCGCCAGGCCGGCGCGCTGGTCGCGTGGGATCGGTTGCTCGATCAGGTCGACGCCGGCGGCTTCGAGCGCGGCGATGCCCGTGGCCGCTTCCGCTTCGTTCCATGCCTGATTGACGTCCACCGTGACGCGCGCACGGTCGCCCAGGGCGCGCTTGATCGCGGCAACGTGGGCCACGTCATCGCTTACGGCCCGCCGTCCGATCTTGAGCTTGAAGGTGTTGTGGCGGCGCTCGGCCAGCAGGCGCTCAGCCTCGTCGATGTCGCGTGAGGTATCGCCACTGGCCAGCGTCCAAAGCGTCGGGAGCGTTTCGCGCACCGCGCCACCCAGGAGCGTGACGAGCGGCACGCCAAGACGCTTCGCCTGGGCATCGAGCAAGGCCGTTTCCAGCGCAGACTTGGCGAAGCGATTGCCGCGCGCGACCTTGTCCAGGCGCACCATGGCCGCGTGCACATTGGTGGCGTCGACCTCGCTCAATGCGGGCGCAAGATAGGTGTCGATCGCGAGCTTGATGCCCTCCGGGCTTTCCTCGCCGTAGGACAACCCACCGATCGTGGTGGCCTCGCCGATGCCTTCGATGCCGTCGCTGCAACGCAGCCTGACGATCACCAGTGTTTGCTTCTGCATCGTCGTCATCGCGAGCTGGTGCGCGCGAATGGTCGGCAGGTCGACCAGAATGGCCTCGATGGAGCTGACGGTTGGTTTCATACCCGGGAGATACAGTTGGACAGTGAATCGCAGTATGCAAGCCGCGTTATGTCGCTGTCCAAGACCGATGGCGTCTTGTTCAATACCTGCCGGGTATGGTGTCGATTAGGGTGAGCCGAGGTCCGAGGGCTGGAGGTGCTCCATGTTCCCCTCGACGTAGAGGTCGTAGATCAATTCGAGCATGGCGCGAATATCGGGCGACTCGTCGAGCAATCGCATGCTCAGGATAATCGGCGATACAAGATTGGGATCGTCGAGTTCCTTATAGGCGATGTCGTCGCGTTTGAGGCCATTGACGCTCTGCGGCACGATGGCGATGCCTTCGCCAGCCGCGACAAGCCCGAGCGCAATCTGCAACTCCCGTGTCTCGTAGATGCGCTCCGGCTTGAGCGCACGATCGTGGAAGGCTGCAAGCACCTGATCGGCATAGCTCGGGCGAGGGGCTTGGGGAAAAATGATCAGCGTTTCCGACACGAGGTCGTGCAGCGACAGAACTGGCTTGGTCTCGATCAACGGATGGCCGAGCGGCAGGGCGACGATCATGCGTTCCTCGCGCAGCACCACGCGACGAATGCTCGGGTCTTCGTGACGAATGCGGCCGAAGCCGACATCGATGCGGCCTTCCTTGAGCGCCTGGATCTGATCCATTGTCGACATCTCGTGCAGACTCAGCGCAACCGTGCTGTTCTCCCCGCGAAAACGCCGGATGATCTTCGGCAGCATGCCGTAGAGCGTCGAGCCGACAAAACCGACCGACAGGCTGCGATCGATCTTGCCCACGCGCCGCGTCATCGATTCGAGTTCGGAGGTTTGCGCGAGCAACTGCACCGCGTGCGAATAAAAAAAGCGCCCCGTGTCGGTCAGTTTGAGCGGGCGCGAGTCGCGCTCGAACAGTTGAACGCCGAGCAACTCCTCGAGTTGCTGAATCTGGCGACTGAGCGGCGGCTGTGCGATATGCAGCCGTGCGGCGGCGCGCGTGAAGTTGCGTTCTTCCGCAACCGCCACGAAGTAGCGCATATGGCGCAACTCAATATTCATTTCATACCTTTCAGATATCGCGCCGATACTAAATCAGTGTTGGACGGTGCTATACCCCGTCATTATCCTGACTTCATGCTCTGCATCAGTGCTCGATTATACCTATCGCGTATGGACGACGAATGCTTGGTGCACGGGTTAACCCCAGCAAAATTCGAATAGAGGTAGGAGAAGACATGAGCGTGAAAGTATTCGACACGAGCGAAGTGCAAGCGCTGTTGAGCGCCGCTGCCAATCTCGGAAATCCGACCGGCGATACGCGCACCAAGCAAATCGTGCATCGCTTGCTGAGCGACCTTTTCAAAGCGATCGACGACCTCGATATTACGCCGGATGAAATCTGGGCCGGCGTCAACTATTTCAACAAACTGGGCCAGGATGGCGAGGCGGCACTGTTGGCCGCCGGCCTCGGCCTCGAGAAGTATCTCGACGTGCGCATGGACGCCGAGGACCGGGCCGCCGAGATTGAAGGCGGCACGCCGCGCACCATCGAAGGCCCGCTCTACGTCGCTGGTGCGCCGCTGCGCGACGCGGTGTCGAAGATCGACCTCGATGCAGATGTCGACGCTGGCCCGCTGGTGATTCGCGGCAAGGTGACCGGCCCTGACGGTCAACCGGTGGCGGGCGCTGTCGTCGAGTGCTGGCATGCAAACTCGAACGGCTTCTATTCGCACTTCGATCCGACGGGCGCGCAATCGCCGTTCAATTTGCGCGGCGCCGTGCGCACCGATGCGCAAGGCAAGTACGAATTCCGCACGCTGATGCCGGTGGGCTACGGTTGTCCGCCGCAAGGCGCCACGCAGCAACTGCTCGACGCGCTGGCCCGACACGGCAACCGTCCGGCGCACGTGCACTTCTTCGTGACCAGCGAACAGCATCGCAAGCTCACGACGCAAATCAACATCGAGGGCGATCCGCTGATCTGGGACGACTTCGCCTATGCCACGCGCGAGGACCTGATCCCGCACGTGGTCGAGAAGACCGGCGGCGCTACGCTCGGCCTGAAAGCGGACGACTACAAGGAAATCGAATTCGATATCCAGTTGAGCCCGCTCACGCATGGCAAGGACAACCAGATCGTCCATCGCCTGCGCGCTTCGGCGGCAGCATAACCGCCCGCCACGGCGGCGGCGCCAGTGCGCAGCCGCCCATCTCATCGTTCCACCTTTGATACCGACGCGATCGCTCCCCGGTGGGAGCACGCGCGGGGAGAGCCCCCATGTCCTCCATCACCCAAACCCGCTCGCCACTGGATGCGCTGCTCGATACGGCCGTTCAGGACGACAAGCAGGCCGGCGTCTTCCGCTGCCGTCGCGACATTTTTACCAATGCCGAGTTGTTCGAACTCGAGATGAAGCACATCTTCGAGAGCAATTGGGTCTATCTGGCCCATGAAAGCCAGATCCCGAACAACAACGATTACTACACGACGTGGATCGGTCGTCAGCCCGTGGTCGTCACGCGCGACAAGAACGGTGAGCTGCACGCGGTCATCAACGCCTGCGCACACAAGGGGGCCATGCTGTGCCGTCGCAAGCACGGCAACAAGGGCAGCTTCACATGCCCGTTCCACGGCTGGACGTTCTCCAACACCGGCAAGCTGCTCAAGGTGAAGGAAGAGAAGACCACGCAGTATCCGGTGCAATTCAATACGCACGGCTCGCATGACCTGCGCAAGGTCGCGCGCTTCGAGAGCTATCGCGGTTTCCTGTTCGGCAGCCTCAACCCCGATTCGATGCCGCTCGCGGACTATCTCGGCGAGACCCGCGTGATCATCGACCAGATCGTCGACCAGGCGCCGCAAGGGCTGGAAGTCGTGCGCGGCAATTCCTCGTACGTCTACGACGGCAACTGGAAGATGCAGATGGAGAACGGCTGCGACGGCTATCACGTCAGCACCGTTCACTGGAACTACGCGGCGACCATGGGCCGACGCAAAGACGATGGCACGAAGGCCGTCGACGCCAACAGCTGGAGCAAGTCGGTGGCAGGTGTCTACGGCTTCGAGCACGGGCACATTCTGTTGTGGACCAACACGATGAATCCGGAAGTTCGCCCGGTCTACGCGCATCGTGACGAAATCAAGGCTCGCGTCGGCGACGTCAAGGCCGATTTCATCGTCAACCAGACGCGCAACCTCTGCCTCTACCCGAACGTGTTCCTGATGGACCAGTTCAGCACGCAGATTCGCGTGGTACGCCCGCTCAGCGTGGACAAGACGGAAGTTTCGATCTTCTGCTTTGCGCCGAAGGGAGAAAGTGCCGAAGTGCGCGCCCACCGCATCCGCCAGTACGAGGATTTTTTCAACGTCACGGGCATGGGCACGGCCGACGACCTGGAAGAATTCCGTGCCTGCCAGGCGGGGTATGCCGGTACCACGGCGCTGTGGAACGACCTGTCTCGCGGTGCGCCGCTGTGGATTGAAGGGCCGGACGACAACGCCCGCAAGATGGGCCTGACACCGCGCCTGTCCGGCGAGCGCAGCGAAGACGAAGGATTGTTCGTCTGCCAGCACGAATACTGGGTCGAAGTGATGCGCGACGCCCTGAAGAAAGAACAGACGGAGGCCACGGCATGAACTTCGATTACGCAACGATTTGCGCCACGCTGTATCGCGAAGCCCGTCTGCTCGACGACCGTCAGTGGGACGAGTGGCTGGCGTGCTATGCCAACGACGTCACGTACTGGATGCCGGCGTGGGACGACGACGATCGCCTGACCGACGACCCCCAGAGCCAGATCTCGCTGATGTACTACGCGGACCGTGGGGGATTGGAGGATCGCGTGTTCCGCATCAAGACCGAGCGTAGCAGCGCCTCGATGCCGGAGCCCCGCACCGCGCATACCGTCGCGAATGTGGAAGTGCTGGCGCAACGCGACGACGAAGTCGACGTGCGCTACAACTTCAGCACGCTCAGCCATCGTTACAAGGCGACCGATCAATTCTTCGGCACGATGTTCGTCACGTTGCGCCACGACGGCGATGCGCTGTTGATCGCCAAGAAGAAGATCGTTTTGAAGAACGACTATATCCGTCAGGTACTCGACGTTTATCACGTTTGACGTTGACGATCGCATCAGGACTGGCAGTCGAGGAGGCTATATGTCCAGCTACAACGTAGCGCTCAATTTTGAAGACGGGGTGACCCGCTTCGTCGAATGCAAGGCCGGCGAGAAGGTGCTCGACGCCGCCTTCCGCGCCAAGATCAATCTGCCGATGGATTGCTCCGACGGTGTGTGCGGCACTTGCAAGTGCCGTGCCGAGAGCGGCAGTTACGACATGGGCGACGACTACATTGAAGACGCCCTGAGCGCGGACGAGAAGGACAGTGGCCTCGTCCTCACATGCCAGATGGTGCCGCAGAGCGACTGCGTGATTGCCGTGCCGGCGTCGTCAACGGCGTGCAAGACGGAGCAGAGCCGATTCGCCGCGACCGTCACCAAAGTCGAGACGCACAACGACGCGGCGGTCGTGCTCGAACTCGATGTGGGCGCCGCCGCGCCCGTATTCCTGCCCGGCCAGTACGTCAACATCGATGTGCCTGGCAGCGGTGTGCGTCGCTCGTATTCGTTCTCGTCCGCGCCGGGCGAATCGCGCATCGGATTCCTCATCAAGAAGATTCCGGGCGGGGCCATGAGTTCGTGGCTCGATCATGCGCAACCCGGTAATGCGCTCGAGATGACCGGCCCGCTCGGTAGCTTCTATCTGCGCGCCGTCGAGCGCCCGTTGCTGTTCCTCGCGGGCGGCACGGGGCTGGCGCCGTTCCTGTCGATGCTCGAAGTCCTCGCGCGCACGTCGTCGCAACAGCGCGTGCATCTGATCTACGGCGTGACGCGTGATCTCGATCTGGTCCAGGTTGAGGCGATCGAGGCCTACACAGCCAAGCTGCCGAATTTCACCTTTGCCACGGTGGTGGCGGACGCCGAATCGGAACACCCGCGCAAGGGCTGGGTGACGCAACACATCCCGGCGGAGGCGCTCAACGATGGCAACGTCGACGTGTATTTGTGCGGGCCGCCGCCCATGGTCGATGCCGTGCGCAAATACTTCGATGACAACGGCGTGAGGCCCAAAAGCTTCCATTACGAGAAATTCACGCCCAACGTCGCAATGGTGGACGCATGACAACGCAACGATTTGCCGGCAAGGTCATGGTCGTGACCGGTGCGGCGCAAGGCATCGGTCGGGGTGTCGCGCTGCGCGCGTCGGCCGAAGGGGCGAGGGTGGTCTTCGTGGATCGTGCCGAATTCGTCGCCGAGGTCGCGGCCGAAGCGGTCGGCGAGTCGGCCGGCTTCGTGGCCGATCTCGAGACCTACGAAGGTGCCGCCGCAGCCATGGCGTTCGCCAACGAGCGCTTCGGGGGCATCGACATTTTGATCAACGGCGTGGGCGGGGCGATTCGTATGCGTCCGTTCGCCGAGTTCGAGCCGGCGCAGATCGACGCGGAGATTCGCCGCTCGCTGATGCCAACGCTCTATACCTGCCACGCGGTGCTGCCGTACCTGCTAAAGCGTGGTGGCGGCACGATCGTCAACGTCTCGTCGAATGCGACTCGGGGTATTCGACGCGTGCCTTACTCCGCAGCGAAGGGCGGGGTGAACGCCATCACGCAATCGCTGGCGATGGAATACGCCGAGCACAATATTCGCGTCGCGGCGACTGCGCCGGGAGGCACCACGGCGCCGCCCCGCCGGATTCCACGTAACGCCGCGGGCGACAGCGAACAAGAGATCGCCTGGATGAACGAGGCGGTCGCGCAGGTGACCGAATCGACGTTCTTCAAACGTTACGGCACCCTCGACGAGCAAGTCGCGCCCATTCTTTTCCTGGCCTCCGACGAAGCGGGATACATCACCGGTACGGTCTTGCCGGTCGCCGGCGGCGATACGGGCTGACGCCGGGCGCCGAGAGATCATTGAATAAATGGGCGTTGCGCAAGCGCGTCGGCATGGCCTGCCGGTGGGGCAACAACGCCTGCTGCCGAGGTGGCAGATCGGCGGTTGGCATATGATGAACGGTCTTTGACTCCCCTGGAACGACCTTTCCATGCAAGTTTTTGTCGACGCTGACGCCTGCCCCTTTGCCATCAAAGAGATATTGTTCCGGGCCGCGCGACGTGAGGAAGTGCGGGTGACGCTGATCGCGAATCAATTCCTGCGCACGCCGCCGTCACCGTTCATCAAGGCGATTCAGGTGCCGGCAGGCTTCGATGTGGCCGATGCCCGCATCGTCGAACTTGTCGTCCTGGGCGATCTGGTGATTACCGCGGACATCCCGCTTGCCGCCTTGGTGCTCGACAAAGGGGGGCTGGCGCTCGATCCACGCGGGAATTGGTTCACGCGTGAAAACATCGAGGAACGACTGAGCATGCGCGACATGATGGATCAACTGCGCAATGCGGGCATCGAGACCGGCGGTCCTGCTCCCTTCAGCGCGCGCGACAGTCAATCGTTCGCCGGGCAACTCGATCGCTTCCTCGCCCGTCATCGCGCGTCGCGCCGGTAAGCGGTCCGTGCCGGAACGCGCCAAAACAGACTTACTCCGCTTCCGAGCTCGCCCGCAACAGTTCGCCAAACCGAGTGTTGCACCATTGCATCACGTCGTTGGGTTCTCGCCCAAAACGCCAGAGCATGCGCACGGGGAGTTGCGGCAGGCCGAGGTCGTCGCAGCGCAGTTCGTGAAGTTCATCGTACTTCGCAATGTCGATCGGCAGCACGGCCCAGCCGAGTTTGTCGAGCACCATGCTGGCGATCAGGTATGAACTGTCCGCCCGCCAGATTGACGGGCTCAGTTGCCACGGCGTGAAATCATCCATCTGCAGCAGAATCTGGCGGTACTTGGCCAAATCGCCGCGCGTGACCTGATCGCGGTAAGCGAGCGGATGATCGCCAGCGACAAATACGCCTTGCACGGCCGACCCAACATATTTGTGCCCCAGCGCCAACGAGATCGCGCCGCGATCCACGTGAAAGCCAATGTCCGCGCGCTGCTTCTCCACATACTCGGCCACTTCCGTCGAGGTCCCGTTGAGTATCGTCAGCTCCAAATAAGCGAACTGGTACGCAAGATCGCGGACCAGTTCGCTCACGACTTGATACGGCAACGCTTCGTCGATTGCCAGCGACAACTGCGGTTGCTCGCCGAACGCCAGCGCATTCGCCCGATGGTTCAAGCCCTCCGCCTGACGCAGCAACTCCTTCGCCTCGAGCAACATGACCTCCCCCTGCGCGGTGAGTCTCGCGTTGCGACGGCTACGGTCGAATAGTTCAAATCCCAAATCGGCCTCGAGCAGCGAAATCGCCGAACTCAACGCCGACTGGGCTTTGCCGAGTCTTCGGGCGGCAGCCGATATCGATCCTTCCTCCGCGGCAGCCACAAAGTAGCGCAATTGCTCTATTGTCCAGTTCATTCATCCATTTTATCGATAGGTTCCAACTTTTTCTAACAGAAATTTCGCGGCAGAATCGCGATTCTCCAATGTAGGACGCCAAATTGAATCGCCAACATAGGCGAGGCGGCAGACGACCGGATCTTCCGGTCCGGTGGTCTCGGGTACTGACCCCTTCGCGCAATGCGCACCTGCCACCCACGGCGAGCCTGGAGAGATGCGGGCCCCCGGTACCCCATCCGTGGCTGCGCCATGGGTCGACGTCGCGCACTGAGCGCGGTCTCGACACCCCGACCGGTTGTCGTCAATCCAACGTACTTACATGTCATCGAATATTCATTACCGAACTCGCTTCGGATGGCTAACCGGCCTGTCAGCCAGCCTGATCGCCAGTATTCTCGTGCTCGCCGCCTGCGCCGACCGAGATCCAAAGGACGAGGCCGATGCGACGCCGGAAGCGGTCGTGCGCATCGTCGAGCGCCGTGCACAGACCCTCACGACGCAGCAGCCGGGACGACTGGCCGCCTACCGCAGCGCCGATGTGCGTGCGCGTGCGGGCGGGGTCGTCGTCGAACGCCGATATCAGGAGGGGCAGACCGTCGCCAAGGGCGACGTGCTGTTCCGCATCGACCCGCAACCATTGTCGGCTGCGCTGGACGCCGCGCGCGGTGCACTCGCCAAGGCACACGCTGAACACGACGCGGCTCGCGACAAGGTCGAACGATATCGCGGCCTTCTGGAAGCGCGCGCCATCAGCGCTCGGGAGGACGCCGAGTCTCGCTCGGCCGAAGCGCGTGCGCGCGCGGAGGTGCTGGCCGCTCGCGCGGAAGTCCGCAAGGCGGAACTCAATCTCGGCTATACGCGTGTCGTCTCGCCCATTGCGGGGCGCGTGCGCGGTGCCGAAGTCACGGAAGGCGCGCTGGTCGGTCTCGACTCGGCCACGCTGCTCACACGCGTTGAGCAGATCGATCCGATCTACGTGAACTTCTCGCAGCCGGCCGCGGAGGTGTATGCGATGACGCGCGATTTGCGCGCCGGCAAGCTGCAGCACGGCAACGCGTCGGCCGCGCCTCCGGTGCATGTGACGCTGCCCGACGGCCGTGAATACGCGCTACCGGGCCAATTGCTCTTTACCGATCTGGCGGTCGATCCGGGCACGGACACGATTGCCATGCGCGCCGTGCTGCCAAACCCCGACGGCGTGTTGCTGCCCGGCGCGTTCGTGCAGGTGCGCCTGCAGGGGGCGGTGAATCCGAACATCGTGCGCGTGCCCCGCGAGGCGCTCACGCGCACGGCCAATGGCGCCGTGGTGCGCGTGGTCGACGCACAGGGCACGGTGCGCGACACGAAGGTGCATGCGGATGAGATCGACGGCCGCGATTGGCTCGTCACGGAGGGCCTTGCGGGCGGCGAGACGATCATCGTGCAGAACGTCGCGCAGTTCTCCGACGGCATGCACGTCAAGGTCAAGGCCGAGGCCAAGCAGACGGACGACGCGAAGCCGAAAGACAATGGCGGACCGGTCGAGCCTGCGCGCGCCGGACCAGCCTCCCACGCGGAGACGCAATAATCATGGCTCGCTTCTTTATCGATCGCCCGGTCTTTGCCTGGGTGATCGCCCTGTTGATTACGCTCGTCGGCGTGCTCGCGATCCGGGCGCTCCCCGTTGCGCAATACCCCGACATCGCCCCGCCGACGGTCAGTGTCTGGAGCGGCTATCCGGGCGCGTCGGCCAAGGTGGTCGAAGACGCCGTGACGGCGATCATCGAGCGCCAGATGAACGGCGCGCCGGGGCTGATGTATACGTCGGCGTCCAGCGGCAATGGTCGTTCGTCGGTCAATCTCACCTTCCGGCAGGGCACCCATCTCGATCTGGCCGCCGTCGAGGTGCAGAACCGCTTGAAGACGGTCGAATCGCGTCTGCCTGAAGTCGTGCGCCGCGATGGCGTCGTCGTCGAGCGCGCGGCCGACAATATTCATATGGTGGTCACGCTGGCGTCCGCGAATCCGGCGATTGGCGAATCCGATCTCGGCGAGATCGCCGCGGCGCAGGTCATCAACCAGCTCAAACGCGTGCCGGGCGTCGGACAGGTGCAGTTCTGGGGCACGGAGAAAGCGATTCGTATCTGGCCCGACACAGCGAAGCTCGTCGCCCTCGACCTGAGTGCTTCGGACATCGTCTCAAAGATCCGGGCCTACAACGTGCGCGTAACCGTCGGTGATATCGGCGCAGGCTCGACGCCCGCGTCGGCCCCGATCAACGCCAACGTGGTATCGGAAGGCTCGCTTTCCTCGCCCGAAGCCTTTGCCGGGATTCCGTTGCGCGTGCGTGCCGACGGCTCGGCGATCCGACTCGGCGATGTCGCTCGCGTGGAATTGGGGGCGGCCGATTACGCCTATTCGTCGCGCGTGGACGGCATGCCGGCCACCGCGATGGGCATCAAGCTGGCCGCCGGCTCGAATGCCGTCGCGGTGATGAAGGCGGTGCGCAAGGTGATGGACGAACAATCGGCGCTGTTTCCGGCCGGTGTTTCGTACCAGATCCCTTACGAGACCGCGTCGTTCGTCAAGGTTTCGATCCAGAAGGTCGTGAAGACGTTGCTCGAAGCCGTGGTGCTGGTGTTCCTGGTGATGTACCTGTTCATGCAGAACCTGCGCGCCACGCTCATTCCCACACTGGTGGTGCCGGTCGCGCTGCTCGGCACCTTCGGCGTGCTGCTGGGACTCGGCTATTCGATCAACACGCTCACGATGTTCGGCATGGTGCTGGCCATCGGCATTCTCGTCGACGACGCGATCGTCGTCGTGGAGAACACCGAACGCATCATGGTGGAAGAGGGACTCTCGCCCTATGCCGCCACGGTCAAGGCGATGAAGCAGATCAGCGGGGCCATCGTGGGGATCACGGTGGTGCTGGTCGCGGTGTTCGTGCCAATGGCGTTTTTCCCCGGTGCGGTGGGCAACATCTACCGTCAGTTTGCAATCACGCTCGCGGTGTCGATTGCCTTCTCGGCGTTCCTTGCCCTCTCGCTCACGCCCGCGCTGTGCGCCACGCTGCTGCGTCCGATCGCGGCCGGCCATCACGACAAACGCGGCTTCTTCGGTTGGTTCAATCGGACTTTTGCGCTGGGTACCGAGCGCTACACACGGACCGTAAGCAAGACGTTGCGCCGTCCGTGGCGCGCGGTGCTGGTGTATGGCGCGGTGTTGATCGCCGTGCCGCTCGCGTTCATGCGTCTGCCCTCGTCGTTCATTCCCGACGAGGACACCGGCAGCTTCATGGTGATGGCGTCCGAGCCGCAGGGCGCCACGTTGCCCGAGGCGATGTCGGCGCTCGAGCGCATCGAGCAATACCTGATGCGGCACGAGCCGGTCAAACACGTCTTTGCGCTGGGCGGATGGAACGAGTTCGGTTCGGGCCCGGGCGGCGGCATGCTGTTTGTCACGCTCAAGGACTGGCACGAACGCACATCTGCACACGACGAGGTGAGCGCCATTGTCGAGCGCGTCAACGCCAAGTTTGGCGGTCGGCCCGATCGCATGGTGATGGCGATGAACAGCCCGGCGCTGCCGGAACTGGGTTCGTCGAACGGCTTCAATCTGCGCTTGCAGGACCGGGCCGGTGTGGGTAAGGACGCGCTCACCGCCGCGCGCGATGCGCTGCTCAAGAAGGCGGCGCAAGATCCTGTGCTCAGGAACGTGATCTTTGCCGGTCAGGGCGACGTGCCTCAAATCGACGTCGCCATCGACCGGCACAAGATGGAAGCGCTCGGCGTCAAGATGGACGACGTCAATACGACGCTCGCGACGATGTTCGGCTCCGACTATGTCGGCGACTTCATGCTGGGCGCGGAGAGTCGCCGCGTGATCGTGCAAGCGGACGGACGTCAGCGCGTGTCGCCGGAGGACGTCGGCAATCTGCGCGTGCGCAACGCGAATGGCGAAATGGTGCCGCTTTCGGCATTCGTCTCGCTCAAGTGGAAACTCGGCTCGCCGCAGCTCAGGCGATACAACGGTTACCCCTCGTTCACGATCCAGGGCGAATCGGCACCGGGCAAGAGCAGCGGCGAGGCGATGGTGCGCATGGAGCGACTGATGGCCGACCTGCCCCAGGGCATCGGTTACGAGTGGAGCGGCCAGTCGCTCGAGGAGCGCATCTCGGGCGCACAGGCGCCGGTGCTGCTCGCCTTGTCGGTGCTGGTCGTGTTCCTCGCGCTCGCGGCGTTGTACGAAAGTTGGGCAATTCCGGCGGCCGTCGTCATGGTGGTGCCGCTCGGTGTGATCGGGGCGCTCGGCGCGGTGAGCTTGCTGGGCATGCCCAACGACATCTACTTCAAGGTGGGGTTGATTGCGACCATCGGCCTGTCGGCGAAGAACGCCATCCTGATCGTGGAAGTCGCCAACGATATGACGAAACAGGGCATGGCCTGGCTCGATGCGGCGGTCGAAGCCGCGCGTTTGCGCCTGCGCCCGATCGTGATGACGTCGCTGGCGTTCGGCTTCGGCGTGGTGCCGCTGGCCATTGCCTCGGGCCCGGCGTCGGGCGCGCAGCGCGCCATCGGTGTGGCGGTGCTCGGCGGGATCGTGACGGCCACGGTGCTGGCGATCTTCCTGGTGCCATTGTTTTTCCTGTGGGCCGGCCGCTTCGTGCGCCGGCCAAAGACGAATGCGTCGGGCGATGCCGCACCGGCTATCGAGGGGAAGGTATGAAGACGTTTCGACCCCGCATGCGCGGGATAGCTGCGCCCGGCGTGTGTTTGCTGGCATTGGTCGGCGGATGCACGTTGGCGCCGACCTATGAGCGCCCGGCGGCACCGGTGCCGACCACGTACGAGGCGGCACCGTCGGGCACAGGTGCGCGTCTGGCGCTCGCCGAGCCGCTCGCGGCAGACGCGGATTGGGCCGACGTATTCACCGATCCCGCCTTGCAGACGCTGATTCGCCGCTCGCTCGCGCAGAATCGCGACTTGCGCCTGGCGTCGCTACGGGTGCAGGAAGCGCGTGCGCTGTATGGCATCGAGGCGGCCAATCTGCTGCCGAGCGTGCAGGCAGGCGGCGCATTCTCCCGTCAGCGGTACTCAGGGGCCGCGGGCCAGCCTGAGGGCAGGGGCACCGCCGCAGGTTACGTCGCCAACGACTTACGGGCGACGCTGGGCGTGAGCGCCTTTGAACTCGATTTCTTCGGGCGCGTGCGCAGCTTGAGCGACGCGGCGCTGCAATCGTATTTGGCGAGCGAGGAAGCGCAACGGGCGGCGCAGGTGAGTCTCGTGGCGGAAGTAGCCACGTCCTACATTGGACTCGTGGCCATCGACGAACAGATCGCCTACGCGCGGGAGGTGCTGGCGGCACGCGAGGAGGGCATTCGCGTGGTTCGCCTGCGCGCCGAGCGCGGGCTGATCGACGATCTCGACCTGAATGCCGAGACCACGCAGGTCGAAGTCGCGCGCGCAGCACTCGCCGAGCGCGAGCGGCAACGCAGCGAGATCGTGCACGCGTTGCAGGTCCTGACCGGCGACGTGAGTGCGAAGCCAGTCGCGGCGGCATCGCTCGACGACGCATTCGTCATGCCCGTGGCCGCCGGATTGCCGTCCTCGTTGCTGATACGTCGTCCGGATATTCGGCAGGCGGAGGCGCAACTGCGTGCGGCCAACGCGGATATCGGCGCCGCTCGTGCGGCGTTCTTCCCGTCGATCAAGTTGACGACGGATGTCGGCACTGCCAGTGCGGGGATTGCGGATCTGTTCGGCGCCGGCACCGGTGTATGGTCGTTCCTGCCGCAGATTACCGTGCCGATCTTTACGGGCGGGCGTCACCGGCAAGGGTTGAATCTGGCGAACGTGCGCAAGGAGATGGCCGTTGTGTCGTACGAGCGTGCGATTCAAACGGCGTTTGCCGAAGTGGATGACGCCCTGACCGCGCAAGGGCTGCTATCGCGCCAGTTCCAGGCGCAAAAGCGCGTGTCGGACGGCGAGCGCGAGCGGCTTCGTCTGGCCCATCATCGCTATACCAACGGCGTGGCGAGCTACCTCGAACTGCTCGACGCGCAGCGCAGCGCATTTCACGCGGCGCAACAGTTGATCGATGTGAAGCAGCGAGTACTCGTGAACCATGTGGCGCTGTACCGAGCGTTGGGCGGCGGATGGCAACCGGAGAGCGGCACGTCCTGAGACGGTGGGCGGCGGGACCGCATGGCGAGCAACGCATTGACATGGCGCATCGATAGCGTCTCTTGGTAAAGTCTTGACATGCCCCTACGGTTCATAAGGAAAACTTTGAGATGCGCCGCCTGAATCTGGATCAGCTTCACACGTTTTCCGAAGTCCTCGACGCGGGGAGTTTCTCCGCGGCCGCCGCGCGGCTCGATCTGTCGCAGCCCGCCGTGAGCTTGCAGGTTCGTCAGTTGGAACAGCGATTGAACGTCCGGCTGGTTGAGCGCGTGGGCAAGCGGCTCAAGCCGACGTCCGCCGGGCTGACGCTGCTGGACCATGCCCGCCGCATCGATGCTGTCGTCGAAGACGCCATGCATGCGCTGTCCAGCCATGCGAGCGGCGAAGTCGGTGAAGTGGCGATCGGAACCGGAGCGACCGCCTGCATTCATTTGTTGCCGCCGATACTGCGAGCGATGCGCAAGCGCCACCCGATGCTCGACATCCGCGTGAGCACCGGGAACACCGACGACGTGGTCGCCGCGGTGACCGAGAATCGGCTCGATATCGGTCTTGTCACCTTGCCCACTGCCGGGCGCAGCCTGCATATCACGCCCGTATTGCGCGACGCGTTCGTCGCCATCGCGCCCGCCGGCGACTCGCACTGGGCGACGGAGGTCACGCCGCAGATGCTCGCCGCGGCACCGATGGTCGCGTTCGAGCCGGGGAGCAGCACCCGGTTGTTGATCGATGAATGGTTTCTCCAAGCGGGATTGCGTGTGCGGCCAGTCATGGCGCTGGGCAGCGTCGAAGCCATCAAGGAAATGGTGGCGGCCGGCTTGGGTTACAGCATCGTGCCCAGGCTTTCCGTCAACGCGGCGCACTACCGGCGGGGCTTGCGTGTCTCGACGCTCACACCGGGGTTGACGAGAACGCTTGCGGTCGTCATGCGCCGCGACAAACCGCTGACACCGGGATTGCGCAGGGTCGCATCGGCACTTGAGGCGTTGGGCGATGCCGCCTGATGGCAACGCGGAAATGATTGGTAATTCACAGTAAATCAGTTTGCGGCCCGGTCACGTAGAATTGCCAACCGTGACCGCATAAAGATAGGACTACCATGCGAGAATACGGGAAATTTTCCGGAAATCATGGAGAAGCGCGCAATTCGCAATGCATCATCCTCTTTATCGATATGAAGGGCTGCTCGGTGCCCGCTCGGTCGATGCACTTGACGCCGAGTTTCAGAAACTGACGCAATCCCTGGGATATGAAGCGTTGTTCTATGCGCCGCTGTCACCGCGTCGCGAACGGGAGGCGGCTACATTCCAGATGGGGGACCAGCGCATTACCTCGCAGGGAATGCCCAGCCGGCACATTTTCACGACGTTTCCGGCCGCCTGGATCGAGCGCTATCAAAGCGTGGGATATGCCGAAGTGGATCCCGTATTGATTGCCGCGAATTTGTCGCCGCTGCCGATTCTCTGGCGAACCTTCCTCGCACAGGCGCAGCCGCACCCCATCTTCGCGGACGCGCGCGCGCACGGCCTCGGGTCCGGGGTGTCGATTCCGATCTACGGTGCGACCGGCGAGCGCGCGATTTTCAGTGCGGCGACGGCCGCGTCGCCGGAAGCCTCGGCCGAGCACGAAGCGCGCATGCTCGGAGAGATTTATCTGACGGCAGTGTATTTTCACCAGGCGATTCAGCAGCTCGACATGCAATGGGTGGCGAGTCGCAGCACCGGCAAGCTCAGCCCGCGTGAGATCGAAAGTCTGCTGTGGGCGGCACGCGGCAAAACGGCGTGGGAGATCGGTTTGATTCTGCGCATCTCCGAGCATACGGTGACGTTTCACCTCAATAACGCCAAGCGCAAGCTCGGTGCGGTCAATCGGCACCAGGCCATTGCCGCGGCGATCAGCAGCGGGGCGATATCACCCTGAGGCATCGTCGATGCCGTCATCTCCCGTGAGCGTCCTCGACGTAACGCTCGCGCGGCCGCTTCGCCTGCCATCCCCGCCCCGGTTTTGTTTCGTTTTCGCGTAATTTCTTCATCGGATTGCGAGGATTTCACAGCGTTTGTGAAACAGTGTGTTGTCGCTTTAGGGCTGGTTCATTAATGAGGGAAAACTATAATTTACCTATGGCGAAAACTGATTGAGTGCGGTTTTCGTGTCCATGCGTAACCGATGAACGATAAAAGGAGTTTTCCATGAAAAAGAACCTGTTGAGCGCTGTCGCCCTCGTTGGCTTGACGATCGCTGCCGGCTCGGTATTCGCCGAAGGGCAGGCGCAAACGACCGGTGTCACCCGCGCCCATGTGCGCGCCGAACTTCAGGCAGCCCGTGAACTGGGTCTCTCGCCGGTGACGGAATTTAACTTCCCGTACACCTATGAGCAGTCGGTCCAATTGCAGAACCTGACGGCCCAGATCGAAGCTCGCAATCAAACGGCGACCCCGGCCGCCAACTGAAGGTGATGCGATAACCGTCGACAGGTTATCGATGACAGTGCCTGGATTCGCCGACGGCCCGCCTGACTCGCCACCGAGTCCCGCCTGCGCCGTGCGAATCACCCCACCGACGCCGCAGCGCGTCCTATCACAGCCCCGCCCGAGGATTCGTTCCCGACGGGGCTTGTGTGTTTCTGGAGGCGCGGCGTCGCGAAGACGCCACCTGCCTCATCTCAACGGGTGGATACTGAAGATGCCGTGGAGGTTGCCGGCGTGTTGTTGCTGCCGGCCGTCTCATGGGATGCCGTCGGCGACGCCTTGTCGTGACTTGCATTCGCGGCACTCGATTGCCAGCCACCGCCCAACGCCAGGAACAGATTGACCTGGTCCAGCGCGACTTGTGTCTCGGAGGCGGCCAGCGCGGCCTCGGCACTGGCGTGCGTGCGCTCCGCGTCAAGACTCGTCAGATACGGCGCGCGACCGGCCTGGTAGAGCTTGTGGTTCTGTTCGGCGGCGGTGCGTGATTTGTCGCGGGCATCGCGCAGGGCGTCGTCGCGCTGCAGCTCACGCGTGTATGCCGAGAGTGACGTCTGTGTTTCTTGCAGGGCCTTGAGCACGACGCCGTCGAAATGCGCGAGCGCGGCATCCGCCCCGGCTTCCATGCCCTTGATGTGCGAACGCACGCCGTTGGTCGGCAGCGACCACGTGATCATCGGTCCCACGCTCCACTGCTCGGTGCGGCCTTGCCCGAAGTGTTCCAGGACACCGCTCGCCCCGATCGACGCACCAATGCGGATCGACGGATAGAGGTCTGCCGTGGCGACACCGATCTTTGCCGTGGCGGAGGCGAGTTCGCGCTCGGCCTGACGCACGTCGGGGCGGCGCTTGAGCAGCGCCGTGCCGTCGCCGACCGGCAGCGGTTGCGCGAGTTGAGGAATGCGGCGGCATTGCGCCGCGCTTGCGTCGAGCGTGCCCGGCACCTTACCGAGCATGACGGCCAGTCGGTACGTCGCCGCGTCGTGCTGCGCCTGGAAGCGCGGCAGGGCGGCACGCAAGGTGTCGGCCTGCGCTTGCGCTCGCAGCAGATCGGTCGGCTGATCGCGCCCGGCGTCGACGAGCTTGCGCGTAATCGCGACGCTCTTTTCCTGCAACGCCAGTTGTGCGTTGGCAATGTCGAACTCGTGGTTGGCGGCGCAGCCTTGCACATAGGCGCGCACCGTTTCGGCGGCCACGCTCACACGCACGACGTCGAGGGCCGCCTGACTGGCTTCGGCGGCGGCCAGCGCGGCTTCATCGGCGCGCGCGAGTTTGCCGAAGAAGTCGATCTGATACGAGATGGACAGGGCGGCGGCGGCCAGATTGACCACCGGCAATTTTTCTTCCTTCAGGAAGCTCTCGCCGGAGATCTGCGCGCGGGCGGCTTCGGCTTGCACGCCGCCCTGCGGCAGATTCTCCGATTCGACTTCGTGGTACATCGCGAGCGCGCGCTGCACGTTGGCGGCGGCCACGCGAATGTTCGTGTTGGCGGCCAGCGCCGTTTTCACGAGTGCGTCGAGCTTGGGGTCGTCGTAGAGTTGCCACCAGTCGTCGGGCACGGCACCGATCGAGACACCGCGCTGCGCTGCGTTCGCGATGGGGCCATTGGCTTCGGGCGAGCGCATGAGCGCGTGGTCCGGAAGATGATAGTCAGGCCCGACGGTCGTGCAACCGGCAACGAGCGCGGCGGCCACTGCCACGGCGCTCATCAGGCATACGCGTGATTTCACCGCTGGGCTCCCGGTTGGGCGGACTTGGCCGACGTGGCCGACGTGACCGACGAAGGAGATGGCGTCGTCGGTTGCGATTGACCGGCGGTGTCCTGCTGACCTTCCACGACCGTCACGGTCGCGGTGCGCCCGGCGACCAGGCGCATGTCCTTGGGCACATCGTCGAGCGCAATGCGCACCGGAATGCGTTGGGCGAGACGCACCCAGTTGAAGGTCGGGTTGATGTTGGGCAGCATCGACGCACCGCTCGTGCGGTCGCGATCCTCGATGCCGGCGACGATGCTCTGGACATGACCGTGCAGCACCTGGCGCTCGCCCATCAAACGCACCTCGACCTTGTCGCCGATGTGGATGCCGCGCATCTTCGTTTCTTCGAAGTAGCCTTCCACGTGCAGCGAGTTGGCATCGACCATAGAGAGCACCGGGCGGCCGGTGCTGACGTAGTCGCCAACCCGTGGCAGGCGATCGTTCAGGTAGCCGTCGGCGGGCGCGAGCACCCGGGTGCGCGCGAGGTTGAGTTTCGCCAATCGCACGGCGGTTTCCGCCTGGGCGACCGCCGCCTCGCCCGATTCGACCTTGGCCTGGCCGGCTTCGACGACTTCCTTGGCGACGACTTCCGTCAACTGATGGTTGCGCGCATTTTCGCGGCGCGCCTGTGCGAGCGTGGCGCGCAGCGCCGCGACGTTGGCCTCGGCCTGCTGCACTGCCAGCGTGTAGCGGTCGGGGTCGATCACGAACAGCAGATCGCCACGGTGCACCGGCTGATTGTCCTTGACCTCGACATCGGTGATGAGGCCGGAGACGTCGGGGGCGACCTGCACGATGTCGGCGCGAATGCGGCCGTCGCGTGTCCAGGGGGCGACGGTGTAGTAGTCCCACAGATGCAGCAGAACGAACACCGCGATGCAAGATACCGCGAGCGTCAGCGCGACGGGGCCGATGGAGCGAAATTTCAGTTTCATGGTTGGCAAGCGTGAGCGATGGCGACAATGCCGCCCAGCGCGATGATGTACACCGCAAGGTTAAACAGGGAACGGTGCCAGACGAGCTTGTAAAAGCCCAGGCGCGCGAGTACGAAGCGCAGCGCGCCGGTCAGGACGAAAGCCACGACCATCAGCACGAGCAGCGTCGGTACGAACACGCCGTAGATATCGATCTCTCCGCTCATTGAGCACTCCCGGGGCGTGTGGTGGGGAACAGCGCGACGTGGATGTCCATGAGCGACGCGCGCGCGCTGCGCGACGCCTGGTCGGTATGCGCCACCATCGAACGCACGGCACCCAGCAGTTTGTCTTGCAGCGTGGCGTCGGGGATGCTGACCGATTCGTCGAGCCGCGCCTGATAAAAGCGCGCCACATCGGTGAGCACAGCCTCAACGGCGTCGCGCTGCGATGCACTGAGATGCGGCAACTCTCGCTGCAACGCCAGCGCCGAGAGTTCGACGCGCACTTCGGTAAAACCATCGCTCGACGTTTCGCTCTCGCTCGCAGCCAGGCGCGGCACGAGCTGGCCCAACCGATCGAGCAGACGCGTGCGCAGACGGTTATGTTCGGCAACGGAGCGCCCGAGCGCGTTGCGCGCGATGTCACGCCAGCTCGAATGAATCAGTCGGCGCATGGCAACGCGCGTACCGAACGGGCGCGTCTGAAGTGTCCAGAGCAAGGCGAACAGCACGCCGGCCAGTCCGGCGAGATTGCCGTTGAAGAACGCCTGGAAGTCGGCGCTGTATCCGCCCTGAATGCCCACGAAGCTCGCCGTATTCACCGCGACGAGCATGGCCACCATCGTGAAGCGCGGTTGTGGAATCAGCGTGCCCAGCAACAGATACGGAATGGCGAACAGCGCGACGAGCAGCCCGAAGTCGTGCGCATTCGTCAGGATGAAGAACACGTACACAGCGGCGAACACCACGCACACGGCGGTCGCCCAGAAAAACGAGCGGATGAACGGCGCGGGCTCGTCCATCGCGGCGAAGAAGCAGCAGGCCACGGCACCGAGCGAGACGCCGGCGGCGCCATCGTTCCAGCCGGTGTAGATCCACGCCATGCCCATGAGGAACGTGCACAGTGCTGCTGACACCGTCGAGAACAGCAGGAGTCCGTGGTCGTAGTGACGCGCGCCGCCCAGCTCCCAATGCTGGAAGGCGGGCGTCCAGTCACCCTCGCCCTCGTGATGCTCGCGCTGACCGAAGCGGCGCTGCAGCGACGCGCAATCCTGCCAGAGCTGTACAAGCGAGCGCAGACGGTCTTCGGTGGCTGCGACCAAGGCGCCATACCAGTCCGAGGCCTCACCGGCCGATGGCGCCGGACTCAATAAATGCGCCGGGGCGGGCATCGGCGCACCGCGACGCAGCCAGGCGACCACGTCGGCCATCTTCGCCTCGAGCGTCCCGGGCGCGCCGCTCGGATGCTCGCGCAATGCCTGCACGAGCGATGCGACCGTCGAGAGCACGGGCATCATCATCGTCATGCGACCGCGCAATTCCTGCGCATCGCGCACGCGTTCGGACGTGTCGGCGTCGTACGAGAGCTGGCTGATCAACTGGTCGAGGGCCAGAATGTCGGCGGCCATGCGGTGCCGGCTCATGTGGCGCGTTGCCTTGCCGTCGGGGTCTGCCGAGAGCATGTCGGTCGTCCAGCGCGCGGCGTCGGTCAGCCAGCGCGCCGAGCGGTCGTGCAGGACCTTGGCCACGCTCGTGGGCAGGACCACGGCGCCGACCACGCTCGCACAGACGATGCCGAGGATGATCTCTTCGGAGCGCGCGACGGCGATATCGAAGATGACGCCAGGCGTGTTGACGGCCGGCAGGGCGATCAGCGGCAGCGTGTACGAGGCGAGCAGGAACACATAGCTGCGCGGCGAGCGATGCAGCAGCGAAATATAGAGCAGCGTGCCGGTCCACAGCCCGACGGCCGCCATCAGCAGCTCGGGCGTGTTGACGAGCGCCGGCACGAAGACGACGGACGCCGCGGCGCCGAGCAGCGTGCCGAACACGCGATACAGTGCCTTGGAGCGCGTGGCGCCCGTGAGCGGGTGCGACACGATATAGACGGTGGCCATCGCCCAGTACGGACGCGGCAGGCCGAGCGCGAGCGCGATGTAAAGCGCCAGCATCGAGGCGAGGAACGCCTTGATCGAGAAAATCCAGTCGCGGGAGGAAGGCCAGGTGAGCACGGTTTACTTCTTGGGGGGAGCCAGTGCGAGGATGGACCCATCGGGGCCCGCTGCGCGAGAGAGCACTTCGAACACGCGCAACACCGCTTCGAAATCCTCGCGCGGAATGTCGGCGAACACCTTCGCGCGCAACTGGCTGAGTTCGATTTCGAGCTTTTCGGCGAGCGCTTCGCCCGCCGCGGTCAGTCGCAGCGCATTGGCGCGGCGGTCGCTTGCGTCGACTTCGCGCAGCACGAGACCGGCCCCGCACAACTGATCGAGCAGCCGTACCAGCGACGCGCCTTCGAGCCCGACATATTCGGCAAGCTCGACCTGACGCACGCCCTGACCCAGCCGGCGGATGAACAGCAACGGGCCGGCGCTCGCCGCCGAAATACCGTATTCGGCGATCGCGCCTTGCGATAGCTGGCGCCATTGTTTGCCGGCCAGCAGCAGATGGCTCGTAAAGACAAAGCGGAGCGATTCCAGGGAGGTCATGAGAAAGATTATATGTTAACTAATAATTAGCATGCTAGTTAATAGGGTATTGCGTGTGATAGCGATGTCGCGGGAAACCCAAGCCTGTATTGGGTTTTCGGGAGATCGTCGCGCGCCTTGACGGCGCTTCGGCGGACGATTTCGGCGCCGTTCGCCTGTTTTATTTTTGGTGAAGCGATTTCAGGCGCCCTGGCGAGCGTGCCCGTCGTCTGCGCGTTCTCCCTCGCTTTCTCCATCGGGCGGGCCGCCTGCCGCCTCGTCGATCCGCTTCATGTTGTCGAGCAATTTGAGCAGATAGTGCAGCGTGTGCGTCATGTCTCCCGTCGAGAACTCATCGAGCGCCTGCGCGTAATAGTCATGAATACGCGGGACCGCCTCGCGGTGCCAGACCGCATGCCCATGCTCGGTCATGGTGATGCGGCGCGATCTCCGGTCACGGCCGTCCGGTGCGCTCGCGATATGGCCGTCGCGCTCCATACGGCCGATCAGGCCCGACAGATTCTGGCGACTCACCATCAGATAACGCGCGAGATCGCCCACACTCATGCCGTCGGGCACCTCCGGGCGCGAGAGCGCACCGAGGACGGCCCATTGCTGCGTCGTCAGGCCCAGACTTTCCACCGCTCGTGTACCTGTTTTATGCAACATGTTGGCGCATTGATAGAGGCGGAAGAACAGCCGGTTCGCCAGCTCCATGCGCGTTATTTTCGTATTATTGCTAGGGTTTTCCATATCAATTTCTCCGCTTTCGCGTGCTTGCGCATCGTCGAGGTCGCGTCTAGTATACGTCAACATATTGACGTAATTTTATCGATGGGCCGGGATCTCCAAGGTCAACAAGGATACCGCGCCCACCTGTGACTCTGGAGGCGAGACATGCGGCGATTCGAGGGCAAGACGGTCATCGTGACGGGCGGTGGGGGCGGGATAGGCGGGGCGACGTGTCGCCGTTTCGCCAGTGAGGGCGCGGCGGTGGCGGTATTCGACCGCGATCTTGCGGCGGCCGAGCGCCGGGCGGGCGACATTGTGGCAGCGGGCGGACGTGCCCAGGCATTCGCATGCGACATCACGGTGCGTGATCAGGTCGATGCCGCCGTCGCTGCGGCATCGGCGGCGTTGGGGCCGGTGGATGTCCTGGTCAACAACGCCGGTTGGGACATTTTCAAGCCCTTCACCAAGACGACCCCGGCGCAATGGGAGTCGCTCATCGCGATCAACCTTGTGGGCGCGCTGCATATGCACCACGCGGTGTTGCCCGAGATGGTGGCACGGCGCAGCGGACGCATCGTAAACATCGCGTCGGACGCGGCGCGCGTCGGGTCGTCGGGCGAAGCGGTGTACGCCGCGTGCAAAGGTGGGCTCGTCGCGTTCTCGAAGACGCTTGCCCGCGAGCACGCGCGCCACGGCATCACCGTCAACGTGGTGTGCCCGGGGCCGACCGATACGGCGCTCTTTGCCGATTACAAGGAAGGCGCGGGCAATCCGGAAAAGCTGGTGGAAGCGTTCACCAAGTCCATTCCGCTCGGCCGCATCGGCCAGCCGGACGACCTGCCGGGGGCGATTGCCTTCTTCGCGAGCGACGACGCCTCGTTCGTCACCGGTCAGGTGCTGAGCGTATCGGGCGGCCTGACCATGTGCGGTTGATCCCGACTATTTCCCGATCTCTCTTATCGATATCACCATTGGCGCGCGTCGCGGCTTTCAGCGATACCCCACGACAGCGAGCGACGCGCAGCGGCAAGGAGCGACACCATGCAATACGAAGACATCCTGTATGAAGTGCGCAACGGCGCGGCGTGGATCACGATCAACCGTCCGGACAAGATGAACGCCTTTCGCGGGCGTACCTGCGACGAACTGATTCATGCCATCAACAAGGCCGGCTACGACCGCGAGATTGCCAGCATTGTGCTCGCCGGCACAGGCGAGAAAGCATTCTGCACCGGGGGCGATCAGTCGGCGCACGAGGGGCAGTACGACGGACGCGGCACCATCGGGCTGCCGATGGAGGAACTGCACAACGCCATTCGCGACGTGCCCAAACCCGTCATTGCCCGCGTGCAAGGCTATGCCATCGGCGGCGGCAACGTGATCTGCACCTTGTGCGACTTCACGATTGCGTCCGAGAAGGCCGTGTTCGGGCAGGTCGGCCCGAAGGTCGGCTCGGTTGATCCGGGCTTCGGTACCGCATTTCTCGCGCGCGTCGTCGGCGAGAAGAAGGCGCGTGAGATCTGGTATCTGTGCCGTCGCTATCCGGCGACGGAAGCGCTGGCGATGGGTCTCGTGAACACGGTCGTGCCGCACGATCAACTCGACGCGGAAGTTCAGAAATGGTGCGACGAGATTCTGGAGCGCAGCCCGACGGCGATTGCCATTGCGAAGCGCTCGTTCAACATGGACACGGCGCAACAGGCGGGCATCGCGGGCATGGGGATGTACGCGCTCAAGCTCTACTACGAGACGGAGGAGTCGCGCGAGGGCGTGCGTGCATTCCAGGAGAAGCGCAAGCCCGAGTTCCGTAAATACGCCAAATGAGCGAGGCGAACGCGATGCAGAATCCGTATCTCGACGACGATCTCGTTGCGCTGGCCGAGCACACGCGGCGATTCGCCCAGGCGCGCGTCGCCCCCGGCTTTCTCGAGCGTGACAAAACACGCGTGCTCGATCGCACGCTCATGCGCGAGATGGGGGAACTTGGCCTGATCGCGCCGGAGCTGCCGGAAGCCTTCGGTGGGCAGGGCATGGGGCGTCTCGCGGCGGGCGTGATACACGAAGCAATTGCGCGCGCGGACCTGAGCCTGTCGTATGTCAATCTGCTGGCCTCGCTCAATGGCCAGATTCTCGCGGCGCATGGGCAGCCTGAAGTCGTTTTGCCTTGGCTGCGCAAGCTCACGCGCGGCGAGACGTTGCTCGCGATCGCACTCACCGAGCCGCGCGGCGGGTCGGACGCCGCCAACTTGCGCATGCGGGCCGAATTCGACGGGACACATTACGTGCTCAACGGAGAAAAGACCTCCATCTCCGCCGCCGATCAGGCCGACGCCGCCGTTGTGTTCGCACGCACAGGCGACGTGGCGTCGGGTGCACGCGGCATCTCGGCGTTCCTCGTCCCGCTCGACGTGCCGGGTATCACTCGGCAACGCTTCGATTGCCATGGGCAGCGTGCCATCGGCCGCGGCTCGCTGTTCTTCGAGAACGTGAAGATCCCGGTCGACCACGTACTGGGCGCGCCGGGCGAGGGCTTCGTGCAAGTGATGCAGGGCTTCGACTTCTCGCGCGCGCTCATCGGCTTGCAGGTGCTGGCCGTCGCCCGCGCCTCGCTCGACGAGACTTGGGAATACGTGGCCCAGCGAGAAGCGTTCGGCAAACCGCTGTCGGCGTTTCAGGGCGTCTCGCATCCGCTGGCGGATTTCGACACGCAGGTCGAAGCGGCGCGTCTGCTCTGTCTTCAAACGCTGTGGCTCAAGGACCGCGGCCTGCCGCACAGCGCCGAGGCGGCCATGTGCAAATGGTGGGGGCCGAAGCTCGCTTACGACGTCATCCATCAATGCCTGCTGATGTTCGGCCATGGCGGTTACGACCGGGGCGTGATGGAGCAGCGTTTGCGCGACGTGCTCGGTTTCCAGATCGGTGACGGCACCGCGCAGATCATGAAGACGATCATCGCGCGCACGCGCGCCGGCCGGCAGGCAGTGCCGGTTTGACCGGCCGGCGGCTGGATGACATCCGCGACAGCATAGGAGACGATGCGATGGAGTTCGATGCGGTATTGCTTCCCCCTCGACGTGAGCACAGTGTGGCGCGCGGCTGGTGGCCCGAGCGCACAATCAACGACGCGCTCGACGCGGCGCTCGCGGCATGGCCCGACAAGGTGGCACTCACGGCGGTCTCGACGGCCACCGGGCAGACCACGCAACTGACCTACGCCGCGCTCGCCGATGCGGCGGAGCGTCTCGCGCTGGGTCTGTTGCGACGTGGCGTCGGACGCGGCGACGTGGTCGCGTGCCAACTGCCCAACGGCTGGCCGTTCGCGGTGACCTACTTGGCCTGCGCCCGTATCGGCGCGGTGCTCAATCCCCTCATGCACATCTTCCGCGAGCGCGAGCTGTCCTTCATGCTGCGCCATGGCGAGGCGAAAGTGTTCATCGTGCCGCAGCAGTTTCGCGGCTTTGATCACGCGGCGATGGCGCGCGCGTTGCAGCACGAGCTTGACGCGCTCCGGCATGTGATCGTCGTCGGGGAGGCTGCCGCAGAGGAGAGTTTCGACGCCGTGCTCATGGCAGGCGAACCTGCGGCGACCGACGCGGAGCGCGCGCAGATGCAGGCGTCGCGCGCGCGTCCGGACGACGTCATGCAATTGATGTACACGTCCGGCACCACGGGCGAGCCGAAGGGTGTGATGCACAGTGCGAACACCACGTTCTCGAACATCGACGCTTACGCGCAGCGCATGCGCCTCGGTTGCGACGACGTGATTCTGATGGGCTCGCCGCTCGCGCACCAGACCGGCTTCATGTACGGCCTGATGATGCCCATCATGCTCGGCGCGAGTGCGGTCATGCTCGACGTGTGGGACCCGTCGAACGCCGTGCGTCTGATCCAGGCGCACGGGGTGACATTCACGATGGCGTCCACCCCGTTTCTCACCGATCTGACCAAGACGGTGGCGGCTGGCGGCGAGACTGTGCCGAGCTTGCGCGCGTTCCTGTGCGCGGGGGCACCCATTCCCGGCCCGGTGGTCGAGCAGGCGCGCAAGGTACTCGGCGCGAAAATCGTGTCGGCGTGGGGCATGACCGAGAACGGCGCCGTGACGCTTACACGCCTTGAAGACGACGACACGCGCGCCTCCACGACGGACGGTTGTCCGCTGCCGGGTGTCGAGCTACGCGTGGTCGACGTGGACGATCGTGACCTGCCCACAGGTGAAACCGGCCGTTTGCTCGTGCGCTCGTGTTCGAATTTCGGCGGCTATCTCAAGCGCGCGCAATGGAACGGCACCGACGCCGCCGGGTGGTTCGACACGGGCGATATGGCGTGGCTCGACGCCACTGGCTACGTGCGCATCGCCGGTCGCAGCAAGGACGTGATCATTCGGGGAGGCGAGAATATCCCCGTCGTCGAAATCGAGGCGCTGCTGTACCGCCATCCGGCGGTCGCGACAGTGGCCATCGTGGCGTATCCGGACGAGCGGCTCGGCGAACGCGCGTGTGCGGTGGTGGTGCCGCGCCCCGGGCAGTCGATCGATCTGCCCGCGCTCACCGCTTTTCTGGCGTCGCACAAGGTCGCCCGGCAGTATTGGCCGGAACGGCTCGAAGTGCGCGAGGCGCTGCCGACCACCCCCACGGGTAAGATACAGAAATTCAAATTGCGCGAGATGCTGCAGACGGGCGAGTGAAAGCCCGCACGCGGCGCGGCGTACTTCAAGGATGAAAGGTCGATGACATCGAAGGGACTGGATAGCGAATCGTTCGAGCTGTTGCTCGCCGCGGTGCAACGTTTCATTCGCGAGCGGCTGGTGCCCGCCGAGAACGACGTGGAAGAGCACGACGACGTGCCGGCCACGCTCGTCAATGAGATGAAGGAGATGGGCCTGTTCGGCCTGTCGATTCCCGAGGCATTCGGCGGCATCGGTTTGTCGATGACGCAGGAAGTGCGCGTGGCCTATGAGTTCGGGCAGACGTCGCTGGCATTTCGCTCGGTGTTCGGCACCAACGTGGGCATCGGCTCACAGGGCATCCTGATGGACGGTACCGAAGCGCAAAAGCGCGACCTGCTGCCGCGCGTGGCGAGTGGGGACCTGATCATGTCGTTCGCGCTCACGGAGCCGGACGCGGGATCGGACCCGGCCGCGCTCAAGACACGGGCCGTACTCGACGGCGACACCTATGTGCTCGATGGCGTGAAGCGCTTCATTACCAACGCACCGCGCGCCGGGGCGTTCACGCTGATGGCGCGCACGGGCGGCGAGGGCGCGGGCGGGATCTCGGCGTTCATCGTGCCGGCCGACACGCCGGGCCTGTCGCTGGGCAAGCCCGACAAGAAGATGGGGCAGCGCGGAACGAAGACGTGCGACGTCGTGCTGCAAGGCGCGCGCGTGCCGGCGGCGAACATCATCGGCGGCGAGGCGGGCAAGGGCTTCAAGACGGCGATGAAGGTCCTCGACCGTGGGCGCTTGCACGTGGCGGCGCTGGCGTGCGGCATGGCGCAGCGAATTCTCGATGAGTCCGTGGCCTATGCACGCGAACGCAAGCAATTCGGGCAGCGCATCGGCGACTTCCAGCTCGTGCAGGCGATGCTCGCGGACAGTCAGGCGGAACTGTACGCCGGATGGTCGATGGTGCAGGACTGTGCCCTGCGTTACGACGCGAAGCCCGAAGGCAAGCGCGACGCCGACGTCAGCACGCGGGCCTCGTGCGCCAAGCTGTTCTGCACCGAGATGGTCGGGCGCGTGGCCGATCGTGGTGTGCAGGTGCACGGCGGCGCGGGCTACATCAACGAATACAAGGTCGAGCGCTTCTATCGCGACGTGCGACTGCTCCGTCTCTATGAAGGCACCACGCAAATTCAACAACTGATCATCGGGCGGGCCCTGATGCAGGACGATTGAGGTCGCGCGCACCGCTGGCGGTGCGCCGAGTCGTACACGCGGCGCATCATGCTGGTGCGCGTGATGTCAGGGCCGCACCGCCTTGCACTGCTGCGGTGCAACAGATTCCACTCGATTTTCGGGCGTTTCCCATAGACAAACCAACTGTTCTGCGTTGACCAGCAACGCTTTGTCGAACTTTCTGCGTCACTTGGCACGCTTGTTGCATTAGTGTGTGTGCCAGCGGCAAAGACGTCGCCGGCCATGAATTCCGGTACGGCGTCAGGCGAGAGCGCCTGCGACGTACCCACAGGACAACGGCGTCCCTCCGTGCTTCGGCACGGTCGGACGCCGTTTTGTTTTTCGGGCGCTGCAAGCGCTGCAACAGGAGAAGACAGCATGCGCAAACCTCGTCTGGTCGTCATCGGCAACGGCATGGCCGGCATCCGCACGCTCGAAGAGCTGCTGGAAATCGCACCGCATCAGTACGACATCACCGTATTCGGTGCCGAGCCGCATCCGAACTACAACCGGATCCTGCTCTCACCGGTGCTCGCCGGCGAGCAGTCGTTCGCCGACATCGTGCTCAATCCGCTCGACTGGTATGCCGAGAAGGGCATCACGTTGCATCTGGGCAAGGAAGTCACGCAGATCGATCGACCGCGCCGTGTCGTGCGTTGCGCCGACGGCACCGAGGCGCCGTACGACCGTCTGTTGATCGCCACCGGCTCCAGCCCGTTCATTCTGCCGGTGCCCGGCAAGGATCTCGATGGCGTGATCAGCTATCGCGACATTCGCGATACCGAGATCATGATCGAGACGGCGAGCATGAAGCGTCATGCGGTTGTGATCGGCGGCGGTCTGCTCGGCCTGGAGGCGGCCAACGGTCTCAAGCTGCGCGGCATGGACGTGACCGTCGTGCATCTGGCCGAGACGCTGCTCGAGCGCCAACTCGACAGTACGGCGGGCAAGCTGCTGCAACAATCGCTCGAAGCGCGCGGTCTCGCGTTCCGACTGTCGCATCAAACGGCAGCGATTCTTGACGACGGCAACGGCAACGTGCGGGCCGTGAAGTTCAGCAACGGCGAAGAAATTGACGCGGACCTCGTTGTCATGGCCGCAGGAATTCGGCCGAATACGACGCTGGCCGAAGCGGCCGGTCTGTATTGCGCCCGTGGCATTGTCGTGTCCGACACGCTGCAAACCTACGATCCGCGCATCTACGCGGTGGGCGAATGCGTGAGCCATCGCGGCGTAGCCTACGGTCTCGTGGCCCCGCTGTTCGAGCAGGCCAAGGTCTGCGCCAACCACCTCGCGCTCATGGGCATCGGCAGCTATCGCGGCTCGGTGCTGTCGACGAAGCTCAAGGTCACGGGCATCGACCTGTTTTCGGCGGGCGACTTTCTCGGCGGCGAAGGCACTGAGGAGATCGTGTTGTCCGATCCCGCGAGCGGCGTCTACAAGAAGCTGGTGATTCGCGACGACAAGCTCGTCGGCGCGTGTCTGTACGGTGACACGGCTGACGGCGCCTGGTACTTCAAGCTGTTGCGCGACGGGCGTGCGCTGGGCGAGTTGCGCAGCAGCATCATGTTCGGCGAGTCGAGTGTGGGCGACGTTGGCACGCAAGGGCAGAACCGCGCGTCGGCCATGTCCGATACCGATGAAGTGTGCGGCTGCAACGGCGTGTGCAAGGGCACGATCGTCAAGGCGATCACCGAGAAGGGCTTGTTCACGCTCGATGAGGTCAAGAAGCATACGAAGGCTGCCAGCTCGTGCGGTTCGTGCGCCGGGCTGTGCGAACAGATCCTGATGAGCACGCTGGGCTCGACCTACGACGCGACACCGAAGGAGAAGGCGGTGTGCGGTTGCACGGATCTGTCGCACGCCGACGTGCGTCGCGCGGTGCGTGAGCATCACCTCACGTCCCATCGTGCCGCCTTCGACTTCCTCGAATGGCGCACGCCCAACGGGTGCGCCACGTGCCGTCCCGCGCTGAACTACTACATGCTCAGCACGTGGCCGAAGGAAGCCGTTGACGATCCGCAAAGCCGCTTCGTCAACGAGCGCGTGCACGCCAACATCCAGAAGGACAACACGTTCTCCGTCATCCCGCAGATGAAGGGCGGCGTGACGAACCCGAGCGAGCTGCGCCGCATCGCCGACGTGGCGGACAAGTACCAGATTCCGATGGTCAAGGTCACGGGCGGTCAGCGTATCGATTTGCTCGGCGTGAAGAAGGAAGATCTCGTAAGCGTCTGGCGCGACCTCGGTATGCCGTCAGGGCATGCCTACGGCAAGTCGATCCGCACCGTGAAGACGTGCGTGGGCAGCGAATTCTGCCGCTTCGGCACGCAGAACAGCACGCAGATGGGCATTGATCTGGAGACCATGCTCGCGAACATGTGGTCGCCCCACAAGGTCAAGCTGGCCGTGTCCGGCTGCCCGCGCAATTGCGCCGAGGCCGGGATCAAGGACGTGGGTGTGATCGCGGTCGACTCGGGGTGGGAGCTGTATGTCGGCGGCAACGGCGGCATCAAGACCGAAGTCGCGCAGTTCCTCGTCAAGGTGAAGACCGCCGACGAGGTCAAGGAGTACACGGGCGCGTTTCTCCAGCTCTATCGCGAGGAAGCCTATTACCTCGACCGCACGGTGCATTACCTCGACCGGGTTGGCCTCGACTACGTGAAGCAACGCGTGGTGAACGATGCCGCCAATCGTCGCGCGCTGTACGAACGGTTGCTCTTCTCGCTCGATGGCCTGCCCGACCCGTGGCAAGCGCGTATCAACGGGGCGCAAGCCAATGAATACCGTCCGCTGACCTCGACCGTGCCGATGAGCGTCGAGCCCGCGACTGCCTGAGGAGAACACCATGACGCAATCCAAACCGATCTGGCTGCATGTCTGCGACGTGGACGCGATTCCGCGCCTGGGCACGCGCGTGCTGACCCATCCGAGCGGCGACATCGCCCTTTTTCGCGCCGAGAGCGACAAGGTTTTTGCGTTGCGCGACAAGTGCCCACACAAGGGCGGTGCGCTCTCGCTGGGCATCGTGCACGGCGAGAAGGTCACGTGCCCGCTGCACGCCTGGAACATTGACCTGACGACCGGCGAAGCCTGCGCACCCGATGTGGGCTGTGCAGAGCGCTTCGCCGTGCGGATCGACGCGGGCGAGGTGTATGTGTCGCTCGACGAGGCGATCGGTACCGAGGTGAGCGCGGCGACGGCTGCCGCTTGACCCGCTACCCCCGCCCCCCTGACCCCTCGCGATTGCCGGAGCCCCCCATGACAACCCTCACGCAAACCACCTGCTGCTACTGCGGCGTCGGTTGCGGCATGCTCGTAGAGAGCGACGGCGAGCGCATCGTCGATGTGCAGGGCGACCCGGCGCATCCGGCGAACTTCGGGCGTCTGTGCAGCAAGGGCATGACGTTGCCGCTCACCGCGCAGTCGCTTGCCGGACGCGTGCTGACGCCTGAGTTGCGCACCACGCGCGACGCCGAGCGCGCGCCCGCCAGTTGGGACGACGCGCTGGAGACGGTGGCGTCGCGCTTCGCCGACGTTATCCGTCGGCATGGCCCGGACGCCGTCGCCTTTTACGTGTCAGGACAGTTGTTGACCGAGGACTACTACGTCTTCAACAAGCTCGCCAAGGGGCTGGTGCGCACCAACAACATCGACACGAACTCGCGACTGTGCATGTCGAGCGCCGTGAGCGCCTACAAGATGGCGCTCGGCGCAGACGGGCCGCCCACCTGCTACGACGATCTCGAAGCGGCCCGCACCGTGCTGTTCGCCGGCAGCAACATGGCCTACGCGCACCCGGTGCTGTTCCGTCGACTCGAAGCGGCCAAGGCGGCCGATCCGTCGATTCGCTGGATCGTCGTCGATCCGCGCCGCACCGATACGGCGGCGATGGCCGATCTGCATCTGGCCATCGTGCCGGGCACCGACGTTGCGCTCTTTCACGGCATGCTGCACCACCTGATCTGGGAAGGACGCATCGACCGGCGCTACATCGACGCCCATACCGAAGGCTTCGATGCCCTCAAGCAGATGCTGCGCGGCTATACCCCGCAACTGGTGGCCGACATCTGCGGCATCGAAGAATCGGCGTTGCGTCAGGCGGCCGACTGGTTTGGCGAGAGCCCGGCGGCGCTGTCGCTTTATTGCATGGGGCTGAATCAATCGAGCCACGGCACCGAAAAAAATCTCGCGCTCATCCATCTGCATTTGGCCACCGCGCAGATCGGACGCCCGGGCGCCGGGCCGTTTTCGCTCACCGGTCAGCCCAATGCGATGGGGGGGCGTGAAGTGGGCGGGCTGGCCACCATGCTCGCCGCGCATCGCGAGATCGGCAACGCGGCGCATCGCGCCGAGGTCGAGCGCCTTTGGGGCGTGCAGGGGCTGTCGGACCGGCCGGGCCTGCCGGCTGTGGAGATGTTCGACGCCGTGCGCGACGGCCGTATCAAAGCGATCTGGATCGCGTGCACGAACCCCGTGCATTCGATGCCGGACAGCGAGCGCGTGCGTGAAGCGCTCGCCGCTGCGGAGTTCGTGGTGGTGCAGGAGGCGTTTCACCAGACCGACACCGTTCCTTATGCCGACGTGCTGTTGCCCGCAACGAGCTGGGGCGAGAAGGCGGGCACGGTCACGAACTCGGAGCGGCGTATCTCGCGCGTGCGGGCCGCCGTCTCGGCGCCGGGAGAGACCCGGGCCGACTGGTGGATTGCCAGCGAGGTCGCCCGGCGTCTTGCACCCAAGCTCGACGCGTCGCCCGAACCGTTCGCGTTCTCGTCCATCGAGGCCATCTTCGACGAGCATCGCGCGCTCACCGTGGGACGCGACCTCGACATCGGCGGTATCGATTACGCGCTGCTCGAGCAGCGCGGACCGCAACATTGGCCGTTTCCGGCCGGCGCGGCGCAAGGCGTTGCGCGCCGCTACGAGGACGGCGTGTTCGCTACGAGCGACGGACGTGCACGTTTTCATGCGTTCGAATATCAACCCGTGGCCGAGCCGATCAATGCCCGCCATCCGCTGCGACTGATTACCGGCCGCCTGCGCGATCAGTGGCACGGCATGAGCCGCACGGGGCGTGTGGGGCAGTTGTTCGAGCACGCCCCCGAGCCGGCGCTCACCATGCATCCGGCCGACGCGGCGCGTCGAAGCCTGCGTGCGGGCGATGTCGTGCGGCTATCGAGCCGTCGCGGCGAGCGGGTGTTGACGCTGGCGGTGAGCGACGACGTCGCCTCGGGCACGGTGTTCGTGCCGATGCACTGGAGCGGGCAGTTTCTCGGCGGCGGGGGCGTGAACGACACGACCCTCGGCGCCGTCGACAAGTATTCGAAGCAGCCCGAACTGAAGCACGCCGCCGTGCGCGTCGATCCGCTCGCACTGCCGTGGCGGGTGGCGGCGGTGCGGCGCGGCGACGCCCTGCAATTGCACGCGGCGGTGCAGCCATTGTTGGCCGAGCGTCGCTTCGCGACGGTGCGTCTGGAGGGCGACGACCGGATCGTGGTCATGGCCGCCGACAGCGAGCCGGACGCCGATTGGCTGGAGCGCCTGCACACGGCGCTGGCTCTGCCGCGCGACGAATCGCTGCTGGAGTATCGCGATGCGCGCCGGTCGATGACCAAACGCGTGGCATGGTGCGACACCTTGATCGATGGCGTGCTGGTGGCGGGCAGTGAAGCCGATGTCGCCGCGTCGACGTCGCTACTCGCGCGTGTTCGCGAAACGTCTCCCTGGACGCGCGCGCGCCATGCGGTCTTCGTGGCCGACAGCGGGCCGGCGGTTCCACGCGATCGCACGGTGTGCCAGTGCAAGTCCGTGACGGCGTCGAGCATCAACGCGGCGATCGGTGCGGGAGCGGACGTCGCACAGCTCAAGGCGAGGCTCGGCTGCGGGACGGTCTGCGGCTCGTGTGTGCCGGAGTTGCAGCGCATGTGCGCGGCGCCGCTCAACGCTGCGACGCAGCCGCGCGCGACGAATGTCGCTTGAGCCCGGGACATGGACAGCGCATCGTGAAGGTACCGACTGGATTTGAATTGGGCGACATGCAGACCATCGAGGAATTGAGGGAGAACGATCATGAACAACGGCAAAGTCACCCTGCTGAGCGCCGGTCCCGGCGCGCTGGATCTGCTGACGTTGCGCGCGGCACGCGTGCTCGGCGAAGCCGACGTGCTGCTCGTCGACGATCTGGCCAATCCGGAGATCGCCACGCTCGCGCCGCAGGCCCGCGTGATTGCCGTGGGCAAACGCGGCGGCTGCCGCTCGACGCCACAGGCGTTCATCGAGCGGCTGATGTGCCGCTTTGCGCGACGTGGCTCGCACGTGGTGCGCGTGAAGGGGGGCGACGCGCTGATGTTCGGGCGTGCGGGCGAGGAAATCTCGGCGCTGCGTCGCGCGGGGGTGCCGGTGGAGATCGTCAACGGGGTGTCGTCGGCGTTCGCGGCGGCGGCCGGTTTGGGGATGTCGCTCACCCATCGAGACCACTGTGCGGGCGTGACGTTCGTCACCGCGCACCGGCAGGACGGCAGTGCCCCCAACTGGGCGGCGCTCGCGGCGACCGGCACCACGTTGGCGATCTACATGGGCCTGCATCGGGTCGAGGAACTGAGCGAAACGCTACTGGCGCATCTCGATGCGGCAACCCCGGCGGGGGCGGTCCAGTGGGCGGGCTCGCCGCAAGAGCGGCGAATGGTCACGTCGCTGGGCCGGCTGGCGGCCGACATTCGCACCGCGGGGTTTGCCAGTCCGACTATCCTGCTCGTGGGCGGCGCGGTCGGTGAAGCGGCGCTCGCGGCGGTCGAACCGAGCACGGCAACGGGTGTCGATGAGGGGGATGCCGCCGCGGACACGGTGCGCGACGTCATCGCCAGAGCGGCCTGATGCGTTGTATCTTCACTACCTATACTGAACAGCGCGTGTTCGATTAGCACAAGAGACGTCGCCGACGGGGCGCAGCCGATGCAGCCCCGCAACGGCGACGCGGATGGAATTTCACTGACCGGCCGAGCGCATTGGCCCCCACGAACTTGCCGAAAACACCGGATGCCGGGGACGTCGATCCTCAGGCCGACACGCCCCGCAAAGCAGCAGCGCCTGCCGCCCCTGTCACGACAGCGGGGGCGCACGGCATGCTGCGCGTGCTGCTCGTCACCGATACCGACAAGCCGATTGGCGAGTTGCGGACTGCGCTCGCGCGTCTGGGGTGCGAGATGCTGGTGGAAGTCGCCAAGCCGCAGGCGCTGCCGCGTGTGGTGGAGAGCGAGCGCCCGGACGTCGTCATCATCGATACCGAATCGCCGTCGCGCGACACGCTGGAACAACTCGCGGTGATGAACGCGGCGGCGCCGCGTCCGGTGCTGATGTTTTCGGCCGACGGCAATCAATCGCTGATTCGTGCGGCCGTCGATGCCGGGGTGACGGCATACTCCGTCGAGGGACTGGCGGCAGACCGGCTCGCGCCGATTCTCGAAGTGGCGCTTGCGCGCTTCGCCCATGAGGAAAAGCTGCGCGCACGACTGGCCAAGGCCGAGACCGAACTGGCCGACCGAAAGCTGATCGACCGCGCCAAGCGGCTGCTGATGGACCGACGCAAGATTTCCGAGCAGGAGGCCTACGCCATCCTGCGCAAACGGGCGATGGATCAGGGCGAGAAGCTCGTCGAAGTGGCGCGCCAGCTCGTCTCGATTGCCGAATTACTGGGATAGACACTGCTCATGTCGACGTCATCATGGTTGGCTTCTGACGCGCAATGGCCGGACGGCGTGCCAGAGAAACGTCATCTGCGCGTGGGGTTCATCGCGCTGTCCGATGCGGCGCCGCTGATCGTCGCGAAGCGTCTGGAGCTGGGGCACGAACATGGACTGACCCTGGAGCTGAGCCGCGAGTCGTCGTGGGCGGCCGTGCGCGACAAGCTGCTCACGGGCGAGCTGGATGCCGCGCACTCGCTGTATGGCCTTGTGTACGGGGTGCAGTTGGGCATTGGCGGCCCGCGTGAAGACATGGCCGTGCTCATGGTGCTCAATCGCAACGGGCAGGCGGTGACGGTCACGCCGTCGCTGGGCGAGGCGATGGCGCGCACGGGCGACTTGCGCGCGGCGCTGGCGTCGCTCGGGCGCAAGCCGGTTTTCGCGCAGACGTTCCCGACAGGCACGCACGCGATGTTCCTCAATTACTGGTTTGCCGCGCAGGGCATCGATCCGCTCACCGAGATCTCCAGCATCGTGATTCCCCCGGCGCATATGGTCGCCGCGATGGAAGAGGGCGGGCTCGACGGGTTTTGCTGCGGCGAGCCGTGGCATGCCGTGGCCCAGGCGCGCGGGCTGGGGCGCACGGTCGTGGTGTCGAGCGACATTTGGCCCAATCACCCGGAGAAGGTGCTGGCCTGCCGCCGGGACTTTGTGTCGCGCTATCCGAAAACGGCACAGGCGCTGGTGCGCACGCTGCTCAGCGCGTGCCGCTGGCTGGATATGCCCGGGCATCGGGCGGAAGCGGCGGGATGGTTGGCGGAGCCGGCGTGGGTCGGGGCGCCACGCGACCTGATCGCGGCGCGTCTGCTGGGCGACTTCGGCCGCCTGCAAGGACGGCACGCGTTGCTGCCCGTGAGCTTCTTCGACGAGGGCGTGGTGAATTACCCGCACCCTTCGGATGGCATGTGGTTCATCGCGCAATATCGGCGTTGGGGCATGGTGGGCGATGCGGCGGTGGCCGGTGCCGCGCAAACGGCGGCAGCGGTGAGCCAGACGGCGCTGTTCGAGGCGGCGGCACGTGCCGAGGCCGTGCCGGTGGAGGCCACGCCAGCGCACGAGGTGCTTTGCGACGGCAAGGCCTGGGATGCGGCCGTCGCCGGCGATTTACGCGCGTACGTCGATGGATTCGATATTCGGGCCCGGTGATGTCGACCGGCGTGGCGACCGGATCAGACCTTTTTGACGAATTCCGATTTCAGGCTCATGGCGCCAAAGCCGTCGATCTTGCAATCGATATCGTGGTCGCTGTCCACCAGCCGAATGTTCTTCACCTTGGTGCCCATCTTGATCACGCCGCCCGACCCCTTTGGCTTCAAGTCCTTGATAACGGTCACCGTATCGCCATTCTGCAGAAGGGTTCCGGTGGCGTCGCGATAGACGCGTTCGGTGGGTTCCGTTGATGCGGCAGCCTGGGCCGACCATTCATGCGCGCACTCGGGGCAAATGTAGACACCCCCGTCTTCGTACGTGAATTCGGAGTTGCATTTCGGGCAAGCGGGCAAAGTACTCATGTCGATGGGTCCTGAAAGGCCGACGAAGGCGATCAAAGCGCGAAATTATATCGCGGTCGGCGGATTCGCCCGGGCAGTGGTGTTCCCGCGGCAGGGCGCCGCGATCGCGGTCGGGCTTCGATGACATCCCTAATTGATTCAAGTAACCGGATTACGGACACTCGAACGATCGATAATGCAAATTCGATGTTAGTCCCGCCAACGCCCTCTGTTCGTATTCTATGGTCGACGAGACCCGCTTCCCAATCCGCAAGGAATGCCCCCCGGGCGCCTGTACCTGTGATCGGGATAGCCTCATGCAAGACCCGCACGGTGATCGCCGCCTCCTACTGTTGACGCAGGCGGAGGAGAAACGGCTGATCGCGCGCATCGAAGCCGTGACCAGTTACGCCGATCTGCAACGCGTAGCTGACCTGATGCAGGCCCAGCTCGGGATTTCGCTGCAGATCGCGCCGAGTGTGAACGAAGTCCGGACGGTCCGCGGCATCAGCATTCGGTTGGTGGCCAAACCGGGCCTTTGCCGGAAGCTCCACGCGTCGATTCCCGCCGCCGTTCGCCGATGCCTCGATAGTCGTCCCGGTATCGCCTACGCGATCCTGGATGCGCACGATTTGCTAGGTGGCGGTCAATGACGCCGTGACGGCGGGGCTCAGTCACGCTGGACGGTCTTCCTCGCTTGTCGAGCACGCGCAGGCACAATCAGCGACTTGCGCAAGTTGCGTATCGCAACTATATTGGTTGCGATACGCAACTGATAGGGGGTGAGATATGGATATCGTCGATCTACCTGGCAAGGCTCGCGAAGCGGAGATTCTGGAACTCCGCGACTTCTCGCGTCGACTGGTTCGCGAACTCGGCTTCATGCGAACGACGCTGGCCGACAGCGATCTCGCGCCGTCGGCGGTTCACGCCATCATCGAGATCGGGGCGACGCCCGGAATCAGTGCCAAGGACCTGGGCAACCTGCTGCGGCTGGATAAATCGAACACGAGCCGGCAAGTGGCGAAGCTCGAGGCCAGCGGGCTCGTGAGGCGCACGACGGCAAGCAACGACGCGCGTGCCTCCGAACTCTCTCTGACCGAAGCGGGGCAGCGGCTTCGCAGCAAGATCGACCGCTTTGCTACCGATCAGGTGTCCAGCGCGCTGCGGCGCATCGTGCCCGCGGATCAGGCGGCCCTGGTCCGGGCGCTTGCCCTGTACGCGGACGCGCTCGCACAGGACAACTCGGCCAAAGGCGTGATCGAGGGGGAAGTCTCCGCACAAGTGGTCGAAGGCTATCAGCCGGGGTGTATCGGCGACATTGCCAGCCTGCACGCGCGCTTTTACGCAGAGCACTGGGGGTTTGGCGTGTTTTTCGAGAAGAAGGTGGCAACGGAACTGGCGGCGTTCGCCAGCGGGTTGCCCGCCGACGGCAAAGCGCTGTGGCGCCATGTGGAGAATGGGCGCACGCTGGCCTCGCTCGCGATCGACGGCGACCTTGCTACCGGTGTCGCGCATTTGCGCTGGTTCATCGTCGACGATTCGATGCGTGGGTCCGGGGTTGGGCGGCGTCTGATGGCGCAGGCCATGGCCTTCGTCGACGCGCGCTATCGCGAAACGTACCTATGGACGTTCAAGGGGCTCGATGCCGCGCGGCATTTGTACGAGTCGTTCGGCTTTGCGCTGACCGACGAATCGGAAGGCGAGCAATGGGGGAGCCGGGTTGTCGAGCAACGGTTCTGTCGTCGTGCGGGTAGTGCGCCGTCATAGCGCTCGCGCCCTCAGGCTGCCGGGGGTGGTCCAATGCCGGCGTGCGCCATTTACGATGCATCGGCGGTCCAGGAGCTGCCGCTATCGCGCCGCCACGATCACATGCGCCTGAATTTTGCCAGCGACCGGACCGTTGCCGTGGCGCTGGGCTATCGCCTGCGTTGCCCGCTCGGTGGCGAGTTGAAGCAAGCTGGCGTCGCGCGCTTCGATTTCGTTGCGCAGCGGCGTTCCGAGGCAATAGGCCGTGGCGACGTCGCGCGCCGAGGCCCCGTAACTCACCTTCTCGCGAGTTTCGATCGTCATGTGGACGAACCCGGCGTGGCTTAGGTCCTCCCGGATGCGTGCGACATCGTAATACCCGTGCGGCGTGCGCGCGAGGAATCTTGGCGGGTCGTGCGGAAACAACGCGCCGATGGCTTGAGTGATCTCGTCGGCGAAGGCATTCTCTTCGATGCGATCCCATACGGTGAAGACGAAGCGGCCGCCCGGCGTCAGCATGCGACGCGCCTCGGCATAGCCGGCGGCTCTATCTGGAAAAAACATCGCGCCAAATTGGCAGCAAACGACGTCGAACGATGCATCGTCAAACGGTAGGGCGAGCGCGTCGGCCTGCGTCCATTCGATCCGGGCGTCGGTCGGTTGCCTGCCGGCTGCATAGTCGAGCATTGGCTGATTGAGATCGGTGACCACGTAGCGCACGTCAGCGCCGAGCTTCGGCGCGAGCGCTCGCGTGAGCGCACCGCTGCCGGCGGCGGTCTCCAGGATGGATTTGGGCGAGGTGGCAACGACAATCGCTGCCGTATCCACGGCGTAGGTCTCGAAGATCAACGGCACCATCAGCGTGTCGTAGCACTTCGGAATCGACCCTGCAAATACCTTGTCGGGCTCGAGCATGATGCCCCCTTGAATGCACTGACGATGGCCCCGGGTTACCCAACCGCCTGTTCATTCTAGGCGGGCCAGGGCCGGCCCGTTGCCGCATTCGTCGGCGAGAAGGATCACCTGGAATGACAAAAGCCCGTCGACCTTGCGGCCGACGGGCTTTCGAATTTGGTTGCGGGGACAGGATTTGAACCTGTGACCTTCGGGTTATGAGCCCGACGAGCTGCCAGACTGCTCCACCCCGCGTCTGAGAACTGAATAATACGAGAGTTCCGCGCATCGTGTCAAGCATTTATGACATTAAGTTTATGGACCTCGGAAAAACATGCGCGACGTGTGCATTTTCGCCGCATCCCGCGCGCACGTCGTATCACTCGGAAGTCAACGTCGTGGCGGCGCTCACCAGCGGATCGTTGCGCCCGCCTGCACGGAGTGGGCGAGCGACGCCGGGTTCAGGCCGCGCTTGTAGCCGACGTCCAGGTCGAGGTCCTTCGTTGGGCTGTAGATCGCGCCGACCAGCGCGTAAGCGGGCTTTGTCCGGGTCGTGGCGTCTGGATTGGTCGCGAGACCGATGTCGGCAACCAGACGTACAGTGTCCGTCGCGCTGAAAAGCACGGCCGTGGACGCGTTCCACAGGCTCTGTCGGTTGCCGGTGCCGTTGTTGTTCCACGTATAGCCGGCATTGGCGAGGAATGTCCAGCGATCGAGGTTGTATTGCATCAACAGATTCGCGCCGGTGGTTGCGCGCCCGTTGCCGAGGCCGCGATCCTGGCTGGCCGTCGGCAGCGAGACGAACGGCTTGAGGCCGAGGCTCCACTGATCGGTTTCGAGAAAGCGCCATTTGGCTTGCAACTGGAGGTCGGTGATGCCGCTGGTCCAGCCAGCGCCATCGGGTCGCGTGCGCTGGTAGGGCGCCTGGATGGCGACGTCGAGGTTGGGCATCACACCGTACGTCAGCGTGTTGTTCCATTGTTGCTGGCGGGCGCTCGGCATGGTTATCCACTCGCTGTTCAGCTCGAGTTGCCAGTTGCCGGTGTCCTGTGTGCCGGTGTCGTCCGTTACAAGCGGGTTGGTGGCGTGACCGGTAAGCGGCGCGAGCGCTGCGGCAAGCATCAGAAACTTCTTCATTGAAAACTCCTGCGGGGCGATTGATGTGTCCCGGTGCGAAAGACTGAAAATCCGTCGCGCGGATCGTACGGGGGCATGTGACACGGTCAACCGAAACCCGCCGAATGTGCGGTATTCGAGATTCGTGTCTTGGGAGCGTTGCTCGTTGACGGGGCTTCGTGGTGGGAGGTAGGGAGGTAGGTAGGGGATAGAGGCGTGGAGACGTGGAGAGGCGCGGAGGTGGAGATGTGAGGGTGAAGAGGCGCATGAAAGGGACGCCGAGGCTGCCTACGTCGTGTATCGAGTGGTAGACTTCGGGCCCATTTTTAGCGGGGCCGGGCGCACCGCCGCCGACTCACCATGCAAGCCAGAAGTCATCTCATTTTCGGTATCGGCGCAACTTGGCTGGTGCATCGCACCGGGTGGGCCGCCAGCGTCCACGCCTGGCCCTTGACGCTCGTTGGCGCATTGCTGCCCGACATCGATCACCCGAAGAGCATGCTGGGACGCCGAGTCGCACCGGTGTCGCTCTTGGTCTCCGGTCTCTTCGGCCATCGTGGCATGACGCATTCGCTGCTGCTGCCGATCCTGGCGGTCGTGGGCTGCCTGTATGGCTGGGGCCATGTGCCGGCGTGGATGCTTGCGTTGGCGGCCGGATATTTGTCACATCTGCTGGCCGATTGGCTCACGCCGTCCGGCGTGCCGCTGTGCTGGCCGTTGCGAACGCGCTTCCGTTCGCCGCTTTACGTGACGACCGGGTCGGCGGCAGAGTGGTGCGTGGCCGCGGCACTCGCGTTCGCCATGTGGCGATGGTGGTGAGTGCGCGCTGACGCGCCGGCGGAATCAGCGGAATCAGTGGTAGCGGCGTCGGCTGACACGGCTAACTCGGCTGACAGGCCCGCGAGTCGGCCCGCGCGGATGTCGGTCAGCGCCAGAACAACGGCGGCTCGTCCATGAGGGCAACCTGTTCGCGAAGCTCCAGGATGCGGTCCTGCCAGTAGCGCTGCGTGTTGAACCAAGGAAAGGCGGCGGGGAACGCCGGATCGTCCCAGCGCCGGGCCAGCCAGGCGCTATAGTGCAGCAGGCGCAGCGTTCGCAAGGCTTCTGTGAGATGCAGCTCGCGCGGGTTGAAGTCGGCAAAGTCCTCGTAGCCGGAGAGGACTTCATCGAGCTGGACCGTCATCTCTTCGCGCGTGCCCGAAAGCAGCATCCACAGATCCTGCATCGCCGGCGCCATGCACGTATCGTCGAAATCGACGAAGTGCGGGCCGGCATCGGTCCACAAGACGTTGCCGCCGTGGCAGTCGCCGTGTACGCGCAGCAGTTTCACGTCTCCAGCCCGCTCGTAAGCGCGCGCGACACCGGCGAGCCCCAGGTCGACAATACTGCGCCAGGCGTCGCGCAGGTCGTTCGGAATGAAGTCGCTCGCCCACAGGTAGTCGACCGGGGTGTGTCCGTACGTGTCGATGTCCAGGGTGATGCGGTGCCGGAACGGCTGGATGGCGCCGACTGCGTGGATACGGCCGAGAAAGCGACCGAGCCAATTGAGCGTGTCGGGATCCTGCAGTTCGGGGGCTCGGCCGCCGCGTCGAGGGAAGAGGGCGAAGCGGAAACCGTTGAAATGGTGCAGGGTCGTGCCTTGCGTCTCGAGCGGGGCAACGACCGGAATCTCCTGATGGGCGAGCGCTTGTGTGAAGGCGTGCTCCTCCAGGATGGCGTCGTCGGTCCAGCGCTGGGGGCGATAGAACTTCGCGATGAGCGGAGGGCCGTCTTCCATCCCTACCTGATAGACGCGGTTCTCATAACTGTTGAGGGCGAGCAGGCGCCCGTCGCTGAAATAGCCAAGCTGCTCGACGGCGGCAATGACGGTGTCGGGCAGGAGGGTGGAGAAAGGATGCGCGGGCGCGGAGGCGTCCTGTGAAAGATCAGTGTTCATGGGCGCTATTGTGCCAAAGGCGGTGCGACGGGCGCCGGTACTCTTCTCTATAGCGTCTGGATACAGATAGGACGCGGTGGGACAGGGACGCGAAAACGCAGAAAATTGCATCGCGTTCAAAAAAGTTTCACAAAGGGCTTGCGCGGTTGGTCGAACCTGTCTAATATTCCGTCTCTCGCAACGACGGCGACGCAGCGAAAGCGGCGAAGCGGTGGGGGCGACGGGCTGGAAAGCCCGGTGGT
>Ga0209963_1000509_pt1 | contig 54257 bp, 48 predicted proteins | sample ThiBio_1000_biof_2_FD_183957 | JGI IMG/M metagenome (GOLD analysis project Ga0209963, IMG submission 183957) | Wastewater bioreactor microbial communities from Cape Town, South Africa - Thiocy_cont_1000_biof (SPAdes) | ecosystem: Engineered > Bioreactor > Thiocyanate-remediating >...
CGTCTGATATTTTTGTAAGAGCCGGAGGCCGCCAATCTGCTTCCGGCCCCGGTTACGTAGGCGATTGGATGCGCCAGGAACGTCGGCTTATGAAGGGCCATAAGTGATCTAGGAACGACAGCGATGAGGTCGGAAGCTGTCGCTGAGATCACCCCTCCTTCAACGGCAGCTATTCGATCCTCGACGCCCGAAAATGGCCCGTCCGGAGGCGGCCCCGCTCCTGCCACAATGAATCCTTCCCGAGGTCGAGGAGCAAAGGATTCTCGGGGCCGTCAATGGGTGGATTTCCGCCAGCCTGCTTTGGGAGCGATATGAAGGAAAGCGGCCGATACACCATTGGCCGCACTGGGGCGAAGCAAGACGCTGGCGCTACAAGCGGCCATCCAGCGTTGCCGAATGATCGTCCGATGCCAGGCATGATCGGGGCACCCTGCAGCGGCATCGGCTTCGTCAATTTCGGCGACATAGATGTCTTGACCATCGACGCGGCAATCGAAACCCATGGCGACGGCGCAATCGGCGTCCAGCTTTCCAAGCCCTTCTGCACCAGCGCGAAGCCGATGCTCGTCGGGCAATCAGGGGTACCAATCGACCGATGAGCAAGGTCATCAATTTGCAACGGCAAACGCCTCGCAGGGCAGGGGCATCCCTGTGATCCTTACCGCCATCGGTGTCGCCGGCGCTGCCGGATATTTCGGAGCGGGTCTCGAGGAGAAACTGCCGCTGCCGAACGGCGTGCAGCTGGTCGCCTCGACCGGTGCGGACACCATCGCTGGGCGTGCCTCGGTGATCGACGGCGACACCGTCGAAATCCACGGCGCGCGGATCCGGTTCAACGGCATCGACGCCCCGGAATCGACTCAGCTCTGCACAGACGCCGGCGGCCGAACATATCAGTGTAGAGCCAGATCGGCGGAAGCCCTGGCCGAATGGCTGTCGGCGTCGTCGCCACGACCTGCACGTTCGTCGTGCGCGGTCAATATGGCCGATTTGTCGGCAACTGCACTCGTGCGGACGGCGCGAGCGTTCAGAGATGGCTTGTCCGCAACGGACACGCCGTGGATTGGCCGAGCTGTTCGAATGGCGCGTTCGCAAAGAACAATCGGCGGCCAAAGCAGGAAGGATCAGTATCTGGCAGGGAAAGTTCCAGCCGCCATGGGAATGGCGAGCCAAGCAGCGCGAGCCACCGCCACTACCACGAGAGCCTCGGCAATCTAACCCCCGCCGATGTCCACTTCGGGCGTGGCGATATCATCATGCTGGAAAGGGAAAGGATCAAACGCCAAACCATCACACAATGCCGCTTGCTTCACCGAGAAGCGGCCGCTTAAAATGATAACCCTGATGGGCCAGAGCCTCCGTTAGCTCACGCCGCTAGTTGTCCTAGAAACCCTGACGACGGAGAGCCAGTACAATCCTTGGTCGCTAATAGAGAGGTGGAGATACGATCCAAATGACCACGGCGAATTATCTCAAAGTCTCCACCGTCGAGCACATGTTCTCCGGCTTGAGGGCTGGCTGCGCATCGCAACCAGAGTTCGCGAGAGACTTCCTCCAGCCGTCAATCTCGTGGTTGCTTGGCAAAGCAGCCCGGTGCACCCGACATGAGCGATCTGCTGCCCTTCAACTTCCCCAAAGACATAGGTGACTGATCGAACAGGATGCTCTCCCTTCCAACTCGTCCCGCCAAAATCGCCAGCGCCAGTCTGCAGGGAAACGAGTGCTTCCTTGTCATCGGCGATGATGGCTCTCAGCCGCGCGGCTATCAGATGGGGAGACGGAGATGGATAGCCCTTTGCGCAGCAAAAGGCTCGCACGTACGGACACGGAAAGAAATCCCATCCCGGCTCTTTCGTCTCGGTCAATCCACTAGGCCACGCCCGCGATTTCCGGTTGAATTATGGTCAGCCTTTCACCGCTGCCAGCGCATTGTAGCGCGCGTTTCTTATATGCTTTCGCATCGCATCCTCAGCACGGTCAGGATCCCGGCTCTCCAGCGCGGTCAGGATTTCATGATGCTCCTGCAGCGCCGCCTGAGCGCGGCCAGGTTGCGTGCTCGATTTCAGGCGGTGAAGGCGGAGCTGATAATAGACCTCGTTGAGCAACAACCGCTCGATCTGCGCGCAGTGCGCGGCGCGCGCGATTACGAAATGGAAATCGTCGTCTTGCGACTTCTGCACGTAGACCTGCCCGGCAGCCAGAGCGGGCTGCTGCGCGTGACGGTCAAGCAACTCCCGCAACTCTTCAAGGTCGCTATTGCTGATATGCTCCGCCGCAAGGCGAGCTGCCATTCCTTCCAGGGCTTCCCTCACCCGGAAAAGCTGCTCCAATTCCTCGCGGCCGAAATCGACGACGCGAACCCCAAGACGCGGCGTGCGGCTGACGAGGCGGCCTTCCAACTGGCCGAGTGCCTCACGCAGGGGACCTCGGCTGATCCCGAGTTGCCGTGCCAGCTCCGCTTCCGACAGCTTCTGGCCGGGCTCGAATTCGCCTGAGGTAATCGCCTCGATCACCTTTCCGAACGCTTCCTTGGCCAATGACGTTCCGGATATTGGCGTGACCATCGTCGCTCCCGCATTGTCCTACGAATCCCATATGCCCGAATTCAGCGCAAAAGCCAAATCATTCTATATGTAAACAGATTGCAACAGTAAATTATCGTTCAGAATCAAGATAGTAATATAGGTTTTCCTTACAAAGACGCAACTTCTGCAGGTTTTATGTGAAAAATTCTGAAAACTGTTGACAGTTTGAAAGCCGTTGATAGGGTGACGGTTATCGAATGACCGGCGGCTCACGCGCGCCGCAATGGTGAGAACGTGCATGACTTCGAGAAAGCAGTTCAGGTCGATCGTCGACCGTCACGAGGCGACCACCGTTCCCGGCGCCGCTAACGCGATGTTCGCCCGCGTCATCGAAGACCTCGGCTTCGAAGCCGTCTATGCCACCGGCGCCGGCATCGCCAACATGCATCTCGGCGCTCCCGATATAGGGCTGACGACCTTGACCGAACTCGAAAGTGCTGTCGCGGCGATGGCGGATGCTGTTTCGATCCCAATCGTCGTCGATGCCGATACGGGATTCGGAAACGCTCTCAACATGCGACGTACGGTGCGCCGCCTGGAGCGGGCAGGAGCGGCAGCCATCCAGATCGAGGATCAGGTCTTTCCCAAGAGATGCGGCCATTTCTCCGGCAAGGAGGTCGTTCCGCCCGAGGAAATGGCGCAGAAGATCAAGGCGGCCGTGGATGCACGCCAAGACCAGGACCTTCAGATCATCGCCCGCACCGACTCGCGGGCGATAGAAGGGCTCGACCGGGCGCTCGACCGCGCCCATGCCTTCATCGAGGCTGGTGCCGACATCACCTTCGTAGAAGCGCCGACCGGGGCCGACGAATTGGCGCGCATCGCCCGCGAACTGCCTGTGCCCCAAGTGGCCAATATCGTTTTCGGCGGCCGCACGCCGGATCCCGGCCGTGACAAACTGGCGGAGATGGGTTTTTCCATCGTCCTCTATGCCAATGCCGCCCTGCAGGCTGCGCTGAAGGCCTCATATGATGTGCTTGGCGCGTTGAAGGAGAAGGGCTCGCTCGCCTCCGTCGCCGATCGCCTCGCCAGCTTCGACGAACGCCAGCGTGCGGTCGCCAAACATGAGTGGGATGCGCTCGAGGAGCGCTACCGCGTCGTTAGACAATAGAGGAATCTCGTCATGGCTCGTCCCTGGGACAGGATCATTTCGGAAGAAGAACAGCGCGCTTATAACGTCGCCGGCTTCGGGCGAAGCAGCGGGCTTGGCAAGCGGCCGGCGCTGCTCATCATCGACGTGCAGTATCGCACGGTCGGCACCAGGCCGATGCCCTTCTGGGAGGCGATCAAGGAGTTTCCCACCTCCTGCGGCGAGGTCGGCTGGGCCGCGGTGCGCAACATCCGGACCCTGCTCGATCTCTTCCGCTCTCGCGAATGGCCGGTCCTTTATCCGCATGTGTCGCCCAAGCAGGTGTTTGACACCGGTCGACTGGCAGATAAGGTCCCCGCTTTGATGGGCGTCGCCGCGAAGGGCTACGAATTCGTCGCGGAGATCGCACCAAAAGAGCAGGACATCCTCCTGCCTAAGAAACACCCGAGCGCGTTCTTCGGCACCCCGTTGGCGAGTTATCTCATCGATCTTGGGGCCGACACGCTCGTCGTCACCGGCTGCACGACCAGCGGCTGCGTGCGCGGCAGCGTGGTCGATGGCTTCGCCTACAATTTCCGCATGCTCGTCCCCGAGGACGCGGTCTATGACCGCTCGGCGACCTCGCATGCGGTCAATCTCTTCGACATGGCTTCGAAATATGCCGACGTCATGAATACCGAAGATGCAGTCGACGCACTGAAAACAATAGGCTGACGCCACCAACTCCGGAGGACATGACAATGGGAAATGTGAAGAGAATTCTTATGCGGCTAGGCATGGCCCTCGCGCTTTCGGCCGGCGTCGTATTCGCAATGGCTCCCGCGCAGGCGCAGGACAAGACGCCGCTTCAGTTTGGCCTCGCCATGCCGCTCTCCGGGAGCCAGTCGCTTTATGGCAAGGACCAGGTCCAAGCGGCGGAATGGGCGGTCAAGGACATCAACGACAAGGGCGGCGTCGATGGCCATCCGCTGAAGATGATCGTCCTCGACACGCAGGCCGATCCCCAACTCGGCATCCAGGCGGCCAACAAGCTGATTTCCGTCGAGCATGTGCCGGCCTTCATCTCGGCGTGGTCCGCGGTGGTCAAGGCGATCGCGCCTGTCGCGAACGACGCCAAGGTGGTGCAGCTTTCCGTAGGCGCCAACTCGCCCGACATCGCCCGCCTTGGAGATTACACCTATACGACGTTCCCACTCGCCGATGTCGACATCCGCGCGCTCGCCAAATACGAAGCGACGACGCTCGGCAAGAAGCGCGCCGCTGTCCTCTATATCAACAACGAGACCGGTACCGCCGCGGCCCAGGTTTACAAGGACATCTTCACCAAGAACGGCGGTCAGATCGTCGACTATGCTGGCTACGATCCTAATGCGTCCGATTGGACCGGCTTGCTGCTCAAGGTCCGGGCATCCAATCCGGACGTCGTCCATATCCAGGGGCTGGTTGCCGATACGCCGCAGGTGGTGGCGCAGATGCGTCAGCTTGGGTTGAACATGACGGTGTCGTCCTACTCCGCCATCTACAACCAGCATTTCCTCGACCAATTGGGTTCGGCCGCCGAAGGCATCATCGCCACCTCGCTGGCACCCGGCCTCAGCGATCCTAAAGTGGCAGATTATGTCACGCGGTGGAAGAAGGCCACGAACCGTATCCCGAACGGACTTCCCTACACCGAATATCTTTACGACGCGCCCTACCTGATCAAGGACGTTTTCGCCTCAATGCTGAAGAACAATGAAAAGCTAACTGGTGAGAATTTCCGCAAGGAGATGCTCGCCATCGGCACGTTCAACCTGCCGCTGACGGGCAAGACGACGATGAGCGCCGACCACACGGTTAACAAGCCCGTCTATCTCGTCCAGGTCAAGGATGGCAAATGGCAGCAGATCGCCGAAGTAAAGTAGATTGGCCCAACGCCGGCGGCTTCGGTCGCCGGTTCATCCGGAGCTTCCAATGCTGACGCCCATCATCATAGCTCAGGTCCTTTGGACCTCGCTTGCGACGTCATCCTACTACATCCTTTTCTCTTTGGCCTTTTCGCTCGTCCTCAAGATCAACGGAGCGTTCAACTTCGCGCAGGCTGCCATGATGACGGCCGCTTTCTACGCCGCGTACACGCTTGTGGGCATAGCGCATCTGCCGGCATGGATAGGCTTTCTGGGCGCCATCGCCGGAAGCCTAGTGCTTGCACTCCTGACCGAGCTGCTCGGCTTCAGGCTGCTTCGCCGCCGCCGCTCCGAGCAGCTTTTCGTCTTCATCTTCACGCTGATCGTCTCCGAATTCGTCGCTTTCATCGCGATGCTGATCTTCGGTTCCTATCCGACGACCATCTTCTCGTCTCTTCTCTGGCCTGTCACGCTTGTTGGTACGGTAGCGGTCAGCGGCTGGGATATTCCGGCGATCCTGTCCACGATTGCCGCCATCGCCATCGTCTTCCTGCTCTTGCGCTTCACCAGGATCGGTCAGGCAATGACGGCCGTTTCGGACAATGCCGAACTGGCCGAACTCTATGGCATCAAGCGGGAACGCATATTTCTCGTAACCATGATCGTGGCCGCCTTGCTTGTCGGCCTTGGCATGTTCCTCTATGGTTCGCGTGCCCAGGTGCAGCCGAACACGGCGATCGACCTGATGATCTTCGCAATCGCCGCGACCATTATGGGGGGCCTCGGCAATCTCGCCGGTACGATCGTCATGGCGCTCGTTCTCGGCATCATCCAGAACGGCAGTGTGCTTTTCATTCCCTCCGAATGGCAGGGCTTCCTGCTCTATGCCTTTCTCTTCGCTGCGATCGTGTTTCTTCCGAACGGCATCCGCCTGCCGGAATGGCGCAGGATGTCGCGCCGGGTCTCCGCGGAAGCCGTCTCCGCGCAGAACAAGCAGGAGGCCTGAGCGTGGATTATCTCTATACGGTCATCATCCTCGTCAGCCTCTATGTCGTACTGTCCACGAGCTTCAATCTCGTCATCGGCTATGGCGGCCTGATCTCGATCGCACACCCGATCTTTTATGCGATTGGCGCCTATGCTTCGGCTCTGCTGGCAAAGGATTTCGGCGTCCCGGTCGTTGCCGCGCTCTTTGCGGGTGCCGCGATCGCAGCCGTCGCTTCGATCATCCTCGCGCTTCCATCGCTCCGCGTCTCCGGCGACTATCTCCTGATCGCCAGTATCGGCTTCCAGCTCGGAATCCTGGAGATCATCAAGAATCTGCCATGGATGGGCGGGGCGGGCGGTTTGTCCAACATCCCCGGCATTCTCCCTCCTGGCACGCCGAAGCTTGTCTTCACCGCGACTGCGGTGGTCGTCGCACTCCTGGCGACTTGGTTTGTCCGCCATATCGCGCATGGCCCCTTCGGACGCGCCCTCAGCGCCATGCGCGACGACGAACTTGCCTTCGCCGCGCTCGGCCGCAACGCCATGCGCATCAAGGTGGGAACTTTCGCCTTGGGCAGCGCTCTGGCCGGATTCGCCGGCGCCCTCTATGCGCATTATTTCCGCTTCGTTACGCCGGAACAGTTCGGTATCCTCGCTTCGGCGGCGATGTTGACAATGGTGGTCGTCGGCGGCCTGCGTTCGACTTGGGGCCCGGTGGTCGGCGCCATTCTCCTGCAGGCGCTGCCACAGCTGATCACATTCCTGGACCTGCCGACGCGGTGGTTGGGTCCTCTTCAGGGCCTGCTTTTCACCGGCTTGGTGCTCATCTTCATGGTCGTGCGGCCTCAGGGTCTGGTTCCCGCGACGCGGATATGGTCCGCCCGGACGGAGAAGTCCCGTGGCTAATATTGTCGAAATTGTCGGCCTCAGAAAAGCCTTCGGCGGCATCGTCGTCGCCGACGACATCAATCTTCAGCTGGCTGCGGGGCAGGTCGTCGGCTTGATCGGGCCCAACGGCGCGGGGAAAACCTCGCTCTTCAATCTCATGACGGGCGTGATCGTCCCCGATGCCGGCTCGGTTCTGCTCGATGGTAAACCGCTCAACGGCTGCAAGATGTATGTCCGCGCTAGGCGCGGTCTTAGCCGCACCTGGCAGAATTTGCGTCTTTTCCCGTCACTGTCGGTCATCGACAATCTGATGGTTGCTGTGAGGAACTACAACGGCGAGAAGCTGATGAACGTGCTTTTCGCCCCTGGTTCCCTGGCACGGTCCGAGCGGGAATACAGGGAGAAGGCGCAGCAGGTTCTGGAGGATACGGGCCTCTCGGCCGTCGCCGGCAAGGCCGCGGCCGATCTGACCTTCGGGCAGCAGAAGCTTGTCGGCGTCGCGCGAGCGTTGATGAACGATGCGCGTTGCCTGCTGCTCGATGAACCTATGGCCGGCGTCGAGGGGCAGGCTTACGAGATCATGCAGAAGGTCGTCCGCAAGGTGGCCGCCTCGGGCGTGGCGATCTGCGTCGTCGAGCACAATGTAGCCTTCATCCGCGATCTCTGCGACGAGGGCGTTTTCATGTTCGCTGGCAAGATCCTCGCACGCGGTACGGTCGAGACGTTGATTTCCGACCCGCATCTCACCGAGCTTTATTTTGGAACATAGACGATGCTGGCGATCAATCAGGTGACGGCCGGTTATGGCGGGCTGACGGCGATCGAGAATATTTCCCTATCGCTGGAGAATGGCGCGCGCTTTGGCATATTCGGCCATAATGGAGCGGGCAAGACGACGCTGTTGCGGACGGTCATTGGTGCGCATCGGCCGAATACCGGCTCGGTGGAATTCAACGGCGAACCGGTGCGGCCGGGCAATGTCGCCGAGACGGTCCGCCGCGGCCTGGCTTTCGTGCCGCAGGGCCACAACGTCTTTCCGACGCTCACCGTCGAGCGCAATCTGCACATTTCCGGTCTGCTCTTCGACAAGGGTTTCATCGGCGAGGTCTATAAGCTCTTTCCGGTCCTCGACGAAAGGCGCAAGCAGCGTGCCGGAACCATGTCCGGCGGCGAGCAGCAGATGCTGGCGCTCGGCATGGCGATGATGACACAGCCGAAATGGCTGCTGCTCGATGAGCCATCGACCGGCCTTGCGCCGGTCATCGTCCGCAATGTCATGAACCAGCTCACGTTGATCAGCAAAAAATTCGGGACCGGGCTCATCATCGTCGAACAGAACGTACCGGCGACGCTGAAGGTCATCGACGAGGCGGTGATCCTGAAAGCCGGCAAGAGCGTCTTTCACGGCAGCGCGGCGGAATTGCGTGACAAGCCGGACCTTTGGGAGTGGTTTTGATGAAGCTCGTCGTCAACGAAGACCGGCGCGCCACCTGCGCGCAGGCGACCATAAAATTGTTCGAATGGGCGGCTCGCGCGGCGGCCGAAGAACTGCCGGAGCAGATGCGGCGCCGGGCGGTGCTCATCCTGGCGGACGACATAGCGGCGATGGCCGCCGCCACCGGCGAACCGCAAGTCCGGGAAACCCAGTCGCGCCTGTCACATGCTTCGAAGGGGCGGGAGGCGACGGTCTTCGCGCCCGGCATAGGCCGGCTCGACCGGCTTTCGGCGGCGGTCGCCAACGGCATGGCCGCCACATGGTGCGAACTTGACGAGGGGCTGCGCTCCGTTCCCTGCCACGCAGGTGCCTATGTGCTTCCGGCGCTCCTCGCCGAAAGCGAGGTCCGAAACCTGACGCTCGCCGAGGTGCTGGGGAAGTTGGCCATCGCCTATGAAGTCACCGCCCGCATCGCCAGCGCTTTTCCCTTCTCTTCGATGCGCGTTCATCCGCATGCGGCCTTCGCCACGATCGGCGCGGCCTGCGGGACCGCCCTCGCGCGCGGTGCGGACGCGAAACTGCTCGCCTCGGCCGTTACCGGCGCCGTCAGCATGACTTTCGCCGGCCCGTACGCCCACGCCATCGATGGCGCTCTCGTCCGCAACGCTTGGACCTCGGCGGGCGCCTGGATCGGCCTGCAATCCGTCGATTGGGCGGAGGCCGGCATCGGCGGCGTCGCCCACGGCCCTTACGACACCTTCGTCGGCTGCCTCGGCGCGGATTGCGTACCTGACGCCCTGACGGGCGATCTGGGAACGCGCTGGCTAGCTGCGGAGGGCTATCACAAGGTCTTTGCCTGCTGCCAATATGCGCATTCGGCCATCGAGGCGACGCTGGCACTGAGGAATCGGCTTGGGGAGAAAGGCCGCTCGCCGGACGACCTTGAGGCGATCACCGTTGAAACGCATCCGCGCGGCGAGACGCTGACCACCGTCGATCCCTCGACCGTTCTCGCCGCCAAATTCTCGATGCCGCACGCGCTCGCCGCATCGGCGCTGATCGGAACAGGCGGGCAGGAGGCCTTTGCCGCGGAAACGCTCGACGATGCCCGCATCGCCGCTCTTCGCCGGCAGGTCACGCTCTCCCCGCATCCTGACATCCGGCCCTGGCCGAACGACCGGCCGGCGCGTGTCCATTGGCGCTTTACCGACGGCGAGGTCTGGTCGGCCGAATGCGCCAGCGCGCGCGGCGGCGCAGACCAGCCATTCGACGAGGCGACACTGATGTCGAAGATCGAGACCAACGCCTCGGTCGTGCCCGGCCTTTCCGCATTGCTGGTTTCCATCGCGCGCGACAGCACGAGCATTGGCGACCATCGCTGGTCGCGGCTGATCGAAGACAATCTCAAGGAGCAGTGAGCGTTGAACGAGGATTTCGATGTTCTGGTCATCGGAGCGGGCGCCTGCGGCCTCTGTGCCGCAATCGCCTCGCATGACCAGGGTCTCTCCGTCGGCATCGTGGAGAAGATGGAGCGGCCGGGCGGGAACTCGGCGCTGTCCACCGGATCGGTGCCGGCGGCAGGCAGCCGGTTCCAGCGCGAGGCAGGGATCGAGGATGATCCCGAGACCTATTTCCGCGACCTGATGGGGATCGCCGGTGAAGCCGACAATCCCGGGATCGTCCGTCTCATGACGGAAGTCGCCGCCGAAACGGTCGAGTGGCTGATCGACGATGTCGGCGCCCGCCTCAAGCTCGTGACGGCCTACAAACATATCGGCCATTCCGTGCCGCGCCTGCACGCGCCGGTATCGCGCCGGGGCGCCGACCTCGTCGACGACCTGGTCGGTGCGGTCGAGAAGCGTGACATTCCGATCGCCGTTGGCAACGCTGTTCACGACCTGATCATCGAGGATGGTGCCGTGAAGGGCGCCGTCGTCGATGCCGGTGACGGCAAGCCGTTCGAGATACGGGCAGGGAAGACGATCCTCGCGGTCAACGGGTTTGGGGCCAACCGCGATCTCGTCGCGCGCTTTTGTCCGGAAATCGCAGGCGCGCAATATTTCGGCGCGCGCGGCTCGGGAGGCGAAGCTGTGCTCTGGGGCGAAAAGCTCGGCGCCGCCCTCGACAACATGGCCGCCTATCAGGGCTATGCCGCGGTTGCCGACCCACACGGCGGACTGCTGTCCTGGACCACGATCGAAAAGGGCGGCATCCTCATCGGCGCGGACGCGCGTCGTTTCGGCGATGAAAGCACCGGCTATTCCGGCTATGCGCGGATCGTTCTGGCGCAGGGCGATCATGCCTATGCGATCTTCGACCAGCGCATTTTCGACATCGCGGCGCAGGAGGAGGAATTCCGCGAATTGAGCGACTATGGGGCCTTCAAGAGTGCCAATACCCCGGAAGAACTGGCGGTAGCCTACGAGCTCGACGCCGCCGTTCTCAGCCAGCAGATCGAACAATACAACGCCGCCGCCTCGGGAAAGATGGGCGACGCCTTTCGGCGCCGGGAATTCGGTCTCGCGCCGCTGAAGCCACCCTTTTATGCCTGCCGGGTGGTGCCTGGCATGTTCCACACGCAAGGCGGACTGCGCATCGACCGCGAGGCGCGGGTGCTGCGCGCTTCCGGCGAGCCGGTTCCCAATCTCTACGCCGGCGGCGGCGCGGCGGCGGGCATCAGTGGCCGCTCGGGCGCGCTCGGCTATGCCTCCGGCAACGGGCTCCTGACGGCGGTTGCGCTTGGGCGGATTGCCGCCCTGTCGGCTGCCCGAGCCTTGCGGACGGTGCGATGAGCCTTTCCCGCGCCATCGTCGATCGCTTGCGTGGCCTCGCGGATGCCGATCTGCCCGAAGATGTGCGGCAGATCGCCAAATTGCACATCCTCGATGTGCTCGGCGTAGGATTGGCCGCCGCAGCCTCGTCGGTTGGCCGTCCCTACGGCGTCTATGCGGGTAAGCTGACAGGGCAGGGGCCGAGCACGATCCTCGCCCAGCCCAGAGGATTTTCCGCCGCCGACGCCGCGCTTGTAAATGGCGGCCTGATCCACAGCCTCGAATTCGATGATACGCATACCGGGTCGATCGTCCACGGCAGTTCGGTGCTCGCCGCGACGGCGATCGCCGCCGGCGAAGCTTTCCGCGCGTCCGGCAATGCCGTTCTCGGAACCTATGTCCGCTGGTACGAGATATTCATCCGCATCGGGCTTGCGGCGGCGGGTTCGTTCCAGAACCGGGGATTCCAGCTCACATCGGTCGGCGGCACGCTCTGCGCCGCCGGAATCGCCGCGGAACTCGCCGGCTGCGACGCCGAAACGACGGTGATGGCGTTGGGTATCGGGCTCAGCCAGGCGTCCGGCGTGTTCGAATTCCTCAGCAACGGGTCAACGGTGAAGTCGTTGCATCCGGGCTGGGCCGCTCATTCCGGCATCACCGCTGCCATGCTGGCGCAGGCCGGACTGACCGGGCCGGAAACGGCGATCGAAGGCCGGTTCGGGCTTTTCGCCGCCTTCGCCGGCGACCGGAGCGCCGCGGATCGCCTTCGTGAAAGCCTGACAAGCATCGGCCGCGATTGGCACCTTCGCGACGTGGCTTTCAAGTTCCATCCCTGCTGCCATTACCTGCACCCGTTCATAGAGGCCGCCAGTACCCTTGCGGATGACGGGATTCGCCCCGGCATGATCGAGGCAATTGAATGCCGGGTTCCGGAAGGCGCCGCCGGCATTATCTGCGAGCCCTGGGCCGGGAAGCAGGCCGCCTCCGGCCACGCCATGCGCTGGAGCCTGCCTGCTGTCGTCGCGGCAAGATTTGCCGACGGAGCGGTGGGATCCGCAACCTTCGAGCGGCCGCTCTCCGATGAGGGGCGCACACTCGCCGGACGCACAAGCTGGACGCTGCTGCCCGAGGCGGATTTCCCATCCCGTTTTGAGGCGGAAATCCATTGCCGGCTGAGAAATGGCGAAGCGCGGACCGTGCGCATCGAAGACGCCTATGGCAATAGGTCTCGCCCAGCGAGCGCCGCGGCGGTCGAGGCGAAATTTCGCGGCAATCTGGCGGGCGCCGGGTGCGCGGCTGCCGCCGACGCGATCATGGCGGCCGTGAACGGCCTCGATACCGCGCCAAGCCTCGATGGTCTCGGCGCTGCGTTGCGGTCCGCGGCGGTGCATTGAAAGGAGTTTGCCACGATGACCACTTTCGATCTCCTGATCGCGGGCGGCGAAGCCGTTCTCCCCGGCTCCAGCCGCACGCAATGCGATATCGGTATCCTCGACGGAAAGATTGCCGCGATCCTGCAGCCGAAGAGTGGCGCCACCGCCAAACGCGTGATCGACGCGGCCGGTCTCGCGGTGCTGCCCGGTCTGATCGACGTGCATCTCCATCTCGGCCACGGCAAGGACATCTCGCGCCCGCGCGTGGCGGAGGACGCGAGCCAGGAGACAGCGGCGGCGGTTGTCGGCGGCGTGACCTGTTTCGTACCTTACTTGATGGCCACAGAGCCGTTCGAGGACATCTTCGAGGATGTCGTCGGCGTGACGGAAGCCGGTGCGCGCATCGATTTCGGCTATCATTTCATCATCTCGACGGAAGACCAGTTGGCATCAGTGCCGCGTTACGCACGCGAATTCGGCGCGCCGAGCTTCAAGATCTTCATGAACAACCGCAATGGCGAGGGCGCGCGTCTCGGCCTGCCCGACATCGACGACGGCTTTCTCTACCGCCTCTGCGAAGCGGCCGCCGCCAATGGCGGCATGATCTGCCCGCATCCGGAGAACATCGAGGTTGCGCAGATGCTGCGCAAGCGCGTCAAGGAAACCGATCCCGAGGGAAGGGGAGGGCTTGGCACCTGGAACGACAGCCGGCCGCCCTTCGTCGAGGCCGATGCGGTCCAGCGTGCCGCGCTGCTCGCGGCGAGGGCCGGCGCTCCGCTCTACGTCGTGCACACGACCTCCCGCGAGGCGCTGGAGGCCGGGCTACGCCTCGAACGCGCCGGCGCCAAGGTTTATTTCGAGACCTGTCCGCACTACCTGACGCATGACGTCACATGGGAGGGCGGCGTCGTCGGCAAGATCAATCCGCCGTTGCGCCAAAAATCCGATCGCGAGCGGCTTTGGCGGGGTCTGGCGAATGGCGAGATCGATACGGTCGGGACGGACCATGTGCACCGCGATCTCAGCTCCAAGGCTGCCGATATCTGGGCTGCGTCACCGGGATGTCCCGGCCTTGAAACATTGCTGCCGGTACTTCTGACCGACGGTTTCCATGCCCGCAATGTCTCGCTTGAGCGCATCGTCGAGCTGACCGCTTCCAATCCGGCTCGGCTGATGGGCCTCTCGCATGTCAAAGGATCGATCAAGATCGGACTGGATGCCGATCTTGCGTTGGTCGATCTCGATGCCAAGTGGACGCTCGGTCGGAAAGATGTGGTCTCAGGCGCGGGCTATTCGATCTATGAGGGCAAATCGTTCCGCGGCAAGGTCGTTCACACCCTTGTCCGCGGAAATTTTGCCCTTGAAAGCAGCCGTCTTGTCGAAACCGCGGTCGGCATCGGCAAATATGTGGCGCGCCGCCTGCAACATTCAGCGACTTGAGGTCGTGTCTCCAGGAGGCGACGGATCGGATTGGACGTGACCTATCTATGGATTTGCCCTTTTTTGTGCGCCTAGTTCAGCCGCTCCTCCCAGGGAGCAAGCCCGGGCACGAGCATTATCTCGAAGAGCTCGCCGAACTCGCGGCGCAAGGTCAATGCGCTTTCAAGCGGCACTCACTGATCGGATCTGTCCGATCCCAGCTCGACCGTTCACATCACACCATCAGCACCTCACCTATTGCTGCATCCTTCGCGACCGGTCAAAGGGTGGCGAAAGCCTCAAAGCGTCGGCCGATTGATCGATGAGCGACGCCTGGTCGATGCCTTGCTACCGTGTTCCTGGTCGATTTGGTATTCCACGACCTAGCGTCGCAAGCCGGCTCGCTCGCAAACTGAAAGTGCGTTCGGGTCCTACGGGACGAGACGTGAATGGAGGCAGACCGTTGGGTGGAGCATTGACCTTGGATAAATCTCGCCAGCACTCATTGGAACGAGCCAGGGTTCTGGTGAGCCGTATTATTGCCGAGCGGCATGATCGTCCCTCCCTTGTCTCCGAAATCGCCTGCGTAGTAGGTGCGGAAATTATCGAGGGCCAACGCCTACCGGGAGACGATCTCAATTCCGTTGAACTTTCCAAACGGTTCGACACCAGCCGAACGCCTATTCGGGAGGCGTTGCTGCTTCTCGAAAAGGAAGGTCTGGTCGATGTAAAGCCTCGCAGGCGCCCTCGCGTCGCCTCCCTTTCCCTCACCGAGATTCGCGAAATATACCACGTTCGTGCAGCGTTGTTCGAAATCGTCGCAACCGATGTCGCGCGAACCGTGACCGCCGAGGGGATAAGGGTTCTGGCCGGTGCGGTTGCCGGGATGGCGCGGGCATGCCGCGACGGGGATCTCGATGCGTTCGTCTGGGCCAATCTCGATTTCTACGAGCACAACACCCAGTTCGCCAACAACCGGACCGTCAAACGCATTATGGATTCACTCGTGATCCGAACGGCACGCCTGCGACGCCTGAGCCTGGAGAAGCCCGCCCGCATGGCGCAGTCTCTCGACGACCATGCCCGCATCCTGCGCGCTTACGAGGATCGCGATGCCGCACTGGCTGCGGCTCTCATCCGGTCCAACCATATCAATGCCTTGGCCGCTCTGGAAAATAACATGTTCGAAGGGTCCATCGCACACTGATTACATGACGCGGATTGCTGCGTAGCCGTGCATCTTCGGTACCGTTCATGTGCATCTGCGAGGCGACGGGTTGAGAGAAGACAAGAGCTTCCGATTCAGCGAGTTCGTGCCCCACGGTCGGTAACCCCGAGCGCTTGACAGTGTGCCATGCTTATGAGAAGTGTCGACACATAGGGAGGAAATCTGCAATGAGATCGCGGGGAAAACATAAATCGTATTTGAGCCGTCGACACCTTCTTCAAGGCGGCCTTGTTGGTGCAGCCTCGCTCCTGGCGATGCCGGCGCTCGCCGGGACCAAACAGACGGTACTGCGCTTTGGCGGCCCAATGCCCCTGACGACGAACTACGGCAAGGCGATGCTGAAGTTCAAAGAGGAAGTTGCCAGCCGCTCCGGCGGCAGCGTCGAGGTTCAGGTCTATCCTAGCAGCCAGCTCGGCGGGCTGAAGGACATGGTGACGGCGGTGCAGCTCGGCACCCAGTCTATGGTCATGGCGACACCGGCATGGATGGCTGGCTTCGTCCGCCAGCTTGATGTGTTGAGCCTGCTCTATTTGCCGGCATCGCAAGAGCGCCTGTTCGCTTCACTCGACGGATCTTTCGGCGACAAGCTGGAGGGTTATGCCGAGGCGGTGGGTTTGAAGATCGTCGGCTGGTGGAATTCGGGACCCCGCCATGTGATCGACAATGTCAGACCGATCCATAAGCCCGCCGATATGGCCGGCATGAAGCTGCGTTCGCAGACGAGCCAGGTGTGGTTGCAGTGCCTGAGGGCGCTCGGCTGCAATCCTGTCAGCCTCGACTATCCGGAAATTTATCTGGCGCTCCAGCAACACACCATAGACGGTTTCGAGAATCCTGCGCCCGACGTGGTCGGCGGCAAGTTCTATGAGGTGACGAAATATATATCGCTTACCTCTCACCTCTTCGATGTTTTCATTGTCGCAATGAACAAGCGCCAATGGGACGGTCTTTCTTCCGCCAATCAGAAAGCTGTCGCGGAAGCCATGGAGGTCGCGACGAAATTCCAGCGGGAGGCACAACTGGTCGAGGCGGACGAAGCGGTAAAGTTCCTGCGCACAAAAGTCGAGGTCAATGACATTTCCGAGCGGGACCGGCAGCTATTTGCCGAGAAGGTCCGCCCCGTCTACTCGAAATTCGACGATACGATCGGCAAGGACTTGATCGCTGAGGCAATCAAGGAATTCGGCTGAGGCTTGCGATGCTGCTGGAAGGCGAGGCAGGGCCGGGCGAGGCAATGGCGGTCGACGGCCGCCGCGAGGACCTGGCGAGTTTCTGGAGCGGCAACAAGACAGCTCTGGGCAAGATCGCAGCGATACTGGCGCTGGGTAGCGAAAGCCTCGTGGTCGTCGCCATACTGGCCGATTTGGTCGTTACATTCATCAACACCATTGGTCGCTATGCCTTCGGCATCGGGCTCGATTGGGCGAGCGATCTTTCAAGCATCGCCACGCCGCTCATCGCCTTTGTTGGCGGTGCGGCCTACTATCGGCGTGGCACGGGCATGGCTTATACGGCCATTGTCGACCGCACCCGGGGCTTCACGCGGGAGGCGCTGAAAACAGCGGGCATCTGGATCTCGCTAGTGATCTGCGCCGCCGTCCTCTCCGTCACTCCGGCATTCCTGCAAAACCAGGCTATGCAGACATTGCCGGTGCTCCATGTCAGCCAGATCTATGTCTCTATCTGGGTGGTTGTGGGCTTCGCCCTGATAGCGTTGTTCGGCATAGAGAAGCTGCTGCGGTTTTCGTGGCGAGGTCAGGTGACTGGCCTTGGCATCACCATATTGCTTGTCCTGTTGCTGGTGCTGGTGCAGGCCTTGCTTGACGCCGCTTCGTTACCCGTCGATCCGCTGCTTTGTCTCTTACTGCTCGGCGTCGTTGGCCTTGCATGCGGGATGCCAATCGCGCTCGTCCTGGCTCTGGGCGGGATGTCTTTCCTGTTTGTCACAAACAGTGCGCCGCTTGTGGCCGCTCCGGCAACCTTTGAAGCGGGAGTAAGCAGTTTCCTGCTTGTCGCAATCCCTTTCTTCCTTCTTGCTGGGGTGCTGATGGAAGTCACGGGCATGGCGCGCCGACTGGTGGACCTGGTTCAGGAATGGGTCGGGCACTGGCCAGGCGGCCTACTGCTCGCTTCGATTGTCTCGATATACGTGTTCTCCGGAATGAGTGGATCGAAGGTCGCGGATGTGGCCACGGTGGGCAGCGTCATGAAGGAGCCGTTGCGCCAGCGCGGATACCGGCCGTCGGAATCGGTTGCCGTCCTAGCCGCCGCAGCCGCCATGGGCGAGGTCATTCCGCCCTCGGTCGCCTTGCTCATTCTGGGCTCGGTGACAACGTTGTCGGTGGGAACGCTCTTTATGGCGGGGATCATGCCCGCCGCCTTGCTCGCAGTGACGCTTATGATAGGTGTCATGATCCGCGCGCGCCTCTACGATTTTCCCCTCGGGAACGCGTTCAGCCTAAAGCGGGCTATCGGCAGCATTCCCGCCGCCGTGCCAGCTCTGCTAGTGCCGATTATCGTACTCGGCGGCATAGTGGGCGGCATAGCATCGGCCACCGAAGCGTCGTCATTCGCCGTCGTCTACGGGATCGTGGTGGCGTTGCTGTTTTATCGTTCACTGAAGATGCGGACCGCCTGGGCGGCATTCCGCGATGCCGCCACTACTTCCGGCATGATCCTATTGATGATGGCGACGTCGAACCTGCTATCGCAAAGCATCGTCATTGATGGGCTGGGGCTGAAGCTCAGCGCCATGTTGAGCGAGATATCCGAGCCGCATGTCTTCCTGTTTCTCAGCATGGCAGCGCTCATCGTCCTCGGTTTTGTGCTAGAAGGTTTCCCCGCCATCCTCATCACCGCCCCAATCCTTATCCCGATTGCACAGCAACATGGCATTGATCCCGTATATTACGGCATTCTGCTTACGATGGCCGTGGGGATCGGCGTGTTCATGCCTCCCGTAGGCATAGGATACTACGTCACCTGCGCCGTGGGAGAGGCATCGCCTCACGAAACCATGCGGCCGAGCCTAATCTATAACGTCTTCCTGATCATTGGCTTCATCCTCTGTATCCTCTTCCCGACAATAATATTGGGAGTTCCGCATCTTCTGGGCCTATAAGCATTAATAAGGACGATCAACCTTCATGAGAAAAGAAAATTAGAAGTATAATGAAGATCGTTATTCACTATAACTTATCATTCTCGAAATATATCGAGAATGCCTCGGAGCTACCTTATTTTGCTACCGGCCAGAAACTCGCGGATGAGATCCATCGGCATGATCCGGCTATCGGTCTTGTGGTCGCACGAGACGACAAGGATCTGCGAAGCGCATTGGCCGATGCCGACGGACTGGTCTGCTACGGGACGACTAGGGAGGAACTCGACGCAGGCGGCAAGCTACGCTGGATCCAGGCAGGCAGCGCCGGCATCGATCATTTTTTTAAATCGTCGAATGTCGATCTGGCGGAACTGGCTCGCAGGCAGATCCGGTTGACCAAGGCAGCCGGTGTGACCGGCAACGTCATCGGCGAACACGTATTTGCGATGATCCTAGCACTCAGCCGCAACGTCCCGCAGGCAGTCAGACAGCAGATGCGGCGGGAATGGTCGATCTTCATGGGCACGGAGTTGGCCGGCACCACTCTGGGCGTAATCGGCCTCGGAGGGATCGGCGAGCGCGTTGCGCAACTGGGCAAGGCCTTTGGAATGCAGGTAATCGGCACGAAACGCGATTGCCAGGGCTATCAGGGGGCCGCTGATGCGGTGCTACCGGCGGACCAGGCAGTGCGTGTCGCAGCCGCGGCTGATTATCTGGTGCTTGCGTGTCCATTGACACCGCTTACCCGCGGCATAGTGACGGCGGCTTTCCTGGCGCAGATGCGGCCTAGCGCGGTGCTGGTGAACGTCGCGCGCGGTGAATTGATCAACGAAGACGATCTGGTGCATGCGCTGAGAACGGGCGTGATCGCCGCCGCGGCGCTCGATACCTTCGGTACCCCGGGCCGCAACAAGTTGAGCGATCTCGAATCGTTGGATGCCAGCAGCGAATTATGGGCGTTGCCGAATGTTCTCATCATGCCCAATAACGCATCCGCGACACCCCGCATCTACGAGCATCTTGCCGCCATCGTCGTTGACAACGCGACCCGCCTGCAGCGTGGCGAACCCTTGCACGCCGAAGTCCGACATGAGGACATAGTTTGATGACGTCTGTTTCGATTTCTTCCTCGGCGGCTGCCCCGTTGATGCCGCCTGATTATGAACAAACGGGTGACATGCTCGACAGACTGATGACGCTCGATATCAAGCGGCGCGGTGCTGTCGGGGTACTTTATGAAGCGGCCCACCGACAGGCCGGGCAGTCGTTGACGATGCAGGCCGCGTCGGCGCTGCAGGAGCGTGTCGCCAAGGGCAGCACCGTAGTGCTCTGCACGGGCTTTCCGGTCCGGCCCTGGGTGTCCCCGGATATCGGGGAAACCGACGGGCCGCCCGGCGTTGCCGCGCTGGCGCGTGCAATCTGCACCGGCCTGGAAGGCACCGTTCTCGTTACGGCGCCCGCGGCGATGAGGCCGCAGGTGTCTGCCGCGCTTCAGGCAAGCGGCGTTCTAGTGCTCGACGAGGGAGCCGTGTCGCGCGCCACACAGGGCGCCAGGCCGACCTGCGCGGCCGCTATCATCGATTTCCCGACGAATGCCACTGAGGCGGCGATCGTGGCCGAACGGCTGATCCGCGTGCACCGCCCGGCGGTGGTAGCAGCGATAGAGCACCCCGGCGCGAATCGCAGCGGCGTCTATCACTCCAGCACTGGCGTCGATATCTCAGTAGGCGCAGCTAAGGTCGAGGCGTTGTTCGATCGTGCTGCGGCAAACGGTATCCTGACGATGAGCTTTATCGACATGCCGAACGAAATCGGGGTCGCCGGAATCAGCGAAGGGGCGCAAGCCGCTTCGCCCTTTGCGTTGGAGTGCGGTTGTCCCTGCCACGGAGGAACCGCTGGCGCGACGAAGGTCGATGTGCTGGTGGTCGGCACTACCGCGAATTGGGCTGCCTACGGAACCGTGGCGGCACTTTGCGTGCTGCGCGGCGACCTTTCGCTCGCCGTGACGAGAGAGCATGACCGGCGTGCAATCGAAGCATCGCAACAAGCCGGCGCGCTCGAAGGCGTTTCGGGTTCAGTGTGGCCGGCCGCTGGCGTCGACGGTGTGCCGTCTACCGTTTCGGGACACATTGTCGATCTCCTGTGGCACGTCGCGCAAGACGCATTGACGGATGGCATCCGCGGGCCGTTCTGATACGGAACGATACTTTACCAATCAGGCTGACACATGACACCCAATCACGCCGAACACCGGGATCTGGATCATCGCACGAAGGGAATCCCGGGCACGGCGAAGCCGTTCCCGGCAGCCGCCATAGAAGCGAAGAAATGGAACGTTCTTCGCCAGAACGTACCGCTGCCATTGGCGATCCTGCATGAAACGGCGATCGATAATAATGCGCGCTGGATGCGCGAATTCTGTGCCGCCGCCGGGGTATCACTGGCGCCTCACGGAAAGACCACCATGTGCCCGCAGCTGTTCCGGCGCCAATTGGATGACGGCGCCTGGGCGATCACCCTTTCGACATCCCACCAAGTGCAGGTGGCACGCGATTTCGGGATCGAGCGGATTCTCGTTGCCAACCAGATTGTCGATCCGTGTTTTCTCGATTATGTCATGGCGGAACTGGACTGCGACCCTGCCTTCGACCTTGTCTGCCTTGTCGATTCCGTCGAGGGGGTGCGTTTCGCGGGCGAGCGCATCAAGGCGAACGGCCATCGCCGCCGACTGGGAATGCTGATAGAGATCGGTGCCGCTCAAGGCCGCACCGGTGTCCGTTCGATCCGTCAGGCCGAGAAAATCGCCACTGCCGCCAAGGGCTATACGGCTCAGATAGAACTGCGTGGCGTCGAAGCGTTCGAGGGCATTTTCGGCGCAGCCACCGAAGGCAACGTCGAAAAGGTGAGCGCGCTGATGGATCAGATGGCGCAGGCTGCTCGGGTCCTTGATGCCGCAGGGTTTTTCGAGGGTGATGAAATCATCCTGTCGGCCGGCGGATCTGCCTATTACGATATCGTCGCCGACCGCCTGATGCCGCTTGCGCTGTCGCTTCCGAAACGGATTGTCATGCGCTCAGGCTGTTATATTGCCCATGACGCAGCTATGTACCGTGATTATTTCGCTTCCCTGAAGGCTCGTTCGGAGCGTGTCCGAAGCGTACCGGGCGCCTTGAAACCGGCTTTGCAGGTGATGACCTATGTACAGTCGATGCCGGAGAAGGGCCTCGCCCTGCTCACCGGCGGCAAACGCGACCTCTCATTCGACGCGCACCTGCCGGTCCCCTGCAAGTTCTTCCGACCGGGTCGGCATTCATCGCCCGTTGATATTGGCGGCAGCCACGAGATTTTTGCGCTTGCCGACCAGCACGCTTTCCTGCGCACGCCTGACGATACGCCGCTCCGCATCGGCGATATGGTCATACTGGACATATCCCACCCCTGCACGACCTTCGATAAATGGAATGTCGTTTACGGCGTGAACGACAATTACGACATCACCACTGCCTATCGAACCTACTTTTGAAGGTTCTGCCGCAAACTGATCTGCAAGGATCTCGGGCACGAAGATTCTTCGATGATGAATCCTTGCTGGACTCATCCGCCCCGGGGTCGCCAAAGCAGGGCAACAAGCTGGCACAAGCGTTTGCAGACAACTTTGATGCTCGCCCTCTGTGCTTTGAAGGTCGCATAAGAAAGCAGTGCGGAACTGGAGATCAGATCGGATCGCTTCCACCGTTAATCTTTGACTTGATGAACATTACCTACCGGACAAGAAGTTGCCGCTCAGGCAGCTTCCGGCTTCGGCACTTTGGTGTCCGACATCCTGTAGCGGAACTTCGTGTCCGTCAGCCCGGCCGCGTCGGACAGCTCAGCCGCGAAAAGCTGAGCGGTGAAGATGTCGAGGATTCCCTGCGCGATCAGGTTGTTGGCCTTCGGCACCTTCACCACGGTCAGCAATCCGTGGTCCGAGATATCCTCGGCAGTAGTGACGAGCAGGGTCGGGCAGCCGATCCGGCCGAGGTGTTCCGCCAGCTCTATCTCGCGGCCAGCACCGAAAACGACGACGCCGGTGCTCGCATCCATCGATTCCATCGGCCCGTGCAGATAATGCCTCGTATCGTAGGCGGCCGCCGGAATACGGGAAGCTTCGCGGATCAGAAGCGAAGCGCCGTCGGCGGTGCCAAGGGAGGCACCGGCCCCCACGCAGTCGATTGCCCTGCGCGCGGGAAACAGCTTGCCCAGCCGCTCCATGTGGCCGCCCGCCGAGACGAGAACTTTCCTTGCCAGGGTCGGGATGCCTGCGAAAGCGTCGGCTCCGTCGTTCAGCACTTTCTCGAATGCCATGCCCATCGCCAGGAGCGTGGCGGTATAACCTGTGCTGGAAGGGGTGGCGTCCGAACCGTTGTTGAGACGGATGTGGAAACTTGCCGCTTTCGCCAATGGACTTTCGGGGTCGTTGGTGATGGCGAGCCGCGTTGCCGCCGGCAGGTTTTCGAACGCCGCGACGGTTTCGACGCTACGGCCGCGGTGCGAGAGTCCGACAAGGGCGTCGCAAAGGTCGTTGCCGCTCGCCATATCGACCGAGCGGATGGCAAAGGCGCGGCGGCCTCTCGCCTGAAGTTCGGCCGCGCCGACCACGGCCGCTGCAAAGCTGGCGCCGATGCCGGTGACGCCGATTACCTTTTTGTCGAGCGCGGCAAGGTTAAGGCCGGCCAGTTCGTTCCGCGCTGCGGCATAGGTATCTGCAAGCGAGTCGGGTTGGCGGGCGATGGTGGAACGATAGCTCATGAATTTCCTTCCTTTGATCACGAGTTGGCCCGCAGCGAAGCGGGCGCCGTCCGGGGACGAATGAGGCTCGCGGCGAGACGGCAGGCGCCTTCGACCGGGTTGCCCTTGAAAAGATGCGGGGTAAGGCCGGGGCAGGTTGCAGCCAGCGCCTCGGTAAAGGCCCGCCAGAGATCCGGTTGCGAGGCGATGACGCCGCCGCCGGCAACGACATGGGTGGCGCCCGCGCCGCGGCGGTCAAGCAGAGCCGCAAGCCGGGCCAGTGCCTCGCCGCCTTCACGGATGACACGCGCGGCCAGTTCCGAGCCACGGTCGGCGGCGTCGAAGACCGCCACCGCATGCCGGCCGATCGCGCTGGCCGGACCGAGCCGGCCGAACACGCTGCCGAGCCGGGGGATCGAGGGAACTTCCAGAGCCTCGAACATCGCCTCGACTAGGGGCTCGCCGCGGCCGCCGCCCGCGTCGAAATGATGCGAAACGGCGCGCATGGCCTCGCGAACCAGGCTGGCCGCGCCACCCTCGTCGCCGATGATCCATCCCCAGCCGCCGGCTACCATCATCTCGCCCGTCTGCCGCCGGCAAACGGCGATCGACCCCGTGCCGGCAACCACCCCGATTTGCCCGCTGAAGCCCAGCGCCAGAGGCATGAGTTCGGCATCGTTGACGACCGCCAGCGGAATTGTAGTGTGCGCCGCCAGGGCCGTTTGGAAGGCGAGGCATTCCTCGGCGTCGTCGCAGCCATGCGCACCGACGCCGAAGGCTGCTATCGGCGCGCCATCGGCCAATTCGGCCGCCATCCCGATCAGCCGGGCCGCGTCTCTGTTCCAGTCGCGGCTGCGCCAGTCTTCGCTGGGCACAAGGAGGTCACGCGCCATGCCGCCGGCGGCAGGCAAGCCTCGGACATGGGTCTTGGTCCCGCCGATATCTATCCCGACGATCAGCGCGTCAGGCCCGGTCACGCGTGGAGAATTCATCTGCGGCGCGCGCTCCGACCATAAATGCGCTGGCCATCGCGGCCGAACAGCAGGGCACGCTCCAGTTCGATGAAGGCGCGGACGGCGTGCTCCGGACGCGCGGCGTCCCGCCCGGCCCTGACGATGATGCGCGTGCCGTCGGCCAGATCCATATGGACGAAGCTCTCGGCGCCGAGTTCCTCGACCAGCGCTACCCGCCCGTCGAGGACCAGCCCGCCATCCGACTCCGATCCGTCGGGCACGAGCCGCAGATGCTCGGGTCGGATACCGATTTCGATGGCCCCCGCTTCGCTTGCGATGCCGGCTAACGGGAGGGCTGCTGAAGCCGTTCCCCCTATGCCTTCGAGTTGCACGGAATCCGCTCGGACCGCTGCCAGCCGCGCGGGAAGGAAATTCATCTTCGGCGAGCCGATGAAACCTGCCACGAAGCGGTTGGCGGGGTCGTCGTAGAGAGTCAACGGCGGGCCCGCCTGCTGGATGCGCCCTTCACTCATCACCACCATCTTGTCGGCCAGCGTCATGGCCTCGACCTGGTCGTGGGTGACGTAGATCATCGTCGTCTGCAGGCGCCTGTGCAGATCCATCAATTCGGCCCGCATCTGTACGCGCAGCTCGGCATCGAGGTTGGACAGCGGCTCGTCGAAAAGGAACACGCGCGGTTCCCGCACGATGGCGCGGCCGATCGCGACCCTCTGCTTCTGCCCGCCCGAGAGTTGCCCCGGCCGACGGCCGAGCAACTTGTCGAGTTGCAGGATCGCTGCCGCTTGCTCCACTTTGCCGGCAATGAAATCACGAGGCTTGCGAGCCATCCGCAGCCCGAAGGAAACGTTCTGGAACGCCGTCATATGCGGATAGAGAGCATAGGACTGAAAGACCATTGCCGTGCCGCGCTGCGCCGGCTCGACATCGTTGACCACCTCGCTCTCGATCGAGATGGTCCCCGAGGTGACGTCTTCCAGCCCCGAGATCATCCGCAGCAACGTCGACTTGCCGCAACCCGAGGGGCCGACGAAGACGACGAATTCGCCCTGTTCGATGTCGAGGTCGATATCGCTGAGGACCGGAAGCGTCCCGAACGATTTGCTGACCGAGGAGATTTCAAGGAAAGCCATGCGATTAGCCCTTGGTTCCCGACATTGCGATGCCTTGGATGATCTTGCGTTGGAAAATCAGGAAGAAGACCAGCGGAGGGATCGCGGCCAGAAGGTTGGCCGTCATCACGGTATCGACGGTGTGGTGAGACAGCGGCGAGTTGAACAGGCCGACGACCTGGCTGACCGTATACATTTCCGCGTTTGAGCCGACGATCAGCGGCCACATGTAATTGCCCCAGGTCTGGATGAAGGTGAGGATCGCCAGCGTGACGACCGCGTTGCGCGACAGGGGGAGCGCGACATGCCAGTAGATCTGGAAATGGTTCGCCCCGTCGAGGCGCGCAGCCTCGATCATGTCCTTGGGGATGGCGCGCATGAACTGGACCAGCATGAACAATCCGAAGGCGGACGCGATGCCGGGAACGACGAGGCCCTGCATGGTGTTCAGCCAGCCGAGCTGTGAGGTCAGGAGATAGGCCGGGATGATGGTAACGGCGCTCGGCACCATCAGCGAAAGAAGAACGAAGCCGAAAAGAACACGCCGGCCGGGGAACTCGAAAAGCGAGAACTCGAAGGCGGCCAGCGAGCCGAAGACAAGAACCCCAGCGATGGTCAAAAGCGCATAGGCGACCGATATGCCATAGGCACGCAGGAATTCGGTCTGGGCGAAGATCATGTGGATGTTCGCGATACCCGCGCTAAGCGAGGTCGGCCAAAGGCGCGGATTAAGCGACACCGGCTCGCCGGGGAGGGCAAAGACGACGTTGATCATCCACCAGATCGGGAAAATGGCGATGGCGGCGACAAGAAGCGCAACCACCCATTTGAGGATTTTCCACACAGAGACCGGACCGGCGCCATTCTGGCTCACTGGCGTTCCCTCCAGGCACGAAGCGCGAACATGAAGGCCGTCACCGCTACGATTGCGACGGTGAGAATGAAGCCGTAGGCGGCCGCCTCGCCGAATCTCACGCCGCCGAAGGCGCGGCCCATCATGTCCATGACCGGAAACAGGAGCGCGTGACGGCGCCCGCCATAACTGGTGAAGGATGAGCCGGTCAGCAGCCACGGCTTGTCGAAGACCTGCATGGCCGAGATCAGGCCGTAGGTGAAAACGAAGAAAAGCACCGGCCCCAGCATCGGTATGGTGACATGCACGATCTGCTGCCATTTGCTGGCGCCGTCGAGTCGGGCCGCCTCGTAGAGTTCCATCGGGATGTTCTTCAGCCCGGCGAGGATGATGACCATGTTGAACCCGGCCGAGACCCAGACGTCCACGGCGATCAGCGCATAGAGCATGGTGCCGGTGTCGTTGAGGAAGTTGATCGAGCGCACGCCGAACCAGCCGAGGATCATGTTCAGGAGGCCGAAATTCGGGGCATAGATCCAGCGCCAGATGGTGGCGGCCAGGAAGGCCGGCAGGACCACCGGCATGAAATAGGCATTTCGGAAGAAGCCGGCCCAGCGGCCGGTGAAACTGTCCACCAGCAAGGCAAGCGCCAGCGCGATGAGAATGCCGAGAGGGACGGTGATGACGATGTACTGAGCCAGGTTTGTCATCGCCCGGGTGAAATCGCGCGAGCCGACGATGCTCTGGTAATTCGCCAGGCCCACGTAGTTCGGTGTGCCGACGCCATTCCAGTCGAAAAAACTGTAATAGAGGCCGCTCAGGATCGGGTAGAGGAAGAACGCCGCGAACAGGATCATGAACGGGGCGATCATGAGATAGTGCGGCAGATGGCGGCGCAGCGACATGGATGAATTCCGGCTGGGCCGCGGCCGGCTGGTTGGGCCGGCCGCGGGGGGCCTCTCAACGTCGAAAGATCACTTGGCCAGGCAGTCGTTCAGTTCGGAGATCATCTGCTTGGCGCCTTCCTCCGGAGTATATTCTCCGTCGGCCGTCGCGGATGCCATGTCGATCACGATCGAATTGTAGCAATTCGGGACCGCTCCGACGAAATACGGCGCAGCGACATCCATCGCTCCATGCGCGGCGTCGACCGAAGTCTTGATGAGAGGCAGTGCCGAGACCTCCGGGTCCGCCATGGCCGCCGCGTTGGCGTTGTAGCGTGCCAGAAGTTTCGCCCAGCGCGCCATCTGCGTCTTTTCCGTGATGAACGCCGCGAACTGAAAGGCCAGGTCCTCGTGCTTGCCCGGCGCGACCCCAACCATCTCGTAGCTGCGGATGCCGCCCGTCTTGCCGGGCTCGTCTCCGGGGATCAGCACGAAATCATATTTGAGACCGCTGTTCTTGGCAGCCTGCTCGTAGGTCGGATTGACCCAGGGTCCCACGGTATGAAACGCGAGCTGGTTGGAGATGAAGAGGTCCTTGGTGGCCTGATCGTTCCGGCTGGTGCCGCTGTTCAACGGCACCATGTCGACGAACTTGCCGAGCACCTTCGCCATGATCTTCGGGTCGATGCGCGTGGTATGGTTGTCCCAGTTGAAGCCCCAGCTCTTGGTGTTGCCCGAAGTCGCGTAGATTTCGGCGATCGAGTTGAAGATCAAGGTCTCGTCCGGGATCGCATACATCCCGGCCTGCTTGACCTTCTTCATCTGCTCCAGCCATTCGTCCCAGGTGGCCGGGGGCTTGCTCGTGTCGATGCCGGCTTTCTGCAATACCGTCAGGTTACGGAACAGAAGCGAGCCGAAACCCGTATAAGGAAGGCAATAGAGTTCGCCCGGCTTGGCCATGCACCCTTCCAGCGCATCCTTGTCGAACTGGGCGCGGTATTCTTCCGGCATGGCCATCCACTTGTCGTAGATGTTCGCCAGCGCCTTGACCTTGACCAGCTCCGCACCCACCGACTGCGAATTCATGAAAACGTCCGGAAGGTTTCCGCTGACGGCTCCCGCCACTTGACCGGCGGTCAAATCGTCGTCGCCCTTGCCGGTGATATTGATCTTCACGCCCGGATGCTTGGCCGTGAATTCCTTGATGAACTCCTGCTGCAAGGCGAGCGCGTCACCCTGCGCAAAATCCGAATACACCCAGTATTCCAGCGTTACGTCCTCAGCCGCGGCCGTGCTGATCATTCCGGCCACGATCAGAGCGGCGGCGCCGGCAAGGCGGGCGCAATGTCTGATGATCGTCTTCATGATTCCTCCTGTCAGCTTTGCCGCTGCATCGAGTGCGGCGGCCAAGCGTTAGGCATCTTAACTAACAAATAAATCCAAGCAACCGAAAACCGCACACAGCGGGCATTTTCCCGGAAATCGTCGAAGAGGCCCTAAGCAAAATTCCCGAAAGTGGTTTCGAGATGGAAGGCGAGTAAATCAGGAGACCGGGCGCGTGAAGCGGATTTGAAAAGCTGCGATGCGATTAAGAGCGGTCAGCTTTCTTCACCAAGCGCGATCGTCAGCGCGCGTTCGATCGCCAGCCGCTCGATCCCCAACACGGTCGCATCCGGGCCGAGCAGACTGCTTCGGATCTCCGCGGGATAGGAAAGGCGGCTCGCCGTCTCCCGCACCCCCGGCAGGAGGAGCGGGGTCGAGCCGAAGCCGCCGCCCAGGATCACCAGTCCCGGATCGACGACACTGATGCAGGAGGCGACGACGGCGCCGATATCCGCGGCATGCCGGGCCACATGCCGCCTTGCCGCCGAATTTCCATTGTCGGCGAGGGAAAGAAGTTCGGCCGTGTCGCCGGGAGCCGGACCGGCCTTGGCGGGCCAATCGGCACGGACGCGGGCTATCAGCGATTCCGTTCCCAGATAGTGTTCCGCGGCGCCAGGCTCGGGCGAAATGTCCGGCGCAAGCGGGAAGCTGAGATGCCCGATCTCGCCCGCCGCGCCGTTGCGGCCGCGGATCAGCTTACCGCCGAGCATCAGTCCCATGCCGATCTTCAGGCCGATCTGCACGTAGGCGAAAGTCGCCTCGCCGGCCGCCGCCCCGTAATGCTGCTCCGCCACGGCCGCGCAGTTGACGTTGTTCTCCAGCACCACCACAGCTCCTTCCGGAGGCCGAAAGTGGGTGAAGACAACGTTTTGCCGGCTGGCCTCCGCATCGCCTTCGGGACCGACCACGCGCGTCGGCACCGCAATGCCCAGCGTCCTGAGCGGCCCCCATTCCGGCTGTGCTTCAGCCATGGCGGCTTCCACTTCACCGGCCACCGCCCGGCTTACTTCCTCGTTGATCGTGAAGTACGGGACGGGCAGCCGATGCACGCGGCTGCCCAAAAGCCGGCGGTCCAGCGTCGAAGCCCTCAGCCGGACATGGGTCGCGCCAGCATCGACCGCCAAGACGTATCCAGCGTGACGGCCGACCCGGTATTGTGCGGCGCTGCGGCCCAACGGCCCGCGCACTGCGCCGATCATCTCGACGTAGCCCAGCCGCTCCAGTTCGGTGATGGCCGCAGACATGGTCGGGCGGGAAAGGCCCAGGATCGAGCCGATCTGCGGCCGGGTGGAAGGGCCGTCGAACACAAGACGCCGGAACACTGCTTTCGCGCTGCCGGTCAGCCCCGGTCGGGCGACAGCTCTTTCATTCCACTCCAATGGGTCCCTCGAAATTGCTGCAGTGACTAACTCGCCTGGAGCGGCGTCATAAAGGATCGACGCACGGATTGCGAGGGATGCTGTTACCAGCGTCTGGATCTAGATGAGCGCCGCCGTTGCAATGATCTCCACGCGATAGCCATCATCGGCCAGACGGACCTCGGCGTCGCCGATCCCCTCTGATGTCGAGGTCGTCAACCGCTCCGCTGGTTTCTCCGGCCGGCGGGGCTTTCTGTTCCTGAACTCAGCAAAGGAGACGTTTGATGAAACGCATTCTTATGGCCGCAACGGTGTTGGCATTCTCGTCCGGCTTAGCTCTCGCGGGTTCGACAACGACCGGCGGCAGCACGTCGACCGATACCCAGATTAAGAACTCGGACACGATGAACAAGACTGACACCGACACTACGGGTCAGACCAAATCCGATACCGACAGTACGAAGGCGAATTCGACAACAAATGACGCCAACAGCAATTCGGCTCGCGATTGTGCGCCTGGCCAGCAGACGGGCAGCGCCCAGAACTCGGCGCCAGGACAGACGGATAATGCGCAGGGCAACGCACCGGGTCAGCAGAAGAAGAAGACCACGGAAGGGTGCTGAGCGGTGAAACAGGCCCCCAGATCCAGCAGGCGCTGGCGAAGATCGATTCATTGCTCAAGGAGACCGGAGTTCGCGCACCCATATCGTCTCGGCGACAATATGGCTGAAGACGATGGACGATTACGACGGGATGAATGCGGTGTGGGAGGAGTGGATAGACCCGTCCAATCCTCCTGCGCGTGCCTGCGGCGAGACTGTCGTCACACCAATAACTACCGGACAGCCAACATTCCGACTCCGTGAGGAGTTCGGACCAATGTGCGTGGAGCATGGGACCAAGGCCCGACATCCCCCCGCCGTGATCCGGGCTAGTTTGGTCAAGCGGCCGAGGCTGAACAGCCACAGCAAGGGCCCGGTCGCCTCTGTTCCCGCCCATCACGCCGGGCGGCCGGACTTTTCAAAGGCCTATCTGCTGCAGCAATATACAGAAAGGACCGCGCACATTTCGGCGGCGGAGCTATCCTGTGGTCTGCAAAGACGAGGCGAAGAAGGTCGCGACGCTTCTGTAATGGTGATCATAACGAAGGAACAGGCACCGGAGTGCACCAATATAGCCGCCGCTGTTCCGGGAAGACACCTCAGGCCAGACGCTTAGGTTTATCTCTCTAAAATCGCTCTTGCTTCACCAGATCCAGACCAGAACGGAAAATCACCTGCTCGGCTCGCCTACATATCGGCGCTCGTGGCGTGCGACTCGCCCCTTTGTGTTGAGGCCGGTCTGACATCGCTAGCCATCAGCTTCCTGGCGCTCTCGGCGTCGATGACGAGTCCGTTGATGAAACCCGCTTTCAGGATTGCTCTGGCTGCGTTGACCTTCGTCTTGCCTGCAGCCAAGAGGATTATATCGCTATCCGACAGGTCGGTGAGATTGATCGCCAGGGTGCGCCGGCAGAGTTGCGAGTCGATGTAGTTTCCGTTCCTGTCAAAGAACAGACCCATCGTATCGCCGACGGCGCCCAATTCGCGTAAGATCGCCAGATCTTCCGCTGACAGGTAGCCATAGCGCGAAAGGAATGAATTGGCATCGCACTCGCCAACGCTGATGAAGCATGCCTGCGCGCGCATAGCGGTGTGGATGATGTCCTGTACGACGCGTTGCTGGATGAACACAGTACGGTCGTCTTCGCTGTCCGCGATGAAAGGTACCGGCAGGTACTTCGCCTGTCCGGCGGTCTTTGATGCGATCTTCTGAACGACGTCAAAAGGATTTGCCGATGCGGAGCGGGTTAGCGAGCCGAGCAGCGATACGAACTGCGCTTCTGGTGCGTTGACAGGCAGCAGAGCATCAGCCATGGCGCTGATTGTGCGCCCCCAGGCGAGCCCGATAACTGTTTCCTTCGACTGGTTCTGGACAAGCATCGAACGGAGTATCCTGGCGGCGACCATACCGACGCTGCGTCGCGCCATAGCGCCGTCCGGATCACGATCCTCTCCGTTTTCGGGATCGCCATCTAGCGGCGGTGTCAAGTAGCAAAACTGCAAGTTGAACTTCCGCCGGATCTGTTCCTCCAGTTCCGATTGTGCCGATAGTCGATGGTCGATATCGATGGTGACGATGCCACTGGTCCTGGCGTCAGCGATCAACCGTGCTGCCTTGACGCGCGACACGCCAAGGATCGTAGCGATCTCGTTCTGGGTCTTCTCGGCGACATAGTAGAGCCACGCGGCCCTTATCATCACGTCGTTTTCGGCCAGGTCGCGATCATTCATCGGCCAATCTCCCATAAGAAGCCTCTATCATTTGTTCGCACAGCGAGCAAAAGCAAATCTCTCATTGACTTTTTGTGCATTGAGTGAACAAATGATCACGCTTGAATGGAGCAAGCGACGTTTCCAGGGAGGATTCGATGACGGACAAAGACGACCAATCAACAATTTTTAGCGCGCTCTCGCGCAGAGACCTACTCAACTGGACCGGCAAGATCGGTGGGGCCGCGGCAGTGGCTGCCACCATGCCGAAGATCAACGAATTTCTCCTCGGTTCCACGCCTGCCCATGCCGCCGACAAACCGTTGAATGTGGCGGTGCTCGGCCAGCAGATGTCGGCGCAATCCGACCAGCGCTCGTGGGCAGGGATGCAGGCTTGGATAAAGGGGGTTGGTGTCGACAAGAGCTGGAAAGTCAATCTCACCGACGCGAAAGGTGATCCCGGCAAGCTCGTTTCCCAAATCCAGGACGCCGTTACGTCGAAAGTGGATGCGATTGTCGTGCTGTTCGGCACGTTGACGGCAGCCCACGCCGCCCTCGAATCGGTCAAGAATTCGAATATCCCTTTCTTCAGCATCGATTCAGGCTGGCAGGCGCCGGCGATCGCCGATCTGACTAGTAACAACTACAATATCGGCGGCTCAGAATCGCAGTACATGGTCGACCGCCTGCTTGGTTCAGGCAAAGACAAGGCCAAGGTCGCGGCGATCATCGCCAATTTCCATCATGGCACGCGCAAGCGCGGCAAAGTCCTCGAGACGCTGCTGACCGAGAACACATGGATCGAGCAGGTTGATTCCCGCGTCATTCAGTATGCGGGTTTTTACGAGAACACGCAAAACATCGTGAACGACTGGCTCACCCGCTATGGTGACGAACTCGATTGCATCTGGTGTCCCTGGGACGAGCCGGCAATGGCCGCTTCTGAAGCAATTGTTTCCAAGGGACTGCAGAAGAAGATCTTCGTGGTCGGCGCGGATGGCCATCCAACCGCGTTGCAACGCATGCGCGACGGCGGTGACAACTGGCCGCAGAAGTCGACCTGCGCCCAGGCCTTTGAACTTTGGGGCGCCTATTGCGGCTGGCTCGTCAACGAGATCGTCGGCAAAGGCGGCGATGCCAAGAAACTGGTTCCGGTGCCGATCGTCGAGTTTCCGGCACCGCTGCTCGTGAGCGGTGTCAACCTGCCGAAAAAGGACGAAGAACCGTGGCAGGCGACGGACCTCTACTACATCTACCAGGAGCGCGTTGTTGCCGGAATGAAGGGCTGACGCGCGGGCTTCTGGATCGGCGGGCTACCCGGATCGCTGACGCGGTCCGGGAAGGGTAGGGCGGCAACCGCCTGCCTTTCTGCCGGTCGTCGCGCGCCCGGCGGCCAGGATGGATCAACGGATTTCAGTCGAATTCGCTGCGAGATGACCGAAGCACTGCTCAGAGTCGAGAACGTTTCGAAGGCATTCTTCGGGATTCCGGTCCTGCAGGATGTCGGCCTCTCGCTTCGCCGCGGCGAGATTCTCGCTCTTCTCGGCGCCAATGGCGCCGGCAAATCGACGCTCGTCAAGGTGATCTGCGGTGCCCATGACGCGGATTCGGGCGCGATTTGGATCGACGGACGCCGCCAGACCTATCGCACGGTACGGGAAGCCGTCGCCGCCGGCGTCTCGGTAGCGCACCAGCATAACATGACTATCTCGCGCCTGACGGGAGCGCAGAACATCGAGCTCGGCCGCGAGCCAACGCACTTTGGCTTGATCAACCGGCGCGAACTCAGGCGCCGGGCGGAGGCACTGTGGCGTGAATTCGATGTCGATATCGACATCGACGCGGAATGCGGCGATCTGGCGCCGGGAGAGCAGAAGATCCTCGATATATTGAAGGCGCTAGCGACGAATCCGCAGATCCTCATTCTTGACGAGCCTACCGCCACGCTGACAGTGGGCGAGAGTAAGCGCCTCTTCGCCTTTCTCGACCGGTTGCGCCGACGGGACATGGGCATCGTCTTCATTTCCCATCATCTCCAGGAAGTGTTCGACCATTGCGACAGGGCCGCTGTCCTGAAAGATGGGCGGATGGTGTTTCAAGGCGACGTCGCGGGACTGACGCGCGAGGACCTTGTCCGCATGATGATCGGCAAGCCGGTCGAGATCGCCAGCTGCGCAAAGGCGAGCATCGGTGAGGATTTTGTCGTTTCGCTCCGGGATATGCAGGTCGGGCCTTTGCATGTCGAGGCTTTCGAAGCCACACGAGGAGAGGTCGTCGGGATAGCCGGCCTTATCGGCTCGGGCCAGACGGAACTGCTTCAATGTCTCGCGGGCGCCCGCCGGCCAACCAGGGTAGGGTCAGCCAGCCTCTTCGGACGACCAGGCCTGCCGGCGTCCGTTGGCAACGCTGTTGGGCGCGGCGTACATTTCATTCCAGACGACCGGGCGAGCAATGCTATGTTCGCGGCACTCTCGGTCGAAGAAAATCTTTCGACCGCCTCGCTCGGTGGCCTGTCCCGGCGTGGCTTCTTCCGCCACCGTGACGCGAATAGCCGGGCGGATGCGCTGATCGGTTCCCTTTCCATAAAATGCCGCGACCGGCGTCAGGCGATCAGCGAACTTTCCGGGGGCAACCAGCAGAAGGTTTCGTTCGCACGCTGGCTCTCTCGGCCGGGACGAACGGACGGCGGACGGGAGAACCGGCTTTTCCTGCTCGACAACCCCACCGAGGGCGTCGATGTCGGCGCGAAGGCGGAATTCTACGCGCTGATCCGGGAACTTACCGCCGGGGGTGCGACGATCATCGTGGCCAGCGTGGAGTTCCAGGAACTCATCACGCTCTCCAACAGGATCTATTGCATCGCGCGGGACACGCTGCGCGACCATTTTCCGGCGGCGGACATGACCGAAGAAACCTTGCTGCTCAAGACCAACTAGAAGGAAGGCCAGCGTGAGGGTAGAGGAAATCGACCAGCAAAAGTCGCGCTCGATTGATTGGGCAGACTTCTTCAGCCGCTACGGGACCGTCCTCGCGGCGATACTGATCTTCGTGGGCTTCTCCGCTTTCAGCCCGCGCTTCTTGACGGTCAACAATCTGACGAACGTGCTCGTCCAAATCTCCTCGCTCACCGTAGTGGCCAGCGCGCTCACCGTTGCCGTGGTCAGCGGCGAATTCGATCTCTCCGTGGGCGAGGTGGCGGGTCTTTCCGCGATCCTGGTTGCGGGTCTTCTCGTATGGAGCCACCAGCCGGTTTATCTCGCCATTCCGCTCGCCATCCTTTCGGGCGTCATTATAGGCATCGTCAACGGGCTGCTTGTGACTTGGCTGCGAATTCCGTCGCTCATCGCCACTTTGGGAATGGGACCCGTCGCACTCGGCTTCAACTATTCCTACAGCAACGGCGATTCAATCTACGCACAGATGCCCGATGCCTTCTACTATCTGTCGACCGGGAGACTTTTCGGCATCCTGCCCATCCCCGTCATCATCGCGGCGATCATCGTTATCTTCATCTATGTGCTGATCAACCATACCCGCTACGGGCGCGCTACCGTCGCCACCGGCACGAATATCGTCGCTGCCCGCCTTTCCGGCATTAATGTCAATCGTTGCCGACAAATCGCTATGATCATATCGGCAACCGGTGCAGGCATTGCCGGTGTCATGCTGACGGCCCGGCTGGGGACCGGCCAGCCGGGTGCGGGTGAACCCTATCTTTTGGATTCCCTGACAGCTGTCTTTATTGGCATGACGGCATTCCGTCCCGGCCGCGCTTCGGTACAGGGTACTGTCATCGGCGTCATCATCATCGGCATGCTCGACAACGGCCTTAACCTGCTCGGCGCGCCCTTCTATTTGCAGAATATTGTGCGCGGTGTCGTCATGATCGCAGCTGTCGCTTTGGCGGTTCTACGCGGCGAAATCCGCTTTTTCTGAGAGGACAATATCGTGCCGAAGGATCGCCCCCCGAAAAAGAAGAGCGCGGAAGACGCAGATCGCGGTCGGAACAGCCAATTGTCCGAGCTCTATCGCACGATGCGCCGCATCCGAACCTTCGAGGAGCGCGTTGGCGAGCTTTTCGTTCGCGGCCAGTCGGCGGGCTCCATGTTGCATCTTTCGATCGGCGAGGAATCCGGTGCCGCCAGTGTCGGCTCGGTCATGCAGCCGCAAGACACCTTCACGACGCATCATCGCGGTCATGGCATCTTCCTGGCGCGTGGCGCCGATCCCAAGCGGATGATGGCCGAGATCGCCGGCAAGGAGACTGGTTACTGCCACGGCAAGGGCGGCTCGATGCACATCGCCGACATGGCGCTCGGCCATCTAGGCGCCAATGCAATCGTTGGCGGCGGCATTCCCGCCGTCGTCGGAGCGGGCCTTTCCAGCAAGCGCCTCAGGCAGAATTCCGTTTCGATCGCGTTCTTCGGCGACGGCGCCATGCAGCAGGGTATTCTCTACGAAAGCATGAACATGGCCGCGCTCTGGGATCTGCCAGTGCTGTTCGTGTGCATCAACAACCAGTACGGCATGGGGACGCGCATCGACCGGGCCACCCGCAACAAGGCTTTCGACCTGAGGGCAAAGGCCCTCGGGTTGAACGGCGCCGTCGTCGATGGGCTCGATGTCGAGAAAGTCCGCGACGAAGCGTGGTGGCTGATCGAGGAGGCGCGTGCTGGCAAGCCGGGCCTCCTGAGCGTCGAACTGTACCGCTTCTTTGGTCATGCTCGCATGGACAAGAGCCCCTACCGACCGGAGGCAGAGGAACTCGAGGGACGGAAGAAGGATCCGGTCCTTTTCGCCCGCGACAAGCTGATCCGCACCGGCCTTGCCAGGGAAAGTGAACTCGATGCACTCGACGGTGATATTGCGTCGGAAATGGATGCGACCATCGACTTCGCCGTCGAATCCAAAGAGCCGGCGCTTTCGTCGATGTTCCGCGACGTCTATGCGCCGGATGAGCCCGAGCCTGAACCTGTCCGCACGCGCATCGATCGCGTCCTAGCCAGGGATGCATGACATGATCTCGATGACTTATCGCGACGCGCTACGCAAGGCGCTGGACGATGCCATGGCCGAAGACACCTCGATCGTCGTGATCGGCGAAGAGGTTGGCCGTTACGGCGGCGCCTATGGCGTAACAAAGGACCTCATCGGCAAGTACGGTCCGGAACGTCTCATTGACACGCCGATTTCAGAGCCGGCAATCGTCGGCACGGCAGTCGGCGCGGCAATGACCGGGCTGCGCCCCGTGGCCGAACTGATGTATGTCGACTTCCTCGGCATGACCATGGATCAGCTCGCCAACCAGGCGGCCAAGATCCGTTACATGTTCGGCGGACAGATTGGGGTACCGATGGTGCTGCGCACTCAAGGTGGCACCGGCCGATCTGCGGGCGCACAGCACTCGCAGAGCCTTGAGGGATGGGTGATGCATACTCCGGGGCTGCGGCTGGCAATGCCGGCGACGGTGGCGGATGCCTATCACCTGTTGCGCCAGGCCCTGACCAAACCAGACCCGGTAGTCTTCATCGAGCACAAGGCGCTTTATACCCGCAAGGAAGATGTCGACCTCGACGCCGCTCCTCTATCATGGGGTAAGGCGGCGGTACGTCGTGAAGGCACTGACCTCGTCATCGTCACCTATTCCCGCCAAGTGATCTACGCGATGGAAGCAGCTGAGCAGTTGGCCAGGAAGAATATCGACGTTACGGTGATCGACCTCAGGACGCTCAATCCGCTCGATTTCGACACCGTGCGCGAACATGTCCAGCGTGTCGGCAAGGCAATGGTTGTCAGCGAGGGCGTGATGACCGCTGGTGTTGGTGCCGAGCTCTGCGCCCGAATTTCCGAAGAATGCTTCGACTTCCTCGAACAGCCAGTGGTGCGCGTCGCCGGCGAGGACGTTCCTATCTCGGTGTCGCGAGAACTCGAATCCGGCAGCGTGCCTTCGCCTCGCCTCATCGCGGAAACGGCCGAGAAAATGGTGTCATGACCGAACGTATCCTCAAGATGCCGCGTCTTGGCGAGACGATGGAGGAGGGGAGAATCACCAACTGGCTGGTGAAACCGGGCGAGCCTTTCCGGCGCGGCGACGCGATCCTCGAGATCGAGACAGACAAGACCGTGGCGGAATATCCTGCGCTGGGTAACGGCGTGCTGACAGACATCCTGGCGATTGCCGGCGAGATGGTCGACGTCGGCAGGCCGATCGCCCGCATCGATATCGGCGAGGGGGCGGACTGGACCGGCGATGGGGAAATCGCCGACGCTGCCCCTGACCCGGCATCTTCTACTGCGCCTACCGTTTTTTCCTCTGGTCCGGTCGAGGTCGACCTCCTGATGCCGCGGTTGGGCGAGACGATGGAGGAGGGCAGGATCGTACGGTGGCTCAAGGTGGCCGGCGACGTTTTTAAGCGCGGTGAAGCTGTCATCGAGATCGAGACCGATAAGACGGTGGCCGAGTTTCCCGCGCTCAACGACGGAAGGCTGGTAGCAATTCTGCGCCAAGAAGGTGAGCTCATATCGGTCGGCGAACCGATCGCGCGGATCATGGCGCCCGGCGACGCCACCACGCCGCGACAGGCCGTCGACGCGCCGGTCGAGCGGCAGGCGATAGAAACCACTCCAAAGGCAAACTCCACGGCAGCCGATGCCACGAGCGGCCGAGTGAGAGCTACGCCTCTCGCCCGACGTCTAGCACGCGCCAACAGGCTCGACATCGCCGCCATACCGGGCAGCGGCCGGCGGGGGAGGGTGGAGAAAGCCGACGTGCTAGCGGCAGCGAGAATCGGGACTACCGGCATGCCATCAACCGACAACGTGCGTTTCGCGTTGCTAGAGCGCGGCCGAATGGCATTCCTCGATAGCCAGGGTGCGGGCGAGCCCATATTATTGCTGCATGGCTTCGCCGGCGACCGAACGACCTGGGCGGCGGTTCAATCGGGCCTTAAGAGGGCGGGGCGGGGCGTCATTGTCCCGGATTTGCCCGGACACGGGTTGACTGAGATCGAAGCCGCCTCGGCAGCCGACCTGGGCTCGGATCTTGGTGAGCTGCTCGATCGCCTCGGCATTCCGCGCGTCTCCGTCGTGGCTCATTCTCTCGCCGCCGCCGCGGGCCTCGAGCTCGCCAAGAAGTCTCCGGACCGCGTCTCGGCCGTGACGCTGATCGCGCCGGCCGGCCTCGGTTTGGAAATCGATGCGGAATTCGTCAAGGGCATGGCCTGGGCAACAGCGCCGGGTGAGGTTGCGCACCTCCTGCGGCGTTTGTCGGCTCAGCCGGCAGAGCCTTCTCCCGCTGTACTCGCGCAGTTGGCGAGCGAACTAGCCATGGGGCGGCTCAAATCGCTTGCCGAGGCGATCGTGGGGCCGCCGGGACAGCGTGTCGACACGCTCGGCATGATCAATGAACTGGCCGGCGTGCTGCCGCTCAAAGTCGTGTTCGGCCTGGAGGACAGGATCATCCCCTGGCAACAGGTCACGGCCTTGCCTCCGGCAGTCGCGATCCACTTGCTGGCCCGTTCCGGCCACATGCCGCAATGGGACCAGGTGCGGGACGTGGTGGACATAGTCGTGAACCAGGGAGGCGGCCGTGGCTGATACGGGAGAAAAATTGAAAGAGGCGCAACGCCGCATCGGCGCCTTTGCGAAAGCGAGTCCCGAGCTTTTCGGCGGTTTTTCGCGCGTCAGCAAGGTGGCGGGATCAGCCGGCAGATTCACCGCTGCCCAGAAGGAGTTGATGGCTGTCGCGATCGCCGTCGTCAGCGGATGCGAGGATTGCATCCTCTATCATGTTGATACCGCCGTCAGGCACGGCGCGGAGGAATCCGAGTTGCTCGAGGCCCTTGAAGTCGCCGTGGAGATGGGTGGTGGACCAGCCGTCATGTACGCGTCCAAGGCGTTGGAGGTCATGCGCGCGCTGCGCTAACCGGAGCGGCCTATGTGGCCGGGGAGGAGAAGATGCCCTATTTCCTGACAGCCGACGGCGGCACCGAAAGCCTTCGCGCGCGTATTTATGACCTCGAAGGCAGCTGTCTCGCCAGCGCGGCCGTTCCGTATAAAACTCGTTTCAGTCCGGGCGCCAGGGCAGAGCAGGATCCGGAGGACTGGTGGCGTGCATTCGTCTCCGCTTCCCGTCAGGCGATTGCCGAGGCCGGTGTTCCTGCCGATGCGGTTGAGGCGATCGCACTGGCGACGACCAGTTGCACGGTCGTCGCGCTGGACGAAAACGGCCAGGCCCTGTGCCCGGCGATCATCTGGATGGACGTCCGCGCCAACCTGGAAGCGGACGCAGTGCTGGCGACCGGTGACGGCGCGCTCGTTGCCAATGGGGGCGGCAGGGGGCCGGTTTCCGCCGAATGGATGATCCCCAAGGCTCTGTGGATCGCCCGCAACGAGCCCAAGATCTTCGAGAAGGCCCATACGATCTGCGAATATCAGGATTTCATGTCGCTTCGTCTGACGGGTGAACGCGCCGCGAGCCTGAACAACATGACGCTACGCTGGCACTATCAGACGGATCGTGGCGGGCTCCCGGTGACCCTTCTGGAGAAGCTGAACCTGCTGGCTCTGCTGGAAAAGTGGCCGCAGCGCATTGTTCCACCCGGCGGCGTGATCGGTACGCTTTCGGCACGCGCGGCCGAGGAGCTCGGCCTTTCGACCCGGGTGAAAGTGGCGCAAGGTGGCGCCGACGCGCTGATCGGCATGATTGGCCTCGGCGTCGCCCGGCCCGGCCAACTGGCGTTGATAACGGGGTCGTCGCACCTGCAATTCGGCGTGACCGAGAAAGCCGTGCACGCTCCCGGCGTCTGGGGCACCTACCGCGACTGTGTCTATCCTAGTCGATACATCATCGAGGGCGGCCAGACCTCGACCGGCTCGATCATCGCCTGGCTTGGCCGGCTGATGAACGGCACGATGGATCTTGATGAACTGAACCGCAAGGCGTCGGAGTTGGAGCCGGGCTCGGACGGCTTGCTGGTGCAGGATCATTTCCAGGGCAACCGTACGCCTTATACCGACGCGCTTTCGCGCGGCGCTATTATCGGGCTGACGCTGGCGCATGAGCCGCACCATATCTTCAGGGCGATCATAGAGGGCATCGGCTTCGGCACACGCTGCATCCTCGACAGTATGGCGGACGCCGGCTATCGCGGCACAGAGATCACTGTCGGTGGCGGCGCTGGCGCCTCCGACCTGTGGCTGCAAATCCATGCGGATACTGCCGGGCTTCCGGTCTGCGTTCCCGCCTCCCGGGACGCCCCCTCGGTCGGCGCTGCGGTGCTCGCAGCTCATGGCGCGGGCCACTTCGCAACCATCGACGAAGGCATCGCCGCAATGGTGCGGCCGGGCAAGCGTATCGAACCGCGGCCGCGCGAAATGGCGCTGTACGAAGACATCTACCAGCAATATCGCGCACTCTATCCGACCCTCAAGGCCCTGCGCGAACAAGCGAAGACAGCGGCATGAGCGGGGACCCGGATTTCAGGCTCGACGGTAAGACAGCACTCGTCACCGGCGGTGCCCGCGGCATCGGGCGAGCGATCTCGGAGCGGCTGGCCGAGGCGGGCGCAGCCGTTATCGTGGCCGACATTGATTTCGACGACGCCGGGCGCGTCGCCACCGCGATCGAGGCCGCCGGCGGCAAGGCCGAGGCTTTTCAACTGAACGTGACCGACCGCAACGCGGTGGAGACAGCGGCGGCCTCGCTTGCCGCCGGCCGCGGCGCCCTCGACGTGCTGGTCAACAATGCCGGTATCGTCCGCAACGCGCCGGCCGCGGAGATGGATTACGAGGACTGGAAATCCGTACTTGACGTCGATCTCGGCGGCGTCTTTCATTGCGCTCAGGCCTTCGGTCGCCGCATGGTCGAAGCCGGCCACGGTGCAATCGTCAACATTTCCTCGATGTGCGCCGAGATCGTCGTCTGTCCGCAACCGCAGGTGTCCTACAACGCCGCCAAGGCCGGCGTGAACATGCTGACCAAGTCGCTTGCCGTTGAATGGGCTAGGCACGGCGTTCGCGTCAACGCGGTCGCGCCAGGCTATATCGGCACCGAACTGACGCTGCGCGGCCGTTCGAACCACGAATGGTTCGACACTTGGATGCGAATGACGCCGATGGCTCGCCTTGGGGAACCGCGTGAAGTTGCCAACGCCGTGCTCTTTCTTGCCGCCGATGCGTCGAGTTACGTAACCGGCAGCGTCTTGATCATCGACGGCGGCTATACCGCTATTTAACCGGAGGATCGTCCATGACCGAACAGGCAAGAACCGCGCTAGTGACTGGCGCAAGCCGCGGCATCGGCCGAGCTATCGCGCTCGGCCTCGCCAGACGCGGCTACGACGTTGCCGTCAACGACATCGAACGCCAGAAGGACGCGCTATTGGAAGTCGTGAGGGAGATCGAGGCGCTAGGCCGCAAAGCCCTGCCAGTCTTCGCCGACGTCGGCGCCAAGGCCGAGGTTGCCGCCATGGTCGCGAGCGTGGAAAAGGCATTCGGACGTATCGATGCCGTCGTCAACAATGCTGGCATCCTGATAGCCGGAACGGTCGAGGAACTGAAAGAAGGGACCTGGGACGCGGTGATGAACGTCAACGCCAAGGGAACGTTCCTCGTCGTCCAGGCGGTGCTGCCCGGCATGCGTCGCCGCAAATACGGCCGCATCGTGAACATCGCCTCGATCGGCGGCAAGCACGGCGCGCCTGAGCAGGCGCACTACTCGGCATCCAAGGCGGCGGTGATGGGCTTCACCCGCGTACTCGCCCAGGAAGTCGGCGCCGACGGCATCACCGCCAATTGCGTTTGCCCAGGCATCATCCTCACCGATATGGGACGCGTCAATCTCGACGATCCCGCGGTGCGCAAGAGTTGGCAGGACAAGACAGCGATGCGGAGGATCGGCGATCCCGAAGATGTCGTCGGCACGGTCGCCTTCTTCACGTCAGACGATTCGGCTTTCGTCACCGGCCAGAGCCTCAATGTCGACGGGGGCATCGTGCTGAGCTGAGAGGGTGTTGCAAAACCCGAAATGATCTTACTGACGCTCATCGTCAGTTTTGTATAATCCACAAATCCGAGTTGTTCGGCGAGTGCCCGAAACGGCATGTCGTAATCGCCCTTGCTGCCAGCGGCCCTTTGAGGGTCAGAACAAGAATTGCTCAAAATCGACGGAATGGAACGCTCCCGGTTTGCCTATTCTAACCGAGGCAACCTAGCGCGGGAGGAGAAGCTTTCCATCTCATCGATTTTCACCAGTTCAGACTCCATTATGGCATGATCCTCAGTGCCCTGTGCGCTAGGAGCATACTATCGGCGGGCGGAAGCATCATATACCGGAGCGTCCAAGTCGCATAAGAAGGCAGCGGGGAACCGATTGCATAGATCAACGATGCCGCTTCGACTGAACGCGTGGTGCCGCGAGAGAGTGCCAATAGCCGACAGCGAAGGCGGCATGCCGAATTGTGGGGTTCAGTAAAAACTTCTACCAATCCAGAGCAGATACCGAAGTTCTGGATCCACTTATCCGTCGCTATTCCGGCTGGCTTCCGCATCAACCGAAATGGTCACTACGTCAGTTCGGGCATAGGATTCGTAGTAATCGAAGGCGCGGCCGTTCTCGCCGCGCGACACGGATCGAATTAGGAGCACCGGCGTCCCCTTTTCGACTTGCAAGTACTTTGCCGTGGCACCGGATGCGCCGACCGCGGCGACGTCGCGCTTCGCAGCAAAAATCATGAAGCCAGCCTGACCCAAAGTCTGGTTCAACGAGGCGTTACCTTGCAGAACGGCGGTCCCGATCAGCTTGGCGCCGACGTCCGAAGGCAGATAATTTGTCGAATAGACCGCCGGCTTCCCGTCGATGTAACGGACTCTTTCAAGCACGAACCCGATAGAGCCTTCAGGCAAGCCGAGCCCGGTCGCAGCGGTGGCCGGCAACTCTTCCTTCCTATGACGCAAGACCGTGGTCTTGATCATTCGATCGGGCGAGTGTGCCTCAGTCTCCAAGAACCCCTGCGTGACTTGCAGTCGCCAGTGACTATCGCTGAAGTCGGCCACAAAGGCACCCCGATGAGGGACCATCCGGATGAGACGGTTCTGCTCCAAGGTCCGCAGGGTCTCGCGCACGGTCGAGCGAGCTAAGTCGTAAGATCGGCACAGTTCGGTCTCGCCGGGAAATCGCCCGCCAGCTTCATACATGCCCTCCTTGATCTGGCTCTCGAGAATCCGCGCGAGCTGCTGATAGTAAGGTTCGGCTGAGTTTCGATCGATCGTTTGCATGTGCCCAGAGCATCGGGTTGTACGAACAAAACGTACATTATCGCATTTCATTGGTCTAGGAAGCGTTGACTCTTGTCGGCCTTGTACGTACAAAACAAGGGGTAAGCACCCTTGGAAGGTGTGCCCTAACGCCTGACGTGAGGAGCGTCGTCACAAAGCGTCCGGCCATGCGCCGGATTTTGGGAGAGAAGATCCATGTCTATGACAGTTCGGCGACCGGCCCTGGCCGGCGCAGTGGTTAGTGCGCTCGCAATCGAGCTCTTTTCATTTAATGCGGCCAAGGCGGAAGACGTTACATTGACGGTCGCCCTTGCCGCCAACCCCCAGATGGAAACCGCAGCCAAGCTGATCGATAACTTCTACGCGAAGTATCCGGGCATCAAGGTCAAGTTCCAGACGCTGCCGGAAAATCAGCTGCGCCCGACGGTCCTGAAGGACGTTGCGACCAAGTCTGGCCAGTTCGACGTCGTCATGATCGGCGCCTACGAGGTGCCGCTCTGGGCCGAGAAGGGCTGGATCGTCGATCTCAGCAAGCAATACGTCGGCAGCAGCCCGGACTGGCAGGTCGACGACCTGATCACCCCGATCAGGAACCTCGTGTCTTACAAGGGTGACATGTATGCAACACCATTCTACGGTTCGTCATCGTTCATGTTCTACCGCAAGGACCTGTTCGACAAGGCCGGCTTGAAGATGCCAGAGCAGCCGACATGGGACCAGATCGCCGATTTCGCGGCCAAGCTCGACGACAAGGCGAACAACCAGTCCGGCATCTGTCTGCGTGGCATTCCAGGCTGGGGACAGAGCCTCGCGCCTCTGACGACGGTAATCAACACCTACGGTGGCCGCTGGTTCGATGAGAACTGGGCGCCGCAGCTGAGTTCCCCAAAGAGCCGCGAAGCGATCAACTTTTACGTCAACCTTCTGAAGACGCATGGCCAACCCGATGCCGCGAAAGACGGATGGCAGGAATGCCTCCAGCTCTTCACCCAGGGCAAGACCGCGATGTGGTATGACGACACCGTCTTCGCCGGGCCGGTGCTCGATCAGGCATCGGAGGCCGTCAAGGGCAATGTCGGCTTCGCTCTTGCCCCGATCAAGGAGAAGCCGGGTTCCGGCTGGTTGTGGGCATGGGGCTTATCGATCCCCGAGACCAGCAAGAATCCTGATGCAGCCTGGAAGCTGATCTCCTGGCTGACGAGCCAGGACTACATCAAGCTGGCAGGTGAAAAGGCCGGATGGGGGACGGTTCCTCCCGGATCTCGCAAGTCGACCTATCAGTTGCCCGAATACCAGAAGGCCACGGCGGACTACGCAGATCTGACGCTGAAGTCGATCAGCGCGGCCGACCCGCTGAAGCCCACGGTCGACCCGGTGCCTTACACTGGCGTCCAGTACGTCGATATTCCCGAGTTCGAGCAGATCGGCGACTTCACATCGCAGCAGCTTGCGGGTGCGATCAGCGGCCAGATGAGCGCCGACGACGCGATCGCCGCCAGCGAGACCAAGATCAAGGAAATCATGTCTGACGCGGGCTACATTAAGTAGGCCCGCGAAATCGGCGGGCCACCTTCCTCCCCTAGGCCCGCCGATCCCTTCTCAGCGAGCGGATCAGCACCCATGGCATTGCCAGCAGCGCCCCAAGGAAGCCGCAGGGCTCTCGACGTGAATAGCCTTGCGAAAGGTTGGTGGAAGCGGTTGCCTCTCGTCCCGGCCATGGCTGTTGTCCTCGTCGTGACCCAGCTGCCCTTTGTGATCACTCTCTACTACAGCATGCAGCGCTGGAACCTGGTCTCGACGAGCGCCCCGCGTTTCGTATGGTTCCGTAACTTCGTCGGCGCGCTTCACGATGAAATATTTCTCAAGGCGGTGGTGAACACCGCCGTCATCACTGCTGCGATAGTTTTTGCCTCCATCGTCATTGGCGGACTGCTTGCGGCCGGTCTCAATCGCGAGTTTCGTGGCCGCATGATCGCACGGACGCTTGCGATCACGCCTTTCTTCGTGATGCCCGTCGCCGCGGCGCTGTTCTGGAAGACCGGCGTCTATGACCCAAGCTTCGGCATTCTTGGCTGGGTAACCAGCGAGATCGGGGTCGGCCGACTCAATTGGGCGAGCCAGTATCCGAAGCTGACCATCATTATTTTATCGACCTGGCAGTGGTCCGCCTTCGCACTGCTGATCCTGCTGGCGGGCATGCAGTCGTTCCCGACCGAAGTGGGCGAGGCAGCGGCTATTGACGGCGCAGGGCGCCTGTACGCCTTCCGTCGGCTGATGTTGCCGCATCTGCGACCCTTCATGGAACTGACAGCGCTGCTGATCGCGATGTATGTGCTCGATACTTTTGCCGCAATTACAATCCTCACCAACGGCGGTCCCGCCTACGCCACGACCAACCTGTCCTACTATGTCTATCTCGAGGCATTCAGCGCATTCGACCTCGGAAAGGCATCGGCATTCGGCGTAATCGCGCTCGTGCTCGCCATCGCGCTTACCGTGCCGATGCTTCGTATCGTCTCGGGAATCTTCAAGGAAGGGGGCAGGGCATGAAGCGCCGGACCTCTTCCCTGACCGACGCGGTGTTGACGCTGCTCACTTGGCTCGGTGTTCTGATCATGTTCGCGCCGATCGCGCTCATGGTGCTCACCAGCTTCAAGAGCGAGCAGGACGCGGTCAGCTTCCCGCCCAAGCTTTTCTTCACGCCGACGATCGAGCACTATCGGCGCATCTTCGAGAATGACTTTGCAGCCTTTGCGACGACGTCGGTAGTCGTGACCTTCTTTTCCACGTTGGTTGTGATCGTTCTGGCCGTCCCGGCCGCCTATGCCTTGACCGTGCGTCCGATACCAAAATGGCGCGACGTCCTGTTCTTCCTGATCTCGACCAAGATGATGCCGATCGCGGCGGGCATCGTGCCGATCTACCTCGTGGCGCGCAGCTTCGACCTCTTGAACACCGCGACCCTGTTGATCATCGTCTACACGTCTATGAACCTTCCTCTGGCGGTATGGATGATCCGCTCGTTCATGGTGGAGATTCCTCGCGATGTGTTCGATGCGGTGGAAGTGGACGGAGCCGGCCGCTGGCGCGAGATAACCCGGATTATCCTGCCGTTGATCCGCCCTGGCCTGGCATCGACAGCGCTGCTGTGCGGGATCTTTGCTTGGAACGAGTTTTTCCTGGCGGTCAACCTGACGACTACCGTCAGTACGCTTCCGGTGTTCCTCCAGAAATTCCTGAGTTTCGGACAGCTCTACACCGCCCAAGTGGCGGCAGTTGCGACGCTGATCAACGTGCCGGTCGTCGCTGCTGGATGGATTGCCCAGAAGAATCTCACCCGTGGCTTGACCTTCGGAGCGGTAAGATGAGCTTGGACAAGTTGTTCGGCGGCGCTCCGAACGGGAGGATGAAGGCAGTTCGTATCACGCAGGATCACCAGATCAGCGTGGTTGAAACGACGATCCCGCAAATCCGTCCCGACGAAGTCCTGGTGAAACCCGCGAGCTGCGGCATCTGCGGGACCGACCTGCATATCCTGCATCACGGTTTCGTCGGCACGAACTATCCGGTCACGCCCGGCCATGAGTTTGCAGGACATGTGGTCGCCGTCGGCGCCGAAGTCCACAATCTCAAGGAAGGCGACTTTGTCGCGGTCGATCCCAATGTCGTCTGTGGGGTGTGCCGCTGGTGTCGCGCCCGCCGCCCGAACCTTTGCGTTTCGCTGACGCCCATCGGCGTGGGTCGCCCGGGTGCAGCGGCGGAATATGTCACGGTGCCTGCGCGAAATGCTCTCGTGGTAAAGGAATCGCTTGGCCACGGCGTCGCGGCGCTGATCGAGCCGCTCGCCTGCGCGCTCCACGCGGTCGAGTCCTCCCAGGGCATCGACGGTCGCGCAGTGCTTATTCTGGGCGGCGGCACCATGGGCCTGCTCCTCGCGATTTCGGCCAAGGCGGCCGGAGCCGGGCATGTGACCCTTGCCGACCCGGCTAACGCAAAATTGGAGATTGCGCGACGGGCGGGCGTGGATGCGGCCGTCAGTCCCGCTGCGCTCGGGTCCGAGCTTTATGACGTCGTCTTTGAAGCGGCTGGTGTGTCGCCCGCCCTCAAGCAGGCGCTGACGCTGATCGAAAAGACTGGTGTTCTTGTCCAGGTCGGCGTCCATGACGAGGACGCCGAGGCGAGCTTCAATCCGTTCCGGCTTTATGAGCGGGAATTCCGCTTCATCGGCTCGAATTCCTGCGCTGGCCAGTTTCCTGCTGCTGTCGATCTTATGCCCGACATTCGCGACAAGGCGGCGCTGCTCCTTGGTGAAACCTTCCCGGTCTGGAACTTCGACCAGGCGGTGCAAAGCATGCAGACCGGCAGGTCTGTGAAAACCCAACTTCGATTTCAGTGACGATCAAAGGAGAAGATATCGTGGCGAACCGCTACTCGACAAATTACCGTATGAACCGAGTATTCCGCAATGATCGCGCCGCCCTGATCGTACCGATCGACCATGGCCTGGTCTGGGGGCGAGTGCCGGCCCTGGAGAGGCCGGTTCAGGTGCTGCGCCGTTTCCAGCCGGAGGATATCACTGGCTTCATGGTGAGCACTGGCATCGTCAAGGCGACCGAAGTCGAGATGGCCAAGGCGCCTGCATTGGCACGGGTTCTCGCCATTGACGCATTCTGGCCGACGAGCGCTCCGGAGACGGGCACTGGCGCCATCGTGACCAGTGTCGAAGACGCTGTGCGAATGGGCGTCGACTGCGTCAAGCTGCTGCTTCCGTGGAACGTCAACGATGCCGAGAAGGTTCTCTACTGCGAGCGCATCGGCAAAGTTGTCTCCGAAGCCTCCAAGTGGCACATCCCGGTGATGGTCGAACCGGTCTTCCTCAATTCCGCACGCTCGCCTGAGATCATCGAAAAGGAGCTCGAGGTTGCGCGCGTCGGCTACGACCTCGGCGCCGACATCATCAAGATTACATTTCCGGGTCCCGACGCGACGGCCAAGCTCGTTTCCGAACTGGACATTCCGATCGTGGTCGCCGGCGGTCCGCTCAGCGGTGATGTGAAATCCACGCTCAAGGATGTCGAGGACGCCATTTCGGCCGGCGCCCAGGGCGTCGTAGTTGGTCGCAAGGTTTGGCAGCGTCCTGCGGCGGAAGCGAAGGAGGTTATCCAGGAGATGGCCCGCATCACCCGCAGCAAGTACGTGCGGCATTGGTAAGGCGGAGATCGACGCAACCATGCTGTTCTGTGGGATCGATATCGGGACGACCAACCTGAAGGTCGGTCTTGTCGACGAATCCGCGCGGGTGGTGTGGTTGCGTTCCGTTCCGACCCCGCGCCTTGCGCCTGACACGTATCTTGCGGTCGATGGCAAGGCACTGGTTTCTTTGATCGAAAGGGTGATCATCGAGGGTTGGTCTCAAGTGGGGAAGGGCGCGCCTCTCGCGGCCATAGCCACTACCGGCGTCGGCGAAGACGGCGTGCTGGTCGACGAAGAGCTTCGGCCCGTGTCATTCGCTATCCCATGGTTTGACCGTGGGGCAACCGAAGAGGCCGATTTCATCCGCGCCAGCAACGCCGAAACGCCGAAGGCCGGTATAGAGATGGACCCGACGCGCACAGGCGCACGATGGCTGTGGTATAGGCGTCACTATCCGGAAATCGTCCGACCGGCCCATTGCTGGATTGCGCTGACGGACTTGCCGGCTGCCGTCTTTGCGGGTCGTCCATTTATAAGCGAGACCCTGGCTGCCAGGACCGGCTGTTTTGACGTGGCCGGCCGGTCGTGGATTGCGGAACTCCTGCAGGCCACCGGTGCGCCTCGTCTGCCCGCGGCCTTGCGCGCCTCCGAGATTGTGGGGCCGGTTGTCTCGCCGGCGCTGATCGAGAGCGGCGCGGCCGGCGACCGGACCCTGGTGATCGCCGGCGGGCACGACCACCCTGTTGCGGCCTCATATATCCAGCGCCTCGACCGGGCGGCACGGGTCGATTCGATCGGGACGGCGAACGTCGTTTACGGCGAAACTTCAGATACAAGACTAGACAGGTTCGACCCTGAGATCGCGTTCACGGTCCCCATTCTGGCCAAGCGCGGATTGGCCTGTCTCGGTGTCTTTGAGTTTTCCGCGGCGGTCAGGGCCCTGGAAAAGCGTGGCGTCGATATTCGGTCCATCCTGGCACTCACGCGTCTGCCGGGCGAACCTGGAGACAAGTCCGACGCACGGGCAATCTTTGAGATGGCGAGCTTCGCGGCGCTGCGCATGCTCGAGCGCATGGATATGGCCGGCGTTCCGCGTGGACCGATCTTCGCCACCGGCGGCTGGAGCCGTTCCCGAGGGCTTCTGGAGTTGCGGGCAAGCATCTTCGGCGAACCGGTCTACATTCTTGACGAGCAGGAGCCAGCGGTCGCTGGAGCCGCGCTGATCGGTGCTCAAGGCGGCGGGAACATGGTTGAGATCCGTCAGGCGGGCACGCGTGAGTGTGTGGAGCCCGATGCGGTCTGGATAAGCCGGTATCGTGAATTTGCGGCGGTAAAAGCAGCCGCTCGATAGGCCTCGATAGAATTGAGGGCCTGCCGGAATACGAAGAACGCGGGAGGTTTGAACGTGTCAGTCATTGCGATCGAAGGTCTCAACAAGAGCTTCGCCGATTTTCACGCCGTCGAGGATCTCAATCTGGTGACGGAGGATGGAGAATTTGTCGTGCTGGTTGGCCCCTCGGGCTGCGGCAAGACCACAACAATGCGCATGATCGCGGGGTTGGAGCAGGCGACGACCGGCAAGATCCGGATTGACGGAGAGAACGTGACCGCGCAGACGCCGTCCGAACGCGACGTCGCGATGGTCTTTCAGAACTACGCGCTCTATCCGCACCTCACCGTTTACGAAAACATGGCGTTCTGCCTCCGGGTGCGGAAATGGTCGAAAGAAGACATCGACAAGCAGGTTCGCCACACGGCCCAAGCCCTGGGTATTGAGTCGCTCTTGCAGAGGCGGCCGGCGGAACTCTCTGGTGGCCAGCGCCAGCGTGTCGCGCTTGGCCGGGCTATCGTGCGTGAGCCCCGCGTCTTTCTGATGGACGAGCCTCTGTCGAACCTGGACGCCAAGCTCCGCATTGAAATGCGGGCAGAAATTGTAAAACTCTGCCGCCGCCTCAAGATCACGACGTTTTATGTCACCCACGACCAACTCGAAGCGCTGACCATGGGACATCGCATCGTGGTGATGCGCAACGGCATCGCCCAACAGATCGATACGCCTCAGAACATCTATGATCGACCCGCAAACCAGTTCGTCGCGGGTTTCATCGGAAGTCCGCCGATGAATTTTCTGACCGCTGAGATCGATGCGTCAGGCACATTGGTGGGGAACGGATTCACGCTTCAGCCGGGAGGTGATGTAAAGCAGGCGCTCTCGACAAAAAAAGGATCCGTGACCGCCGGTGTTCGACCTGAACATCTTGCGCCGATCGATGAGAGGCAGCCATCTCTGGGCAGCTTGAAGGGCCGCGTCGAGCTTATCGAGTCTCTGGGCTCCCACATTATGATCCAGGTTCTCATTGCTGGAGGTCTGGTTTCCGCGCAGTTTGAGCGCGGACCCGACGTCCAGGTCGGCCAGGATATCATGCTGGGACATCGGCCGAACGTGATCCACGCATTCGATACCGCTTCAGAGCGGTCTGTGCTGGCGCAGTAAATTAAAGGGGACGGCTATGAAAAAGCTGATCAATCGTCCCGAGGACGTGGTTCGGGAAATGCTCGAAGGCGCCGCGTTGCTAAATCCCGGCGTAGCTCTGCTCGCCAATGAAAATGTGATCGTTCGGGCCGACCTTCCTCAGCCAAACGATCGAAAAGTTGCCGTGCTCTCCGGAGGCGGTAGCGGCCATGAGCCAGCTCACGCCGGCTTCGTGGGCGAGGGCATGCTGACCGCCGCCATTGCAGGCGATGTCTTCACCTCGCCCAGCACCGACGCTGTGCTGGGGGCGATCAGGGCGGTCAGCGGGCCGGCGGGCGCTGTTCTGATCGTTAAGAACTACACCGGTGACCGGCTGAATTTTGGGCTTGCGGCCGAGCTTGCGCGAGCGGAAGGTATCCCCGTCGAGGTGGTGCTGGTTTCGGATGACGTGGCGCTGCGCGAGACCGTTCCGACGGACCGTCGCCGCGGTATCGCCGGCACCGTCCTCGTACATAAGGTTGCAGGCGCCGCGGCGGACCAGGGGATGTCTCTTGATGAAGTCGCTGGCCTGGCGCGCCAGGTCGCCGGCGATGTCGTATCGATGGGGATATCCCTGGGTGCATGTACCCTGCCGGCTGTTGGCAAACCCGGCTTTATTCTCGCGGATGATGAAATCGAGGTTGGCCTAGGCATCCATGGCGAACAGGGCGTTTCACGAATGCCCATTGGTCCCGTCGACGGCCTCTGCAGTCTCATTCTCGATACAATGAATGCCGATCGTCCGTTCGTTGCCGGGACAAAATTCGCCGTCGTGGTCAATGGTCTTGGCACTACCCCTCCGATGGAACTCTCAATCGTCGCAAGGAGCACAATCCGGCAGCTTCGCGACCGCGGTGTCACGGCCGAGAGGGCATGGGCTGGTACCTTTATGTCGGCCCTGGACATGCCCGGTTTCTCACTCTCAATCCTGCCTTTGAACGATGCTCTGAAGAACCTGCTCGACGCGCCAACCACGGCTTCGGCATGGCCTCGAGGGGGCGCTGTGAATACTGATCCTGTTCGTAGTGTGATTGTGGCGACAGAGACGTTTGCTGACCTGGCAGAACCATCGACGCAAGGACGCCTGATATTCGAATGCGCCCGAGCGGCGGCCAATGCGTTGATTGCGACGGAACCGGAATTGACCGAGCTCGATCGCATCGCCGGGGATGGTGACCTCGGCACGAGCATGAAACGTGGCGGGGAAGCGATTCTGGCAATGCCGGTGTCTTCGTTTGCCACCCCAGCGGATGGTTTGGCCAACATCGGCAACGTATTGCGTCGTGTTATTGGTGGCAGCTCCGGCCCTTTCTACGCGACGGGATTTTTGAGGGCGGCCCGAGAGTTGGCGGATCTTGACGAACCCAAGATGCGGGATTGGGCCAACGCATTCTCCGCCGGTGTCGCGGCTATTTCTGAGCTAGGTGGCGCAAAGCTTGGGGATCGCACGATGATCGATGCTTTAAAGCCTGCTGCCGACAAATTGATGGAAATGGCCGGCAAGAGTGCGTTCAACGCCGAAGCCATTCAGGCGGCCGCGAAAGCTGCGGCTGAGGGGGCGGAAGCAACGAAGTCGATGGCGCCCAGGCTGGGGCGCGCCAGCTATTTAAACGAACATATCGTTCGCGGTCATCCCGATGGCGGTGCCGTGGCCGTCAGCGTTTGGCTAAAGGCAATTTCTTAGCGAGCCTGTCATTCGTGGAGTATTCGTTTTTCTGCGCCAGGAGTCGCATAAGAGGCAGTGTAGGTCGTGTGGACGAATTTGATCAAGCATAGGCCGGCAGCGAAGCTGACGATGGAGCGGAAGTTCTGTGCGGTCTTTTCGCATCGCAAAGCGACACGTTTGAAGCGCTTGAGCCGTCCGAAGCCCT
>Ga0209963_1000515_pt1 | contig 52991 bp, 60 predicted proteins | sample ThiBio_1000_biof_2_FD_183957 | JGI IMG/M metagenome (GOLD analysis project Ga0209963, IMG submission 183957) | Wastewater bioreactor microbial communities from Cape Town, South Africa - Thiocy_cont_1000_biof (SPAdes) | ecosystem: Engineered > Bioreactor > Thiocyanate-remediating >...
CTGCGGCGCTCAACCCCGGTGACAACTTCAATGCGATCAAAACCAGAAGCACTATGCATAGTATCAGGCATACGCCTATCTCCTATCATCAGTGCATCCGTGTCCGGTTCAATTGGGGGCTAGTCCAGATAAGAAATAAAAGCTTGGCTACTATCGGTAGTATTAGGACGAATAATCGAACCCAGCTCATGTTGCGTTCGGTGCACTAAATTTTGAAAATAACGTTTCTGGCTTTCCCTGTCTTGTTTTTCATGAGGGTTGGTTTCAAAATAATGCTCCCCATACGTACTAGATATCTGATGAATTGCTGTTAATGTAAGAAATTTAACCCATATTTGTTTTGCAATATGATCAGCCGCGATATTTGGATGCTTCTGCCTTATACAGGTACATACACTACTAAACTTGGTTATAAGTTCTACAAAATAGGCCTTTTCAATATCAAACTTATGGAAAGCTTCTACATGCTTGGGATTTGACTCATGGCGCGATGTTTGTATATCAAATTGTAAACGGCGAAGTAATGCCGTTTTTCCATCCCCCTTTCTACCAAGCAACACAGTATTTGTTCTATTTAATTGACGAAACGTTAAGTCGTCAAAGGCTTTTGTTCTTACGAAGATATCATCGAACTGAATATTTGGATCATCCTCTGCTTTTAAGGGAGCGAAACAGGCAATTAATTTATTAAGTTGATCCCCACTAATGTCCCGTCTGCCCTGATGAATATTCACTTCCCATCCTCCGCTTAAATGAGCCTTTCGTAAAAATTGGGTCAAGGTTGAATCGGCCTACATTTTATGAAGGCTGTTTGGTTTAAGTTAGACTTCAACATTTTTATTCTATTCCTCAACCTGGCGCAGCTACACGACCTCACCTGTATTCAACTCGCTATGCTCATTTTTCGAGATGGAGAATGTCGCTTCGAATATGCCAAGGCTTCGTCACACGTCAACATTGACGTGCCTATTTTGCTCACTATGCATATGCTACATGCACTTCGGTAAATCTTGCTTTTTTTAGTACCATCCTGGATTCAACTTCTGCCTAAATCATAATCCGCTCAATCTCATCAAGAGAAACCTGATCATTTCGTCGATCATAAAGCCCCGTAGTACGCGCACTTTCATGAGCCGCCATTTGCTGTGCTATTTCCAATTTGCCTCCATTCCGTAAGTACTCAGTGATGCCAGTCGCACGGAATGAGTGATTCCCGATCTTTGTAAAAATCGAAGCTTCGGCGGAGCGTCTACGGATCATACGGTATGCATCGGCTTGGCTCATTGGACGGTCTGAAAGCTGTCCGGAGCGACCAGGCGACGTACGGAAGAGAATGCTCTTGGCTTCCGTCAGCTTGGCGCCGTTGATATAAGCATGCAGATATTCATCGAGATTATGATGGCAGGGCATTTCGTGTCGCTTTCCGCCTTTTTCATATAAACGTATCCAAGTGCGGCGTCCCTGCACATAGACATCCTCAATTTTGATCTGAAGGGCCGCGCCCACCCGGGCAAAGGTATAAACCATCAAGCCGATCAAGGCGCGATCGCGCAAACCAACGGGAGTGCTGATATCGATAGAGTCAAGTAGGGCACGTGCTTCATCCGCGGCAAGAACAGGAGTTTTTCCTTTTCTGACGGAATACTTGGGACCTCGCACCGAACTCGCAGGATTCGTTGCGAGAACTTGGCCTACCACAAGCCAATCGAATAGCATTCGGATTGCGGCTAAGTGTTGCTTAACGGAAGGGGCGGACAATCGCTGCCACAGAATCTCGATGTAGGCTGCCACGTGAACCGGCTCAATATCGCTGAGTTCAGTTAGTCCATTAGCTTCGCACCAGTACCCAAATTCTCCTACAGCCCAGGCGTATGCCTTACGTGTGTTGGGATTGCGGATATTTGCAGTGAAGAACTCAATGAAACGCTTGCTAGTATCTGCGGTCGGCGTGAATATTGCCGGCAACGATACCGGAGATTGAAGCGGAGAGTTCAGGAGTTGGGGCATTAACGATCCTCTCGGGTATGCCAAAGCCGAAGAATATAGATCAGATTTTCAGTAACTTCATAACGCAGTTCGTAATCACCCACAATGACACGCCGCACATCGCGCGGCGCAAACTCTTCCAGTGATACTCCAAGTTGAGGATAGATCAATAGCCGCTCTGCGCCAACCACTAACTGCTTGATCACTTTCGCCGCTGCGACGGGATTTACTGGCGCAAGAAAAACATAAATGCGAACAAGGTCGCGCTCAGCACTAACCGTCCATTTCAGGGCCACGGATTAGACCGACTTGTCGAGGCTTCTAGCCCAAGCATCAATTGAAGCGTGGTCAACGATGCGGTCAGCATCGACATCGGACAATCCTTCTAAGGTGAGCTGATGGCGTTTGACTTCAAGCGCGACCCATGACGCTAAGGCCTGCTTGACGATCCAACCTTTGGGACGATCTATTCGGGCGGCAAGCTGGTCGATTTGCTCAGCAAGCTCATTCGGAATATGAGCAGTGACTACCCGAGTATTCATGCTAGGTTTCCTTATGATAGTAATCATTTTTAATCAATCCTAATCGAATGAGCACGGATTGTCTAGTTAATATTTCTGAAGAATTATGCAATCTTTTGTGAATGATAACGTCCTTTATCATTCACATCTCAAGCATCAAGTTATTACATCAAGACGAGATGGGTGACTGCTGATCAATCGTTAATAAGGTAACGAAAGGGGTATTCGAATTTTAGTCTGGGGGACCAAAATCTACATCAACTTCACCGACATTCACTGAATAATCTTCCTTGGCAATTTCGATCTCAATTTCCCATTCAGACGGCGATTGCAGCTGCAGATTACCAGTACAGGTGAGAAAAAATTCTATTTCTTGATCGAAGGTCCTTTTAACTATCATATAACCGAGGCTGAGTTCTTCTCGGTCGATAGAGTCCCAAACAAACACTTCAACACTTACTTCTACTTCTATTTCAACTGATGCAACAAGCTCAACAAGACACTTTGATGAATCTTGCTCATTGATCCACACATTTACATTGATCCAGTCGTACGATGAAAGCTCTACGTTGCATATCTCCGCTTCCAGTCGCTCGGAGCCGGATGCATAAAGATCATTCACCATCCAGGGTGAAGTATTAATGTGATCCTCAAGCGCAGCACTTAACTTACGGGCAAATGACGATTTACGGTCAGTAAGTAATTCATTTATCTGCCGCTTAATATTTTCAGCGGTTGAACCTTCGGTTGCGAATAGTGAAGTAAATTCATCGAGCGATCCCACGCAGTAAAGAAATTCGGATTTATTAGCGAACGAAACCCATCCCGTATCACGAGAAATTAGTATGCCAAGTGTTTTGTTTGTCTTAGCGTATTCCTCAAGTACCAATAAAGCAGCTGCATCGGGAAATTCGGATTTCTTATCCTTCTTACGTTCAAATGGGGGGATCTCATTAAAATAACGGGTGAACATCTCCTCGGCAAGCCAGGATCCTTCGATCGGGAGCACATCACCCCCTAAACGCGTAACAAACTGCTTGATTTGTTCGTCAAAGGCGGCATTAGCGGATTGTTCACTTGACAATTTATCGAAAATAACTTTGACAGGCGATAGATCTTTGCTGGTAGCACGTTCCACATCACTATTGGCACTGTTCCATCTTTGCATAGCTTCTATTACGAGTTTCATCCGATGTGCCTTGACTTCTCGCTCAACTATTTCGGTCAATTGTAAGCACATCCAATCAGGACGCTGCGATGCTAAACTGTGCAAGGCACCTTCACTGAAATTGTACCCTGCCGATTGAATGATGCTGGTGTCCAGGGAGAAAAATTTCACCTGTTGCCCTTTCAATTGCGCATCGCTTGGAAATCCCTCTGGCATTAGTTTTTCTCGTAAAGATTATGCTCAACAGTACAGATAGCAGTTGTTATACGGCTCGATTAGGATCGAGATCAGCTCGATTTGCTGTACTCAGGATAACTAATAAGTCTGGCTCTGTTCGAAACCAAACCAGCGAATCGACAGCTAATTGACTGAAGTTCTTTCGGAATGCGGATGACTCACGATCCTCGAATGCAGTAAGAAATTCAACGGACTTCACTGGCACACTAGATTCACGGACTATCCCCAACAATGCCTGTTTTCTGGCATCCGTTACCGCACCATCCGTAGCAACGATTTCACAGAATAGGAATCGTATTGGTTCCTTCATATCAGCCAGAATCAAATCCGGCAATTCTGCTCCAACATCGAATTTCAGACCGACTGATTCAGAGATTTCGACAAACTGTGGATATGCCTTCTTGTCGCTTGCGCTAAGCCATAGCACAACAGGGCTTTCCAGATGCCGCTTAGAAAACTCCTCAATGAGGCCTTTTGCAATCTCCGATGACGGCCCGGCAGTGATTCTGATCCGCGTCCCGTCAGGCATATCGATGAGAAGATCCCCGGTCTTTGCCTGCAGACCCTGAGCCTTTAATGCCATGCGCTGTTGAGTAGCTTGATTGAGGTGATGAACTCGCCATGCCCCGGCTACTGCAGAAAACTGATCGTTGCTTAATGACGGATCAAACAATGCCGCAAAATCAGCAGACAAAAAATTAATGGGGGTGCTTGCGGTTGTTGGATATCCCGGCCGCTTTCGCATGATGCCAAGCCGCAATAATTGGTTACGCATTAAATCATCCCGGATAGGTTCCCTGCTTGTATCCGCATACCAGCGCTCACCCGGTGTACGATAACCAGGTTTATTGCATACGGTCAGCCATACAACCCGGTCATTATCGGAGATCTTTTGTGCCTGATCTTCGGTGAACAGATAAATGTGGGAAGGGCGAAGGTAACGATCCTGCCCTTCAATAAATCCGCCATACAGAAAAACAAAGATAACCCTGGCTGACATGACGCCAACCAGCAATCCACGATCAGGAAATGCCTCCGGAAAAATTTCCGCCAGCCGGGATTGAATTTCCGGGATGGTAAGAAGTGGCGGTAGTGATTGGATGGTGATTGGTTTGTTTTTCTTCTTCGCCATATTTTAGGCGGTCATCAATACGGATTGGGGTTTAAACGCAGCTTCTACAGCAAGATCAGCCTGCTTCAAGGTGGCGCCATCCGATAATGACAGCCCAATGGCTATCAATTGGCTTAGTGGTGGTAAAGGCAATGTTCGGAGATCGGAAGCATTGATCTGCGTATTCCCCGAAACTGTTCGGAGATATTTATCCACGAAGCGGCTATTCAGAAAGGCAGCAATGCCGCGTACCTCATCGGCACTTAACGAGCCCCCCGGTCGATAGAGATAGTTCGTGTGATTCTCTAGTCCGATGACACTGCCAGGCAAGCTTTTTGCGATATAAGGTGCCGCAGTAATTCTGCGTCGGTCTTCTTTTGGACTGAAGCGCCGCATGATCACCATGTTTTCGTTAGGCACGAGCATCCATGCTGTTTTAGCGTTTGCCGCGATATGCTCCCGTTTTTTCCGGATTGGCCAGGATAAGCACATGTGATTAACATGCTGCATCCACAGTAAGGGCACCATACCCTTGCGTTTAGTTTCCGTGATGTGCTCCGCGGCTCGGAAAGCGACTACCGGCCCCGTGCTCACCCTAATTCCGTACGTGGACAACGTGGCGGAGAAGCGCTGCAGGACACTTGAGTCATCCTGTGTCGGTAAGGAAATCACACTGTCGTTGTTACCACCGATGACCTCGCAGGAGGGCAGCGCCCGAAGTGTTGCATCAGCCAGATCACGCACACCCTGGCTTGTGCTAATAACAATAGTGTTTACCACACCAGCTTGCGCTGTCGCCCAGGTAATCATTGCCTCTTGTAGCACCTCATCATCAGTAAAATGATCCTGCCGACTTTCAAAAACGTGGATGCCATCAATATGCAGCCACCGAAGCATCTGGCGGCGTGTCGCTGCAAAGTATGGTCCGTTGGTCCATGATCGTGGCGTAATGAAGCACCAGCGACCAGCAGGTTTCAGGATCCTGGCGCAAGCTGCCATGAATAAGCCATAGATATTTGGCTGCCCATACACGGCATAAGCATGTTTACTCGCTCGTGGATCGCTCTTGCTGAGTTTGAAATAGGGTGGGTTGGCAATAACGATATCGAACTGCGGCTTTTCGTTTGCAAGTTCAGACATCAAAAAATCAATTATTCGGATGCTGACTTTTACTTTCACGCCGGCATTGCGTCCGGTCATCCGCATTTTCTCAGCTAAACGCTTGAGCGCAGAGTGCAGCCGTGTGTCAATCTCACACAGAACTACTTCAATTTGCGCTGGCCTGGCATTCCTTGCAAGCAAGTCCTCAACCACTGCTGCCGCGAGAATACCTCCGCCTGCCGCAGGCTCCAGCACACGAACTGATGATTTTTCGATTCCAGTGCATGCGCGTGAGGCCATCACCTTGGCAATCCCCGGTGGGGTCATGAACTGGCCCAGGGATTTTTGCTCTTTGCGCGATAGCTGCTTTGTTGCAGCTAATCCAGCACTATGGGCAAATGAAACAAGGTCCATGACCATCAGAGGGAGGAAGTCATTTCAAGGGACGGTAGTCATTGATCATATTCAGGTACTGCTGATATTACCCGAACGGGTGGTATAAGCAAATATTCCAAACGCGGTGAAGAACTGGATTCTCCCCGCCAGTATTTCATAGCGAACTGAATTGCGCCTACTCCGGATCCTCCTAAAAATAATAAATCCATGTCCCCGCAAAAAGATGCGTCCGCTTCCAGTTGAAGAATCTGCTCCCCGCCAAATTCTTTCTGAAATAACTTTGCTTCATTAAGTGATTTCCAAGCGAATATTGAGGCAAATCGGGATGGTCTCTCAGGAAAATAGAGTCTTCGAACAAGCTCGACAGTCAGTTCAATTACTGGCAGATGAGGCACAAACGGCACGATGCCTTCTGGCGTGTGGACCAATAAAGAGTGATTAAGAAAATAATGCTTTCCGTGCCGGGTTAATCCAGCAGGAAAGAGTTCATTCACGAGTAATTCAAGATCTGACTGATCGAAACAATCCAAAACAGGATGGAAGATACATGATACGTAATCTTTATCAGAAATAATCACTTGACCGGGAACAAGTTCCGCTGATCGATCAACATGAAAATATACGGACATAGCCCCTAGCCTATTGATTTATTCTTATTTCAAGCGTTCTGATAACGCGTTAGCAATTTCAATCGCGGCTTCGGACCAGCACTGTCAGGATCAGAAACAATGCCGCGCTTTTCCCCGGGGGAAAAGGCGCGGTTAACCTGGGACAGGCCTGGCCCGCCTAGATTAATTATTCCTGATAGGGGGAAAAGCGGGCGGCCAATCAACGCTGTGGAAATTATTTTTCGCTTTTTACCATGGCCAGATTTGCGTCGGTTTCATCAAGCTTCCATGCGCCAGCGGTGAAAAGGCCGAGCCCGGGAAGCAAGAAAAGTGCGGTACCGATGGCATCTGCAACTCCTGTTCCGCTTAAAGAGTAATCAATTGTCTTCTGTGCGGGAAAATACCCCGGTTTAGTGCACATGATGGAAACCGCCTTGTTGGTCTTTGCTTCAACCTGGGCTCTACCTTGGTACACCTGACCATTGACCTGGAGGGTTGCGTCAGGCTCCGAGCAAACGGCACTGACAGTCTGGGTTTTTGGAGCAAATGTGGAACATCCGGAAACTGCCATGCTGGATGCAACGATTACGGCAATGATCCTTTTCATACCTTCTCCTTGTTGTTGCTGTTCCTGATTTTGATAATCACGGCATGCCTGCCGTACCCTGATTTTTCCTTCAGCCGTCCTCTCTCCCGGGATTGATAACGGCAGCTATCCGTCAAACCTGAACAGGCGTTCCCCAGCGGGACGGATTGCGGCAAAGGTCGATAGCCTGGGGCGTATTTTCGGCTTTATTGCTGAGCAAACAATTGGACTGAAGTACACACCCAGTCTTCCGGAAAACTTCCAGGGGATCTGGTCGAGTTAATGGACGAGGATAAGCTCCACAAGCGACAGGGATATTTTTGGACGAGATGGATGACAAAGCGCTTGACACATTACTAGTAATTACCCCATACTGTTACTAGTAATCTATGCCCCTCCCCTGGCATTACTAGTAATTACCGAGGTTTTGGTATGGGAAGCAATGCGCAAAGGCAGGCGGCTTTCAAGGCGAGAATGCGCCAGGCCGGCAAGAAGCAGATCGCCATCTGGGTCGATCCGCGGCAGGAAGCGGCAATTACCGCTTTCCTGGCAGGCGCCGCGCCGTTACCAGTAACGGCCGGACCGTCCCTGCCGGGCCGCCCCATCCGCCTGCCTGCGTCGCCCCGCAGCTCCCGCAAAAAACGCGACACCCGCGAACCCTGGCAGATCAGGAACGACGAGCTGTGGGAAACCCATCATGCGGACATCCGGGCGAGGCGCGCGGCCGGGCAAAAACCGTCGGAGATCGCGGCCTGGCTGAACACGCTCGGATTCACGGGTTCCGGCAGTACGCTGAATGGCTACCTGAACAGCAATCCGAGGGATTCCTGAACTACTCACAAGGTTATCGGTTTAAAGTATAAAGGCATGGTGGAGCCGTTCGACGCCAGGCCGGCAGAACGTCACTGTCCAAAACAGCGGCTTAAAGGACATGAGTCGCCATAGTCACCATGGCGCCGACCATGATTACCGAACAGGTTGCCGATACCGCAGCTCCCATGATCGCGGTTTTCTTGGCGGCCTGAATCGCTACCCAGGCCTTCCTCATTTCCTGCTTGAACTCTTCCTGGCTTTCCTGCATCGTTGCCTTGATGGCGGCATGCAGCTGATCGCATGCGTACTCCGTACCTTCATTGACCACTTTCGCGGCAAGCCGCTTGGTTTCTTCGTTGCCCTTTTGCAGGGCAGCGAGCAGCGCTTTAAGGTTCGATTCCTGCTGGGTATTCAGAGTGGAGACGGCCTGCTCCAGGACTGAATCGAATATCATCCCCGAAACGAATGCAGGATCATCCTTATCCAGCACAAATCCGTACCTGATTGCTATCTCCTTCCTTATTGCGTCGGAGTCAATCATACGACTTCCTCCAGCTGCCGGTAGATATCCTTCCTCACCCGGAACAGACGGGATTTTTTCATCAGGTCGAAATCTGATGACAGATTGATTTCATCAAACGTCAGCTTTGCCGTCAGCATTCGCTCCATGTCCGCGCCAAAGGTCGCCGGGTTTTGTTTCGGAAGCCGGACGATGCCATGGATCCGGTCTTGATTTTTCAGGTAAACATTCATTTCCTCGAATGGCAGGCCGTCGACCTCGATTTTCCCGAAGTGGTCATTCAGCCACACCACCATGCGTGCCTGCCCGGGCATTTGCTCGACCAGGTCAGCGAACCCATGGAGAGAATCCATCAACGATGATCCGCCGGCAATGACGGTATGAACAACGACCTGCTTCCCATGCTCGGCAATCATATCGATCACCGAATTCTCGATCAGGTAATTGTTCAACGGGATAAAGCTCGATGCGCCATTGTCCACGACAAAGTTGGCGTCCTCGCTGAGGATCCGCATGATCAGCGCATCGAACTTCGCCTCGTTCAATAGGGTCCCGTCCATCAAATCCAGGCGCGATGCCTGCAACGCCTTGTACCCGAAAAGCGTGGCATTCGACGGGTCGGTATCGACCACCTCCACATGATCCCCGCGGCTACGCAGGAACTGGGCAATCATCGAGGCCGCGAGCGATTTTCCTACACCGCCTTTCTTTTGTATTACCCAATGCACCTGATTGATGCCCTGCTCACTCCTTTGGCTTTGGGTGGATGAGATCGTCCCGGTTTTCTGATTGCCTGAATTTTGGCGGTCCGTATTCTGGCTTCCTGGCTGCTCCCTTGTCTCCTGATCCGGCATCCTGGGCTGCTGATTTCCTTCCTTGGTTTTCATCTGGCTTGCTCCTTATGAATTTAGCTACATATCGAGCGAACTGGCTGTAGCTGATGTCGATCTGCTTCTGGTATTCCCTATAGACGCTCATGGACGTTCGCCCCGAATCGATTCTTTCCTTGATGTCATTTTTCCTTGCCAGAAAGGCCACTCTGCCGGTCCCCAGCTCTTTTTTTGGTTTCATCTGCATTTCTCCTTATGGCTTGCGAGAGTTTGCGAGGACTTGCGTAAACCCGCGATAAAACTATATCTTATTATGCGTAATCTGGCAACGACTGGATTATTCTAGGCGAAACATGCGAAATGTTGCGAATTTCCTTGATTTGATACCGTCGCTGCGCTAGTATTGCCTAAACCTTGAGACGTAAAGATAGGGCAAGATGTGTATTGTAGGCCTACGCGCTGCGCGCTTTGGCCTCCCAATACCTCGCTTTACTCGCCTTTGGCTCGACACGAATCCTGCCCCGCGGGGCTCACAGCGGAAAAACCGGAACATGGAACAGAAACAGAACACCCGCCCGCGCGGCAAGCCCATCAAGGTATTCGTGACGGATGACGAACGCGAAGTCATCACAGACCTTGCCCGTTCCGCCAACCTCCCCCTCTCGGCCTATCTGCGCGCTGCCGGCATGAATCAGCCGGTTCGATCCATCTTCGACATCCACGCCGTCACCGAACTGGCAAAGCTCAATGGCGAACTGGGGCGCCTGGCCGCGTTGCTGAAAACCGGCAATGGCACACCACAAACCTTGAAAGAACTTCGGGATCTTCAGAAACAATCCCACGAAATCATGGGGCGCCTCCTACGATGATCGCCAAGCGCATCACGTCCAGGGCCGCGAAGCCGCGCATAGCGCGGCTGGTCAAATATGTCGTGGCGGCCGAAGGCGGACTCGACCCCCGGAGCTGGGCGCGCACCGCCGACTACATGCTGTGCAGCAAGACCAACAACCGCGGTGAAAAGGTCGGCGGGGTGCGCGTGACCCACTGCCACACCGACGATCCCGCCGCCGCCACTTCCCTGATCGAAGCCACGCAAGCCGCGAATACCCGCTCGAAGACCGACAAGACTTACCACCTTGTTTTCAGTTTCCCCCCAGGCGAAGAGCCGCCTCTTGAGGTTCTCCACAAGATCGAGGATGAGTTGGTGCGATCCATCGGCTACGCCGAACACCAGCGCGTCAGCGCTGTGCATATCGACTGCGACCACCTGCACGTTCACGTAGCGATCAACAAGGTCCATCCCAAAGGCTTCCAGAATATCGAGCCCTACTTCGACAAGAAAAAGCTCATGGAGGCATGCGAACGGCTTGAACTGGAATATGGACTGACCCGCACCAATCACGGCCTGACCGGGCAGGAACCCAAATCGAAAATGAAGGAGAGACAGGCGCAAGCTGAGGCGCACAGCGGCATGGAAACCCTGGCCGGATATGTCACCCGCGAGATAGCCCCAAAGCTGAAGGAAGCGAAGACCTGGCAGGAAGCTCATGCCATCCTCTCCGAACACGGGCTGGAAATAAAGCAACGCGGCGCGGGACTGGTGATCGGCAGCGGGGAACTATGGGTCAAGGCCAGCCAGTGCGACAGGTCATTTTCCATCAAGGCGCTCACAGACCGGCTCGGGCCATTCGGCATTGAGCCAGGCGAGAAACCGGCCAGGGCCTACGAGCCGAAACCCCGGCAAAACCACCCATCGAGCGCAATTCTGTTCGAGCAATACCAGCACCAGCAATTGACACACAAGCTGGCCAGGAATCACGGCATTGCGCAACTGAGGTATGAAGGCGCCCTGCTCGAAGCCAATCTTCAGCGATGGAGGTTCGCCCAGCGCCTGCTGGTGAAAGCCGCTGCCAAAGGGCCACAACGCCGCGCCATGCTCAAGATGGCAAGCCTGCAAGCGGCAGTGACAAGAAATGCCAACAAACGCGCGATTGACGCAAAGCGCCGCGCGTTCATGGCTGAGACGCGCATGCCCACCTGGGCGCGCTGGTTGGCCCTGCAAGCGGAAAACGGCAACACCGAAGCCGTGGCCGTATTGAGAAGCCGGGAAGAGCGGGAAGCCCTGCGTGGCGATCTGTTAACCGCAGCCAACAACGAGAGTGCCGAAAACATCATTTTGAAGGGATTGAAACTCGAAGCTGATAAGGACGGTTCCCTTTCCTACAACGCCGCGGACGGCGGGCTGGTTATCGACCGGAGAACTCACGTCCAGTCATTCAGGACCACGGCGGGCTCGTCGCTCATCGCCCTCGAACTCGCCGCGAAGCGCTTCAAGGGACAGGCGTTGATCGTGGAAGGACAGGCGGATTTTCAGAAAGAAATTGCCCGCCTGGCCGGTGCGCATGGCCTGGACGTGCGCTTTGCAGATCCGGCTTTGGAACAAACCCGCAAATCGGCGCAGGCAGTACTGGATAAGTCGAAATCGCGCAGCAAAACCATCGATAACGAGGCCGAACTATGAATGATTCCGATATCAGAACGCGGCTTGCAGCGGCCGCATGCTTTCTGTTGCTGATCGTGGTAATCAACAGCCTATGCACACAGTTCGTCGCAGCTCGGTTCTTATATGATCCTGCTTTGGGAGCCCCTTTGTTTGCGCGGGTTTACAACCCTTTCGCCTGGTGGGAATGGTTCAGGGCTTTTTATAACCATGCGCCGAGTACATACGGTTATGCGTTCCTTATTTTCTTTGGCGGGGGCCTGCTTTCCTTGGTTGGCTGTCGTCTATACGTGGGAATAAAGACGCGCAGTTCACGCAAGCATGATGGCTCTCACGGGACAGCTCGCTTTGCCACGCTCAAAGATGTGCAAAAGACCGGTTTAATCCACAAAAAGAACGGGGCCGGCGTCTATTGCGGAGGATTTCACGACAAGGACAGCGGACAGACATATTACCTTCGCCACAACGGGCCAGAGCATGTCGCGGTATTTGCTCCTACACGATCAGGAAAAGGCGTCGGGCTCATCATCCCTACCCTTCTGAGTTGGCCGGGAAGCGTCTTTGTCCTCGATATCAAGGGCGAAAACTACGCCATGACTGCTGGATGGCGGAAGAAGGAAATCAATAATATCGTGCTGCGCTTTGACCCGGCCAATGAGTTTGAGAGTTGCGCCTGGAATCCTCTCGGGGAAATCCGCCTCGGCACTCGAAGTCAAATCCGCGATGCCCAAAACATTGCCCTTATGGTCATAGACGATGACGGCAAGGGCATTCAGGGCAATCACTGGCGGTCCGCGGCCTTTGAACTGCTCACCGGAATTATCCTGCATGCGCTGTACAAGGCAAACTTTGTTGGCCGTGAACCCTGCCTTTACGATTGCGCGAATATGCTCACCGGAGTTGGAGACTTCGCGGCTCCTGAACCTGAAAACGAATTCAACGACCGGGACAGCGGTGCGCTGGCGGGTCTGTTCGATGAAATGTGCAATGTCGAACTCAACTCTGACACCCCGGCACAAGAAGCGCAATTAGCCATCCGCAGCGTAGGAAAACGCTTCTCCAATACCCCGCCGAAGGAATTGGACAGCATCATTTCCACGGCCAACAATACCCTTTCCTTGTACCGTGATCCCATCGTCGGAAAGAACACCGGGCACAGCGACTTCAAGATAACAGACCTCATGGATCATGACAGGCCGGTTTCCCTGTATTTCATAACCAATCCCGATGATTTGGTGCGCATGAAACCGATAGCGCGGCTGCTGCTGACGCGCATTGTCGCCGGCCTTGCTAGTGGCATGGAATTCGACGCCGGACGTTCCAAGACCGCGCACAGGCACCGCTTGCTGTTGATGCTCGATGAATTCCCGGTTTTAGGAAAACTGGACGTATTTGAAAGCGCTCTGGCCTACATCGCCGGGTATGGCATCAAGGCATACATCATTACTCAAGACGTTCAACAGTTGTACAAGGCATACACCAATCATGAAAGCATCGTCTCGAACTGCCATGTCCAGTTGGCTTACGCGCCCAACAAGCAGGAAACCGCCGATTGGCTATCCAAGATGGCCGGGCAGACCACGGTAATCAAGGAACATATCTCGACCTCCGGAAAGCGATTCGGGGGTGTGCTGCAAAATGTCTCGGTAGGCTATCAAGAAACGCAGCGACCCCTCATGACTCCCGACGAGATAAAGCGGCTGCCCATGATGCACACCACGGCTGACGCTGAAGTACCTGGTGAAATGCTGGTATTCATGGCTGGACAGCCTGTGATCAAGGGACGCCAAACACCCTATTTCCTTGATTCAACCTTCAGCAAACGCTCGAAGATACCGCCGCCCAAGGGATCCGATGTCATATGGACGAAAAAACAGACAAGGGGATTTGCCATATGATGCGCGCCATTGGTTTTTTCACACTTGGGACCGTCGCTCTTACCATGAGCGCTCATGTTGCCGGCATACGCCCCAACATTTCTGAGTCGGCGCCGGTTGGCCTATGGATAGACCGGCCTATGGCTTCTCCACTGCATCGCGGCATGATGATAGGCATATGTCCGCCTTCCACATCGGCACTGGTTCAATTGTTTTCCTCGAATGGCACTCTGCCTTATGGGAAGTGCGCTGAAACGAAAGTAGCCCTTCTCTTGAAGCCCGTGAGGGCATTGTCGGGAGACGTTGTGCGGATAAGCCACAGAAACCCGGCTACTGTCAACGGAATACCCCTGGCCAACACCGTTGCATCCGAAAAACTGCCGGCATGGCCGGATGGAGAATACATTGTGAAACCTGATGAGGTTTGGGTATTCTCCAGCCACAGCGCTAAAAGTTTTGACAGCCGATACTTCGGACCCGTGAAGATTGCGGACATCCAGAGCCGCGCCTTTCCTCTGCTGGTAGCCGAATGATAGACCTCGCCCTTATCATGGTATGCGCCCCTAATGTGGCGCCTTCGACCATTCAGGAAATAATCAGAGTGGAAAGCGCCGGCAATCCCCTGGCGGTCAACATCAATACTCGTAATGGCGTGAAGCTCCGGCCGACGATCAAGATCACCACGGCGCAGCATGCCATCGCTGTCACCTATGCCGCAATGGCGTTGGGTCATACCGTGGATATGGGTTACATGCAGATCAATACCGCCAATCTTGCCAAGCTGGGCCACACTGTTGAGGATATGTTCGATCCCTGCATGAATCTAAAGGCCGGCGCTGCGATCTTATCTGCTGCCTATGCAACGGCATTGCCATTGCACAAAAACGAACAAGCGGCTCTCCAAGCGGCGCTATCGGCCTACAACACGGGGAGTTTCCAACGGGGATTCGATAATGGCTATGTGGCACGGTACATCAATATGCCAAAAGTACCGGAGAGAAAGGCTTTAAACCCTTATACCGCCGGCACCGCAGCATGGCCGCAATGAAAGATGCCCCGGAAGGGGCATCAGATTCTCCAAGTTTAACGTTAATAAAGTTGTTGATAACTGCCTGAACCCTCTGTTTCTTCGCTAACTTCCCGCGCGGCTGTTTTTTGTGCCACAGGATGCCCTCCCCACAACGGCAGAATCATGTCCTTGGTTATCATAATATTGAACAGAAAGCCGGGGCGGATCTCCATCGTTGGCGGGGTATTGAGCCCACGCCGCGCCGATTGCATTCCTATCATGCCAAACTGCATTGCCGAAGCCGCGGCCGCTATCTGGGTTGCGCTCAGTTGGCCGTTTGCCGACCCTCCCCTGGGTTGCTGTCCTATTTGCATCCCCGCTGAAAGCACGGAAAGCAACAGCGCATTCCCGAACGTGCGCCAATAGTGATTGTTCACCTGATCGTTGAACCCTGCTTGTCCGATCTGATCCGCGCCCGGCATGTTATTCAATGTTATTGAAGAACTATCCGGGAAAATGATTCTGTTCCAGGCGATCAATACCCTTTCTTCCCCTGCCACGACATTGCTGTCGTAGGTGCCAATCAGCTTTGCTCCGGCCGGAATGAGCAAGTGCCGACCAGTGGCCGAATCATAAACATTCTGCCGGACCTGGCCGATGATCGACCCCGGAAGATCGGAATTGATCCCGCTGATCATCACGCCGGGAATGATCGAGCCGGCTTTTATCTCGGTCTCGGAAAGCGCTGCTTCCCTTGCATGCGGGAGATAGATGCTTGAATCATCCTGACCACCGAACCCGGAATGATTTCGCACCGGCGATGCACCGCCCATCATTGAATCCAGTCCATCGCCGCCTTGCGGTTGTCCTGGCCGGGGCGGCGGCATCATGAGCGGCATTTGAGGAGGTTGCTGGGCCGTCACGGGATTTACCGCGCTCTGCCTTGATGAAAACTTCTCCACGCCCGGATCTGCTTTAAGCGCCGCATCCAATTCAGCCACTTTTCTCTCGCGGGCCTGCCGTGTCGCGTCGGATTCCGGCATTGGTCCTCCTGGAATCGCAGCAGCTGGCATGTTATAAACCGGTGCATTACTCGCTATTACCACATCAGGGCCTGGCGGGCGGGCCACGGGCGGCGAAGCTACACCAGAGATCCGGTATTTATCCTGTTCGGCGGCGGATGCTTGCCCCTTTGTCATCATGGAACGCAGTTGGCCGGTATAGACAAACGACATCAGCACCAGAATAAGCAACACGCCAATTATCAATACCGGAAGCCGGTTGAGACGCCGGACTCCATTTCCCTTTTCAGGTGCCTCCACCATATCCGGCGACGCGGTTTCAAGATAATTTGTCTGATCGCTCACTGTGCGGCCTCGCTCATCGTGTAGTTGGATTGCAAGGTTAAATGACCATCCGGGCCACGGTCGTAATAGCGGCTGGCCGCCTGCCCATCGACTCCCATCCTCACCAGGACGCCATTCTGAAACTGCGTGATCCGGTACCGAACGAATACACCGCGCTTTTCCATTCCCGGCTTGACCTCGACCACTCCAAAGCCGCGTCGGGTTAACTGATCCCGGAACAACGGATAGAACGTTTCCCCGGAAGCCTTTACCTCTAGCGTTGTTTTCGCTGGCGGCAGTAGTCTTGCCAGGAAACCTGCCATGTCCTGCGAAAGCTCTTTTGCATTCGAGGCGGTTATTTCCTTGTCGACGAAAGAGCTATCCGGCTTGCGGGCTTCGTGCTGGGCAATGCGCTCCTGAATAGCTGCGCAGCCTGCAAGGGACATGAGCATCAACACGATTAACGGTTTCATTTGTCCTTCCCCCGCGCAATCGTGACCTTGGTTTGATCGCTGCCCACACCCGAAATCAGGGCGGCTTGCTCAATTACCTGATCGACTACGTATGCATCGCCCACCAGGCGGTAATTGACCAGTTTTTCGGCGGGACCGGACCACAGGCTTTTACCCTTGCTGATAATGACCAGGGCGGGCGCTTCATCCGCGAATTTCTCCGTTGGGAATTGGATATAGGTTTTCACCCCATCGTTATAAACCCGCTGTGGCTTCCACTTTGGGTTGTCTCCACTGAGTTGATACCCAAAATCGAGATTGGCGACATTCTGCCCGCTTGGCATGGTGGACGCGTGCTCTGCCCTCCCCTGCTTTGTACGGTAGTTCTCCCATGCCCGCGCCTGATCGTCGGGATAATCGAATGCCACGTATGACACCCATTCGTGCCGGGTTGCCATCAACTTGAGCGTGTAGCTGCGCCGGTTGGTATTGATGATCAGGTTGGTAATCAACCCGGATTCGGTAGGCTTGACCATAACCGCCGTCACTGCCGATGCTCCGCTGCCGATTATGGATGGCGTGATGCGCCAGCGCGTAGCATCGCCGGCATGCACATCGTTGACCTCTTCCCCAGGCTGCAGCCGGATTGCGCACACCTGAAGCGGGGTGCATATCAGAGTCGGGAGCGTTGCGCCGTACAGGTAAACCACGCCACCATCAGGCGAACGCCGTGGCTTGTCCGGGTTGTTCTTCCATTCGCGCGCAATTTCCAATGCTCTCTGTTCCTTCTCGTTGAGCGCTACCGGCGCTGAAGGTGCGCTCATTGCCGTCACAAGCGACTCGCCTTGTTCGATCGCGGGCACCATTTGCGCATTTACCGCGAATGGCAGCAACGCCATTGCAACTGCCAGTTTCGTTTTCCTCATTGTCTCGGCCCCCATGAAAATTGCTCTACAAACAATCCAATCGGGTTGACCATGATCTGGCTTTCTTCGGTAGGCGGCACGATGGCTGCCGTGACCGATCCCTGCCATACCCTGTTGTCCAGCACACGGCCCGATCTTTCCTTCCTGGTTTCAGTCCATTCGACCAACCATGTTCTATCGCTGATTGATCGAACCGAATTGACCACCACTTCAATAGTCATTTTTTCGGCGACCTCATAGGGATTGTTGGCCGTGTGATAATCATATAAAGCCTGGTAGGCAGAACTGCTCGGCAGGGTCATGGCATAGGTCACCTTGAACAGGTTGTCTTGCGCGCGTCGGTCAACATACACAGTCCGGGCACCCACCAGCCAGTTACGCAATCCTGCCCGTATCTGGTTCTGGTTCGGCTGGGCCATTTCATCGGCCCGCGTTACTCGCACTGCTTCCGCATGCTCATTGAACTCAACGGCGTAGGGGACCGCTTTATGCTGAAGGGACAGGAACACGAACCCTGCTATGAGAATAACCAGCGCGATTGCCTCAACCAAAGACACCAAGCGCCATTGCCGTGCTGCCTGAACGTATGCTCCGTACATTTCATTGAATGCGCCCCGCGCATCGTCCAGATAGGGCGATTTAATAGCGGCTTTTTGCGGCTTAAAAAATCCTTTCATAATGGTTTCCCTCTGTTATTGAGCGCATCCTGTATGCTCGACATGGTATCGACTGCTGCTTCTGGCGGCTTTGCTGTCGCTTCTGGTGAATTCCCCAATTCCTCGCTCATCGAAGGCGATGCAGATTCGGGACGAATGATGTTTTCAGGGGTTTCCCCTGGAAGACCGGTCAGGTCGGGCGGGCTTGGGGGCGGGCCAATGGAAACCCCGCTGGCGCTGTCCATGCCCGGAACAGATAACGACCCCATGATGCCAACACTGCGCACCGCTGCTTCGGTCGCCATGTGAGCGCCGGCATGTATCTTCCCTGCCGCGCTTGCTGGCGATGCTGCGGATGTAGCCGGTTCACCACCATTGCTGCTTGATGTGGTCGATTGACTGCTTGAAGCGGTTTGACCCGTGGGCTGTGCGCTGGATGGTGTGCCGGTCGCCTGGCTGTACCCTCCTCCACCTGTCCGGGGAGACGGCCCAGGACTGCGCGCGCTGCTACCGTACCCGCCGCCGCTGGATGCCCCCCCGGAACCCATGAAACTTGAAACGGAACTGCCACTGCCACCACCACTTGAACCGCCCATTCCTGAAAAACTGGATCTGATCATGTCGGAAACACCCTTTCCAGCGCCGCCTAATGCCCCGCTACCCATGGTTGCCGACATCGCCGCCGCTCCCGCTGCTACTCCTGCCATTCCAGCTGCCGCCATGCCGCCCAACGTCGCCCCGCCACCAGGAGACACACCATTGATAAGTGCCTGGATCATGTCCGGCAGGGTTTTGGATAGATAAGCGCACACGAACGACAGGCCGACCAGCGTCAGAGTACTTGTTTCGTCCTGCGTATAGGCTGCTTGCCATTGGCGCGCGGATACCATAATCAACCCGACAATCAGCGTCAGCACGAATAGCTTTGCACCGACCGATACTGAATAGCGCAGCATTGCCATTGCGTACTCCCGCGTCCATTGCGATCCCCCAAATGCCATGAAGAACACTCCGGCATTGATCACAATGAAAGACTCTATTAACGTAACCATCATGAACGCGGCTATGAACGTGAAACACATCACAACCAGGATTGTGGATAGGGAAACAATGAAGGCTGACACCGGATTGACCAGACCTATGCCCCCTATGGTTTTCCCCAACTCGATTGCTATGCCGAACATATCCCCCGGCAGGAGTTGAGTAGACACGCCCGCCGCTTGTGCGGCTGCACCCCTGAAGCTGTCCACTATTGCTTGCGCCCATTGGACCGAGTACAGCAAGAGCGCTGCATAGAAACCGGTAATCACGATCCAGCGGATAAGTTCAGCAGCAAACTCTCCGAAGTCTGTCTGTTTCAGCGCCAATTGGCTGAATGTCCACACAAGTTGAATTATCGCCAGCGACCAAAAGATATCCGTTGCCAGTCCGCGCAAGACACCGCTCCAGCCGTTAGCGCTGGTTTTTATCAGCATCAACAGGCCATCAGATGCTGCGGTTGCGTCCAGCAATCCGACTGCCACTGCGGGGCCGGCGAACAACAACAGCAACACGGCAGGAACAATGCGGTTCATCAGTACCCCTGCCCTTTTGAATTCTGCGGCCTGGTGCTACGAAATTGCTTGTCTGCAATGGTTTCCTCGCATTCGACTCGGGGAACTGACATACGAACCCGATCAACATCACCTTGCGACACAAGGTAATGAGCGCCATATCCGGTTCCCAGACAAGCCACCAACGCGGCGTAAAACAAAGAAGTTTTGATGTTGATCATGTTAAAACCCCATTCCTGTTGAATTCATCGGTCTCGTACTGAGAAATTGCTGTTCTGAAGCATCGAACGCGCTACGCCGCTCGATTTCCATCCCGTAAAAATTGGCCTGCATGCGAACCTGAGTGAGCATCAAATCCTGAAGCCCCCTCATCTGGTTCGATTGCTGCCCCATAAGCTGGCTTATGCCTTGCAGCGCCTGCATCTGCCCGCCCGTGCTATTCGCTTGGGTAACCAGCCTGTCAAGCATGCTGCTGTCCTTCTCCATATTCTCTGCCTGCATGTTCGCGGCCTGGAGCGCGGAGCGCACGTTGTTGTAACCCTTGTCCGACCAATCCTGATACTTTGCCTCCAGGGTTTGCCCGCCCCGCCCGACATTCATCATGTATGCCTGATAGTTCATGTAACTCGGATACATGTAGCCGAATGCGCTATCAAGGTTCTGTGCCTGGTACATCAGGTTCTGGCCCCGGTAATAGGTATAGGCCGCAGTCCTTGCCAGATCCCCTATCGGCTTCAGAACCGGATTGGCCAGGGTGACGGTGTTATAAACCATGTTCCGGTATGCCTCGATCTGGTTCTGGATCATCGTCGCCGTCTGCCCCAGCCGCGCAGCTTCAGCGGCAATGGTTTTGCCGGTTAATATGGGATCTGTCACGACATCACCCATGCCCAGAAAAGCATTTGCCGGGTTCACAAAAAACGAGAACACCGCCGCAATCCAGATTTTATTTAAGGTACTTTTCATAATTTACCCCCCTCTTTTTAAGCCAGTAAATAGGCCAATCCCCGCCATGCTCGTCCTCGCATACCCGGACCTCTCGCAGCGTATCCTTGTCCGACACGGCGACGAAACTCAGTGCCAGCGGACCCAAACCCAACTCGAACATACGCCGGCCAAGATCGGATTTATAGTAATAATCCTTCTTGTATTGTGCGTTTTTGATCTGCTGAATCTCCTGCTCATTCAGCCCGAACATGGTATAGAACTCGTGCGGTCCGGGATGCTCCTTGGTACCATGGGAATCGGCTTCGTTATTCGGCAGCATGATCTTGGTGGCGCATTGCTCGACCAGGACATCCAGCAAGCCGGATTGCACCGCATCGGAGAGGCTTTGCGTAGCCACGACCACGGAACAATTTTGTTTCCTGAGTTCCTTCCACCACTTGCGAAGATGCTCACGGAACACCGGATGCCTGAAGACCATCCAAGCTTCATCCAGAATTAGCATTGCTGGCTGCCCGGTAAGTGATTTTTCAAAGCGCCGGAACAGGCAAAGCAAAACGGGAATCACATTCTCATCCCCAAGTTTCATGAGCTCGTCAATCTCATAAACCACGAAACTGGAATCCTCGCCCGTGGCAATTGCCCCATCCAGCAAGTGACCCATGGCCCCACTTTCCGTGTAATGAAGCATGGCGCTGCGAACATCCGTGTCCTGAACGGTATGAATAAAATCCGTCAGGGACCGGCCTTCTGTTTCCCGGCTCATATTGACAAGCGCCCGGTTCACGGCTGCCCTTTGGGTTGGTGTCAATCGCTGTTGCTTATCCTTCGATTGCAGCATGCAACAGTTTTCTATCCACTCCTGCGCCCACAAAATGTCTTTCTCGCTGCGCAGATCGGCAAGCGGACACAGAACAAGCGCGCGGCCCCTTGAAACCTCATCGTTTCCGATATCGTAATGATGCCCTCCCACAGCGCTGCAAAGCGTATACATGGAACGCCCCTTGTCGAACGCCGTTACTGTTGCCGGAACTGTGCCGCCATCCGCGCGCGCCCTGCTTTTATACCGGCAGAACTGCGCTGAGATCGCGGAAAGAAGAGTAGATTTACCTGTTCCTACCGGGCCAAACACCGCGACATGCCCATTGTCTCCAACATGCGCATTCAGCCTGAATGGCGTCGCGCCGGTCGTAATCGTGTGCATCAGTGGCGGCGAATTATCTGGATAAAACGCACACGGGTTTTCCATGAGCCCCGGCCAGATCCCAGACAGCGGCAACAAGTCAGCAAGGTTCAGCGTGTGCATCAGTGGCCGGCGCACGTTCGGGAACGGCAAGCCAGGGATCGACCCTCTCCACGCCTCGACCGCGTTTGTGGTTTCAACCCTTGCCGAGAAGCCCAGCCGGTCGATTTCCTTCTTCACGTATGCGGCCTGCTTTTGAACCAATCCCTTGTTTTCACCCATCAGCACGACAACCGGGGTATAGTACCCATGCGCCACCATGCCAGACCGCGCATCCCCCAACGCTTGGTCGATTTCCTGAGTCATTGCCACGGCATCTATATCAATGGCGCCATTGCTTGTCTTTACCAACTGGCTCCAGAATCCCCGGATTTTCTGTTGCCACTTGCGCCGGAATCTGCCAAGCGCTGAAATGGCTTCATGCTGGTTCTCGAAAATGAAACGAGAGGACCAACGGTATGCGATCGGCAAGCCGTCCAGCACTGACAGAATCCCCGGATAAGATTCGGACGGAAAACCGTCTATGCCCACACAGGCAACGAATTTACCGCCAATCTTGGGCGTCTCTCCCGTGTACATATCAGGAATCCCCAGCCAGGCATCCATGAACATCGGATTGGAAGGAATGCGCAACGCCAGTGCCTCGCCGGTCAAGGCAAAATGCAGGTAATTCACCAACTCATCGCTTTCGTGCTGTTCTCCGTTAACCGATATATAAGTTGATCCCATGCGGCGCATTTTCAGCAACGATTTCAATCCTTCCTCGAAATCCGTGATTCGTGTCTGAAACTCGGCAAGCAAACGATCCCCCAGCGTTTTTTCCGCGCTGGAATCATCGTTATAAAACTTTTCCATGATCTTCGATGTGCTGCTCAACGGCGGCAGGTATTGCAATATCAGCGCATATTCGGTTTCATAATGCACATTCTGCTGTTCAAACATTTCCCGCCGCTCTGCATCAATCAAGGCGGTTATCGCATCCGGGAAGTGTGATTTCTCCGGGGCAGGATAACCGGGCGACGGCAGCCGCGCCGCATCGACCCACATGCACCACCCCGCATCAAAACGATGCAGGTACTTATTGACCATCGCCGTGATGTAGTTCTTCTCCGCGTTGGTCGAACTTGCCGAATCCTCCCCGCGGAAGAAGAAGCCGGCGATCAGAGAACCGTCTTTCCCCTGCACCACGCCTTCTGCCACCAGCGCCGCATACGGCAGCAGATCCGGCATGGCCGGTTCTTCGGATTGGAATCTGGCAAGCGCCAACATTTAATAAACCCTCGATGACTTGGCTACCCGGTAAGGGCGGGAATATGTGGGGTAATAATCCCGATACATCACTTGCCGACGATATACCTTGCTCATTATTGGATCGGCCTTTGCCATTGCCCGAAGGCCAGTTACTGAAACCAGGCCGAACACCGCTCCAACCAAAAACGACACGGTATTCATGGAAGTAATCATCAGCATGCCGGTTATGAACAGGCAGAAAATCATCAACTCCCTTTCCCCTCCCAATATCAGGTTGGAGCGATGCAGCGCTCGATGAAATGGAATTCTCCTGAGCTCGCTCATAATGGAATCACCGCGCCGGCGAACATCGTGGAAAGAAAATTGTTCGCAAATACGATGAATGACAGCACTACCGCCAGTAAGAGGAATGTTTTGGCGGTTCCGTTGAAATCGGCTCCAAATGCCAGCATCGACCCCGATACTACCAAGGAGACAATTGAAACGGTCCAAGCAAAGGTTCCGGTAAAGAAGTCCCTTACCTGCTGAAGTGGCTGGTTCGCTGGTAGAGGACTCGATCCCGTGTTGGCGGCGAAGGATGGTAATGCACCCAATGCGAGTACCATAACCGCCAGGACAATGATAGAAGTCTTCAAATAGTCATGTTTGTAAAACATTTATTCCCCCACTTGTTGAGTTAAATATCTTTGTCCGTCATACCCAACAACCCGGACAATCTCTTTAATCCGCCGGCTTCCGGAGCATTTCTCGATATAAACAACGAGGTTTACCGCGTCCGCAATCAGCGTTTGCATCGGCCCTACTACTGCCATTCCAACCAATAACTCCATTCGGGTTAACGCAGAATGCGCAGAATTGGAGTGAATCGTGCACACCCCACCAGGGTGGCCTGTGTTCCAGGCCATAAGCAGATCAAGTGCCGCGCCGTCTCGGACCTCTCCGACAAGAATCCTGTCTGGGCGATACCGCAGGGTATCTTTCAGCAAGGACGTCATGTTTACTTCCTCAGTCGTGAGCATGGATTCCGCGTTTTTAGCCGTGCATTGCAATTCTCTTGTGTCTTCCAAGGTAATGATCCGGTCATTCGGGCATACGCTGGTTATATGTTGCACAACCGCATTGGTCAGCGTGGTTTTGCCGCTTCCCGTGCCGCCGGCAATCAGCAGGTTTTGCCGATTGCTTACCGCAGCCTCGATAATTTCCCGCTGCGACTCGCTCATGATTCCTTTACGCACATAATCCCGTAGCGTAAATATCGCGATCGCCCTTTTTCGAATTGCGAATGACGGCGCTTTGACCACCGGGGGAATGCTTCCCTGGAACCGTGCGCCAAAAAACTCTTTCGGAAGCTCGCAGGAAAGGCGTGGATTTTTTTCCGTCAAGATCTCTTTTTTAAGAGAGGCCAGCGTTCCCATTAGGCATTCGGCCTGCGATGCATCCATGGCCCCGATTTCTTCCATGTCAGAACCAAGCCGCTCAACCCATAGCTTCCCATCGGAATTGAGCATGATTTCGATCACGGCAGGATCTTCAAGTAACCCGCAGACCTTTGATCCCAGCTCGCGCGTCAGCTTTGTAATTACCCTGAACCTCGTTTCTTCCTGACCTAAAATGCCATTACCCATAGTCCTTTTCGACTTATTTATCGTATATATATTATAATATCATATAAACATGATAAAAGTAAAGAAAATAATCGGTAATTCAATGGAAAAACTAATTTATTTTTTATCAGGAGTAAGTAGTCGCCAGAGCGGCTGCCCGACGGCATTGGCTAGCACATTAGCATTATCGAGATTAATGGTGCTTTTCGCGTTCTCGACATCGCTAAGGTATGGCTGGGTTAAGCCTGTGGTTTTTGTAATATCATTTTGTGTAAGTCCGGCTTCTTTCCTGGCGCGTCTGAAATTGCGTGCAAACACTTGTCGTTCTTGAAGGATGAAGGCTCTTTTTGTTTGTTTTTGTTTTGGCATAACAATACTAAGGGAAGGGGTCTCAATATAGCAATAATCGTTAAATATGGGCTATGCATGATAAATTAAAAGCAATGCATTGAGAGAAAGAGAAGCATGATAATGCCAGAGAAGCCCTATCGTTGAATAGATAGATAATATATACCTACATACATAACAATATACATATATAGTTATGTATGTAGGTATATACATAGATACATAGATATATAGATATATATCTATGTATATACTGTTTGAAAATAATAATTGTGGTGTTATTATTGTGCTATAGGTATGTATATATATACCTATAAGATATATATTTTGGTCGCTCGACTACATTATGGTCAGCCACACCTGATGCTGAATCATATATTTATCTTTAGGAGTACCCCTATGATTTTTGCGTGTGTGAATACTAAGGGCGGGGTCGGAAAGACTACGACTGCCGTACATCTTTCAGTGATGCTCGCTCGCCAGGGCAAAACACTTTTGATCGACGGCGACCCGCAGGCCTCGGCTGCAAGCTGGGCTGCATGGCGTCGTGAGACGCAGTATGAACCTTCTCCGACCACGACCTGCCTTGCAGGTAAGGCGATCCTGATGGAAGGCAAGCAATTGGCTGGAAGCTTCGATCACGTCGTTGTCGATGCTGGTGGCCGTGATTCTGTCGGATTACGCTCCGCACTACTGCTGGCTCAGCGAGCCGTAATTCCAATTGGTGCATCCAATCTGGACGCTGCGGCCCTCACCGATTTACTAGAAGTCGTCGAATTGGCACGGGACTACAACCCGGGACTGGACGTGCGTGTATTGTTGTCACGTGTCGATCCTCGCACTAAGGACGCAGGAGAAATGCTGGAATTCCTGGCTGAGCAAAAGTTGACTGTTTTGCCTACAAAAGTCTGCGAGAGGGTCGCTTTCCGACGCGCTATTGGAGAAGGGGCGAGTGTTCAGGAATTGGGTCGGGATCAAGCCGCCATCACCGAGATAGAAGCTTTCTTTAAGGAAATGACAGCATGACCATGAAAAGTAAGCCGAATACGGCGCAATTCAAACTGACCAAAGATCCGGCCGCGTTCCTTGAGGGAGGGGAGGCCGACAAGCCGGAAAAACCGCTAGCAGCATCAGCGCCCACGACTACACCATCCGCTAATATCTCACCTATCATCGAGGAAGTGCCGCGTCGAAGACGCGGCAGGGTACAAAAGATCTTCAACTTTAGTGAAGATTTGGCGGATAGGCTGCGTGATGAGGCCATTAACCGAAGCAGGGAAACTGGTACTCGCGTTACCGAAAAAGATATCGTGATAGAGGCACTGGAAACTCATCTAAAAAGATAAAAGCTATATATATGTATATACCTAACTATTTACCTATATATATAACGATATTCAATATTCTCCCTTATGTATCCCAATTTGGAAGTGACAAAAGTCAGAGACACGCGTTACTAATTCTGATATTGTTGCGAATGGGTGCAGAATGAGGTATAAAAGCAATGCTGACAACAACAGCTAAAATGGTCGAACCAAAAGTATTAAAGGAACTCATCGCCGCAGGGTCGGTTGCATCCGCGCATGTGGAATCCGGTGATAAGGGGCTCGTGATTGTCGTGCGCGTCGGAATGAATGAGCGAGTGCTAGGGGCTGCCCGTGGCGGACTTCGATACTTCCAGAGCCTGGATGGCGCTGCAAGTGTCTTGCAGGGCTACGGAATCATGCAATTCGATGTGAATATAGCCCATTGGGTGCCCAAAACGATGGTGCGAGGCTACAAGAGCGCGCCCGCAGCGACGGCGGGTTCGGATGCTTTTACGTAAAGAAGGAGAAAGCTGGCCAGAACACGAAAATAACGGACGATCAGAAACGACAAAGCCCGCTTTGGAGAGCGGGCTTTGAAGATAAATTGGGCAGGGAACCAAGTCAAGCCAAAATTTGTTACTTCACACTAGCAAATTATACTTGACTTGATCCCTGAACGCAAGTGCTTGCTCGTCCCTATGGGACGTGCGGCGAGGGATTATGGCAAGTACGATCCATGCATTAGACCAGAATCATCAAAGACGTTTCTTCCAGCCTGGCACTGCGCTCAATCGCGTGCTGACGGAAGCGCCTTACCTGCCGCGCTGCTCGGACGACAAGACGGCCACACGAGTTCGGCCCCGCGAGTACGCCATCCGCTATCCCTACATGCAGGTCAACCGGCCCGGCTTTGTAAGCTGGCTGGTTTTCGATCTCGATCATGCAAACGCCATGCTCTGGGACGACGCGGGACTCCCCGCACCCAACCTGATCGTGCGCAATCGCGCTACCGGCCACAGCCACCTTTATTACGCCATTCCCCCGGTCTGCACCACCGAGAACGCGCGCCCGCACCCAATTGCATACATGAAATCGGTCTATGCAGCCTTTGCGGCCCGTCTCGATGCGGATACTGATTTTCATAGCGGGCCGGTTGCGAAAACCCCCGGTCATCCATGGTGGCTCACACAGGAATTACATAACCAGGTCTATGAGCTTGGGGAGCTGGCCGATTACGTGGATCTAGAAGTTGCAAGCCCTTGGGGGAAAGGCCCTCAGCTCGATGAAGCAAGCCATTCGCGGCACTGCATTCTGTTCGAGCATTTGCGGTACTACGCTTATTCCATCGTGAATCGCGAGCGCGAAAACGGGTCGTACACCAGCTTCACGCGGCGGCTGGAAGCCTATGCTCACAACCGCAATAGCTTTCAAAAACTCGGATTTATGGAAAACCTGGCTCACTCATCGGTTCGGGCTACCGTGAAATCCGTTTCCCGGTGGACGTGGGACCGCTACACGGGTTCCAGTCGCTGTCACCGTGGGGTGATGCAGCTCAGTAAGGATTTGCCCCTTATAGAGCGCCAGCGGCTTGCAGCGGCTCGTACCAATGCTTCGCGCCATAAATCTACCGAGTCCCGCATTCGCGCTGCTCGTGCTTATTTGCAGCAGCAGGGCGAAGTACTCACGCAAGCCGCCATTGGCCGCATCGCAGGCCTCTCAAGGCAAACAGTGGCCACCTACAGGCATGTCCTTAATGACGTGGTTAAGCCGCTCTTGAGGCTGGCCACCGTAAAAGCAGGTGGTGTTAAGTACGGTGCACATCAGGTAACTGCGGCGCCTGTGCAGGGTGTTTTATCTTTCGGGCAGCGGGATGGAGGCTCCGATGTCTCTCCGATATTTGATGGATAACGCAGGTTTTGGGTTTTGAGTAGCCCCGCGTTTATTAAACGCGAGTAGCAGGGCGCGTAGCGGCCGGGTTTTAGGTGTTGTGCTGGGGCGAACTGATAGGATTGTTGATTTATGTATGAAGGAGCTTGTAGATGGCTCGCAAATCTTTTGATAATGCACAATTAATTAAGGTTCGTTCCTTGCCCTTGATTCAGGTGCTGGACAAGTTAATGGCAGGGGGTAGAGTATTCTGGCGTCGTGATATTGATTTTGTGCCGGAAAAGGATAGCAGGACAATAAGACTCTTTATTTCTTCGTCTTCCGGTTTAGCCTGGGAAATTCTAATTACGGATCTGAAGTGGTATGACGTGAGGGCAGGGAAGGGCGGTGGGGGCGGTATTGACCTTGTAATGCATCTATTAGACCTGGATTTTGTGGCGGCTGTCACAATGTTGTTGGAATACTTTGAGATGGCTGATCAGCCACGATGAAAATTTAATCTTTTAGAATATATTGCAAATCAGTAGTGTCCGATTAAATCAGTAATGATTGCGCAGAGATCAAGCTCTGGCGTGGGTTCTCAAGTAAATTATTTTGGTGCCGATTTGAAATTAATCCATTCATATTCGAGTAGCTTTCCGAGATTGATTTCTCGGGAGGATTCTTATGAATATGGGCAAGACTATATTCGCGCAGATTATGGAGTTTGTGCCATGGACGAGCTTTGCCCGGATTGTGGCGCGTCACGGCGGCGATTCGGGAATACGGCGCCTGAGCTGCACCGAACAGTTCCGCGCCATGGCGTTTGCGCAGTTGACTTATCGCGAGAGCCTGCGCGACATCGAAGCCTGTCTTTTGGTCAATCAGTCCAAGCTGTACGGCATGGGTTTTCGAACGCTGGTCAGGCGCTCCACGCTGGCCGATGCCAACGAAGGACGCGATTGGCGCATCTGGGCCGATCTGGCGGCAGTGCTCATTCGCCGCGCGCGCAAGCTTTATTGCAACGACAGTTTTGGCATCGACCTTGCCAACACTGTCTATGCGCTGGATGCCACGACCATCGACCTGTGTCTGTCGCTGTTTCCCTGGGCGCCGTTTCGTGCCACCAAGGCGGCCGTCAAGCTGCATACCCTGCTGGATTTGCGTGGCAGCATTCCCGCCTTCATCCATATGGGGTCGTCTCAGAATTCGGAAAATAAAGCACGCTAAGGCGTAGTCACCCCGTGACTCCCCCGCGCCGATGCAGCGAGCTTCGTTCCGTCTTGCAGTGACGCAATCAGCGGGCAGGAAACGTTCCCTTTCCGCGCATGGCAGGCGCACACCAGTTCAGACAGCACGGCCTCCATGCGTGCCAAGTCGGCCATCTTCTCGCGCACATCCTTGAGCTTGTGCTCGGCCAGGCCGCTGGCTTCCTCGCAATGGGTGCCATCCTCCAGCCGCAGTAGCTCGGCGATTTCGTCCAGGCTAAAGCCCAGCCGCTGGGCCGATTTCACGAACCGCACTCGTGTTACATCCGCCTCGCCATAGCGGCGAATGCTGCCATAGGGCTTGTCTGGCTCCGGCAGCAGGCCCTTGCGCTGGTAGAACCGGATGGTCTCCACATTGACCCCGGCCGCCTTGGCAAAAACGCCAATGGTCAGATTCTCAAAATTAATTTGCATATCGCTTGACTCCGTACATAACTACGGAAGTAAGCTTAAGCTATCCAAACCAAATTTGAAAGGACAAGCGTATGTCTGAACCACAAAACGGGCGCGGCGCGCTCTTCGCCGGTGGGCTGGCCGCCATTCTTGCGTCGGCCTGCTGCCTGGGGCCGCTGGTTTTGATCGCCTTGGGGTTCAGCGGGGCATGGATCGGCAACCTGACGGTGCTGGAACCCTATCGCCCGATCTTCATCGGCGCAGCGCTGGTCGCGCTGTTTTTCGCCTGGCGGCGCATCTACCGCCCGGCGCAAGCCTGCAAACCGGGTGAGGTCTGCGCGATTCCCCAAGTGCGAGCTACTTACAAGCTCATTTTCTGGATCGTGGCCGCGCTGGTCCTGGTCGCGCTCGGATTTCCCTACGTCATGCCATTTTTCTATTAATCACAGGAGTTCATCATGAAAAAACTGTTTGCCGCCCTCGCCCTCGCTGCCGTTGTTGCCCCCGTGTGGGCCGCCACCCAGACCGTCACGCTGTCCGTACCGGGCATGACCTGCTCCACCTGCCCGATCACCGTCAAGAAGGCGATTTCCAAGGTCGAAGGCGTCAGCAAAATTGACGTGACCTTCGAGACACGCGAAGCGGTTGTCACGTTCGATGATGCCAAGACCAGCGTGCAGAAGCTGACCAAGGCAACCGGAGACGCGGGCTATCCGTCCAGCGTCAAGCAGTGAGCCACTGAACCCGAACCTGGGGCGATCATGGGACTGATTACACGCATTGCCGACAAGGCTGGCGCGCTTGGCAGCGTTGTTTCCGCGATGGGATGCGCTGCCTGTTTCCCGGCTATCGCCAGCCTGGGCGCGGCCATCGGCCTTGGCTTTCTACAGGAATACGAAGGGTTGTTTATCTCCAAGCTGCTGCCGCTGTTCGCAGTCGTGGCTTTGCTGGCGAATGCACTGGGCTGGCTGAGTCATCGGCAATGGTACCGCAGCCTGCTCGGGATGGTCGGCCCAGCCATCGTGCTGGCGGCCATGCTCTTGTTTTTTGGCAATTGGTGGACGGCGAACCTCCTCTATGTCGGTCTGGCCTTGATGATCGGGGTGTCGATCTGGGATCTGCTCTCACCGGCCAACCGCCGCTGCGAACTACCACCCAAACACGGCTAACTGCATTGGCAGTTGCCGAAACGAAAAGGAACGATGCAATGTATTTGAATATCACCGGAATGACCTGCGACTCGTGCGCGACACATGTCAAGGACGCCCTGGAGAAAGTGCCGGGCGTGCTGTCGGCGCTCGTGTCCTACCCGAAAGGCTCCGCGCAACTCGCCACCGATCCCGGCACCTCGCCAGAGGCGCTGACCGCCGCTGTGGCCGGCCTCGGCTACAAGGCCACACCCGCCGATGCCCCATCCACTTCAGCGCGGGGCAGACTGCTTGGCAAGGCGCTGGGATGGCTGGGCGGTGGCGACAAGGCTGGTGGTGATGGGGACGGACTGCACGTCGCCGTTATTGGCAGCGGCGGAGCCGCGATGGCGGCGGCGCTGAAGGCCGTCGAGCAAGGTGCGAACGTCACGCTGATCGAGCGCGGCACCATCGGCGGTACTTGCGTCAATGTCGGCTGCGTGCCGTCCAAGATCATGATCCGCGCTGCCCATATCGCCCATTTGCGCCGTGAAAGCCCATTCGACAGTGGCATCGCGGCGACTGTGCCTGCGATTGATCGCAGCAAACTACTGGCCCAGCAGCAGGCGCGCGTCGATGAGCTGCGCCACGCCAAGTACGAAGGCATCCTGGACAGCAACCCGGCCATCACCGTGCTGCATGGTGAAGCGCGTTTCAAGGACGACCAGAGCCTTGCCGTCCGTTTAAACGATGGCGGCGAGCGTGTGGTGGCGTTCGACCGCTGCCTGGTCGCCACGGGTGCCAGCCCGGCCGTGCCGCCGATTCCGGGCCTGAAAGAGTCACCCTACTGGACTTCCACCGAGGCCCTGGTCAGCGACACCATTCCCGAGCGCCTGGCCGTGATCGGCTCGTCTGTGGTGGCGCTGGAACTGGCGCAAGCCTTTGCCCGGCTGGGCAGCAAAGTGACGATCCTGGCACGCAGCACGCTGTTCTTCCGCGAAGACCCGGCCATCGGCGAGGCCGTTACAGCCGCGTTCCGTGCCGAAGGGATCAAGGTATTGGAACACACGCAAGCCAGCCAGGTCGCGCATGTGGACGGCGAATTCGTGCTGACCACCGGGTACGGTGAAATACGCGCCGACCAGCTGCTGGTCGCCACTGGCAGGGCACCGAACACGCGCAGCCTGGCATTGGAAGCGGCGGGAGTCGCTGCCAATGCGCAGGGGGCCATCGTCATCGACAAGGGCATGCGCACCAGTACGCCACACATTTATGCGGCTGGCGACTGCACCGACCAGCCTCAGTTCGTCTATGTGGCGGCAGCGGCCGGCACCCGTGCTGCGATCAACATGACTGGCGGCGATGCGGCCCTGGACCTGACCGCAATGCCGGCCGTGGTGTTCACCGACCCGCAGGTCGCCACCGTGGGCTACAGCGAGGCGGAAGCACATCACGACGGGATCGAGACCGACAGTCGCACCTTGACCTTGGACAACGTGCCGCGTGCGCTTGCCAACTTCGACACACGCGGCTTCATCAAGCTGGTCATCGAGGAAGGTAGCGGACGGCTCATCGGCGTGCAAGCGGTGGCCCCGGAAGCGGGTGAACTGATCCAGACGGCGGTGCTCGCCATTCGCAACCGTATGACCGTGCAGGAACTGGCCGACCAATTGTTCCCCTACCTGACCATGGTCGAAGGGCTGAAGCTCGCGGCGCAGACCTTCAGCAAGGACGTGAAGCAGCTTTCGTGCTGCGCCGGATGAGGAAAAGGAGGTGTTCAATGAGCGCCTACACAGTGTCCCGGCTGGCCCTTGATGCCGGGGTGAGCGTGCATATCGTGCGCGACTACCTGCTGCGCGGATTGCTACGGCCGGTCGCGTGCACCACGGGCGGCTACGGCTTGTTCGATGACACCGCGTTGCAACGGCTGCGCTTTGTACGGGCTGCCTTCGAAGCGGGTATCGGCCTGGACGCACTGGCGCGGCTGTGCCGGGCGCTGGATGCTGCGGACGGTGACGGTGCGTCTGCGCAGCTTGCCGTGTTGCGGCAACTCGTCGAGCGTCGGCGCGAGGCCCTGGCCAGCCTCGAAATGCAACTGGCCGCCATGCCAACCGAACCGGCACAGCACGCGGAGAGTCTGCCATGAACAGCCCAGAGCACTTGCCGTCTGAGACGCACAAACCGATCACCGGCTACTTGTGGGGCGCGCTGGCCGTGCTCACCTGTCCCTGCCATTTGCCGATTCTCGCCATTGTGCTAGCCGGCACGACGGCCGGCGCGTTCATCGGGGAGCACTGGGGTATTGCAGCCCTCACGCTGACCGGCTTGTTTGTCCTGTCTGTGACGCGGCTGCTGCGGGCCTTCAAGGGAAGATCATGACCGCTTCCCAGCCAGCCGAGAGTGGGCAGCTTTGAGCTTCGCTACCAATCTGGAGGAGTACCACCATGAACGCAAACGCCCCGAACACTGCCAGTTGCACCACCTGCTGCGTATGCTGCAAAGAAATTCCGCTCGATGCCGCCTTCACCCCGGAAGGCGCGGAATACGTCGAACATTTCTGCGGGCTGGATTGCTATGAACGCTTCCAGGCACGCGCCAAGGCCGCGACAGAATCTGACATTGCGCCTGTCCCTGGCGGTTCGCAGCCGTCAGATTGAGGCATACCCTAACTTGATGTCATTTTCAGAAGGCGATAGCACGAATTATCAAAAGTCGGCCGCACGGTTTTTTCTGACGGTTGACGTCACCTCAGAAAACGGAAAATAAAGCACGCTTAGGCGTAGTTCCCTTGGCTACACCGCGTCGGTACTGCGCGGTTCTTTCTTCCCTTGCAGTGAAGCAATCAGCGGGCAAGAAACATTCCCCTGCCGCAGGTGGCAGGCACACACAAGTTCGGAAAGCACCGACTCCATACGCGCCAAGTCAGTCATTTTTTCGCGCACGTCCTTGAGCTTGTGCTCGGCCAGACTACTGGCTTCCTCGCAATGGGTGCCATCCTCCAGCCGCAGCAGTTCGGCTATTTCATCCAGACTGAAGCCCAGCCGCTGGGCTGATTTCACGAACCGCACCCGCGTTACATCCGCCTCGCCATAGCGGCGGATGCTGCCGTAAGGCTTGTCCGGCTCCGGCAACAAGCCCTTGCGCTGATAGAACCGGATGGTCTCTACGTTGACCCCGGCCGCCTTGGCGAAAACGCCGATGGTCAGATTTTCCAAATTGTTTTCCATATTGCTTGACTCCGTACATGACTACGGAAGTAAGGTTACGCTATCCAATTTAAATTCGAAAGGACACGCGCATGTCTGAACCACAAAACGGGCGCGGGGCGCTCTTCGCCGGCGGGCTGGCTGCCATCCTCGCCTCGGCCTGCTGCCTGGGGCCGCTGGTTCTGGTCACCTTGGGGTTCAGCGGCGCTTGGATCGGCAACCTGACGGTATTGGAGCCGTATCGGCCGATCTTCATCGGCGCGGCGCTGGTTGCACTGTTCTTTGCCTGGCGGCGCATCGTCCGACCGACCGCAGCCTGCAAGCCGGGCGAGGTGTGCGCGATTCCGCAAGTGCGCACCACCTACAAGCTCATTTTCTGGTTCGTCGCCGTGTTGGTCTTGGTCGCGCTTGGTTTTCCCTACGTCATGCCATTTTTCTACTAATCAGGAGTTCATCATGAAAAAGCTGTTTGCCTCCCTCGCTCTCGCCGCTTTCGTTGCCCCCGTGTTCGCCGCCACTCAGACCGTCACGCTGTCCGTGCCTGGCATGACCTGCGCCTCTTGCCCGATCACTGTCAAGCACGCGCTTTCCAAGGTTGAGGGCGTGAGCAAGACCGACGTAAGTTTCGACAAGCGCCAGGCCGTCGTCACCTTCGACGATGCCAAGACCAACGTCCAGAAGTTGACCAAGGCGACCGAGGACGCGGGCTATCCGTCCAGCCTCAAACGCTGATCCGTTAACCGAACTCGGGAGCGACACATGGGACTCATCACGCGCATCGCTGGCAAAACCGGCGCGCTCGGCAGCGTCGTTTCCGCGATGGGCTGCGCCGCCTGTTTTCCTGCCATCGCCAGCTTTGGCGCGGCCATCGGACTGGGCTTCTTGAGCCAGTACGAGGGGCTATTCATTGGCATCCTGCTGCCGATGTTCGCCGGCATCGCGTTACTCGCCAATGCTATCGCTTGGCTCAATCATCGACAGTGGCGACGCACGGCGCTCGGCACGATAGGCCCGATCTTGGTGCTGGCAGCGGTGTTTTTAATGCGGGCTTACGGCTGGCAGAGCGGTGGACTGCTCTATGTCGGCCTGGCCTTGATGGTTGGGGTGTCGGTCTGGGATTTCATCTCGCCAGCACATCGCCGCTGCGGGCCGGACAGCTGTGAATTGCCAGAACAACGTGGCTGACGGCAACAGCCGTAGCCACCACAGAAAAGGAAAAATACATGACCACCCTGAAAATCACCGGGATGACCTGCGACTCGTGCGCGGCTCACGTCAAGGAAGCCTTGGAGAAAGTGCCCGGCGTGCAATCGGCGCTGGTGTCCTATCCGAAGGGCACAGCGCAACTCGCCATTGAGGCGGGCACGTCATCGGATGCGCTGACTACCGCCGTGGCCGGACTGGGCTACGAGGCAACGCTTGCCGATGCGCCACCGACGGACAACCGCGCCGGCCTGCTCGACAAGATGCGCGGCTGGATAGGGGCCGCTGATAAGCCCAGTGGCAACGAACGCCCGTTGCAGGTCGTCGTCATTGGTAGCGGTGGCGCGGCAATGGCGGCAGCACTGAAGGCCGTCGAGCAAGGCGCGCACGTCTCGCTGATCGAGCGCGGCACCATCGGCGGCACCTGCGTCAACGTCGGCTGCGTGCCGTCCAAGATCATGATTCGCGCCGCCCACATCGCCCATTTACGTCGGGAAAGTCCGTTCGACGGCGGTATCGCGGCGACTGTGCCTGCGATTGACCGCAGCAAACTACTGGCCCAGCAGCAGGCGCGCGTCGAAGAACTGCGCCATGCCAAGTACGAAGGCATTCTGGACGGCAACCCGGCCATCACCGTTGTACATGGTGAGGCGCGTTTCAAGGATGAGCAGAGCCTGGTCGTCCGTTTAAACGATGGTGGCGAGCGCGTGGTAGCTTTCGACCGCTGCTTAGTCGCCACGGGTGCCAGCCCGGCCGTGCCGCCGATTCCGGGCCTGAAAGAGTCACCCTACTGGACTTCGACCGAGGCCCTGGTCAGCGACACCCTTCCCGAACGCCTAGCCGTGATCGGCTCGTCGGTGGTCGCGCTGGAACTGGCGCAAGCCTTCGCCCGGCTGGGCAGCCAGGTCACGATCCTAGCTCGCAACACGCTGTTCTTCCGCGACGACCCGTCCATCGGCGAGGCCGTCACAGCGGCCTTCCGTGCCGAAGGGATCAAGGTACTGGAACACACGCAAGCCAGCCAGGTCGCGCATGTGAACGGCGAATTCGTGCTGACCACGGGACACGGTGAAGTACGTGCCGACAAGCTGCTGGTCGCTACCGGACGGACACCGAACACGCGCAGCCTGGCACTCGACGCGGCGGGAGTCACCGTCAATGCGCAGGGTGCCATCGTCATCGACAAGGGCATGCGCACCAGCACGCCACACATTTACGCGGCCGGCGACTGCACGGACCAGCCACAATTCGTCTATGTGGCGGCAGCGGCCGGCACCCGTGCCGCGATCAACATGACCGGAGGGGATGCTGCCATCAATCTAACCGCGATGCCGGCCGTGGTGTTCACCGATCCGCAAGTAGCAACCGTGGGCTACAGCGAAGCGGAAGCGCATCACGACGGGATCGAAACCGACAGTCGCACGCTCACGCTCGACAACGTGCCGCGTGCGCTTGCCAACTTCGACACACGCGGCTTTATCAAGCTGGTCATCGAGGAAGGTAGCGGACGGCTCATCGGCGTGCAGGTCGTCGCCCCGGAAGCCGGCGAATTGATCCAGACGGCTGTTCTCGCCATTCGCAACCGCATGACGGTGCAGGAACTGGCCGACCAGTTGTTCCCCTACCTGACGATGGTCGAGGGGTTGAAGCTCGCGGCGCAGACCTTCAGCAAGGACGTGAAGCAGCTTTCGTGTTGTGCCGGATGAGGAAAAGGAGGTGTTCGATGAACGCCTACACGGTGTCCCGGTTGGCCTTTGATGCCGGGGTGAGTGTGCATATCGTGCGCGATTACCTGCTGCGTGGATTGCTGCGGCCAGTCGCCTGCACCACGGGTGGCTACGGCCTGTTCGATGACGCCGCCTTGCAGCGACTGTGCTTCGTGCGGGCCGCCTTCGAGGCGGGCATCGGCCTCGGCGCATTGGCGCGGCTGTGCCGGGCGCTGGATGCGGCGAACTGCGATGAAACTGCCGCGCAGCTTGCTGTGCTGCGTCAGTTCGTCGAACGCCGGCGCGAAGCGTTGGCCAATCTGGAAGTGCAGTTGGCCGCCATGCCGACCGCGCCGGCACAGCATGCGGAGAGTTTGCCATGAACAGCCCCGAGCGCATGCCGGCCGAGACGCACAAACCGTTCACCGGCTACCTGTGGGGCACGCTGGCCGTGCTGACTTGCCCCTGCCACCTGTCCATCCTCGCTGCCGTGCTGGCCGGCACAACCGCCGGTGCATTCCTTGTCGAGTATTGGGTCATCACGGCGCTCGGTTTGACCGGCCTGTTTCTTCTGTCACTGGCGCGGGCGTTGCGGGCATTCAGGGAAAGATCATGAGCGCTTCCCGGCCGGATGGATGGACTACGGCGGAGGGCCCAAGCGTTCGAGCGCGGGCAAGGCTTTCTGTTCGCAAAGCCGATGCCGGCGGCGGCATTCGCCGTCTTCGTCAGTCAATGGAGGGGTGCCACCATGAATGCAAATGATCCGACCGCCACCAGTTGCTGCGTGTGCTGCAAGGAAATTCCGCTCGATGCCGCCTTCACACCGGAAGGCGCGGAGTACGTCGAGCACTTCTGCGGGCTGGAGTGTTATCAACGTTTCCAGGCGCGGGCCAGCACTGCGACCGAAACGAGCGGCGAACCGAACGCTTGCGGTTCGCCGCCGTCAAATTGAGACAAACCACGCTTTCGCTACGTCGCCTCATGTCGGCATCAAATTCGGCTGAGTAGCTTCTCGCCATCTGGACGTAGCTCGCCCTTGGGTGAAATATGCCGATACAGGGTCTGCCGCGTGATGCCAAGTTCCTGGCACAGGTCGCCGACCTTGGTCTCTGACTGCCCCATTGCCGCCATCGCCAGCCGCAGCTTGGCGGCGGTCATCTTGAACGGCCGGCCGCCTTTCCGGCCGCGTGCCCGTGCTGAGGCCAGGCCCGCCACGGTGCGCTCGGCGATCAACTCGCGCTCGAACTCGGCCAGCGCGGCGAAGATACCGAAGACCAGCTTGCCGGCGGCGGTCGTGGTGTCAATGGCCGCGCCGTGCCCGGTCAGCACCTTGAGGCCGATGCCGCGTCCGGTCAGGTCATGGACGGTATTGATCAGATGGCGCAGGTCGCGCCCGAGCCGATCCAGTTTCCAAACGACCAACGTGTCGCCTGGCCGTAGTGCCTTCAGACAGCTCGCCAGACCGGGACGATCCTCGCGTTTTCCGGACGCTTGGTCTTCATAGAGATGCGCCGGATCAACACCGGCCGCGACCAGCGCATCGCGCTGCAAGTCCGTCGCCTGGGAGCCATCCGCCTTCGATACTCGCATGTAGCCAATCAGCATCTTGTACCTGTCACATATACGTTCGATTATGTGACAGTTTGCATCGGGAAGCTCTGCACGTCAAAATTTGTCACTTAACCCGTCATTCTGTCTAAGGCATGCAAAGGGTAGGCTAGGCTCATAATGTGACAGAAATTCCGGGGGGATGCCTTCCTTCGCGAAGGTGGCGCGCAACTGTTCCAAGGAAGCGGGGTCGCGCCGACCATAGGAAGCCAACGCGAACAGCGAGCGTGCCGTCTCGGGGTTGTGTCGTGCTTCAATGATGGCCTCATCAATGGCCTGGATTGCACGCTGCCAGTGATCGACGGGTTCGGGCTTCGGCGCTTTCGCCGGCAGGCCACTGGTGAACCCGGTTTGGGGCTCGGACCAGAATAGCTTTGCGTGCTCGCCTGGCGGGCTTATATCCCTCACCTCAATCAAGCTGATTGCCGTTGCCGCCGCCTCCAGCATCTGCAACCGTACTGCCGGGTTCAGGGTTTCATACGGTCGCCACAGACTTTGCCCAGCACGCAGCGGATGCCCGCAGCATTCCCAGATTTGGCGGAGATACCCCGCGTAGGTGCCGCACGTCGAAAGCGGGGTGTTCAGCTCATCGAGCAGCGTGCGTAGCAGCCTAAACCACAATCCGGCGTGGATGCGTCGGCGCGGCAACTCCACGTGGCCGGTCGTCAGTGCCTGCCAGGTACGCTGGTCCATCGCCGCAATCGCGTCGCTGGCAGTGCGCGGTTCGGCGTCGGCGTTCTCCCAGCCGAGAAACCGCCCTGGCACGCCCCAATAGGATTCCAGCCAGCAGCCATGCAGTGGGCAGCTCAGCATCAGGGGCAGCTTCCACGCGAGCAGTACGGCTTGGTTCTCCGGATCGTTCAGGCAGAGCGGACAGGCGCGGTGTATCGGTTGGGTGGGCAGCCAGGCACGCCAGCTCGTGATGGATCGCGTCTTACGGCGGAGTCTCGGCAGCAGTACCGAGAGCTGGAACGCATAGGTTTCCAATGCGGCTGGAATCTGATCATCAAGGCTGTCCAGTAGCCAAGGCACCCAGCCGGCGAAACTCATGCAGCGCAGCCGATCCAGCTCGATACCGCTCCGCTGGGAGAGCATCGCCAGCAGCGCCAGTGGTGGCGCGGTGTCCAGGTCATCAACCTGGCCGTGACCAAGATCGTGCTCCAGCAGCTCGGACACTTCCATGTGATAGCAAAGGGCCACGCGGTTGAGCCACGAAGACAGGGCTTCGGCTTCCCTGGGTGCCGGATGCAGTGGCCAGCGTGGCGCTGGCTTCACATCAGTTCCCGCTCGAATTGCCGCCGCCGCTCGCTGGGACCGGTGTAATCGGCCATGCTGAGCGTGCGGTGGTTGATCGCTTCCTCACCACTCTCCACGGCGGCCACGGCCGCCGCCATCAATAGGTGCGCCAGCTCGCCAATAGTGCCCTCGCTGCGCGTGAGCAGGTAGCGAGCCATGTCCAGCGTGGCAATCGACGAAGGTCGCCGCAGCGGGAGCGAAGCCGCGAAGCTGGCCAGCAGTGAACAGCAATCGTCGTTGGCCTCCCACACCGGCAGCATCATCGGCTCGAAGCGATTTTCCAACTGGTCATCCGAGCGGATGGCCAGGTAGGCGTCGCGTGTGCCCACACCGACCAGCGGGATGCGCAATTCGTTGCCGAGGAAGCGCAGCAGGTTGAGGAATTCCCGGCGGTTGACGCTGTTGCCGGCCAGGACGTTGTGCAGCTCGTCGATCACCAGCAAACGCACACCGAGCTTGCGCAGCAGTGTCAGCGCCAGTTGCTCTATTTCCGGCAGCCGTGGGCGCGGTCGCAATGGTGCTCCCATCGCCGCGAGCAGCGCGACGTAGAAGCGGATCACCGATGGCTCGGACGGCATCTGCACGACCAATACCGGGATGTGCTCCTGGTCGGCGTCGGAGCTGGCCGGGTGGGCGCGGCGGAACTTCTCGACGATCATCGACTTGCCGTTGTTGGTTGGACCGACCAACAGCAGGTTGGGCATGCGTTGTTTGTTTGGCCACGTATACAGGGCTTCCAGCCGGTTCAACGCCTCGACTGCTCGCGGATAGCCGATCCAGCGGTCGGCGCGAAGGCGATGGATGCGCTCGTCCGCCGGGAGACGGGCCAAGCCCTGGGCCGCCGGCAGCAGGTGGGACAGGTCGATGATGGGATATTCGTCCACGGCTACCACTCCTCAATCTGGTCGAACGGTTTGGCAGGTGGCTGGTTGTCCGCCTGCGGGTCTGCCATGTCCGTGTCCGCTGGTGGCGTGGTTTTGACAGGTTGTTCCGTTGACTTGAGATGCTGGCGTCGATCCGCGTCGCGCCGCGCCTTGCGCGTGGCTTTCTGCGCAGTGGTCACGATTTCGCGCATCTGCCCGATCATGCGGAACAGCGCCGACTCATCCACCTGTTCGCGCCCTTGCTGCCGCAATTTCGCCAGCGCCTGCCGTTGTTCCCAGAGGGTGACAGCCGGGTGCGACAAGGTACGGTACGGAATTTCCAGATAGTGCTGCCCCTCCGGCTCCAGCACCCAAATGCGGCTGATGTCGCGTGGGTCGCGCCGGATCAGGAACGCAGGCAGGCGGTCGCGCCGAGCTATCCACGGCTTGAGCGCATCGGCGTAGTAGTGGATGTGGTCGATGACGAAGCCAGTGCGGGTCAGGGTGCGGCGGAGGACGGGCAGGAAATCGACCAGAAAAGCCGTGGTGCGAGTGATGACGGTTGGAACGCCGGTACGCGCGACAGCTTCGGCCCAGCGTGCGGCCGGCGGTTGGAGCAGGCCGTTGTGCACGGAGCCGTGATAGGTGCCAACCGCCAATGCGAGCCAGCGTTCCAGCTCGCGCAGTGTCAGGGCGGCCATCTTCTCGGAGGCGTATTCCCCGCGCTGGTCAGGGTTGGAGAAGGTCGTCCCCGGCAATTCGTCGTGGATCATTTGCATCGCCGTGCCGATGATCCGTTCCACGATGCCGCCATAGTGCGGCTGCCCGAGAGGCCGATAGTCCAACCGGATGCCATGCTGCTCGCAGCCACGGCGTAGCGCCTCGCTCTTGAATTCGGCCGCGTTGTCCAGGTAGAGCAGCGCGGGCTTGCCGCTCATCGGCCAGTCCATTTCCACGTCCAACCTTTCCAACCAAGGGCGCTTGTCGCAACCGGCGTGTGCGAGGCACAGGCCGACCGAGACGGCAGATGGCGCTTCTAACGTGACCACCATGCCAACCACGCAGCGGGTGAACACGTCGATGGCGAGGGTCAGGTACGGACGGCCAATCGGTTGCCGGTCGCGCTCGTCCACCACGATCAGGTCGATGACTGTGTGGTCGATCTGTACCTGCTCCAGCGGTGCGGAGACTGGCGGAGGAACACCGCCAACACCTTGCAGGATGCGGGACGCATCCTGGCCTTCCCGAAGTCGAGTGGTCTTGAGTGGATCAAGGCTGGCGATCCGCAACGCGACCGTGTTGCGCGCCGGCATCCGCAGCTTTTGCAGCTTGCACACCCGCGCAACTTCACGGTGGAACGCCGCCAAGCTGCGCTTCTGCTTGGTCAGGAAGCGCTTTTGCAGTAGCTCGCGGATGATTCGTTCGACCGACTCCGGCAAGCGGCCTTTACCTTTGCCACCGCTCGACTGTCCAAGAGCCAAATCAGTGACCAGCCCCGAACCTTGCCGGGCACGGCGGATCAGGACGTAGACCTGCCGCCGGGACAGACCCAGCGCCTGGGCTGCTGCGTCGGCCGCTTCATGCCCGACCGTCTCCGACTGCGCCAACGGCCCAATGATCTCCGCGCGGCAGCGAGCACGCTCCCATGCCTGTTCTGACAGGGTGGCTACGCCGCGCTCGGCAATCGGTACGGTATCGGTCGCCATGCTCGCCTCGCTTTGGTGCACACGAGTATTGAGCATAGACGAGTTTCGTGCAGAGGAGTCCTGATATCGGGCTGTCAGGAGCCGTATGCACAGCAGGCTTCATGTCTCGTTGATTGGTGCAGTCGTCTTCTGAAAATGACACTTGATGTCAGATGCCATGTGCAAACGATGTCAGAATAGAGTTAAATTTCCTATTGATTGACATATTCCGTCAAAGGTAATAGATTTCATCCTGACACTTTTGCCTTTGGAGGCATCTTGCAAGGTCAACGCATCGGCTATGTCCGCGTCAGCAGCTTCGACCAGAACCCGGAACGGCAATTGGAGGGTGTTCAGGTGGCGCGGGTGTTCACCGACAAGGCTTCTGGCAAGGACACCCAGCGTCCCGAGCTGGAAAGGCTGCTGGCCTTCGTCCGCGAGGGCGACACCGTGGTGGTGCATAGCATGGACAGGCTGGCACGCAACCTTGATGACCTGCGCCGCATCGTCCAAGGGCTGACACAACGGGGCGTGCGCATGGAGTTCGTCAAAGAAGGGCTGAAGTTCACCGGCGAGGACTCACCGATGGCCAATCTGATGCTGTCGGTCATGGGAGCCTTCGCTGAGTTCGAGCGCGCCCTGATCCGCGAACGTCAGCGCGAGGGAATCGTGCTGGCCAAGCAGCGCGGTGCCTACCGGGGACGAAAGAAATCGCTGAACAGCGAACAAATTGCCGAGTTGAAACGGCGAGTTGCGGCAGGCGACCAAAAAACCTTGGTGGCCCGTGACTTCGGCATCAGCCGCGAAACCTTGTACCAGTACCTGCGGGAAGACTGACCATGCCACGCCGCTCAATCCTGTCCGCCACCGAGCGCGAAAGCCTGCTGGCACTGCCAGATGCCAAAGACGAACTGATACGGCACTACACGTTCAACGAAACCGACCTGTCGGTGATCCGTCAGCGTCGCGGCGCCGCGAATCGATTGGGCTTCGCTGTGCAGCTTTGCTACTTGCGATTCCCTGGCACCTTTTTGGGCGTCGATGAGCCTCCGTTTCCGCCCCTGTTGCGCATGGTGGCCGCGCAACTCAAGATGCCAGTGGAAAGTTGGAGCGAGTACGGCCAGCGCGAACAGACACGGCGGGAGCACTTGGTCGAGCTGCAAACGGTTTTTGGGTTCAAGCCCTTCACCATGAGCCACTATCGGCAAGCCGTGCATACATTGACCGAGCTGGCCTTGCAGACCGACAAAGGCATCGTGCTGGCGAGCGCACTTGTCGAGAATCTGCGGCGGCAGAGCATTATCCTGCCCGCCATGAATGCCATCGAGCGCGCAAGCGCCGAGGCCATCACCCGTGCCAACCGACGCATTTACGCGGCGCTGACCGATTCTTTGTTATCACCCCACCGTCAGCGCCTGGACGAACTTCTCAAGCGCAAGGACGGCAGTAAAGTGACGTGGCTGGCATGGCTGCGCCAGTCGCCTGCCAAACCGAACTCTCGCCACATGCTCGAACATATTGAGCGCCTGAAATCCTGGCAAGCACTTGATCTGCCCGCAGGCATCGAGCGGCAGGTTCACCAGAACCGCCTGCTCAAAATCGCTCGTGAAGGTGGCCAGATGACGCCTGCTGATCTGGCAAAGTTCGAGGTGCAACGACGCTATGCCACGCTGGTAGCGCTGGCCATCGAAGGCATGGCCACCGTCACCGATGAAATCATCGACCTTCACGATCGCATCATCGGCAAGCTGTTCAACGCGGCCAAGAACAAGCATCAGCAGCAGTTCCAGGCTTCCGGCAAGGCGATCAACGACAAGGTGCGGATGTATGGGCGCATCGGTCAAGCGTTGATTGAGGCCAAGCAAAGCGGCAGCGATCCGTTCGCCGCCATCGAGGCCGTTATGCCCTGGGACACCTTCGCCGCCAGCGTCACCGAAGCGCAAACATTGGCGCGGCCTGCCGACTTTGATTTCCTGCACCACATCGGTGAAAGCTATGCCACGCTACGCCGCTACGCGCCGCAGTTCCTGGGCGTGCTCAAATTGCGGGCTGCGCCCGCCGCCAAGGGTGTGCTCGATGCCATCGACATGCTGCGCGGCATGAACAGCGACAGCGCGCGCAAGGTGCCCGCCGATGCGCCAACCGCATTCATCAAGCCGCGCTGGGCAAAGCTGGTTCTGACCGACGACGGCATCGCCGGCGTTACTACGAGTTATGCGCCCTGTCGGAGCTGAAGAACGCGCTGCGCTCCGGTGATGTCTGGGTGCAGGGTTCTCGCCAGTTCAAGGACTTCGACGAATACCTGGTGCCGGTCGAGAAGTTCGCCACTTTGAAGCTGGCCAGCGAATTGCCGCTGGCAGTGGCCACCGACTGCGACCAATACCTGCATGACCGGTTGGAATTGTTGGAGGCGCAACTCGCCACAGTCAACCGCATGGCTGCGGCCAACGACTTACCGGATGCCATCATCACCACCGCGTCAGGCCTGAAGATCACGCCGCTGGACGCGGCAGTACCAGACGCCGCGCAAGCCATGATCGACCAGACAGCTATGCTGCTGCCGCACCTCAAAATCACCGAGTTGCTGATGGAGGTCGATGAATGGACGGGCTTCACCCGCCACTTCACACACCTGAAGACCAGCGACACGGCCAAGGACAAAACCTTGCTGTTGACGACGATCCTGGCCGACGCGATCAACCTGGGTCTGACCAAAATGGCCGAGTCCTGCCCTGGCACCACCTACGCCAAGCTGTCTTGGCTGCAAGCCTGGCACATCCGCGATGAAACCTATTCGACGGCGCTGGCCGAGCTGGTGAATGCGCAGTTTCGGCAACCCTTCGCCGGCAACTGGGGTGACGGCACCACGTCATCGTCGGACGGCCAGAACTTCAGAACCGGCAGCAAAGCAGAAAGCACTGGTCATATCAACCCGAAGTATGGAAGCAGTCCAGGACGGACTTTCTACACCCATATCTCCGACCAGTACGCGCCCTTCAGTGCCAAGGTGGTCAACGTGGGCATTCGTGATTCAACTTACGTGCTTGATGGCCTGCTGTACCACGAGTCGGACTTGCGCATCGAGGAACACTACACCGACACGGCAGGCTTCACCGATCACGTGTTTGGCTTGATGCATTTGCTGGGATTTCGCTTCGCGCCGCGTATCCGTGACTTGGGCGAAACCAAGCTATTCATCCCCAAGGGCGATGCCGCCTATGACGCGCTCAAGCCGATGATTAGCAGCGACAGGCTGAACATCAAGCAAATACGCGCCCATTGGGATGAAATTCTGCGGCTGGCCACCTCCATCAAGCAAGGCACGGTAACGGCTTCGCTGATGCTGCGCAAACTCGGCAGCTACCCGCGCCAGAACGGCTTGGCCGTGGCGTTGCGCGAGCTGGGGCGCATCGAGCGCACGCTGTTCATTTTGGATTGGCTGCAAAGCGTGGAGCTGCGCCGCCGCGTCCATGCGGGGCTGAATAAGGGCGAGGCGCGCAACGCGCTGGCCAGGGCGGTCTTCTTCTACCGATTGGGTGAAATCCGCGACCGCAGTTTTGAGCAGCAGCGCTACCGGGCCAGCGGCCTCAATCTGGTGACGGCGGCCATCGTGTTGTGGAACACGGTATATCTGGAGCGTGCCACCAGTGCTTTGCGTGGCAACGGCACGGCGCTGGACGACACATTGTTGCAATATCTGTCGCCGCTGGGGTGGGAGCACATCAACCTGACCGGCGATTACCTATGGCGCAGCAGCGCCAAGGTCGGTGCGGGGAAGTTTAGGCCATTGCGACCGCTGCCACCGGCTTAGCGTGCTTTATTTTCCGTTTTCTGAGACGACCCCCATATCAGCGACGGCAAGACCCACGAGGTCAGTGTGCTGGACATGCTGCCCGTGGAAGCCGGTGCGTTCTACCTGATGGACCGGGGTTATCTGGACTTCTCCAGACTGTACGCTTTGCATCAGGCTGGCGCTTTCTTCGTGACCCGCGCCAAGCGGGGCATGAATGCGCGCCGGGTATATTCGATGCCCACCGACCAGGGCACAGGCATGATTTGCGATCAGCGCATCGCACTCAATGGCCACTATTCTGCCAAGGCCTATCCCGAACAGTTGCGGCGCATCCGTTTCAAAGACCCGGAGTCCGGCAAGACGCTGGTGTTCCTGACCAACAATACGGCGTTGCCAGCTTCGACCATTGCCACACTGTACAAAAGTCGCTGGCAGGTGGAACTGTTCTTCAAGTGGATCAAGCAGCATCTGCGTATCAAGCGCTTTATCGGCCACAGCGAGAACGCAGTGAAGACGCAAATCTGGTGCGCCGTCACCACCTATGTACTGATTGCCATCGTCAAAAAGAAGCTGCAAATTGATGCCTCGCTCTACACTTTGCTACAGATTTTGTCGGTCTCTATATTCGAGAAAACTCAGCTACAACAAGCCTTCGCCACCATCAACAACATTCCCGAACAGACAAGCCTCGATAAACAACTAAATCTATTCAATTTTTAACCGGACACTACTGATTGCAAATATTATTGATGGTTTATTATTGAATAAAAATTAGTTAATTTATTGGAGCAATCTTGCCCACATGGCTGTCGGCAGGCCGGGCTCTATGTGCTCTGCACACCGGGCCTGGAGTCCCGGCCATATGGTAACGATCCCTTTTGCGAACACCTGTCTAGCAGCGTCACCTGCCCGGTCACGCTGATAATTTAGGGTATTGGAGGGCAGGGTATCCGCGCCTCCCGGCTTGATCAAGACAAGAGTCGCGGCCAGGAATAGTTAGATTTTCTTGAGGAAGAAAATTATTGCGTGATTGCCGCTGTCACAGCCCCCGCCAGCCTCCTATGGCGGTGCGCTTCGCCTGTCATGGCCTGTGATCCGGAAGCGCTGCGCGATGCCGGCCGCAGCAATTACCGGGTCATACCCCTTTTAAGATTTTTCACCGGCACGGTCCAGTGCTTCCCGCCCCAATCCCCCCAGCAAGCCCCCGACACTTAGGTGAGGGGGACTTGTGGGGGGATAAACGAATACGCGGGGAGCCATAGTCCCGTTGTTTGCCTGGCTTCCACCCCACCCATTCCCAACCCTTGCCCGTGAGGGCAGGGCGATCCCCACTCCCGTCGCCCCAGGGCGAAGCGAGGAGAGTCCGAGCGAGAGGATCTGGTTTCGAGCCTCTTTTCCTTCAACTCATTCGGGAGATTTTCATGGAACAAACCGTACAGAAGCAAACTGCGCATCAGGTTGCCTATCCGCTTTTTCTGCTTGGGCAGGTGGTGGCGACCCGTGGAGCGATGAGCATAGGCGATATGCCGCTGCTTAATCGTTGCCTCAACCGCCACGTGCGAGGGGATTGGGGATATGTTTGCGAGGAAGACCGGGATACGAACAATGAAGCCTTGAAGGCGGGGAATCGTATTCTGTCCGCCTATGCCATCGACGACACCAAGCCCTGCGAAGGCCATGGGGATAACACGCTCTGGATCATCACGGAAGCCGACCGCAGCGTGACCACCTTCCTGCTGCCCGGGGAATACTGAACCGCATGCCGGTGCATCGCACCGGCTTTTCATTTCTGCTGTTTGATTCACGATAAAGGAGAACCACGCATGAACAAGACCACTGAAACCACTCTCATCCGCGTACCGGTCAGAAACCTCGTGCTGTCGCCGCTAAACGTGCGCAAGAAAGCGGGCGGCCGCATAGAAGAGCTGGCATCCCTGATCGCTTCACAAGGATTAATCCAAAACCTGACCGTGACCGCGCAGGGCAAGAAGGGCAGGGGAACAGTAAAATTCGAGGTGGTCGCAGGCGGGCGGCGGCTGGCCGCGTTGAAGCTGCTGACCGCCGATGGCCGCTTAAGCAAAGATCATGAGGTTGAGTGCCGGGTAGTGGAACAGGCGGAAGCCTTGGAGATAAGCCTTGCCGAGAACAGCGGACGCGAAGGCATGCACCCTGCCGATCTGGTGACGGCGTTTCGTACTCTTGTCGATAATGGGCTTTCTCCCGATGAAATTGCCCCGCGCTTCGGGGTTTCTCCCTTGACCGTGAAGCGCTACCTGAAGCTGGCCAACGTTTCCCCGGCGATCTTCCAGCTGTATGCCGACGATGAAATGAACTTCGAGCAGATATCCGCATTGGCCCTGACAGAGGACCACGCATTGCAGGAGCGGCTGTGGAACAGCACTTCCCAATGGCAGCGCAACGGCCCGACCTTCCGGCGGCTCATCACCGAAACCGAAATCAATATCCGCACAAGCCCCCTTGCCCGGTTCGTGGGCGTGGAGGAATACGAGGCGGCGGGTGGATCGATACGGCGCGACCTGTTCGGATGGGAAGATGAAGGCTACATGCAGGATGCCGAGCTGCTGGAATCGCTTGCCCTGGAAAAGCTCAATCAGGTGGTGGAATCCATCAAGGACGAGGGTCATGCATGGGTCCAGGTGCACACCACCTTCGACTATTCCGATCGGGCGGAATTCGGCCATGTCCGAACCATCCGGCATGAGCCGGCCGCAGAGGAACGCACCAGAATGGAAGCGCTGGACGCGGAAATGGAAGCTCTGCAGCCCGAATATGAAGCCTACGACGAGGATGCGGATGAGAGCGGGGAGCTGTACCAGGCAATCGAAGAGAAAGCGCAGCGCATTCAAGACCAGCTGGATGCACTGGATGAATCGCTGGCTATCCCTTATCCGGACGATCTTGCCATTGCCGGCGCCGTGGTGACGGTTGATCAGAATGGCGAGCTGCGCATCGAGCGGGGCCTGATCCGCAAGGAGGACGTGAAGAAGCTGCCTAAGGGGAATAGGGGGAATGGAGGGAATGGGGAGCATGGGGAGCAGGGGAGGGCAGGAATGAATGGTGCTGGCGACGAAATGCTAGAGCCCGTGCATTCGGAAAAGCTCACGCGCATGCTCACGGCGCACCGCACCGCGGCCATCCAGGCGGAACTCATGAACCGGCCCGAAGTGGCATTGGCAGCGCTCGTGCACCGGATGGCGTCGCAGGTTTTCTCGAAGGGATATGTATCGAATCGCATCGTGCAGGTCAGCATCGAGCGTTCATATCTCAAACCGGACGCAGAGAACATCGAGCAGAGCAGGGCGGGCAAGGCAATGGAAGAAAAACGGCGGTACTGGCAAGAGCGCATCGAGGCAGCGGAGCAGGGTGGCAGGAGCCTGTTCGGCTGGCTGCTGGACCAGCCGCAACAGGACCTGCTGGAATTGCTGGCCTTCTGCACGGCGGTTTCAGTCAATACCGTATCGGCCAGGGAGAATGTGCCGTCGAATGACGTGGCGGTGCTCATGACCGCCTTGGATCTCGACATGGCCGACTGGTGGGAAGCCACGCCGGAGAACTACTTGTCGCACGTCAGCAAGGATCGGATTCTCACGGTGGTGACGCAAGCCGCATCACCCGAGAAAGCCGATGTCATGCGGGGATTGAAAAAGGAGCAGTTGGTGCAAAAAGCGGATGAAGCACTCTCGGGCTTGCGCTGGCTGCCGGGGAATCTCAAAGTGGAGGCGTTTCAGGAATAATCTTAAAACCTTGCCACCACAGACCCAGATAAGGGTCTGTGGTGGCACGAGAGTGTTTTCGTATATGCGAAAACTCCGGATTCGCAGGATTGGTCTGCACTCCGGAAAGTCGTCTTAATTTTTATATGCTATCTGGAACACACTGCAAAACACATGCTTATGAGCGGATGTTATGTTACTCGACCTGTGATCCGCGGTTAATTAGCTGCATGCCAGTGGCGCGCGCTCAAATCGGCAAGAGAATTCCCAGTCGATATTGAGTCTGGTTATTGCGGCCAGTGCGAACAGTTATCAAGATGTGCTATGAGCGCCGTGAAGCACGCCAGTTCTGTACTTGCTTCGATTTCATGAGCTTATATCCAAAGAAAGTCAGCAACAGCAGCGCTATCAGCGGCCCTATCGCCGCACGAAAAATATTTGTATAGTTGATCATCTTCACGCGCAATGGATACTGGTAATGTATCGGGGGTATTGCTTCCCCAGTAATGAATACAGTATAGACACCCTTATCCAAGCTGGTTTCCCCTCTGATTACCCCATCAGGGTGGTAGCTCGGACGCAGGTATGTCACCGTTTCATCCTCTACTTCGCTGGTTCCTCTCACTATCCGTACCCCAATAGGAATCTCTCGCAGTGCCTGGTCCACCAGATCCACCACCAGGAAGGTATCACCTTCCTTGGGGATTTCCGTGCAGTATTGGTCGTCCGGCTCGTGTTGCGGCTGGTAGGTACTCAAATGCACCATGCTGTTATCGCCGAGCCGGCGCGTGCAGATATCCTCTTCCATGCCTACCTTTCCATGCGCTCCAGCTGCGCCACAGTAAAGAGCCATCGCGAGGGTAAGCGCCGACATGCTTGCCTGTACCACTTGCTTGATCATAATCAATTTACTCCTTTTTATACTGCTCAACCGTGACTGGAGTCCACCATTCTGCATATTGTCCCTGTGAAGCCAGGACGATATGCGTAGGAGGTGGCGCGCTCTATGAGTATTCACCGAAGCGGTTGTGAGCAAGCCAACAGGTTCTTTACATTCGTTATTTATCCCTTCTGGAAGCCTTCTTCGCTGTAGGCAGTGATGTCATTTTTTAAAAGTGTTATAGTCACACGACCTTAAAGCTGGAAAGGATACTTATTCCAATCTATCGCTATGACGGCTTGCTGCTCAATTATCGCTGATCGGCAATCACCCCGTTCCCCTATCATGCGGGAGTGGGGCGATTGTCATACGCTTCGGTGTTTCAGCTGGTTCTCATGTCCTCAATGTGCCGCCTACGGCACGATGCGGTTGTTGAGGATGACTTTGCTCTGGTTGTTCCAGACGACGTCGGTCAGGTTGGAGTAGCGGGTGATGATCTGTGCCGCGATGCCGCCGGCAAACAGGCCCGACCAGCCCAGTATCACAAAGCCCCAGTGCAGCGGTGCGCTAAACAGTTCTTCCATGAACCAGAAGGCATGGCCCCATTCGTTCAAGCCTACGTTCGGCAGAATCATGAGCGGGCCGGCAATGGCCATCACCAGTGGGAACGAGGTGCCCCGTGCGTACAGCGGCAAGCGGGTCATGGCATACAGGTAGCTGGCCACGCCACAGACGATGTACATCGGGAAGGAACCATAAAATACCACTACATGGCTCGGGGTGAAGCTGGTGTCGCGGATGATGACCTGGTGCCAGGAGGCGTCCTGCTCGGTGAAGAAGCTACCGCCCCAGTACACGCCAAACAGGTACACGCCCAGCCACATCATCCAGTAGAAGTAACGCTTGACTTCGAGCTTGGGATCCAGGTTGTCCAGCTGTTCCTTGGTGTCGCGGGTCTTCCACAGCCACCCCCAGGTCACCAGCGCAAAGATCGGCATGACAATCATGTGCACCCGCCACAGCCCCATCCATACCTTCTCGAATTCCGGCTCCATCGAGTCCATGCCGTGCGAGTAGGCAAACGTCCGCTGAAACCAGATCCAGAATATCGCTACTCCCAGCATGGTGATCAGTCCAAATTTGTACCACCTTGAGTCGTACCACAGCGACATGTCGTAGTCGCGTCCGCTCGACCTCGCATGGCTGCCTGATGTTTCAAGTGTAGTTGCCATTTTGATTACTCCTTGTTACCATAGTTAAGAATCCAACCAACTTTTAGCAGCGAAATAAATCCGCATGCGCATTTTAGATTATGATATTTCTAGATAGTTCCCACAATTATTGGAGTTGCCCCTATTGAACCGGACAGGATGCGGTTAGTAATTGGCTGCGGATGAATTGTCGAGGCGACTTCATCTTGAGCCCCTTGTGGGGGTGGAACTCATTGTAATCCTCGAACCACTGGTCAA
>Ga0209963_1000516_pt1 | contig 52907 bp, 41 predicted proteins | sample ThiBio_1000_biof_2_FD_183957 | JGI IMG/M metagenome (GOLD analysis project Ga0209963, IMG submission 183957) | Wastewater bioreactor microbial communities from Cape Town, South Africa - Thiocy_cont_1000_biof (SPAdes) | ecosystem: Engineered > Bioreactor > Thiocyanate-remediating >...
GGTAGACGATTCCCTCCACCACGCGCCGATGCTCGCCGAACGGATGCCCTTGCCTACCAACATTTGTCGGTAGCAACCGCTCGATCCGGAACCACTGCTCATCGGTGAAACTCTGATACCGCGACAAAGAAGAACTCACCCAACCAGCCTGCCGCGAACCTCCCCAAACCTATGGGAGACACGCCCTAGGTGGCGTTTAACCTGCCAGGAGCATTCCGGCACGACTGGCGCCGGTACCCACAGCCGACCGCGGTGCTCACGCAACAACTCGGCGCACGGCTCGTGGTCGGCGTCGTCCGCGTCGGCAGCAGCCAGCAGTACGCCGGTGTCGACGATGACGATCACAGGTCGCGAGCCGACCGGTCTCCGACGAGTTCCGCCTTGATCGCGCGATGCCGTCGGCCGAGATCACTGCGACCGGATCGTCCGACACCGATGAACGCCTCCAGCTCGTTGTCGGCGAGGCCTGCGGACAGGAGTTCGGCCGATAACGCATCGACGTCGACCCCGCGGCGGCGTGCCTCAACAGCGAGTCGGGCGGCCAGGTCTTCCGGCACGTGGAGGGTCGTTGACATACCTCCAAGTGTATGCCCCGTCACATACTTACCAGCAGGTCGCGCGCGGCGGCCCGGCCCTCGGCGAAAGCCCGCACGGCGTCGAGGTTCTCGGTTCTGCGGGCGCCGCCGATGACGCGGAACGGCGCACCGGCGCGACGCAGGTCCGCGGCCAGGCCGTCGTTCGGCAGCTGGCCGGCGGCCACCACGACGACGTCCGCGGCGATCGTCTCCGGCCCGCCCTCCGTGAGGATCTCGACCCCTTCGCCGGTGATCCGGCGGTAGCGCACGCCGGTGATCGTCCGTACTCCCGCGCGGCGCAATTCGCCGACCACGACCCAGCGCATGGTGCGGCCGAGGCCGGCGCCGATCTTGCCGGAGCGCCGCATCACCGTCACCGAACGTGGGGGCGCCTGCCCGGTCGGTGTGTCGGGCGCGGTGTCGAGCGCCGCATCGGGCGCCCCCCAGCAGTTGGCGCCGCCGGGATCCGGCAGTCGGTGATCGGCTGCGAACCGCGCGCGGGCGGCGCGGATTCGGCCCGGGTCGCCGTCGTCGAAATCGGGGGTGACGGCGCTCGGATGCGCGAGCAGGTGCGCCAGGTCGACGGCGATACCCCCGCCGCCGATGATCGCGACCCGCTCGCCGAGATCGTCTCGCCGTGCGAAGGCCTCCGGGTAGCTCAGCAAGGGAACGGATCCCGGTGCGCTCATTCCGGGTATCGACACGGTGCGCGGGTGAACCCCCGTCGCGAGCACCACCGCGTCGGCGCCGTCCAGGGCGGCGTCGCGGGCAGTGGCGTCGCCCGCGCCGATCGGGCGGCCGAGCGACACCGTCACGCCGAGCTCGCGCAACTGCTCCGCGTAGAAGTCGATGGTGCCGCCGTAGTCGTGCTTGCCGGGCACCAGTCGCGCGAGCCGGAACTGGCCGCCCAGTTCGGGTTCGGCCTCGAACAGGGTCACCTGCGCCCCGGCCAGCGCGAGTTCCCGGGCCGCGGCGAGGCCCGCGGGTCCACCGCCGATGACGACGTAGCGCGCGCCGGGCCGGGCCGTGGACGCCGGGCCGTCGGCCTCGAAGCCCGCGGAGGGATTGACCAGGCAGGAGACGCGCTCGCCGACCAGCGACCGGTCGATGCACGCCTGGTCGCAGCCGATGCAGATGTTGACGGTGCGGCCGGTCTGGGCCGCACGGATCAGGTTGGGGTCGGAAAGCCACGGCCGGGACATGGACACGAAGTCCGCCGCCCCGGCGGCGAGGATCTCCCGCGCCTGGCTCAGCCTGTTGATCCGATTGCCCGAGATCACCACCGTGGAAGCGGTGTGCGGGTCGGCAGACAGGGCGCGGCGGACGGAAGCGGCGAATGGGCTCCACACCCCGCCGGGCACCACGGCCTGCACGGTGGGCACGGCCGACTCGTGCCAACCGATGCCGATGTTCAACGCATCGGCCCCGCCTGCCGCGAGAGCTCGTGCCAGATCGAGGGTTTCGTCATGAGCGGTGGAGCCATCCATCAGGTCCGCGCCGGACATCCGATAGAGCACCGGGAAGTCCGGGCCGACCGACGCCCGCACCGCGGCGAGTACGGACAGCGGGAAGGCGCGTCGTCGGGCCGCGTCTCCGCCGTAGGCGTCGTCGCGCAGGTTGGTGAGCGGGGAGCAGAACTGGTTCAGCAGATAGCCTTCCGAGCCCATCAGCTCCACGGCGTCGAATCCGAGCGCCCGCGCCGTCGCGGCGGCACGGGCGAAATCCTCGATGGTCGCGGCGATCCCGGCCGCGTCGAGAACCTCGGGCGGTTCCGTACGGAAGCGGCTCGACATGACGGAAGAAGCGGCAGACGGCGCGACCGGCGGAGCGCCGAAGAACGATTTAGAGCCGTATCGCCCGGCGTGAAACAGTTGCAGCGCAACGAATCCGCCCGCGTCGTGCACCTCGCGCGCGATGTGGGCGAGGCCAGGGTGGCAGGCCGGGTCATTGACCATGCCGTAGTCCGCGCCGCCTGCCCCCGCCGGGCTCACGGCCCAGCCGCCGGTCACGATCAGCCCGGCGCCGCCGCGGGCCCGCGCCGCATAGAACGCTGCCGCCTGTCGACAGCCGGGTTCGCGCTCCACGCCGAGGTGCATCGACCCCATCACGATGCGATGCGGCAGACGCAGCGTGCCGATCCGGCCCGGCGTGAAGACCGCGTCAGGCATTCCGTCCGGTGCCCCCGCGGCGGCCCGCTCAGAGATCCCCTCAGCGGTCCCGTCACACATCCAGCGCCAGCTCCGGCCCGGCGTCCGAGTAGAACGGTGGCGCGACCACGGACAGGCCGCCGTCGACCACCAGCACCTGGCCGGTGATGTACTCCGAGGCGCGGGACAGCAGGAACAGCACGGCGTCGGAGACCTCCCGCACGGTGCCCATTCGGCCCTTCGGCACCTTCGCCAGCACGTCGTCCAGCGGGGGCATGCCGGGGACGTCATAGAAGTATTTCGACGAGTCGGATTCGATGATCCCGCCGTTGACGGCGTTCACATTGATGCCGTGCGGGGCGAACTCGACGGCCATGTACCGCACCCACGCCTCGATCGCCGCCTTGGCGGAACCGAGGTTCGCGTAGGTGGGGTAGGCGCGGGCGCTCCCGTAGCTGGACAGGGCCACGATGCGACCGCCACGGTCCATCAACGGCACGGCCCGCTGCGCGCCGAGCACGAACGCGCGCACGTTCATCGCGAAGGAGCGGTCGAGGTGGTGCGGGCCGAGGTCGAGGATCTTCTTGAACGAACTGGCCGCCGCGTTGGAGATGAAGAAGTCCAACCGGCCGAACTCCGCCGCGGCCGCGGCGAACAGCCGGTCGATGTCCTCCGGCTGCTCGACGTCGGCCTGCACGCAGATCCCGCTGCCGCCCATCGCCCGCACGTCGGCCAGGGTCTGCTCGGCCAGGTCCGCGTTCTTCTTATAGTTGATCACCACCGCCCCGCCGTCCGCGGCCAGCGAGAGTGCCAGCGAGCGGCCGATTCCCCGCGAGGCGCCGGTGATCAGCGTGACCGTTCCAGCGAACGGGCCGGTCGGCATGTCGGGGGAGCCGCCGAGGGGGCCGGCCGTGCCGTCGGCGGAGCCCGTCACCACGTCATCTCCGCGGCGTGCGCGAACAGATCGCGGGCGATCACCGTCTTCTGGATCTCGTTGGTGCCCTCCTCGAACCGTTGCGCCCGGGCGTCCCGGTACACCCGCTCGATCGGGCTGGACGACCAGTAGCCGAGGCCGCCGTGCACCTGCAGTGCCTTGTCCGTCACCCGGGTGAGCATGTCCACAGCCACCAGCTTCGCCATGGACGAGAGCACGGGTGCCCGGTCGCTGCCGGCCTCCCATTCGTGCGCCGCGTGTAGGACCAGCGCGCGGGCCGCTTCGATGTCCGCCGCGTTCTCGGCGAGCGCGAAGGAGATCGCCTGCCGCTGCGAGAGGGGCTTGCCGAACGTCACCCGCTGGGTGGCCCGGTGCACGGCGAGTTCCTGCGCCCGGCGGGCGAGGCCGACGCAGCTCATGGCCACCGAGATGCGGCTGGGCACCAGGAACCCGCCCAACGCGACCTGCAGCCCGTCGCCCGCCGCGCCGAGCCTGTTGGCTACCGGCACGGGCGCCCGGTCGAAGACCAGGTGGGCGTGGTCGGTGCCGTGCACGCCCATGGTCTCGGCCATGCTCTGCACGGCGACGCCGGGAACGTCCCGGGGCACCATCAGCGCAACGGTCCCGTCGGCGCCGAGAGTCCCTGCGACGCGCGCGAACAGCAGCCAGTAGTCGCAGTTCACGCCGAAGGTGATCATGTGCTTCTCGCCGGACAGGTAGTACGTGTCCCCATCGCGTTCGACGGAGCAGCGCAGGTCCGCGCCGGTGCCGGCGGTCGGTTCGGTCAACGTGAAGGCGACGCGGATATCGCCCGCCACCACCGGCAGCACGAAGCGGCGCCGCTGCTCCGCGGTGGCAAATTGATCGATGGCCCGCCAGATCCCGTTCACCACGTGCACGATCATGCGGATCGAGCCGTGCGACCTCGCGAACCACTCCATCAGCTCCAGGTACTTGCTGAACGGCACGCCCCGGCCCCCGTACTCGAGCGGCGCCGCCAGCGACAGGTATCCGCGAGACTTCAAGTCCGACCACAGGTCTGGCGGCACGGCCCCGTCGCGTTCGATCCGTTCGGCGTAGCGCTCGCCCGGCCCGGTGACGAAACCGCGGACGTCGGCGAGCATGTCTTTGAATGTAACCGGGTCTCCCGCACCGGACCCCGCCGGCGGGCTTTCTGCGGTCGCTGCGGTGGTCCCTGCGGTCGCTGCTGTGAGATGTCCGGCCGTCACCTGTCGAGCTCCTCCTCCGTCTGCGGGCGCAGTCCGCGCGCCCGTTCCCGCAATGCGAACTTCTGGATCTTGCCCGCCGCATTCCGGGGCATCCTGTCGATCACCTCGAGGCGTTCCGGCCAATAGTGCTTCGACACCTGGTGAGCGTCGAGCAGCTTCTGCATCCCCTGGAACGACAGGTCCGTGTGCGGTCGGAGCGCGACGAAGGCGCAGGCGCGTTCGCCGAGCCGATCGTCCGGCATGGCCACGATGGCCACGTCCTGCACCGCCGGATGGTCGTACAGGATCTGCTCGATCTCGGCGACGGGCACCTTCTCCCCGCCCCGGTTGATCACATCCTTCACCCGGCCGCTGATGCGGATATACCCGTCGGCGTCCAAGATGCCGAGATCACCGGTGCGGAAGAAACCGTCCGCGGTGAGGGCCGCGGCGGTCCAGTCCGGCCGATCCAGGTAGCCGGTGAAGAACGTCGGCCCGCGCAACTCGAAATTGCCCTCCGTACCCACAGGCAGGACGCGCCCCTCGTCATCGGTGATGCGCACGTCGATACCGCGCAGCGGCCGCCCGTCCGTGCCCCACACCTTCACCGGCTCGTCGCCCGGAGCGGACAGCGTGCCGAGGCAGGTTTCGGTGGTGCCCCAGGCGCCGCACACCGCCGTGCCCAGTTGCCGGGTGGCCCGTTCCGCGAGCCCGCGCGGCACGGCGGCACCGGTCGCGACGAAGATGCGCAGGTCGGTCGGCGGCCGGTCGCCGTCGCCCACCGCGGTCACCAGGTCGGCCAGGAACGGCGTCGCCGCCTGCACGAACGTGCATCGCGTCTCGCGCAGCACGCGCAGCGCGTGGGACCCGTTCCAGATGCCCTGGATCACCTGTCGTGAGCCGAGCACCAGCGCCAGCCACATCCCGTATAGGAAGCCCGTCTGGTGCGCGAGCGGGGACGGGATGTAGATGGCGTCCCGCGCCGACAGGCCCAGGTGCTCGGCCTCCATGAGCGCCGCGCGGGTCAGCGCCTCGAACCGGTGCAGGACACCCTTCGGCTCGCCGGACGTGCCAGAGGTGAACAGGAGCTGCGCCGTCATCTCCGCGGTGGGCCGACGTGACGCCAGCAGATCGGCATTGACCTCGGCGCCCGCCATCAACTCGGGGTAGCTGTGCCACACCACCGATCCGCCACCCCACAGCGGAGCGGCGATCTCCGCCGGCCCGGCCGTACCCGAATCAGAGTCCGCGTCCGACGCCGGGACCACGACCACGTGCTGCAGGGCCAGCGAGTCGCCGTCGTCCCCGCCAACGGACCCGGCAGCCGCCTCCGCGACCATCGCCGCCGTCTCCGTCACGTAGTTGCGCCCGCGGAACTCCTGCGGGATCACCAGCACCCGGGCCGCGGACCGGCGTAGGGCGAAAGAGACCTCACGCTGCCGGAAGATCGGCATCAGCGGGCAGCACACCGCGCCGATCTGCATGGTCGCCAGCGACACCACCACGAACTCGCACCAGTTCGGCAGTTGGTAGGCGACCCGCTCGCCCGGCTGCACCCCCAGCCCGAGCAGCGCGGACGCCAGCCGGTCGGCGCGCTCCACGATCTCCTGCCAGGTGTAGGAGCGCATCCGCCCGGGCCGCACGTCCACCAGCGCCACGTCGTGCGGCCGCTCCGTCGCCCAGCGGCGCACCCACTGGTCCGGGGTCCGACGCACATCGGAGATGCGCGCGGGCGACGGCCCGGCCCGGCGCCCCGCAGACGGAGCCGCCCCCGGCTGCACGGCCATGTCCAACCCGATCGTCGTCATCGCGTCCAGGAACTCGGGGTAGGAGATCCGGTAGGCGTTGGGGTAGGTGAGCGTGGTCCGCCCGATCGCGCGGGTGGCCGCCACCGCGAGCGACATGAGCACCCGGTGGTCGTTGAAGCTGGACACGTCCGCGCCGCGCAAACTCGGGACCCCGTGCACCACAAGGCGATCGCCCTGAAGTTCCAGATCGGCGCCCATCCGATTCAGCTGCAGCATCGCCGACGCGCGATCGGATTCCTTCAGCCGCACGTGGCTGATGTTCTCGAACACCGTGGTCCCGTCCGCGAACGCCGCCATCGCGGAGAGCACCGGGAGCAGATCGGGGATGTCCCGGCAGTCCATCGTGGTCGGCGCGAGCCGGGATCCGTCGTGCCGGGCGCGCACGGTCGCCTCAGGGCCGGCCGTCAGCGACAACCCCATGCGCTGCACGATGTCCAGCACGGCAGCCTCCGGATGGTCCGCGGCGTGCAGCGAGGGCAGGCCCTGGAACACGATGTCCGACGGGTGCAGCGCGGCCGTCGCGAACCCGAACGCCGCGGAGCCGAGATCCGGTGGCAGCTGGATGGTGGTGGGCACCGCCTGCTGGTCCGGCTCGATCTCGAAGCGCCGCCAATCCGCCGAATGCGCCACCGTCAGGCCGAATTTTCGCATCATGTCGACGGTGAGCTTCAGGTACGGGCGCTCGTTCGGCTCGTCATCGATCTCGATCACGGTCCGTCCGGTCGCGAACGGCGCCAGCAGCAGCAGGCCCGAGATCCATTGCGACAGCGAGCCCGAGATGTGCACCGTCCCGCCGGTCGGCCGCCCGGGCCGGACGCGTACCGGCGGGCAGCCGTCCGCCGAGTCCAGCCGCACGCCCATCTCGGTCAGCGCGCGGAGCAGGGGCGCGACCGGGCGGCGCCGGAAGTACTTCTGGCCGGTGACGGTGATCGGCGCGTCGGCCAGGCAGGCCAGCCCGAGGGTGAAATACAGCGTGCTCCCCGAACTGCCCGCGCTCACCACGTCACTGACCGGGTGGTAACCGCCACCGTCTATGACGAACCGATCGCCGCGGCGGACGACGCGCACACCGAGGCCGCGCAGCAGGTCGACCGTGTACGCCACATGTTTGGCCTGGGTGAGGCCGATGATGGTGCTGGTCCCCGGCGCCAGCGACGCCAGGATCAACGCGCGGTGGGCGTGGTACTTGGAATTGGGCACGCGCACGGTGCCGGACAGCGGCCTGCGGGTCCCCGTGATCGAAAGACGCATCCCGATCCTCCCGTCAGCGTGGCGGGCGGGTGTCGCGAAGACGCCGGGGCGCAGGAAGCGCCGCCCACCTCAGTGGCGATACGTCGGCGCGCTGGCCGCCGCCCCCGGCCCCTGCGGCCCGGATCTCGCGACCATGACGACGTGCGTCGGCGAAGTTCCGTACACAATTCAGTGTGCCTCCGGCGCATGATCTTGGCCACTTCACCCGTTCGTCGCACTCCACGGTGTCGGCCGCAGTGTCATCGGGTATGACGCGGTTCGCGGCCTGGCGGCCGGCCGCGAACCGCGTCATACCCGAAACAAGGTGACCCGCCGCCCGTCGGCAGCCGGGCCGGCCCGCGCCGACCACGAAAATCGGCCGGTACTATGGTTTTTCGTGACCGGTGTGCAGTTTCCGCAAGCGGAGCCGCGCCCCGCCCCGGCCACGCCGGCCCGCTCCCGTATCCCGGTCGCCGTGCGCCGGGTGCTGGGTTTTCTGCTCAGGGTGGTGCGCGCGCTCGGGCGGCATCTGCGCCGCGTCTTCTCCTCGCTGAGCGTGGGCGGCATGGCCGTCGGCCTGGTCTTCTTCTGCCTGTCGATGGCGCCGTCGCTGCTGCCGCGGGCCTGGTATCTGCAGGGCGTGGCGAGCGGTATTTGCACGGTGACGGGGTACGCCGTCGGCGTGATCGTCGGCTGGGCGCTGCGCAAATTCGGGTTCCGGCCGCTGGCCAAGCCCCATCGTCGGTGGATGGTCAAGCGGTCACTGATCGTGTCGGCGTGGGTGCTGATCCCGCTGTTCGGAGTGCTCGGCGCGGTCTGGCAGTACCAGGTGCGGGAGGTCACGCACACCAACCGGGACGACGCGAACTTCTACGCGCTGGTGCTGCTGATCGCGTTCGCGCTCAGCCGGGCGGTTCTCACCGGCGCACGTTCGCTGCGCTGGGTGACCCGCCGCATCGGCCGGTTCGGTGCGCGCTGGGTCCCGCTGCCGGTCGCCAAGCTCCTCGCGGCCGCGCTCGTAGCGTTCCTGCTCGTCACGACGTTGTCGAACGCGCTGCTGCCGGTGGTGAACAAGGTTGCCGGCGCATCGTTCTCGCTCACCGACAGCGGCACGGCGCCCGGTGCCCGGCCGCCGCAGACCATGGAGCGGTCCGGCTCGGCGGCGTCGCTCGTGCGCTGGACCGATCTCGGCAGGGAAGGCCGCACGTTCGTCTCGTCCGGCCCAACTGTCGCGCAGCTCAGCGCCTATCGCCAGGCGCCGGCCGTGCAGCCGATCCGGGTGTACGCCGGCACCGACTCCGCCCCGTCGTTGCGCGACGAGGCGAAGCTGGTGGTGGCCGAGCTTGACCGGACCGGCGCATTCAACCGCGCCGTGCTCGTGGTCGTCACCACCACCGGCCGCGGATGGGTCAACGAGGACGCGGCCGCCGCGATCGAGTACATGTGGGGCGGAAACACCGCGATCGCCGCCATGCAGTACTCGTTCCTGCCGAGCACCGTCGCATTCCTCACCGATCGGGACACGCCGACCGCGGCGGGAAAGGTCCTCTTCGACGCCGTGCACGCCGCGTGGGCGAAGCGGCCCGCTGATCAGCGGCCGAAGCTCATCGTCACCGGCGAGAGTCTCGGCGCCTACGGCAGCCAGGGCGCCTTCGGCTCACTGGCCGATGTCCAGACGCGGGCGGACGGGGCGGTGTGGGCCGGCACCCCCAATTTCACCTCGCTGTGGCGCACGCTGACCGACGACCGCTTAGCCGGCTCGCCGGAGCAGCGGCCGTCGATCGACGGGTGCGCGGCCGTGTGCTTCGTCACCGCGGCGGATGACTTGCCTGCGTCCGCCCGGCCGTCGGTCGTCTACCTGCAGCACGTCAACGACCCCATCGTGTGGTGGTCGCCGAGCCTGCTGTTCGACCGACCGGCCTGGCTCGCCGAGCCCGCGCTGCCGGGCCGCACCGTGGCCATGACGTGGATCCCGCTCGTCACGTTCTGGCAGGTGACCATGGACATCATCTTCTCCACCGACATGCCAGCCGGCAGCGGCCACACGTACACCCTGGATTACGCGAACGCCTTCGCCGCCGTTACCCAGCCCCCGGGCTGGACCCCGGCCGAGACGGCCCACCTGCGCGCCCTGCTCGCGACCCTCCCGAACGGCGAGTAGGCGACCGTTGGTGCACCACTGCCGTCACACACCGGGGTGTGCGTGTAACTGGGACATATCGGGCGGAATGCTGCTACATGCACGCGGCAGGCTGTCCGAACTGCCGGGGGCGCGTGCCCGGGCCGAAAATTCTGACAGGCTCGATCGTCGCCAGCCGCATGCGGAGTTCGTATCCATCCAGGCCCTCGATTTCTGGGCCGAGATCGACGGTCGCCAGCAGTTCGACTGCGGCCCCGTGCGCTAGGAAGATTCTCGGATCACCAGAGTGCACGGGAGTTTGATTCGCCGTGCCGGCGCGGTCGGATCGTCGATCCGGGCGTTGAGCAGATTCATCGCCGCCACGCCGATCTGCGCGTACGGCGGACTCACGGTTGTCATCGCCGGGGTCAGCAGCCTCGCGAGCAGGGTGTCGTCGCATCCGACCACGGCAATATCACCCGGCACACTGCGGCCCGCCGCGTGCAGGCCTGCAATGACGCCGCTGGCAACCATGTCGTCGTAAGCGACCACCGCGGTGGCATCGCCGTCGATGATGCGGCGCACGGAATCGAGGCCGGCCTCGAAGGTCGGCGCTCCCGCTCCCAGATCGATCAACCGCACCCGTCGCCCCTTGGCCCATCGAGTCAACGCATTGGCTCGTTGGGCGGCGGCCCACGATGCTGATGGGCCGCGTACCAGCGCGATAGTCTCGTGCCCCTCCGCGATGAGGTGCTCGCCGGCCTGCACAATCGCGTCCTCGTATTCGATGAGCACTGCGTCGTACCCCGTGATGGGCCGATTGATGAACACCACCGGCGTCCCGTCGACCGCCTGCGTCAGCGCACTCGTGGGCGCACGTGGCGATGCGACGATCACGCCGTCCACTTCCTCCGACAGGCCGGCAATGAGATCGGCCTCTTCGCCGGGTCGTTCGTCGCTGTTGACGATCAGCAGCGAACACCGTGCCGTTGTGGATGCGACGTGGTGCACCACCCGAAGCAACTCGGTGAAGAACGGGTTCGCCACGTCCGGCACGAGCAGGCCCAACCGGCCCAGCCGGCCCGTCGCGAGGCCGCGTGCCATCTTGTTGGGCCGGTAACCGATCTGCGTCGCTGCGGCGAGGATCCGTTCTCGCACAGCTGGTTTCACGAACTCAGGACGCGAAAGTGCGCGAGACACAGTCGAAGTCGACACGCCGCACTGTTGCGCCACCGTGTCCAGGGTGGGTCGCTTCAGCACCGATCACCGCCTTTCAGATAGCACGGGCATCCGAGTATTGCGCCACCGAGTTCAGCAACGCGTGGTCGGTACCGTCAGCCAGAAGCCCGATCGCCCCGATCTGGTCTCCCCCGTCGCGTGAGGTTTCCCTGCAAGCGCTTGCATCTGATGAGTATGCGAGTATTGTCTCCGTCAATGCAAGCGCTTGCAGGATGCGAAGGATCGCGAGGCCTCCGGAGACAGGATGCCGCGTGATGTGGCGTCGCGGGCGCGGAGCGGACTGCATTCTTGGCACGGCTGACCTGGTGATAGGCCCGCGCCGCACGCGCGACGGGAACAGCGTCACCACCCCTAAGGAGAAGAGGCTTCAATGTTGAGGAACATACGGAAACTCGTCGCGGGATCAGTGGCGCTTGCCCTGGTGATGACGGTGGCGGCGTGCTCGTCGGGTAGCTCGAGCGGCGATTCGTCCAAGGCCGTCACGGCGGACGAACTCAAGATGCCTTCCTCGCCGGTCACTTTGAATCTCGTGGACGTGGCCGGCGATATGCAGGTTGCTCAGCCGATGATCGAGGCGTACATGAAGAAGTTCCCTCAGTACCTCGCCAAGGTGAACTTCGATACCGGTGATGCCACACAGATCGTCAGCAAACTCAAGGCTCAGCAGGCGGCCGGCGCCAACCAGATCGACATCGTCCTGACCGGGAACGATGCGCTGGGCCTCGGTGTCAACGCCGGAGTCTTCCTGAAGCTGTATCCCGACTACCAGAAGCAGATCGGTGCAGCCGTCGACACCTACCAGCCCGGCGCGAAACAACTGTTCGACATGACAGACGGCTACGCGACCGTCAATGACTTCGGTGACTACGGGCCGCTGCTCGAGTTCATGCCGGGGACCGTGACGGATCCACCGACCACTGCCGACGCGCTGTTGGCCTGGGCGAAAGCGAACCCGGGGCAGTTCATGTATGCGCAGCCCGCGAATTCGGGACCCGGTCGCGCCTTTGTGCAGGGGCTCCCGTACATACTCGGCGACAAGGACCCCTCGGATCCGATCAACGGCTGGGACAAGACGTGGAGCTACCTCAAGGAATTGGGCCAGTACATCTCGTTCTACCCGTCTGGGACCACGGCAACGATGAAGGCTCTGGCGAACGGTTCCACAAAGATGGTGGCCACCACGACGGGTTGGGACATCAACGCGCGTGCTATCGGGACCGTTCCGGAAGGAGCCGACGTCGTCGCCCTTGACGGAACCTCCTGGATCATGGACTCGAGCTACATCACCGTGCCCAAGGGCGAGTCGGCGGACAAACTCGCCGTGATTCTGGACCTCATCAAGTGGATGCTTTCGCCCGAACAGCAAGCCAAGGCATATGACACGGGGTACATGTATCCAGGCCCGGCGGTGAAGGGTGTCACGCTCGATATGGCGCCGAAGGAGAGCCAGGACGTGATCCACAAGTACGGACGCACGTCGACATACGACGAACTCTTGCCCAAGTTCAAGGCAGTTCCGCCGCTGAGCAATGATGCGCTGGCCAAGATGTTCGACAAATGGGACAGGGAAATCGGCGGTCAGAAGCTCCAGAAGTAGGAATGGACTGTGTCAGCGTTGGCCTTCACAAAACTCGAGCTGGCAGCAGTCAGCCGACAGTTCAAGGGTGTGACCGCCCTCGCGGACTTCAGCCTGACCATTCGGAACGGTGAGTTCGTAGCTCTCTTGGGGCCGTCGGGGTGCGGCAAGTCCACGACGCTCAATTGTCTCGCAGGTCTGCTGCCGCTCACGGCGGGAGCGATCTATCTGGATGACGAGCGTGTGGACCTGCTGCCACCCGAGCGGCGGGGCTTCGGGATGGTGTTCCAGAACTATGCACTATTCCCACATATGTCGGTTCGGAAGAATATCGCGTTCGGTCTGCAGATGCAGCGGGTGTCGCGGCACGAGATCGTGCGGAAGGTGGACTGGGCACTCGACCTCATTCACCTGACCGAGCACGGTGATAAACGGCCGAACCAACTCTCCGGTGGGCAGCAGCAGCGTGTCGCGATAGCGCGAGCGATCGTGATGGAACCGAAGTTGGTTCTGATGGACGAGCCGCTGTCGAATCTCGACGCCAAATTGCGGCATGAGATGCGGACCGAACTCCGCCGGCTCCACCGGGAGCTCAACCTCACGACTGTCTATGTGACCCACGACCAGGAGGAGGCGCTATCGCTTGCCGACCGGCTCGTCGTTCTGCGGAACGGGCGCATGCAGCAGGCTGGCGCACCTGAAGAGGTGTACGCACGCCCGGCCAATGCCTTCGTCGCGGACTTCATGGGTTACCGGAACCAGCTGTCGATGGTGGCCGGGCCCGTGGAGGGCGATCCAACACTGACCCGACTCTCCGGCGGCGGAATCGAGCTTGTCGCCAACGGTACGGTGCGCGGTCAGGCCACCGTCGCCATTCGACCGGATGGCCTGACGCTCGGCAGGACGGGCGTCAATGACATTCCAGGTGTCGTACGAACGGTTGAATACCAGGGCCGTGATTACGAAATCGAAATCGAGGTGAACGAGACCACCTCCCTCTTCGCCAGGATCAACCAACGCGTGACCGCAGGCGACCAGGTGGTCGTCAACGTTCCGCGCGACCACGTGATGGTCTACGCGGCCGGGGCGGATCCCGAGGCCGACGAGAGTCGGCGCGACCCGATCCATGAGCGGGAGACCGTGTGAGCAGTATGGGCACGCTGGACCTCCCTCGCGTTCAGGCGCCGAGTGCGCAGCCCTCCTGGCGGCACCGGCTCCGAGACCGCGGAATCGATCGGCTCTTGTGGTTGGTGGCTCCCGCGTTCCTGTTCCTCGTGCTGCTGTTCATATACCCGTCCGTGTACGGGATCGTGTTGTCATTTCAGCCGATGGACCATTCCGGGTTCCTCGGGAACTACGTGCGCTTCTTTTTCGACCCATTCCTACGGGGCACGATTGGACACACCTTTTCCATTGCGCTCCCGGCCTCCATATTCAACGTCGTTGCCGCCATCCCGCTCGCGCTCGCGATGCGGCGACGGAAGCGCTCGCAACGAATCGTGAATGTCCTTCTTGTCACTCCGATCACGCTCGGTACGGTGCTCGTGGCCGAGGGGCTGTTGAACTACCTCGGCCCGCGCGGGTGGGTCAACCGCATCCTGATGGGTATCGGCCTGACAGATAAACCGCTACCGCTCCTGCACAACATGTGGGGAGTGATCATATCTCTCATTATCACCGGCTTTCCGTTCGCGTTCCTGCTCATCCTCTCCTATGTCTCTGGAATCAATCCAGCGATGGATGCTGCCGCGAGAACCCTGGGCGCCGGTGCGAGCCAGCGATTCTTCCGGATCACTCTGCCGCTTCTCAGCCCTGGTATCGCCAATACGTTCTGCCTCACGTTCGTATTGGCGTTTTCCGTCTTCCCGTCGGCGACGCTGCTCGGAAACCCGTCCGGCGACTCACATGTCCTCGCGGTCGCGGCGGCCAACGCCGCTTTTCAGCAATACGATTACCCGCTGGCCTCTGCTATCTCGGTCATCACGGCTGTGGTCGAACTCCTGATGATCGCGATCGTCCTGGGCCTTCGCAGTCGCCTCTACAGCGGCAGCACGGCGACCGGAAAGGGCTGAGTCATGGCCATGACCGGAACGCCGACCCGCCGGCGCCCGAGGCGCTCGCTACCGCGAGCCCTGCGATTCGTCCCTAGTTGGCTCTTCTGGATCGCCATCGCCTTCTTCGTCGTCAATCTCCTGGGTCTTGTGGGGACGGTTGTCGTCTCGTCCTTCGGAACCGAGTGGTTCGACAGCTGGCTGCCACAGGGGTGGACAACCCACTATTACGCGACAGCGTGGGGCTCCTTCCAACTGGCGGACGCTTTGATCGTGACGGTCGAAGTGGCGTTCGTCGTCGTGGCGGTCGGCCTTGTCCTGGGCACGCCTGCCGCGTATGTCCTGGCCAGAAAGCAGTTCCCAGGCAAGAAGTTGCTGATGCTCGGCTTCCTACTGCCGATCATGGTCCCGCCTATCACGTACGGGATTCCGCTCGCGACACTCCTGTACAAACTTCACTTCGGCGGCACCCTGACAGGCGTGATCATCGCGAACACTGTTCCCGCAGTGCCGTTCGTGATCCTGGTGCTCACCCCATTCGTCGAGCAGATCGACCCGAAGATCGAGTCAGCAGCCCGCATGTGCAGTGCGAATACCTGGCAGATATTTCGGAGGATCCTTGCGCCCCTCATGACACCGGGCTTGTTGGCGGCCGCGCTGTTGGTGCTGATACAGACTGTGGCATTGTTCGAATTGACCTTCTTGGTCTCGGGCCCGGGCTCGCAGACATTGATCGTCGACCTCTATTACGCCGTGTTCGCGTCCGGCATCCGACCCGAACAGGCGATCAGCGCGATGGCTGTCATCTACATGTTGACGACCCTCATCGTCCTCATCATCGCGCTCAGATACGTGAGCCCGACACAAATCGTTGCGCAAGCAAAGGGAAATGAGGAAGAAACTGATGCATGAGCCACTCCGGGAGTCGACCTACAAAGACCTCGCCGTCTCGATCTACGAAACGAACGAAGAACTCGGCGAAGCGGTCGCCGAGGTGTTCGCGGAGGCGGCGCGGCGCGAGCTGGCGCAGCGGGAGTCGATCGCGGTGATCCTTGCGACGGGCAACTCGCAGCTGAGCTTCGCGCGCGCGGTCGCCGCACGGGACGACATCGAGTGGTCGCGGATCACGGTGCTACACATGGACGAGTACCTGGGCATGGCCGCGGACCATCCGGCGAGCTTCCGCCGCTGGATGCACGAAAACATCGTCGATCGGGTGCACCCCAAGAGTTTTGAGGGGGTCGTGGGCGACCACGTGCCGATCGACGAAGAGCTCCGACGCTATTCGGAACTGCTGCGCGACCTTGACCCGGCCGTCACCGTCATGGGAATAGGGGAGAACGGACACCTCGCCTTCAATGACCCGCCGGCCGACTTCGACACCACCGATCTGGTCCGCATCGTCACCATGGACGACGTATCGCGCCGTCAGCAGGTCGGCGAGGGCCACTTCGCATCTATCGACGACATGCCCAGGCAGGCGCTGAGTCTCACCATCCCGGCGCTGCTGCACGCGCGCACCGTGCTGGTTGCCGTCCCGGAGGCGCGCAAGGCTGCGGCCGTGCGCGCCGCGTTGGAAGGGCCGATCAGCCCGGACTGTCCGGCGTCGATCTTGCAGAGCCAGCCACAGGCGCGGGTGTTCTTGGACCGGGACTCGGCGAAGGAGCTGTCTCCAGCGTGACGTCCGTGAACGTTGAACTCGGCATCACCGGACACGGCACCCGCCGCCGGCTCACGGTGGAAGCCTTCGATGCGCGCGCGCTCGCGGCCTTCGAAGGCACCGTCGAAGATGCCGCCGAGGCGGCTGGCGAACGCTACCGATTGACGGGGCCGCTGTCGGCGCACAATGCGGCGGCGGCGCGCGACGCGAATCTGTCGCTCCGCCCGCGTCCGATCGGCCTGCGCACCTCGGCCGGTACCGGAGATCGACTTGGGCTCGCCACTCCCGGGCATGTAGCCGCCTTCCGGGCCTACGGGCAAGGCGTTCAGCCGATTTTCGCGCAACAGTCGATTCGCGAGATGGACCGGCTGGGTCGAAGCCCGCAGCAGGTGCTGGACGACGCCACGTTCGGCTGCATCCAGGCCGGGTGGCACGGCGCCGTCGGGGCGGATGCCGATCACCTCAAGACGACCGCGGACATCGATCGTTGCCTCGAGGCTGGATTCACTCTATTCACCATCGATGTCGGCGACTTCGTCACCGCGCACGCAGGCACCCCCACTGAGCGCGATCTGGCAGGTCTGCCATGGGAGCAGCTGGAAGACAGCCTCCCCGCCGCGCGGCGACGCTATGCCGAGCTGCGAGTCGACGCCGGTACGTGCGAGATCGCCGTCAGCGACGCCGATCTCGCGCACGCCATGGCGAAATATGGGCGCGCCGTCGCCGAAGGCGCCGCGATGTACCGCCACCTCATGGACCGCGCGCGCCACGAGGTCGAGGTGGAGATCGCCGTCGACGAGACCGACGAGCCCACCACGGCGGCGGAACATCTCTACATCGCGACCGAACTGGCGCGGCTCGGTGTGCACTGGGTGAGCTTCGCGCCACGGCACCTCGGAACATTCGAGAAGGGCGTGGAATTCGCGGGCGACCGCGACGCGCTGTTCGCGAGCATTCGCACGCACGCCGGGATCGCTGCAGCGCTCGGTCCGTACAAGATCGGGATGCATTCCGGCTCGGACAAGTTCAGCATCTATGCAGGGGTGATGGAGGCGACCGGTGGGCTCGTGCATCTGAAGACGTCGGGCACCAGTTATCTGGTGGCCCTCGGCGTTGCGGCGCGGTTCGACCCTGCGCTGTTTCGCCGGATCTACGCCGCGAGCGTCAGCGCTTACCGCGCGGCGCGCGCGAGCTACTACGTGTCCGCCGATCTCAAATCCGTACCGGACCCGACTTCCGTTGCCGACAAGGACCTTCCATCACTGCTTGATACCCCCGCCACCCGCCAGATCCTGCATGTCGGATACGGTGCCGCACTGCGCACGGCGGCAGGTGCGGCGAGCCCGATCGACGTGGCGCTCCGGGAGGTGCTCACCGAGTATGACGACGCCTACAGTCAAGCCCTGGCGGACTACCTCGGGCGCCACCTGAGCCCATTCGCGAGCCGGCCATGAACGATAACGATCCCGCGCCATTCTTGACGGAGCTGTTCAGTCTCAAGGGGTTTCGCGCGGCAGTGATCGGCGGGACCGGTGTGCTGGGCGGCCGGTTCGTGGAGGTGCTGGCGGCGGCGGGCGCCGAGGTCGGGGTGCTCGGCCGGTCACGCGAGCGTGGCGAAGCGGCGGTGCGGCGGGTGCAGGATGCGGGCGGCGCCGCGTGGTTCTGCGCGGTGGACGTCGCCGACCGGACGTCGATCGAGCGGGCGGCGGCGGACGCCGAGAGCCGCGGCGGCATCGACATTCTCGTGAACGCCGCGGGTGTGAACTCCTCGACGCCGTTCGACGAACTCACCGACGACGAGTGGCAGCGGCTGCTCGACGTCAACCTGTCCTCGATGTTCAAAGCGGTGCAAGCGTTCTCGCCGCAGTTGCGCCGCCGGCCGGGCCGCGCCAGCGTCATCAACATCTCCTCGGCGTCGTCCGGGCCGCCGCTCTCTCGCGTGTTCGGTTACGGCGTCGCCAAGGCCGGCGTCAACAACCTCACCCAATACCTGGCGAGAGAGCTTGCGCCCGAAGGGGTTCGGGTCAATGCGATCGTCCCCGGCTTCTTCCCGGCGGAACAGAATCGGGCGTTGCTCAGCGAGGAGCGCATCGCGGACATTGTTCGCCACACGCCGATGCGTCGGTTGGGCGAGGCCAGCGAGCTGGACGGCGCGCTGCTGTGGCTCGCGTCGCCCCGCGCCTCCGGCTTCGTGACCGGCGCACTGATCCACGTCGACGGCGGGTTCTCCGCGATGACCATCTGACGAGAACATCGTCATATCAGTTGATTTCACGCCCAAGGAAGGAACGACCAGTGAAGATCGATCGCGCCGAGGTGATCGTGACCAGCCCGGACCGGAACTTTGTGACGCTGAAACTCACCACGGATGACGGCCTGACCGGTCTGGGCGACGCCACCGTGAACGGGCGTGAGCTCGCGGCTGTGAGCTACCTGCGCGATCATGTGGTGCCGCTGCTGATCGGACGGGATGCGCACCGGATCGAGGACACCTGGCAGTTCCTGTACCGCAGCGCGTATTGGCGGCGCGGGCCGATCACCATGGCGGCGATCGCGGCGGTGGATATGGCGCTGTGGGATCTGAAGGGGAAGGCGGCCGGCCTGCCGGTGTATCAGCTGCTGGGCGGCGCTTCGCGCAGCGGGCTGATGGCCTACGGGCACGCCTCCGGCAAGGAGCTGCCCGAGTTGTTTGATTCCATCCGGCATCACCAGGAGCTGGGCTATAGGTCGATCCGGGTTCAGACCGGCGTTCCCGGGTTGGAATCCATCTACGGCATCGCTTCCAACACGACGCTGCCCGGGAATGAAGGCGTCCGCTACGATTTCGAACCGGCGCAACGCGGAAACCTTCCGGCGCAAGAGGATTGGGACACGCCCTCCTACCTTCGGCACGTGCCCACTGTTTTCGAGGCGGTACGGAGTGAGTTCGGTCCAGAGCTGCCGCTGCTGCACGACGGGCATCACCGCATGACCCCGCTGCAGGCGGCGAAGCTCGGGAAGTCGCTGGAGCCGTACGACCTGTTCTGGCTGGAGGACTGCACCCCCGCCGAGAACCAGGAAGCGCTGAGACTCGTTCGCCAGCACACGATCACGCCGCTGGCAATCGGCGAGGTGTTCAACACGATCTGGGATTTCCAGGGTCTGATCAAGGAACAGCTCATCGACTACGTGCGCGCCGCGTCCACACATTTCGGCGGGATCACCACGCTGAAGAAGGTGATGGACTACGCGGCGCAGTACCAGATCAAGTCGGGATTCCATGGGCCGACGGACATCTCGCCGGTCGGGTTCGCCGCGCAGCTACATGTGGGTCTCGCCATCCACAACTTCGGCATCCAGGAATACATGCAGCACGGTGAGCGCACCAACCGCGTCTTCCAACAGTCGATGACGTTCACCGACGGCTACCTGCACCCGGGCGACAATCCCGGCCTGGGCGTCGATCTCGACACCGACGAGGCCGGCACATACCCCTACGTCACCGCCTACCTGCCCTACAACCGACTCCCCGACGGTACCATCCACGACTGGTGACGCAGGGACTCGCGGAGATAAAGATCGGGTATGACGGCGCTGGCGCTAACGGCGCCGGACCCGGATCGCGCTTGCTGTACTCCTTGTCGTCGTACCGTTGCCGTCCACCCTCCGTGACCAGCACTTCAAGCTCGCGCAGCAATTGCCGCATCTCCACGACCGCCCCTCGCGCGGGATGGCCCGGCCAGGTCACAGCGCGACGGCGTCGATGAGATCTCGGGACACGTTCGGCTTGTCGATGACGGCGTCGGAGAGCAGCGAAACGGGCGCGCCGAGCAGGTCTTCCGCGGCAGCGGAGAACGCCACCATATCGAGCATGTCCCGACCTTCGTCCACTCGGCCTCGTAGCCGGCCCATCGAGGCGAACCGAAGATCGTGGATGCCATGTTGACCGGCGAGCACAGCGAGTTCGTGGGCGTGCTGGCGAACGACCTCCTCGCTCGCCCCGCCCTCTTCGTTCGCCGCGGACGTCATGGATGTCATCATAACCGCCGCATGATCGCGCCGTCGGGCGTTCCCGCGACCGCGGGATTCACGCGACGCGGTGTCCATCCAGGCCCTCCGGCCGACCGCGCCCGTGCCCTACACGGCGTCCGCGCCGAGGGCGAACCAGAGCTCCATCCGGACGGTTGGATTGTCCAGGTCGCAGCGCAGGAGGGCGCTGGCCTTCCGTATCCGATAGCGCAGGGTGTTCCGGTGGATGCCCAGCGCGGCGGCCGCCGGGTCGTACTGGCCGTGATGCGCCAGCCAGGCGTGCAGGCTCTCGCGCAACGGCACCGACGACTGCTGCTCGTACCGCCGGAGCGGATCGAGCAGCCGGGCCGCGAATGCGGACGTCCGGTCGGCGTCGGCGACGGTCCAGAGCGAACCCGCGCCGGTCTCGTCGAAGGTTCGGCTCGCCGCGCCCGAGCGCACCGCGAAACGCAGCGCCTGCAACGCTTCTCGCGTGCCTCGGGGCGTCTCGTCCGGCGTCAGCGCCGTGCTCCACCCGCAGACCAGGCCCGGCTCGGTGAGCCCGGCGGCGTGGGCGTCCAGGTCCTCCCCGAGCACCACCAGCGATTCGCCGTCCGCCGAAGTCCACGGATACGCGAGCGCGGTGCCGAGGGTCTCGAGGTGGGCGTGCAGGGCGTCTAGCGCATCGGCCGGACCGGCGACGGCCACCACCCGTACGGCGGGCTGGTCGAACACCGGCCCGCCGAGGGCGGGCAGCAGCGGCGCGATGACGTCCGGGTGCGCCGCCAGCGATGCCATCAGCGTCGCCCGGGTTGCGCGGGCTCCACCCGAGTCGGGCTCCCGGCCCAGCGCGACCGAAAGCAGCGCCGCCGCAACGTTCGTCATCGAATGATGCGCGGTCGACGGCGGCGAAACCCGCCCGGTCACCAGGAATCCGTGTACCTGATCGGCGTCGCCGAGGGTCTGCACCGTGACGTGTTCGTTGGGTGTGGCGAGGGCGGCCGACGCGCGGTGCCCACTGCGCAGCCGGCCGAGCTCCGCCCGCCATCGGTTCTCCCGGTCCGAGATGCCGCCGGGCACCTCGTGCAGCACGCGCCCCGCGATGTCCGCGACGATCACCCACCCGTCCAGCAGCGCCGCGAGCCGCCGCGTCACCCCTTCCGGACCGTGTGTGACGGCCGCGCGCGTGATCGACTGTTGCGCGCGCAGGGCCTCGGCGAGTTCCCGCACCTCGGCCTGGATCCGCATGTCCGCGACAGCCTCGCCGATCGCGATGAACGGTGTCGGCTCGTCGACCACCACCAGCGGCAGTCCGGCCGCGCGGGCGCTGCGCACGAGCCGCGCCGGCACCGTCTGGTGTGCGAGGCCGACCCCGAAGCCGAGCCCGGCCACGCCCGCGGCGACCAGCCTCGCGACGTACGCATCGACACCGATGCGACCGGCCGGCAGCCGCATGCCGGTGGTGAGCACCAGCTCGCCGCCGCGCAGGTAGGGCGTCGGATCGACGAGTTCGCTCGTGGTCACCCACCGGATGGGCTCGGTGATCCGGTCCGTGCCCGCGCCGCTCAGCAGCGTCAGCCCGACGTCCGCGCGCTTCAGGAGCGCCGCCAGGCTCGCCGTCATCGCGTCCTCTCCGGATTCGCTGTGCACAAAGAACAACGTCATCAACGATATTGGATGGATCGCCAACGGAACCACGCGTGAAACGGGTCTAAATTCACACCATGAGCAGCGACGTCCAGAGTGACATCCACGGCGGCAGCGACACAGACAGCCACACAGCGAGCCACACCGATAGCCACGGGGGCCTCCTCGGCGGCCCGACCCTTCCCCAGCATCGTCACCTTGTGACGGAGATTCCGGGGCCGATCTCCCGCGCCCTGCACGAACGCAAGACCGCGTCCGTGTCCGGCGGGGTCAGCGTGGGGCTGCCCGCCTACATCGCCGCCGCCGGCGGGGGTGTGGTGGTCGACGTGGACGGCAACAGCCTCATCGATCTCGCCGCGGGCATCGCCGTCACCAGCGTCGGCAATGCCGCGCCGAAGGTCGCTGAAAAGGTGGCGCGCCAGGTGCACCAGTTCACCCATACCTGCTTCATGGTCGTTCCGTACGAGGGCTACGTCGAGGTCTGCGAACAGCTCGCTGAACTCACTCCCGGAAGCCATGCGAAGAAGTCGGTGCTGCTCAATTCCGGTGCCGAGGCCGTCGAGAACGCCGTCAAGATCGCGCGTGTCGCGACCGGGCGGAATGCGGTTGTCGTGTTCGACCACGCGTACCACGGCCGCACCAACCTCACCATGGCGATGACGGCGAAGAACGCGCCGTACAAGAACGGGTTCGGCCCGTTCGCCGGTGAGGTGTACCGGGCGCCGATGTCCTATCCGTTCCGCGAGCCGGTGCCGATCAAGGGCGCGGAAGCGGCCGAACGCGCCATCACGATGATCGAGAAGCAGGTCGGCGCAGAGAATCTCGCCGCGATCGTCATTGAACCCATTCAGGGCGAGGGTGGTTTCGTCGTCCCCGCGGAGGGCTTCCTGCCTGCACTTTCCGAATGGTGCACGAAGCACGGCGTGGTCTTCGTCGCGGACGAGATCCAGACCGGCTTCTGCCGCACCGGCGACTGGTTCGCGTGCGAGAACGAAGGCGTGGTACCCGATCTCATCACCACGGCGAAGGGGATCGCCGGCGGCTTGCCGCTCGCCGCGGTCACTGGCCGGGCGGAGATTATGGACGCCGTGCACCCCGGCGGCCTCGGTGGCACCTACGGCGGGAACCCCGTCGCCTGTGCCGCGGCGCTCGGCGCCATCGAGACCATGAAGGAGCTCGACCTCGCCGCCCGCGCACGGCATATCGGACAGATCATGAGCCGCCGGCTGCACGAGCTCGCCGAGCGCTACCCGTCGATCGGCGAGGTCCGCGGCCGCGGCGCCATGATGGCAATCGAGGTCGTCAAGCCCGGCACCATCACGCCCGACGCCGATCTCGCGGGCGCCGTCAACCGCATCTGTCACTCGGAGGGCGTGCTCACGTTGACCTGCGGCACGTTCGGCAACGTCTTCCGCTTCCTGCCGCCGCTCGTCATCGATGACGCCCTTCTCGAGGAGGGCCTGGCCGTGGTCGAGCAGGTATTCGCGGCCGCGGGCGCCCCGACGCGCCGGGAATCGGCGGTCGTCGGTTGACAGGGACGACGGGCGGGCGAAATCTGCTGTTGACGTAGCAGACCGGCACGATCCGGGTTCGCGCCGTTCGTGTGGCGCAGAACCGGCAGTGACGTCGAGCTAGCGACGTCGAGCTAGTGACGTCGACGAAGGTGACATCGAGAAAGGTGAGGGCTGTGGGTGTTTCAGCGGATCGGATCACGTCGGTGGTGGACTCGGTACCGAAGGGCCTGTTGATCGGCGGGCAGTGGATCGCGACATCGGGCGCCGTGCCGGTCGAGAACCCTGCCACCGGAGGCACTCTCGCGGAGGTCGCCGACGCCACCCCGGAACAGGGGATCCAGGCGCTGGATGCGGCCGTCGCGGCGGGCCCGGCCTGGGCCGCCACCGACCCGCGGGAACGCGGCGAGGTCCTGCGCCGTGCCTTCGAGATGTTGCATGCGCGGGCCGATGATTTCGCGCTGCTCATGACGCTGGAGATGGGCAAGCCGCTCGCCGAGGCGCGCGGCGAGGTGACCTATGGCGCCGAGTTCTTCCGCTGGTTCTCCGAGGAGGCGGTCCGCATCGCCGGCCGCTATTCGGTGGCGCCGTCCGGCGGCACGCGGCTGCTGACGATGAAGCAGCCGGTGGGTCCCGTCTACGCGATCACCCCGTGGAACTTCCCGCTCGCCATGGGCACCCGCAAGATCGGCCCGGCGCTTGCCGCCGGCTGCACCGTCGTCGTCAAACCGGCGGCCCAAACTCCGCTCACCACACTTGCTCTCGCGAAGGTGCTGCAGGAGGCAGGGGTGCCGGACGGCGTGGTCAACGTCATCACCACGTCCCACTCCGGTGCGGTGTCGCAGCCGATCATCGCCCACCCGAGACTCCGCAAGCTCACCTTCACCGGCTCCACTGAGGTCGGCCGCACGTTGATCCGCGAAGCTGCTGAGCGAGTGCTCAAGGTGTCGATGGAACTCGGCGGCAACGCACCGTTCCTCGTCTTCGATGACGCCGATCTCGACCGTGCGGTCGCCGGGGCCATGCTGGCCAAGATGCGGAACATCGGCGAGGCCTGCACGGCTGCCAACCGGTTCATCGTGCACGAGTCCGTGGCCGACGAGTTCGGCAAGCGGCTGGCCGAACGCATGGGCGCGCTGACGGTCGGCTCCGGCATCGACGACGGTGTGGACGTCGGCCCGCTGGTCGATTCCGCCGCTGTCGCCAAGGTTTCCGAACTCGTGACCGACGCCGTCGACGCCGGTGCCCGGGTGCTCACCGGCAACCGGGTGATCGACGGGCCCGGGCACTTCTACGCGCCGACGGTGCTGCACGACGTGCCGCCGACCGCGCGCATGTTCGCCGAGGAGATCTTCGGCCCGGTCGCGCCGATCACCACCTTCGCCACCGACGACGAAGCCATCGCGCTCGCCAACAACACCGAGTTCGGTTTGGTCTCTTACGCTTTCACCAAGGACCTCACCCGCGCGATCACCGTGGCCGAGCGGCTCGAGTCCGGCATGGTCGGCCTCAACCAGGGCATCGTGTCGAATCCGGCCGCGCCGTTCGGCGGCATCAAGTCCTCCGGCCTGGGCCGCGAGGGCGGCCCGGAGGGCATCGAAGAGTACCTGGAAACGAAGTACGTCGGCCTGGCCCTCTGAACGCGGTGTGAATGCAGCAGGCGAGTGTGCATAGAACCGGGCTAAAACGGACAGAATGCTGCAGCATTCACACCCTAGGCTCTTGCGTGCGGCCGCAAGGGAGTTCTCCCGCCACTATGACCCGTCGCGGTCGGACAGGCGCCGGTCAGGAAGGTCAGGAATCCAACGCCGCGCGGGCCACCTCGACGATCGCTTGCACCGCCGGAGCGGCGTCATCCCCGTATCTGGCGACGATATCGGCGTACGCGGCACGCTCCTCGTCATGGCGGCCGAGCTCGGCGAGCGTGCTCGCCTGGCCGAGCAGCGCCTTGGCTACGTATTCGGCGAGGATCGGGCTCGGATGGTCGCGGTACCTGTCGACGAGCTCCGTATAGGCCGAGACGGCCTGACCGTGGCTGCCCAGCTTCGAGAACGTGAGGCCGATGCCGAGCAGCGCCTGCGCCAGCTGCTCGCAGATGTCGGCGTCGGTCTCGGTGCCGAACGTGTCGACCAGATCGGTGTAGACCATGATCGCCTGCGCGTCACGGCCGGTTCGCGTGTGGTAGAGCGCGATTCCGCGGCGGGCCACCACCTCCAGCAGCCGCATGTTGTCGGCGCGCGCCAGGTCGTCATCCCGGAAGAAGAGTATCGATTCGAACGCGCGCAGCGCCCGCTGCGGCGTGCCCGACCCGAGCGCGCGCAGCCCCAGGCTGATGCGCTGCACCGGCGTGGTCGGGTGCTCGTGCAGCAGGTAGTCCCAGATCTGCCCGCCGATCGCGCCGCGGTCGATGTGGATGCGGGCGAACTCGCTGGACACCAGTCCGCCCGGCGTCATCCGCAGCAGAGCGCCGGTGCCCACGACGGTGTGGCACGCATACGCCAGCGATCCACGCCACTGGCGTTCGATCTCCGCCGGCGTCATGCGCAGGAACAGCCGCAGCTCGTCGCGGGGAAGCTGCGCGGGCATCAGCCGGTCCCACAGCAGCCGAGCGGTCTCTGCGCCGAGCGGTTCGCCGATGCCGGACCGGTCCCAATCAGCCACCAGGTCGACGAGCGTCCGGGTGGCCCATCCCGCGGCCGTGTAGTGATCGACCAGTTCGTGGTATCCGGAGAGGTATTCGCCGAGTCCGAGGCCCTGTTTGGTGGCCCGGGCGAGCGCCCAGGTGGCCGGGTCGGACTCGGCGCGCGGCCGGATCCACCGCGGCGTCGCCGGTAGCGCGATGGTTGTCGTGAGGCCGGCATCGTCGATCGTCGTGAACACGCCGGACAGGCTCGCACTGGCCAGCGGGAATCCCGCGCCGAGATCCTCGTCGCTGCGCGCGTTCTGGCCGCTGTCGACCAACCGCGCGCTGCCGGTGCGCTCCGGCGGGTCGAGAACCGTTCCGACGACGACGGTCTGCGGATGGTCCTCGAGCATCACCCGGAGCCGCTCGTGGCTGAGCGCGTTCGCCGGGTAGTCCTGCAGGTTGTCCATCCAGATCAACGCGGTCCCGGGGTGCAGCCGCTCCGGCAGGTCCAGGATCGACCGCGACGGCTTCGGCCGCAGCACGACGTGGTCGGCGAGCCCGGGGTGGGTGGGCAGCACCTCCGCGACGAGCCTCGACTTGCCCGCGGCCGACGGGCCACGCACCACGATGATCCGCGGCCCGGTCCCGGCGATCGCCCGATCGAGCGCGTCGGCGAGCGCCGTGCGTTCCGGCCGCATGACGAACGTGCCGTACGGCGCCTCGGGCCGGGCGACATCGGTTCGCGCAAGCCGTGTCCCGAACCAGCCCGCATCCGGGATGTCCGGCACCGCGATGGGCCGCCACGCCGCGTCCAGGCAGTCGTCGGTGACGAACTCGCGGAGCTCCGGGCCGTCCATGTTGAACACGACCGGCGCGGCGCCGACCGCCTCCAGCGCCTGTCGCAGTGCGTCGTTGCTCGCCGGGTCCGGCAGCGTGCTCACCTCGAAGCGTGTGCTCCGGCGGCCGCGGAGCTTTCCTATGACGATGCCCAGCACCATCGGCTGCGGTCCCTGTCGGAGGACCACTGCACCCGACATACCATGCCGCCACGCGGCTCTCGACAATTCGGAACGGTCGGTCTCGACGATGTGGTGGCCGCCGTCCGGATCGGGGACCAGCGTGCCGCGCGCGTCCTCCGGGGCGGCCAGCATCCAGGAAAGGCTGGACCCGCCGCGCCCGTCGGTGGCGCGCCCGGCCAGTCCGACGACGGTGACGTCGGGCACCGGATCCGCCGCCGGATACGCCAGCAGGTGCTCCTCGGACCGGCGGAGCAGGGTCTGCCACGTCACCCGTCCGCGTGCCCCGATGGACAGGATCGCAAGGTCGAGAGCAGCGTCATCCCAGACGATCTCGAACTCGAAGGACCGTTCCGGCGCCGCGCCGAGCACCACCTCGGCCTCGGGCGGCCCGCCACTCACGGCGGTGCCGTCACCGAGCAGCGCCGCGACCACGTGTCGAGCGGTGAGCACGCCGCTCCGGCCGATCGCCCAGCCGGTGCCCTTGCTGACGTGCAGCAGTCGGACCTTTGCCAGCCTGAGTGCCCATGCAGTTGAATCCGGCACAGCAGCCGAACCCGGCGCAGCAGACGCAGCAGACACAGCCGTCACGCCGACCTGTGCGCCCATGGCGCAAGCGTAATGGACCGGTTCCGTAATAGGCTCCCGGGAGACAACGGCTGACGTCCGGAAGGGTCCTGCGGCATATGGCGGAGGAGGAGCACGCTTCGAGGCTGGTCTCCCAGCTCCTGCGACGGGAGCGGTGGTTACTGGCTCTCGCGGCGGTGCGGTCCGAGCTGTTGTCGGGCGGAACCGTGGGCGACGCGCTGCAGCTGATCGCCGACCGGTCCGCGGCACTCACCGACGCGGACGGCGTCATCGTGCTGCTCGTCGACGGGAAGGGCCTGAAGGTCTGGGCCGCATCCGGGGCACGGGCGCAGGTGGCCACCGGGCCCACCTCCGGTGTCACGGTGCCGTTGTCGGATCCGTGGGTGGCGGCTGTGACGGACGCGCTGGGCGCCTACTCGGCGCACGAGTTCCCGGCGCCCCGGCAGCCGGAGCTCGCCGCTCTGTGGCGCGGGATCGACTCCGTGCTGATCGCCTCGATCCCGGCCGGGGTCGGCGACGGGGGGCTGGTGATCTGTCTGCGGGCGGCCGGCCGGGACCCGTTCCAACCGGATCAGCAGCCGGAGCTGGTCGGGCTCGCCGAGCAGGCGTCGATCGCGCTGGAGGTGGCCGATCGCCAGGAGCAGCGGCGACTGTACGAGCTCATGGCGGATCGCGAGCGCATTGCCCGCGATCTGCACGACCACGTCATCCAGCGGCTCTTCGCCGTGGGCCTGAGCCTGCAGAGCCAGGTGGCGAAGATCGAAGCAGGCCCCGCGCGGGATCGGGTGGATCAGGCGGTGCAGCAGATCGACGAGGCCATCGCGGATCTGCGGTCGTCCATCTTCAACCTGCGCAGCGTCCCCCACGACCAGCGCAAGAACCTGCGTCGTCGCCTCTCCGACATTGTGGCCGGCGTGGGCGATAGCGGGCCGCGCGTCACCTTGCGCTGCCACGGGCCGGTGGACACCATCGTGTCGCCGGAGTTGTCGGAGCACGCCGAGGCGGTGGTCCGTGAGGCCGTGAGCAACGCGGTCCGGCACTCCGGCGGCACATCGGTGACGGTGTCCGTGACGGCGTCGGACCGGCTCGACATCGAGATCACCGACAACGGCCGCGGCATCGAGAAAGACGTCACCCGAAGCGGTCTGGACAATCTGGCGAAACGCGCGGCCTCATGCGGCGGCAGTTTCGAGGCGGTCGGCGGGAAGGGCGGCACCACGGTGCGCTGGACGGCGCCGCTCCCCAGTTCCTAAAAGCGCCTCAAGAGTCTAAAGAGCCCGGAGACCCTAGAGACTCGACCCGCGCTTGTCGGCAAAGAGCTTGGTGGCGAGGATCGCCGCCTGGGTGCGATGTTCCACGCCGAGCTTCGCCAACAGGTGCGAGACGTAGTTCTTCACGGTCTTCTCCGCGAGGAACAGCCGATCGCCGATCTGCCGGTTGGTCAGCCCCTCGGCGATCAGCTCCAGCACCGCGCGCTCCTGTTCGGTGAGCGTCCGGAGCGGCTCGGCCTCCTCCTGCTCGGCCTGGATGCGGCGCATCACCGCAGCGGTGGAGCGCGCGTCGAGCAGGCTTCCGCCGGTTGCCACGGTGCGCACGGCCGACACGAGGTCGGAACCGCGCACCTGCTTGAGCACGAATCCGGAGGCGCCGGCCATGATCGCGCCGAACAGCGCATCGTCGTCATCGAAGGACGTGAGCATCAGGCATCTGAGCTCAGGCATCCGCGACCGCAGCTCCCGGCACAGCTCGACGCCGTTCCCGTCGGGCAGCCGCACGTCGAGCACCGCCACATCGGGGCGCACGGCCGGCACCCGCGTCAGCGCCTCGGCCACCGATCCCGCCTCGCCGACCACCTGCAGATCGTCCGATTCCAGCAGGTCTGCGATACCCCGCCGCACGACTTCGTGGTCGTCGACGAGAAACACCCGCACCATGGAGGCCTACTTTCCAGGGGATTGCACCACTATTCAAAGATCGGCGCGGTAGGCGCCGTTCCGTCATATTCCCATGCCATCGCATCCGACACCGATCCTGCAAGGGACTTTCGTCATCCGCGTATGACGCTGGTCGGGACCAAAGTCCTGCCGCCCGGGGATCAATGTCCCGGCGTATTGATGCCTTCTGCCCCGCGAAACCGCCCGATCACGCCGCAATGATTCAAGTTGCCGGGCAAGATCCGGCGGCGGACCGATCGCCCGCACAAGCGATTGACAGGATAGTTCCTCGACACGGCAAGGGGTGCAAGGACAATGCGCGCAGCAATGGACAAACTGGTGAGTTGGCTGGGGCTGGCTCTGGCGGCCGTCCTCCTGGTGGCCGGCATCCTGCTCAGCTGGGGACACAACTTCATCGGCACCGAGGTGCACGATCAGCTGGCCGCCCAGAAGATCTTCTTCCCGCCGGCCGACAGCAAGGCCGTGCAGGGCGATCAGTTCGCGCCGATGCGCCAGTACGGCGGGCAGCAGCTCACCACCGGCGCGCAGGCCGAGGTGTATGCGAACAACTTCATCGCCGTGCACCTGGAGGAGGTCGCCGGCGGCAAGACCTACGCCGAGCTGAGCACCCTGGCGCAGGCGAACCCGCAGGACACAAAGCTGGCCGGCCAGGTCGCGACCATGTTCAAGGGTGAGACCTTGCGTGGGCTGCTGCTCAACGCCTACGCGTTCGGGACCATGGGGACCATCGCGGGGATCGCCGCGATCGGTGCCTACGTGGCCGCAGGTGTGATGTTGATCCTCGCGCTGCTGGGATTCTGGCATGCAGGCCGGCAAGAGCCGACCCGCCCGCAGACGCGAGAGCGTGAGCACTCGCTGGCGTGATCCATCCACCGTACGGCGGCACCGCCCGGGTCGGTTCACCGATCCGGGCGGTGCTGTCTTTCCGGGAGGTCTGTTCCGGTAGGTCCGGCGCGTCGCGGATTGCAGTCGCCGAGTATGACGCTGTTCGCGCCGACTAACGTCGGCGATGTGGATCTCGGGATAGCGGGGCGAACCGCGCTGGTGTGTGCCTCCACGGCCGGATTGGGTCGGGCCACCGCGGAGGCGCTGGCCGCCGAAGGCGTGAACGTCGTCATATCCGGTCGGCGGGGGGATCTGGCGCGCGAGATCGCCACCGGGCTCCCCGGGGCGCACGCCGTGCCGTGCGATATCACCGCTGACGGTGCGGCCGAGTCTCTCGCCGCGGAGGCCAGGCGCCTTTCCGGTGCCGATATCGACATCCTGGTGCTCAACGGCCCCGGCCCGAAACCTGCTGCCGCCGCGGACATCTCGGCCGACGACACGCGGACCGCCGTGGAAACGTTGCTCATCTTCCAGCAGCGGCTCGTGCAGGCGGTGCTGCCCGGCATGTGCCGGCGCGGCTGGGGCCGGATCGTCGCGATCGGCTCGTACAGCGTCGTCGAGCCGCTGGCGAACCTGGCACTGTCCAACATCGGCCGTTCCGCGCTCGCCGCCTACTTGAAGACGCTCGCCACCGAGGTCGGCCCGGACGGCGTCACCGCCAACATGGTGCTGCCGGGGCGGATCGACACCGATCGGATCCGCGCGCTGGACGCGGCGCAGGCCGAGCGAGACGGGCGATCCGTTTCGGACGTGGCCGCCGCCAACGCGGCATCCGTTCCGCTGCGCCGTTACGGCACGCCCGCCGAGTTCGGTGCCGTCACCGCGTTCCTGTGTTCCGAGCAGGCCGCGTATATGACGGGTTCCGCGGTGCGCTGCGACGGCGGCGTCGTGCACCACCTGTAGGGGCCTCTCGGCGCCGCGAAGAACCGTGTGCCGCCGGTGACTGTGGAATGCGGCCGGCCATCCACGATGCCCGGGCGCGCTGCGCCAGCGTGCCCGGGCATCGCCCGCAAATCACCGGTATCAGGCCGACGGGCCCGTGCCGAGGATCACTGTGGCGTGGTGCGCCACGCCGTTCGGGTCGGACCAGCCGAGCGCCACGGACTGCCCTGGGTGGTAGGTGAGCATCTGCGTGCTCAGCTGCGCCGGGGACGTCACGGTGTGGCCGCCGATCGAGGTGATGACGTCGCCGATCTCCAGCCCGGCTGTCGCGCCTGCCCCGTCGGCGATCACGCCCGCGATCACGGCGCCCTGCGGGGTGGCCGTGCCCGGCTGCTGCCCGGGCAGTTGATTGCCCTGCTCGCCGGACTGCGTGCTGCTGGTGACCAGCACGCCCAGCGCCGCGGTGGGGCCGACGTGGATGGCGTCGGTGCCCTGCCCCGATTGGATCGTCTTCACCACCGACATCGCCGTGGCGATCGGGATCGCGTATCCCTCGTGCCCGCTATCGGTCGCGGCCTGACCCACGGACGCCGCGGTGTCCATGCCGATCACGGCTCCGGAGCTCGTCACGAGCGGACCGCCCGAGTCGCCGGATTGGATGTCCGCGTTCGTCTGGATCAGGCCGGTGAGATGTGCCGTGGTGCCGTACATCTCGTCGCCCACCGAGATGCTCTGGTTCAGCGCCGTGACGGAACCGCCTGCCGCGGACGGTGTTCCGCCGCTGCCACCGGCGTTGCCGACGCCGACGATCGCGTCACCCACCTGCACGGTGGACGAGTTGCCGATCGTCGCGGTGGTGAGCCCGGACGCTCCCTTCAGTTGCAGGAGGGCCATATCACCGGATGGGTCGTAGCCGACTACCGTTGCGCCGTAGGTCTTCCCGTTCCCGAGATCGGTGACCGAGATGCTCGTCGCGCCGTCGATCACGTGGTTGTTCGTCAGCACCTCGCCGTTCTTGGTGAGCACGATGCCGGTGCCGGCCCCGGCAACCTGCTGGTACTGGAACACGACGTTGATGTCGACCATGCCCGGCTCGACCTTGTTCCGGATCGCCGTGACGTTGCTCGGCGACCCCGGTGCGGAACTCACCGCGCCGGACCGCTGCTGACCATTCCCGAATCCGTTGCCGGAGCCATTCCCGGAACCGCTGCCCGATCCGTTACCCGACCCGTTGCCGAAGCCCGGGAACCCGCCGAAGTCCGGGAACTGGTCGTTCCCATCGGAATCGCCGTCCGAGTTGCCGGAACTTCCTGAGTTACCGGAATTGCCGGAGCTACCCGAGTTGCCTGAACTCCCCGAGTTACTCGAGCTCCCCGAGTTGCCGGAGCTGCCGTTCGAGCCGCCCGCCTGGCCGGTCGACGGCGCCGTCGCGGCACCGCCGCGCATGGCGATCGGCCCCGACGCAGCGACCGACGTGTCCGGCCAGAGTGCATGTCCCACACCGGCACCGACCGCGGCCGCGACGACCAGCGCGGCCGCCGACACGAGCGGAACGACCCAGCGCCGCTTGCGCGGCGGGGTCTGCCGGGGAGCCTGCCCGGTGGGCGGCGGGAGCGGAGGCTCGGCCTGCCGCCCGGGTTGCCATCCGCCGCTCGGACCGTGCTGCCAGCCCGGTTGCCAGGTTGATTGCCAGGTCGATTGCCAACCCGGCCCCCCGGCGAATTGCTGAGTGGGGTCGGGTTCCGCCGGAGACGTGGGGGCTTCGTCCGGGCGCTTATCGTCGCTCATCGTCATTCACCATCCCCGTGTGAGGGTTCGTTGTACGACCTCCACGCAAGACGCCGTGGGTGAGAAGGCCATGAGATGCACCTTCAATCTCGACGCGACTTTGCTCGCCTCGCCGCAGCGCTAATTGCGCGCAGCGTCGCTGATCAGGCCGATGACGATGGCGGTCCACCAGGCAGCCTGTGAGGTCGCCGCGGAGGCGTAGATGCGGCGGCGCAAGGTGAGCGGTGTGTGTGCGCGGTCGCGGCGCGCGACAGGCAGCGTCGCAAGCTGAGTCGACAGGCCCTGCGTCCACACACCGTTGACCACGACGATGAGGACTGCGCCGATCTTGATCCAGGTGTGGGCGGCTGTCAGATCGGGGTGCACGAGCGGCGCCGATGCGAGCAGGGCGACGATGCCCATCCAGATCAGCGGTGTCGCGGCGTCGACCAGGCGACGTACCTCGACGAGGTCGCGCCGCCCCGCCAGCCACAACAGGCCGTACCAGTCGACCACAGTCACGGCGCCGAAGCCGACGGTGAACCCGAGCAGGTGAATGACGATCCCGATGTGCAGCAGGGCGTGCGACGGCCGAAGCAGCGCGGCCAGTGCGACCGCTAGCGCCAACGCCAGCACCGCGGCCAGGTACGCGCTGGGGTAGGTTCGGCCGACGGTCGATTCACCGGCGGGCGGAACGGGATCCGCCGGTGTGCTGATGATCGGTAGCCGCGCCGTCGGCCGGCCGCGTTCCCCGGCATCCGTCCCCGGCACGGGAATACTCGACACCGGAATCTCGGCAGCGCGCGGGTTTCCCGGCCGGATTTCGGACCTTTCGGCCGGCGACGCGACGAACTCAGATCGGGGGCGTACCCAGCCGCGCAGCGTGGACGGGGCGATGGACAGGTCCGCTGCGACCCGGCCGACCGACTGGCCGTCACGCTGGACGCGCCGGATCGCCTCCACGCGAAGGGCGTCCGGGTACCGCACGGCGCATCCAATCCTCAACTGCAGGTCAGCGGATCCCGCCGGCGTCGCTGCCTGCCGTGAAATCCCATATCCGCGTCGAATCCCATGGAAAACAGCCATACCCCGATCACCGCATGTGCGGAACAATACCCGGAGAGGTCGCACGGTCCAGGGCGAAGCGGTATTCGCGCAGTTCTGCAGCCTGCCGTCGCGTCACGTACCGTGAGCGCACGCACGAGCATGACCCGGAGAGGCGGCGGAGCCGCAACGGGGCAGGCAGACGGCGACCGGAACGGAGTCGAACCATGGGCCGGCATGAAACGACGAACACGGGGCCGCGTCACACGCGGCGATGGCTCATCCCGGTAGGCACCGCCGCGGCGCTCCTCGGTCTCGCAGCGGCGGCCTGGGCTCTCACGAGGCCGGGGGCCGATAATGCCGGCGGGCCTGCGAACTCATCGATCTCGGTGTTGCCGACGCACTCGGAGCTGGCGGCTTCGACGCCGCCATCCGCATCCCCGACCATATCCTCGACGCAGCCGACGGGCGCCGCGACTACCAGCACTGCGCCGACCGGCAGCCCGGGCACCACACCCGCGGCCGTCGATGCGGTTTTCCCGCCCGACCAGCCAGCAACCACTGCCGGCGCGGCGCCATGCATCACCGTCCCCGTCGTCGCGTCGCTGGAGAACCAGGATCTGGTGAACGCCGAGGCAGCGGCCTACCGCAGCAAACCGCGCAACATCGATGGTAAGTGTGTGACGATCACCGTCACACCGCAACGGTCGGGGGTGGCCGCGACCAGCGCAGCCAGCGGATTCGCCACCACACCTGCCGCCCAGCGGCCGGTCGTGTGGCTACCGGATTCCCCCGTGTGGCGAGACGTGGCACGCGAAACGACAGCCGGACAACAGATCGTTCCGGCGGACAGCGTCGACGTCGCCCGAACGGCCATCGTGCTCGCGATGCCGCAGGCCATGGCCGACGCCCTCGGATGGTCCACAACCCCGCCCTACTGGCAGCAGGTCTTTGCCGCCGCCGCCGACCCGACCATGTGGGCCGACCACGGGCAGCCGCAGTGGGGGCCGTTCCGGTTCGGCAAGACGAGCCCGCTGGTGGCCACATCCGGCCTGATGAGCATGGCCGCGGAGTACCAGGCCGCGGCCGGCGCCACCTCGGTGACGGCCGCCTCGATCGCCAGTGGCGCGGTGGTGGACGCGGTCCGCCGCGACGAGCTGGGCGTCAGCCACTACATGGCCACCCCGGAGCATTTCCTGTGGCACGCCCGCCAGGCCGAGGACGCGGGAAACGTCGCGGACTTCCTGTCCGCCGTGATCGTCGACGAAAAGCTCGTGTGGGACTACAACCGCGGCCTGTCCAGCCGAGACGGAATCACCACCGTGCAGCAGGCGCCACCCGCGCACCCCTTGGTGCCCGTGTACCCGGCCGGCGGCAGCTACGAAGCCACCAGCACCGCCATCACCCTCACGGCGCCGTGGATCACCACCGCGCAACGCGCCGCCGCCGCCGATTTCGTCCGGTTCCTCGGCACCGCGTCCGGCCAGCAGGTGGTCCGCGACCGAGGTTTCCGCGATCTGCACGGAACGGCCGGGCAGGGCCCAGCCGCGCTCGGCCATTTCGCGGATCACGTCACTGCGGTGCCCGACCCGACGCCTGCGATCGTCTCCGCCATCCAGCAACAGTTCCCGACGGTGCGTAAAGCGGCTCGGGTGCTGTATCTGGTCGATGTGTCCGGATCCATGAGCGCCACGATCTCACCCGGTAGGACGAAGCTGGACGCCGCGCGCGACGCGGTCGTGGCATCGCTCGACTACCTCGGTCCGCGAGACAGCGTCGGCCTGGCCGCGTTCTCCAACTACCAGGACCAGGGAATGACGCCCGGCCTCGTCGCCCCGGTCGCCCCTCTGCAACAATCCCGTGCCGCGCTCACCAGCGCGTTGCAGAGGCTGAGGCCGATCTCGCAAACACCGCTCTACCGGGCGGTGTCCGCCTTCGAAGCCGAGATGGCGCGCGATTACCAGCCGGGCATGATCAACGCCATCGTGCTGCTCTCCGACGGGCACAACGACACCACCGATCCGACGACCCGCGCCGCCATGCTCGACGCCCTGACGAAACTGCACCACTCGTCGACGCCGGTGCTGGTCTTCTCGCTCGCCTACGGCGCCGATGCCGACACACCCACCCTCGAGGCCATCGCCAAACAAAGCGGCGCCCACTACTACGACGCCACCGATCCCACCACGATCGACGAGGTACTCGGCGACCTCGTCACCAGCTTCTAGACCAGCGCGCCGAGGCAGTAGCCGAGGGCGGCGGCGGCCAGTCCGCCGGCGGCGGGGATGACGATATTCGCTGCGGCATAGCGCAGTTCGCGTCCATCGGCGAGCTCATACGTCTGCAGCATCCACGTCGAGAACGTCGTGTATGCGCCGATCATTCCGGTGCCGACGATCAGGGACATCGGCGACGGCAACGCGGCCGACGTCACCAGGCCGAGCAGGAACGCGCCGGACAGGTTGACCACCAGCGTGCCGTACGGGAAGCGCGCGCCGAGCCGCGACTTCACAGCGCTGTCCACCACGAGCCGCAGCACCGCGCCGAGTCCGCCCGCCAGCGTCATGGCGATCCACGAGAACGTCGTCATAGCCGTCATTCCCGCTCTTCCCGGACGATGTTGACGACGCGGGTGACGACGTGCGCGGCAAGCAGGCCAGCCGCGAGGGATGCGGTGAGATACGTTGCCACCAAAGCGAACTCGCGATCGCGCAGCATCACGACGAGCTCCACTTGGACGGTGGAGAAGGTGGTGAGCCCGCCGCACAGACCGGTGCCGAGCAGCAGCCGGCGATAGGGAAGCCGCTCGTGCACGGTGAGCAGCACGGCCGCCAGCACCGCCACCCCGGCGACGTTCGCCGTGAACGTCGCCCAGGGCCACTGTCCGTGCACCGCCGGCCATCCCTGCGCGAGCAGCGCCCGCGCCAGTGTGCCTGCTGCGCCGCCGATGAAGACGGCCGCGAGTGCGCGGGGGTCGCGGGAGATCACCGGCCTATCGTCACACCCGTGAGCGTGTCGACCGGACGGCGCACCGGAAGCAGCGCGACGAGCCCCACCGCCAGCACCAGCAGGATCCCGACGATGCCGGCGCGGTTCGCGTGGAAGACGGCGACGAACGCGCCGAACAATGCTGGCGCCAGGAACGAGACGGCCCGCCCCGTGGTCGCGTACAGGCCGAACAGTTCGCCCTCGGCGCCGGGCCGCGCGAGCCGCGCCAGGAAGGTGCGCGAGGAGGACTGCGCCGGCCCGACGAACAGGCACAGGATCAGCCCGAAGATCCAGAACATCCCCTGCCCGGAGACGAAGAGCAGCACGACCCCGGCCGCCAGCATCCCGATCAGCGATACTGTGATCACGGTCTTCGGGCCGATCCGGTCGTCGAAGCGGCCCGCGGTGACGGCGCCGAGGGCCGACACGACATTCGCTGCCACACCGAAGATCAGCACGTCGCCGGGATTGAATCCGTAGACCTGGACGGCGAGCACGGCGCCGAAGGTGAAGACGCCGGCGAGCCCGTCCCGGAACAGCGCGCTCGCCAACAGGAAGTAGGCGGTGTGTCGCTCGGTGCGGATCAGCGCGCCGATGTCGCGGAACAACTTCCGGTACGACGCAAGGAATCCGAGCCGTGCCTCCGGCGGAACCCCTGGCACCTCAGGGACTTTCAGCAGCACCGGGATCGCGAAGACCGCCAGCCAGGCGGCGGCGAACAGCGCCACCACGCGGATGTTGAGCGACTCGTCGGTCGGCACCCCGAAGAGGGCCGAGTCCGAGATGAACCCGACGTAGCAGACGAGAAGCAGCACGATCCCGCCGAAATACCCCATCGACCATCCGAAACCCGAGACGCGGCCGATGTTCTCGGGCGTGGAGACCTGCCGCAGCATCGCGTTGTAGGAGACCCCGGCGAACTCCATCACCACCGAGCCGATGCCCATCAGGAGTAGGCCGAACCAGAGGTAGCTGTCGTGCGGCTTGACGAAGAACAACGCCGCGGTCGCGAGCACCGCGACACCGGTGAACGCGCCCAGCGACAGCCGCCGATGCCCGCCGGCGTCCGCCCGCTGGCCGGTGACCGGCGCGAGCACGGCGATGAAGAACCCGGCGATGCCGAGCGCGTACCCGAGCCAGGAGGAGGCCGCCGGGCAGGCACCGTCCTCGGTCAGCTGGCTCGGCGTGCACAGCCCCTTGCCGACGGAGTTGGTCAGGTACACCGAGAACACGAACGTCACGATGACGGCGTTGAACGCTGCGGAGCCCCAGTCCCATATCGCCCACGCCGCGACCTGGCCGCGCGTCGCGGGCACGGCGACCGGCGCAGTGGCCGGTGCGGATGGTGTGGATTCCGTCATGATCCGGAAGTCTACGGCGCGCCGTGACGAAAGTCCCTGCCTTTGCCGCGCGCCCGCCCGGTAGCGTCTTTTCCGTGAGCGAAGCCGAAGGGAGGCAGGCCCGTCGCGACGAAGTCGCAGGGCCGCCGAGCGGAGCGCCGAGCGATTCCCCCACTCGCTCCGCGAGCGGGAGGTACCCCCAATCCAGCACTGTGACTCGCAGCGTCTTCGTGGTGGCGGCCGAGGGCGCGTCGGTCAAATCGATCGTGGCGCTCGGCCTCGCCGATCTGCTCACCCGACAGGTGCGGCGGGTCGGCGTGTTTCGCCCCGTGACGCCGTCACCGGACGCGGATCTTGTGGTGGATCTGTTGCTCGCGCATCCGGCCATCGACCAGCGTCGCGAGACCGCCATCGGCGTCACCTATGACGACGTGCACCGCGATGCCGCGGCCGCGCACGCCGAGATCGTGCGGCGCTTCAACGAACTGTCCCGCGACTTCGACGCGCTCGTCGTGTTGGGCAGCGACTTCGCCGATGTGGCCACGCCCGGCGAACTGACCTTCAACGCCCGGGTGGCGGCCGACCTCGGATCCCCGGTGGTGCTGGTGATCTCGGGCCACGGGCGCGGCCCGCACGACGTGTGCGCGGTCGCCGACGTGGCCCTGGCGGAGCTCACGGCCGCCCATGCGCAGACGATCGCGATCATCGCCAACCGCGTCGATCCCGGATCCGAGGAGGCGGTGCGGGCGGGGCTCACGGCCTGGCTGTCCGCGAACCCGCGAGAGGCCCGGCCACGGGAGCCGCAGTCGCGAGAGTCGCTGCCGCGCATGCCGATCGGCGTCATCCCGGAGGTGCCGGTGCTGGTCGCCCCGCCGGTCTCCGCGCTGCTCGAGGCCTGCGACGCGACCCTGCTGCGCGGCAACCCGGACTGGTTGCGGCGGGAGTCCATGGGGTTCGTCGTCGCCGCGATGTCGTTGCCGAACGTGCTCACCAGGCTCCGCCCCGGCTGCACGGTGATTGCGCCGGGGGACCGGTCGGACCTGTTGCCCGGGCTGGTCCTGGCCCACCAGGCGGGCACCTACGGGCACCTGTCGGCGATCGTGCTCACCGGCGGGTATCTGCCGCCGGAGCCCATCCAGGCCCTGTTGGACGGGCTCGACCAGGAGCTGCCCATAGCGGTGTCGCGGCACGACACCTTCGCCACCGCAACGGCTCTCGCCGAGGTCCGCGGCCGGCTCACCGCCGATTCGGCCGTCAAGGTGGAGACCGCGTTGCGGGTGTTCGCGGATTCCATCGACGCCGAGGAGTTGCAAAGGGCTCTCGACGTCCCGGCCTCCGATGTGGTCACGCCGCTGATGTTCGGGTATCGGCTGATCGGGCGGGCCCGCTCGGCACGCCGCCGGATCGTTCTCCCGGAGAGCGGCGACGACCGCATCCTGCGCGCCACCGCCTCGCTGCTGCGCCTGGGCGTCGCGGACATCACGCTGCTCGGTGCCGAGGCCGCCGTCCGATCCCGGGCGTCCGCGCTCGGCCTGGACATCGCGGCCGCGCACGTGATCTCGGTGGACGATCCCGCGCTACGCGCCGAGTTCGCCGAGCGCTACGCGGTCCTGCGGGCGCACAAGGGTGTGACAGTAGCCCAGGCGAACGAGATCGTCGGCCAGCCCTCGTATTTCGGCACGATGATGGTGGCTCTCGGGTACGCAGACGGCATGGTGTCCGGTGCCGCGCACACCACGGCCGACACCGTCCGGCCCGCGTTCGAGATCATCCGCACCGCGCCCGGCACCTCGGTCGTCTCCAGCGTGTTCCTGATGTGCCTGGCGGACCGGGTGCTGGTGTACGGGGACTGTGCGGTGATCCCGGACCCGACGAGCGAGCAGTTGGCCGATATCGCGATCTCCGCCGCCGGGACGGCGCAGCAGTTCGGCATCGCCCCGCGTATCGCCATGCTGTCCTACTCGACCGGCACCTCGGGCAGCGGCGCGGACGTCGAGAAGGTGCGTATCGCAACGGATCTCGTCAGGTCCAGGCGGCCGGACCTCGCGGTCGACGGCCCGATGCAGTACGACGCCGCCGTCGACGCGACCGTGGCGGCGGCCAAGGCGCCGTCATCCCCGGTCGCCGGGCGCGCCACCGTGCTGATCTTCCCGGATCTCAATACCGGCAACAACACCTACAAGGCCGTGCAGCGCAGCGCCGGGGCGGTGGCGATCGGGCCGGTGCTGCAAGGGCTCGCCAAGCCGGTGAACGACCTGTCCCGCGGCGCGACCGTGGACGACATCGTCAATACGGTGGCCATTACCGCGATCCAGGCCCAGGGATAGCGGCGATGACGGCGTACGTACTGGTTCTCAATGCGGGCTCGTCCTCGCTCAAATACCAACTGCTGGAACCGGACTCGGGGCGCGTCGCCGTCAAGGGCATCGTCGAGCGCATAGGCAGTACCGGGGGCGGTACAGCCGGCGGCTCCATGGGAAACACCGCCGATTACGCCTCCGCCCTCGCCACGGCACGGGAGGAGATGTCGGTGGCCGGCTTCGATCCGCACGCCGTCGACCTGCGCGCGATAGGGCACCGCGTGGTGCACGGCGGGGAGCGGTTCCGGGAGCCGACGCTCATCACGCCTGACGTGCTGCAGACCATCCGGGACCTCATTCCCCTTGCGCCGCTGCACAATCCGGCGAACGCTGCCCTCATCGAGTGCACCATCGACGCCTTTCCTACCCTTCCGCAGGTCGCGGTCTTCGACACCGCCTTCTTCGCAGCGCTACCGGAGGTCGCCGCCACCTACGCCATCGATCGCGACCTGGCGCGGCAGTACGGGATCCGGCGATACGGATTTCACGGCATCAGCCACGACTACGTCTCGCGTGCCGCGGCCGCGTACCTGGGCCGGCCGTACGCCGAGCTTAGGCAGATCGTGCTGCACCTGGGCAACGGCGCCTCCGCCTCCGCCATCGCGGGCGGCCGACCCCTGGACACGTCTATGGGCCTCACCCCGCTCGAGGGCCTCGTGATGGGCAGCCGCGGCGGCGATGTCGACCCCGGCGTGCTGATCCATCTCATGCGTGCCGCGCACCTGGACGCCGACGGGCTGGAGGACCTGCTCAGCCGGCACTCCGGGATGAAGGGCCTGACCGGCACGGTCGACCTGCGCGACGTGCACCGCCAGATCGCGGCCGGCGGCGTCGATGCGCAACAGGCGGAATTGGCGCTCGACATCTACACCCGCCGGCTGCGCAAGTACATCGGCGCCTACCACGCGATCCTCGGGCGCCTCGACACCCTGATCTTCACCGCCGGGGTCGGCGAGAACGACTCGACCGTCCGGGCGCGGGCCACCGAAAACCTGACGGCGCTGGGCATCTCGATCGATCCCGAGCGCAACGCGGCTGGACCCGAGGCCTCCTCAGCGGCGGCCCGGATCATCTCGCCGGACGGGTCACCGGTCACCGTGCTCGTCGTCCCCACCAACGAGGAACTGGCCATTGCCCGGCAGGCCGCAGCGTTGATCGGCGGCTGATCGGTGGCTGATCGGTGCCTCGTCGGCGCCGCATCAGCGCAGGGCGCCAGAATAGAGCCATGACGCACGAACACGGTCCGGGCCATGCTGCTGCTCCGACAGCGACGGCCGCCGACTGGGACGCCCGCTACGCGGCCAGCGAACTCATCTGGGGTGCCGGCCCGAACCGCTTCGTCGCGCAGCACACCGCGGATCTGCCACCGGGCCGGGCCGTCGACATCGCGTGCGGCGAGGGCCGCAATGCCGTCTACCTCGCCGAGCGCGGCTGGCACGTCACCGGTGTGGACTTCTCCGCGAAGGCGCTCGAGAAGGCGCGGCAACTCGAAGCGGCAATGGCGCAGCAACACAGCGTCATACCCGTCACGTGGATCTGCGCGGACGCCCTGATATTCACGCCGGACCCGGTGGACCTCGCGATGATCGTCTACGCGCACCTGCCGGCGGCGGTGCGCCGGACCGTACTGAAGCGCGCGGCAGCGGCGCTGCGCCCCGGCGGGCGGATCCTGGTGATAGGCCACAACACACGCAATATCACCGACGGCACCGGAGGTCCGCAGAACCCCGAGATTCTCTACACCGCAACAGATATCATCGACGATCTGGGCAAGGTCGCGCCGGACATGCTGGTGGAGGTCGCCGCCGAGCCGCTGCGCGAGGTGCCCGGCGCGCCGCGCCCCGCGATCGACACGGTGGTGCTGGCCCGGCGGCCCTGACGCCAGCCCGTCACCTCGGTTCGCGCCCATGGCGTAGGCTGGATGGCCGCCACATTTGCCAGGAGGCCATCGAAGTTGGACCAGCCGTTGGACGGGCCGTTGGAGGCACGCAGCTCCGCGATCGAAGCCGAACAGAAGCACCTCGACCTGCTGTACCGGCTGCTCGACGCGGAGCGACGGCACGTGCAGGGTCAGAAGGACGCTGCGATGTTCGAGAACGACGGCACGCCATCGGGTCTGTTCACCCGGGACGCCCTGCAGTTCCGCTACGCACAGCAGCTGTCCATGCTCGCCGCCGCCGAAGACCGGCTGTGCTTCGGCCGGTTGGACCTCGAAGACGGACACGCCCTGCACATCGGGCGGATGGGGCTCGCCGACGATACCCCGGCGCGCGAGCAGGTCCTGATGGACTGGCGGGCGCCGATGGCCGCTCCGTTCTACACGGCGACCGCGCTCGACCCGCAGGATGTCGTGCGCCGCAGGCATATTCGCACCAGGAAGCGTCGTGTGACGGCAGTGTCCGACGAGTTCTTCAAGGCGGACGGCGCGATGCTCGACGAGTCCGTGGCCGATGTCGGGGTCGTCGGCGACGGCGCGCTCATCGAGGCGCTCAACGCACCGCGCACCGGGCGCATGGGCGACATCATCGAGACCATCCAGGCCGAGCAGGATGCGGTCATCCGTGCGGACCGCGCCGGTGTGCTCGTGGTGCAGGGCGGTCCGGGCACCGGGAAGACGGTCGTGGCGCTGCACCGCGCCGCGTACCTGCTCTACACCTTCCGCGAGCGGCTCGGCTCGCACGGTGTGTTGGTGATCGGCCCGAGCACCACATTCCTGCAGTACATCGGCCAGGTGCTGCCGTCGCTCGGCGAAACGTCCGTGGTGCTCGCGACGATCGGCACGCTGCTGCCCGGGATCGAGGCGACCGCCGAGGACGGCCCGCAGGCCGCCGCCCTCAAGGGCTCACTGCGCATGACGAAGATTCTCGACCACGCCGTACTGGATCGGCAGCGCGTGCCGGCCACCGCCCGGCGCGTGCCGTACGACCACGGCACGGTCGTGCTCGATCCGGACCTGCTGCGCCGGGCGCAGCGGCGCGCCTGGGCCTCCCGCCGACCGCACAACCGGGCGCGCAGCATCTTCGTACGCACCGTGCTGAACGGGCTGGCGAAACAGGTGGTCGAACGGCCCGGGGTGGCCTCGCTCGAGCCGGATGCGATACGGCCGGATCTGTCGGACGTCGTGCGAGACATGGCCGGTGACACGGTGATCCAGGCCGCGCTGGCCGACATCTGGCCGCTCGTCACCCCGCAGCGGCTGGTGCAGGACCTGTTCACCGACGCGGAGCGGCTGCGCCGTGCCGCACCCTCGTTGCACGCCGAACAGCGGGAGCTCCTGCTGCGGCCGGTCGGCAGCACGCTCACCACGTCCGACATCCCGCTCATCGACGAGGCGTGGGAGCTGCTGGGCGCGATCCCGGAATCGGACCGTGCTCGGCAGGCCGCGCTGGCCGAGGAGCTGACCTTCGCGCGAGATACCTTGCAGGCGTTGGGGTCCGAGGAGGCCGGGGTCAGCGACTCCGGCATCGGCTTCACCCTCAGCATGCTCACCGCAGAGGACATCGCCGCGCTGCACGACACGGCCGCGCCGCAGGGCAGCACCGCGGACCGCGCCGCCGCCGACCGGGAGTGGACCTACGGGCACGTGGTGGTGGACGAGGCGCAGGAGCTCTCGCCGATGGCGTGGCGGTCGATCTTCCGCCGCTGCCCGCTCAAATCGATGACGGTGGTCGGCGACACGGCCCAAACCTCCGACGCCGCAGGAACTTCCAACTGGGCGGCGGCGCTGGCCCCGCACGCGAGGGACCGCTGGCGGCTCGCCGAGCTCACCGTCAACTACCGCACCCCCGGCGAGATCATGGCGCTGGCCGCGCCCGTGCTCGCCGCCATCGATCCGGACCTCTCCCCGCCGTCATCGATCCGCAACACCGGCGTGCGACCGTGGGTCACGCGAGCCGACGGGGCCGGGCTCCGGGCCGCGGTGGCTGCGGCGGTCTCCGCCGAGGCGGAGACGATGCCGGCAGGCCAACTGGCCGTGCTGCACGCCGCCGGGCACGGCGATATTCTCGGCGCTGTCAAGGATCTCGTGCCCGAGGCGTCGGATCAGGCGGGCCCGGGGCGGCGCGTGGTGGTGCTGGACGTCAAGCAGGCCAAGGGGTTGGAGTTCGACCGGGTGATCCTCGTCGAACCGGCGGCCATCGTCGCCGCGGGCGTTCACGGGCTCGGCGACCTCTATGTCGCCATGACGCGGGCCACGCAACAACTGGGCATCGTGCACAGCGTCGCGCTGCCGGCCGAGATCAATCCGGCACTGCTGGAGCGCCGGGACTGATCGCCCCGATCCCGTCGCCCTGCATCAGGCGCTTGCGCCGCACATGCCGCACGTGCCACACGATGGCCACGCCGCCGGCGATCACCAACATGACGGCGCCGAACGCCGCCCACTTCCACGCCCCGTGCAGGCGCATCCACGCGGTGAGCGCGGCGAAACCGGCCGTCGCGTAGATGGCCGACCAGGCGGCGCACCCCGGCAGCATCGCGGCCGTGTAGCGGCCCCAGCGCATCCGGGTGAGCCCGGCCGCCGCGTTGACCATGGTCTGGAAGCCGACCGTCAGGAAGGACACGGTGACCACCGGAAGGCCCCAGCGATTCAGCGCGGCGACAGCCCTCGTCATTCGCGCACCGTCCAGTCGCCGACCGAGGCGGGTGTGGCGCGCGCCGGTCACGGCGCCGCGGCCCGCCCAGTACGTGGCCTGTGCCCGCAGCAGCACGATGCCGAAGAGCACGCCGAACGTGATGGCGAAACCTCGCCCCTCCAGCCAACTCGGCACGCTGCCTCCCTCTGTCCAGCTCAGAGCTTATCCGCGAACGTCGTCATCACCGTCATAGGAGCGACCGCCTCGAGGTGAACCGCCGCGACCGGCCGGACAGCGGGTCGGTGAACTCGAGGGTCGATGCCAGCAGCCGCAGCGGCCGGGAGAAATCACCCGGCCGGTGCTCCTGCAGCACCGGGTACAGCGGGTCGTTCACGATGGGGATGCCGAGGCGCGCGAGGTGCACCCGCAGCTGGTGCGTGCGGCCGGTGAGCGGCGTGAGCCGGTAGCGGCCGAGCACGCGGCCGTCGGGTGCGGTGAACGCGCTTTCGAGGTCGACGTGGGTGACGGCGTTCGCCTCGCCGGGTACCTCCACCGCCTGAATGCTGGTGCGGGGCTTGACGATTCGCGATCGGACCACGGTCGGAAGCCGTAGGTCACCGCGGATCGGCGCCAGGGCGAGGTAGGTCTTCGCGACCTCGCGCCGCTCGAACAGGAGCTGGTACGCGCCGCGCACCTCAGGCCGGACGGTGAGCAGCAGCACGCCGGCGGTGAGCCGGTCCAGGCGGTGCGCGGGGGACAACTGCGGCAGGCCGAGCTGCCGTCGCATCCGCACCACGACCGTCTGCACCACGTGCCGTCCGCGCGGCATGGTCGCCAGGAAATGCGGCTTGTCGACGACCACGATGTCGGAATCGGCGTACAGCACGTCGATCTCGCCCGGAACCGGCGCCTCGTCGGGCAGATCGCGGTACAGGTAGACGGTTTCGCCGCCGCGGTAGGGCGTCTCGGCGCCCACCACGCTGCCGTCGCCCAGCACCACCTCGCCGGCGGCCAACCGGCGGCGCACCTCCTCGGCGCCGTGCGTGCGCTCCAGCAGGAACGCCGCCACCGTGGGCCACGCTCCGCCTCGCGGCATGGTGAGCCGGGCCGCGGAGACGCCGTCGCGATCGGGCAGCGGGGGTGGGCTCTTCACACCTCTATGATCGCCGCCGCGGCGATAGCCGCAAAGATCGGCGCTGCGGTGATGGTCGGTGCCCGAACCGGCGCCGCCGCCGACGGTACGCGAAACGAACGCTAAATGGCCCAGATCGGGGCGCGTGCCGTACGCCGCTGCCGCTTATTGCCGTACATCTGCATATCCGCCTCGCGCACGGCGTCGAACACGTTGCCGCCGGGGTTCACGGTGCACACCCCCAGGCTCGCCGTCACGGTGTCCCGCGTCGACCGCAGGCCGGACAGCGCGGTGGCGAACGAGACGTACCTCGGATCCGCCGAGCCGAGCGCATGCGGCACCAGGATCGCGAACTCGTCCCCGCCCAGACGCACCGCCAGATCCACTCCACTGCAATGGTCGCGGATCACCGCGGCGCACCGGCGCAGCAGGTCGTCGCCGGCGTTGTGGCCGTAGCGGTCGTTGATGTCCTTCAGGCCGTCGACGTCGAGGGTCACGACGGAGAAGGTTCCGCCCGCGTCGACCGCCGCCTGCGCCTGCACGATGGCCTCGTCCCACGCCAGCCGGTTGCCGAGGCCGGTGAGCGGATCGGTGCGGGCGACGGCCGAGGCCTGTTTCGCGGCGGCGTGCAGCTCGTCATGCAGGATCGCGGTCCGCGCCACGACTGCCCCGGTCTCGACGATGTTCCGCGCGAGCCGTCGGCACCGCAGGGAGAAGTCGCGCGGGTTGGCCGAGGTGTGGATCAGCAGGAGATATCCGCCGACCGGTTCCGGCACGCGCGTGGCGAGCACGGGTCGTGTCTGCGGAAGCAGCTCGCGGAGCAGGCGCGACGGCGATGACGACGTGTCGTGGCAGCAGCACGGGTCGCGGCGCGGATTCGATTCGAGGTCGTCCATCACCCGGTGCCAGTCGGCGGCGGCGACGGTCTCGTCGCCCACCACGGTCAGGGTGCCGGACCCGTCGCGGAGTACGCCGATCTCACAGGACAATGCCTTGGTGGCGACCACGGTCAGGTGCCGCACGGCTGCATCGAGGCCGCAGTCGATGGGAGCGTCCATCAACTCGCGGACCGCCGTGAGCACCGCGAGTTCGTCGGCGAGCTGCTTCGACGGGTCGATCTCGGGGATCTCGGCGTCGACGAGTTGGGCCAGCCGCAACAGCTGGGCGTCGTCGGCGACGATCCGGTCGGTGGGGTTCCCCAGTGCGACGGCCACGTCGACGGAGACCCGCACCACCGCGCCGCCGGTGGCATCAATCTGCCCGAACAACCGCTCCGGTTCGGCGAACCGTTCCCGGTACACCTCGCCGACACGGCCAGGAATGCGGAGCGCGAGCGCGCCCTCGGTCTCGTCGAGGTTGATGATTCCCGCCCAGCCCTTGCCCCGGCCGAGGCCGCCTACATGCGCCCAGGTGTCGCGTCCGATCTGGCGGAAGACCAGGGCGTCGACCACGCCGCACGCCGCGGCGCTGTCGACGACGCTAGTTGCCGCACTGCCGACGACGCCAGTTGCCGCGCTGACGGCCGGGCCTTCCGCCGGGCGCGGTCGCGCGGGAATGCTGTCCCTCGCCGACGCGTGGACGGATAGCCCCATGTGTCCTGTCATCGGCACACCGCATCCGGACTTAAGCCGGCGCGGATATGGCGCCGCTGCTTGATGACTCGTTACCCGATCAGTCGCACTCCGGCGTACGCGAGTGCCGCGATCAGCACCCAGGAGGCGAGCCCCAGCAGGGCCGCGCGGCCGCCGGTGGTGAACAGCGTCTTCAGGTTCACGCTGGTCCCCAGCCCGAACAGCGCGGCCGCGAGCAGCACCGTCTCGCAGGTCTGCGCAACGTTCAACACACCCGCGAGCACCAGACCGGTCGACCGCACCGCGACCATCGCCAGGAAGCCCACGACGAACAGCGGAACGATCGGCGGTCGCTTCTCGCCGGGGGCCTGGTTCGTGCGCGCCGAACCCCTGCGCTGCCACAGGCTCATCCCCGCGACCAACGGCGCGAGCAAGACCACGCGGGTCAGCTTCACGATCACCGCCGGAGCCAGGGCCGCCTGCCCGATCACCGAGGCGGTGGCCACCACCTGGGCGACGTCATGCACGCTGGCGCCGACCCACGACCCGAAGGCCGCGTCCGACAGTCCGAGCGGCCCCTTGAGCAACGGCAGCACCACGATGGCGAGGCTGCCGCACATCGTCACCAGCGCGATGGCCGTCACCACCTCCTCCTCGCGGTTCTTCGTCACCCCGTCCATCGCGGCCACGGCGGACGCGCCGCAGATCGAGAACCCGGTCGCCACAAGAAGACTCGTCCCCTTGGACAGGCCCATTGCGCGGCCGAGCAGCTGTGTTCCGAAGAACGTGATGGTCACGATCACCACGACCATCGCCAGGCCGCGCCCGCCCAGGTGCAGCACGTCCCCGATCGCGAGCTTCAGGCCCAGCAGCACGATCCCGGCCCGCAGCAGCTTCTTCGCGGCATACCCCAGCCCCGGTTTCAGCACGGCCAGGTCCACCCCGACGTTGCCGAGGATGGCGCCGAGGATCACGGCGATCGTCAGCGGGCTCAGCGACGGCAGCGCGCGGTTCACCGCGAAGGCGACCGCGACGGCCCCGGCCGCGACGGCGAGCCCCGGGATCCGCGGCCGGATCGCGCCGAGCATCCGAGTATGACGACGTTCTTCCGCGAGCGTCTCCACCCGACCATTCACCTGAGCTTCCACCTGACCATGCACCTGCTGTTGATGCGCTTGAGTCGTAACATGACCCAGCCTCCTAGCCCGCGACGGGGTTGGGTAGTCGCCGATTGCCTGGCGCCGTCATAGGATCCGGCTATGACGGGGTTCGCGCCGCACCCGGATATCGGCTCCTTGGCGCTGCTGGCGAGCGTGGCCGAACGCGGCAGCCTCGGCAAGGCCGCCGCGGCGCACGGCATCAGCCAGCCGTCCGCCAGCGCGCGGATCGACGCGCTGGAGCGGCGGCTCGGCGTGCAGCTTCTGGTGAGGCGATCGACGGGGTCCGGGCTCACCGCGGCCGGCGAGCTCGTGGTCGGCTGGGCGGAGCCGGTCCTGCTGGCGATGGAAGAGCTCTCGCGCGGAGCGGAAGCCTTGCGCCGGAAGCGATCTGCCGAGCTTGCGGTCGCCGCGTCGCTGAGCATCGCCGAGTACGTGCTGCCGGAATGGCTGGCGCGCCTGCACGCCGAACATCCCGGCCTCGCCGTGAATCTGCGGGTCGCGAACTCGACCGATGTGATCGCGGCGGTGCAGGCCGGCTCCGTCCCGGTCGGGTTCGTAGAGGGACCGTCGATCCCGAAGGCGCTGGCCCGGATCGAGGTCGGCACCGATCGGCTCCTGGTCGTGGTCTCTCCGTCGCATCCATGGGCGCGGCGCCGGTCGCCGTTGTCGATGGCCGAGTTCTGCGCGACGCCGCTGCTGCTGCGTGAACCCGGATCGGGTACCCGGCAGGTATTGGAGCGCGCTGTCGGGGGAGCGGCGAACCTCGCCCCACCGGCGCTGCAACTTTCCACCACCACGGCGATCCGCACCGCGGCAGCGGCCGGTGCGGCACCGGCGGTGCTCTCGGAGCTCACGGTCCGCGGGGATCTCGCCGCCGGCCGGCTGGTGGCCGTGACGGTCGTCGGCCTGGTTCTGCGCCGCCGACTGCGTGCCGTATGGCTGCGCGGCACTCGGCCGGACGGCGCGGCCGCAGCCCTCATCCAGCTCGCCCGTGCCGATCGGTAGATACCCCTGGGGGTATGTTACGGTGGCCCTGTCGGCATGCCCGAGCAGAGACCCACAGCAGACCACAGAAGACCCACAGATCGAGGAGTCACCATGACGCAGACCATCACCGAGCCCAAGACACAGGCTGTGACAGAACCCAAGACGCAGAGCAGCACCGCCCCCTCGCCGCACGGCAAGGCCGTCCTGAAGGCCCTCAGCCCACTGCACCGCGAGCTGCGCCGGGCGATCCCGGACGTGTACAAAGGCTTCGGCGAGATGCACCATGCCGCGTTCGCTCCGGGCGAGCTGGAGACCAAGATCAAGGAGCTCATCGCGGTGGCGATCGCCGTGGTCGACGGCTGCGACGGCTGCATCGCCTCCCATGCCCAGGCCGCTGTCCGGGCCGGTGCCACCCGCCAGGAGGCGGCCGAGGCGATCGGCGTCACGTTCCTGATGAAGGGCGGCCCGGCGACCATCTACGGCCCGCGCGCCTACAGCGCCTTCTGCGAATTCGCCGACGCACTGGAGGCCGGCGAAGCTCCCGCGTAGCCGGAAGGCCCCGCGCCACCGGCAGATAGATGGCCATGTTCGCGAACATCCCGCCGGTCGGTCCGAGTCCGAGCAGCAGCGCCGAACCGACCACCGGCCCGAACAGGATCCCCAGCGACCGCGCCGTCGCGTTCAGCCGAACCGCGCTCTCCAGTTCGCCCCGCCCGACGAAGTCCTGCAGCATCAGCTGCTCGGCCGGCCCCCACAGCGCCCCCGCCATGCCATGCACCGTGAGCAGCACACACGCCAGCGGGATGGACAGCGTGCCGGTCGCGAACGCCAGCGCCCAGCCCAGCGACACCGTCATAAACATGATCTGCGCGACCTGGATTACCCGGCGGCAATCGAACCGGTCCGCCAGCGCCCCGGCGCCGTTGGCAACTGTCGGTCGACGCCGCTACATTCGATTCCCACTCGATAGCCCGCGAACGGGTGCGGGCTCACGGGAGCGGTTGCTCTAAACTCGGTTCAACAGCGGGAGCTTTGCGCGCAGCCCGGACGACGCGAGTTCGCTGCACAGCATCACGAACCCTAGTGCGTCGCGGGGTGTTTCGAAGGTTCCGCGCAGAGTGAACGAGCTGAGTCGTTCAATCGTCGGCATGAGAGCGCCGAGTTCGGCTGCGACAGGTGTCGGCATGTCGATCTCGAGCACGAGTGGGGCTTGGAGCGAGACCGGAGCGGCACCGCCGTCCGATACGCTCTCGAACGCGGCATTGCGGATGCGTTCGCACGCCGCCGCAGGAGAGAGCGAGTCAGCCGCAAAGTGTCCCACGGCCGTTTTGACCGTGACGGTCCGGATACCCGGGAACTGCGCAGCGGCGATCTCGCAGATGACGTTGTCTCCGGTGAGCACTCCAACCGGTACGCCGACCGCGGCTGCTTGCAGCCCGTTCAATTCGGCCTCGGAGGTCATCGCTCCGTTCAACCGAACTCCGACAAAGTGCGATGAATACGTGTGTGCCAGGACTCCATCGGCACCCGCTGGTGCGTGATAGCCGAGAAACATAGCGACATCGAACTCGCCGCTGATGCCCGCGCACATGCAGTCGAGTTTCGGTGCGCCGAACACCAGCCGGGCCCGTGGATCGAGTTCCTCATGGAGGAGGTTGTCCATCGTCCCGTGGCTGTCGTTGATGGTCACCGCATCAGCACCCGCTGCGAACGCTCCGCTCACCGCAGCATTTGCCTCCGCGGTCATCAAATGCTGGGCACGCAGGTACCCGTGCCCGCCGCGAACCACCTGGTCAAGCGTCGCAACGCCGGCGACGCCCTCCATGTCGATCGAAATGTATACCCGCATGAGGCTCCGATTCACTTGTGCAGGACTGAGCTGAGTCAAGCCGCTAGATGCTCTCGGGTCCGGTGGACGAGAACCCTCTGAAGGCGAGGCTGGGTCGGCCAGGTAACAGCGCGTAGGACGGGTACGGCCAGAAAGGCGTTGCCATCATATGGTGTGCCATCATACAGTGTACGGACGGAAGGCACCGTCGTGCACTCGCTACTCGGCGGGTTGACCCGCCGCCTAACCCGGGTCGAGCAACCAACTGAGGTAACGGCCCATGCATACAGAGGAGCAACACCAGGGCAAACGATCCTGCGGGCGTCCTTGCGCTCGCAACGTGCGGCCGACCAGATTCGTACAACAGCGATCGATCGTGAGATCGGAGCAATGATCGGAACCTGTGGATGGTTTCCGGTGGGGTGACGTCAGTGGGCGCACCTTCCCGGGGATGATCAGAAGTCAGTGAACAGGTTCGATCAAGGGCCGGCGTTGACGCGCTGGTTCGGGAA